>JAABUP010007413.1_pt1 | contig 14755 bp, 18 predicted proteins | sample 5559201 | NCBI WGS metagenome assembly JAABUP01 (sample SAMN10711887, study PRJNA513373) | rock metagenome | isolation source: Antarctica rocks | place: Antarctica | reverse complement strand
CTGGATTATGGGATGGTCAGAAGGTAGGTCACAATCTGGGTTGAGGCCTGCTGCATATGCATGCAATGACTGGAGTATGTTAAATGCTATGCGTGCATATGATGCATATAAGGGCCCACCGGATATGCGCAAGCTAGTCGGAAATTGATGAAGCAAACGCTGACTTGCTTTTTAGATAGCCAAAGGTGTTCCCGGCACTGCTGAACACTCTTGATGCAGCTCATCTCATCGACGTTCCTTCCATCACACCTCAACCAGCTGCGGAGCCCTGGAATTGTGGGCACCAGGAGACATGACCAGTCAGCACCGCGTGCGGAACTACCGGCGCCCCTTGATGAGGCTCTGTCAGCAAAGCGCGTCAATAGGCAACAGATCCGCGCGCTGTGTGAGCTGCAACAGGAGCAGGCTTCTGCAACTTTGGCGCTTCAACAAATACAAGCACGACGTCAGCAGCTTGCTGCTGAGATCCAGCTTATGAGAAGGGAAGCAATGCTTCAAGACAGGAATGTGAAGCTGCTGTTTGCTAAAGGGCTGCTGAATGTCAGGGGAGTGATAGATTGGTTAGCGGATGACAATATATACTTATACTTCAGCGGCTCTGATCCAGGCCGGGGTAAAATTTGGGAAGCTATACTTGCAGACTCAGCTCACCATGAATTGGAACAGTGTTTGGTCAGAGCAACAGGCAAGCAGAAGCAGAAAGACAAGAAGCTTCACCTGGACATAAGTGAGATTTATCAGCATGCCAGCAGAATCGACCCAGCCCTGCATAGTGAGCGCTCAACAGTGGTTCATATTGTTGAAGGACCTCTGCTTCCCAAAGAGGCTCAGATAATGGTTTGCATTTGTGCACATTTTGTAATTCCGTACAAGTATCATCAGACTAAAGACAGTCTGAACGAACCCTGATGCCATCTCCCTTTCACCTTTGCAATTGTGCGTTTTATTTTTGCTTGTCATTTGCTGCTTGTTGTTCGGTCATTGCGTTTTATCATGGGCTTGCTTTGCATGTCCGCAGAAATAACAGCACTTGACAATAAGGATTTTGTATTGACCTAGTGTGGTTGAGGAACACAATGTGTCATGCTTAAAATTGCAAAATGCATGCAGGTGGTGAGATTTAGAGAGGCAACATGCAAAGTAGGCATGCACAGTTCACAACTGGTAGCAAAGTCGTTGCTGCTAGCAGCTGTCTCGCGCTTGCTTGTTATGCGTGCTGTCAAGTTGACCAGGCATCAGGATGCTGTTGTGACTACACTTGTTTAAACGTCGTCATTGTGAGAGCGCACTGTGCACAAGATATGTACATAAATGGATATTCCATCAGCTGTACCACCTGCTTTACAAAGTACCAATATCTGCAGATGCAACAACATTGCAGAGAAGAGAGAGAGGTTTTACATCCGCTGCCCAGCCTACAAATGTAATGGGCATAACATAGCAACAGAACAAGACAAGCAACAAACATACAGCCGTTCATCACTGGACAGCCAAATGACAATGCAAAGTCATTGCACCCAGTTGGGCTTGCAAGCCCCCATGGCGACTGAAACCAACAAAGGTAAAAGAAACATGTCCGCGCAAATCGTTCTCCTATATTGACCAGATGTTTGTTGAGCAGAAGAAAAGACCCCAAGAAACAACCAAAGGACTGCAGAGAACTCATGTCGCCTGCTGTAATGACCACAAGTGGAAAAAGCAGATGATGCCAATGCTTATTGTTATATTGACGGGCTGAAGGACAAGCAAACCCAAAGGTACAGGACAACTGGGCAAAGACATCAGGACAAATCCAAACAGCAAAAGCGTCGGGAAAGTTTCAATAAACAAATTGGTAATCCTCCCAGCACATCCTACAAAAAAATCCGACCAACAGCACCAGCATCAACACAAGTTACATTGTTGCATCATTCATGTAAAGCTTCGCTTCCAGAATGGCATCCAAACATGCAGGACTCAGAAAAGAAAAAAGAAAAGTTTACGCTTTTCAGCGATCATAACAGGAGCCTCTTAAGGCAGCAGCCCATGTAGGACTCAATGCTGCAATAGATCTGCAACATATGATGTATTTCGAGCCTATTTGCTGCAAAGCTGGTACGACCTCTAAAGCTATTCTCCTGTGGGGTATGAAACCAAAACAAGCTCTTGCATCAAGAGGGCCATTGGGCATTGCAATTTGCACAGTCAGCATCCTATTTTACTGCCGCCTGTGCGGAGGACAGTACTTCTGCGGTTGAGCGTCACTACTAGGACTGCGCTGCCTGCTGTTACTGCTGCCAGTCACTGCTGAGGATTGACTCAGCTCTACATTGCTGCCAATCACGTTTTGCTCTGCATCAGACAGCACTTGCTGGCTGGAGCCGCCTCTTTGAGCATCCCCAGTGTGTCCACGAGCATCCCCAGAGCGTCCATGAGCATCCCCAGTGCCTCCAATGCCGTTGCTGCTGTTCCATGTACTCTGATCAGCAGCAGCTGAGCGCTGTCGGCTGCTGATACCACTGTTGCTGTTGCTGCTGTCCCATCTGTCTCGATCAGCACCATGCATGCGCTGTCTGCTGCTGTTGCCATTACTGTTGAGCTGACCATTTGCTGCAGCAGGGCCTGTCTGTGGCTGTACATACACCAGATGGTGAGTAGCACTCTGGTAGACAGGCTGTGTGAGCCTGACAGCTTTTGGTAGACAGTGGTCTTCTTGAGCCACTTCTGCCATGGACACATAGGAGATGTGTGACATGCCGAGGCCTGCCAGTAGGTCTGCAAGGCTCTGTGCTGCTTGCATCTGTGCTGCTGTGCTAGGCATATGGGGTGTGTACACTGTGAAACGGCACTCCCCAAAAGGACGCTTGTCCTCCTGAATGTACCAGTCAGCCTTGTGCTTACGTGCTGCAATTGCAACAGCATGGTCAAGCCAGCCTTGCGTGCCTTGGGATCCAATGCTATCCCCTTGCACAAACTGGGATCTGATGCGGTCCCAGACTTCGTCAGCGTCTGCAGTTGGGGACCAGAAGACCAGTAGGCCTAAAGTTTGGCTGCCTGGTTGATTCGACCTTGTCACAATGCCCGGCTGGCTGATCTGGATGTTGAGACCGGCATGCATGGAGCTGACTTGCTGAGGCAGCTCGCTCAAAGTGCAGTAGGTGTACTCGTAGGCCTGTGTCCAATGACCTTGGCTCTGGTAGTAGGCTGCAACAAGATTGGCCATGATGCCCAGGCCTGATAGGAAAGCAGGTGGTGGGAATTGGCTGCGTCAAGCCTAAGGGGTAGTTAAAAGCAGCCTGCAGCAACGACCGCTGAGTGAGAATCAAACACTTGTGGACTGTATGCTGAGCAAGGCAGTGCTATGCAGAATGGATTGCACAACATGCGCTGCAGGTGAGTGGCACAATACACACCAGTGCCAAGAGTTACTGGAAAGGAACATGCACGTGAGATCTGTGTATGCCGGTTGGTATCCCGAGCAGTTGCTGCAGGGACAGTACCTGCTGCACGCCCTGTTGGTCTCTCTCCTAAGCGCCTGGCTGAGTGTCAAAAAACGCGCGTATTCACCTTCTCGCGTAGGCACGCAGGCAATCCGAGAATAAGCACTTGAGTGACATTCAGTTGACTTGTCGTCTGGGCCGCGACAATGGAACTACTGGGAAACCAGCTGAAATCGAGCTTCCAGGCGTTACGGCAGTGGTCCCAGGGCAGATCTTCGGGACTGCAGCTGTAACGAGGCAGCATCGATCAAGCGAGGTTTGCAGGAAAGCCTGTACCCCAGTGGATGCCGCGCAAACAATGATCGGTCCAAGCAATAGCAGCAGCAGGCTGAGCAGGTGACGCACGCCTGAGAGCACGAGCAAGCAAGAAGACGCAAGGATTGCGGCGCCGGCGTGGAAGAAAGGTAGATGGTCCTCGATCTGTCACTGATATGTACCAGCCCTTTTCCGCTCCGTTCAGCCCGCCATTGACTTCAATTTGTCACTGCAGCCTTTTCATGGAACAGAACAAGCAATCCGCTAGTATTGCGGGCGCAACAGCAAAGCGTGTTCAGGGTCCCCAGGACAGTGGGTGCAGGCATCTTGTACAGCAGCAGCAGCAGCAGCAGCAGCAGCAGCAGCAGCAGCTGCTGACAGCTTTTGATTTTAGAATGGCTCTCCAGCTTCCCACGGCAGGTCAAACTGGCAGAGCGCCGCACAAGCTCTTCAGTGCTCAAGGTTTACAGCATGTATTGGCCCCAGCTGCAGAGGCTGTGAAACTGTATAGACAGGCTAGTCAGCACAACAAGCAGGCAGAGATGAGCCACATCAGCAAGAAAGTCATCAACCAGAGCAATGCAGCTATGCAGCCTTCAAGTTTTGAATCAGTGCTATCCTGGATCTTGGCTGCCTGTGAGCTGCAGCTTCCCAATGCTGCTCGTGTGCCAAAGTGGGCCAAGAACATAGCCAGCAGCTTCCAAGAGCTTTCAAACAGCGCAAGCCTGGCACAGCTACCTGCAGACCTTCTTCTTGCTGTATGTGATGAGCTAGCAATCATCAGCACTTGGCAGCAGCTGCAGCAAAGGACGACTGAGCAGCGGCTGATGCACAGACGGACTGGCCATGCAACATGCAAAGAATGGGAGCAGACCGACGGTGCTTGGGTTCAAGTCTACGAGTTCTTCTGCAGCAAGCCAGCTTGCTATGGGCACCTGCTCAGAAGGACCACCAACTGGTTTGAGGGAAAGGAGAAGGTTCATTAAAGGGGCAGTGTTTGTTGCAATCAGCCGCCAGTGAACCAGTACACAGACTTCACCCGGACTGACAGCTCCAAGCTACCGCCATCTCTCAGCAACCTATACAACATCAGATTTGAGCGCGTTCATATCATTGATGATGTCATTATCGACGGAGATGTATGTGGAGACAAAAGTGATGAGGTTACAGCAGATGGTGCACATGATGGCAGATTGCAGCAAGACCTGACTCTGTCACATGAGGCCAAAGCTGTTGCTGGTGTTTGGGCAGTCTGCCGTGATGATTTGGCGCCTACAACTTTGGAATCTGTGGCCAGGACATTGGACAGAAGGCTGGGGGATCAGGCAGTAGATGCTTTTGTTGCAGAGTTCAAGGATGATGCATCAGCTTTAGGTTTGATGTGACTCGACCACACTCTCATGCAGCTTCTGGGATATGGTTACTCGGATATATATTGACATGTTGAATGTATGTAGGTGCATATATGTTGTCACGTTGAATGTACGTAAGTGCATATCAGATGTATTGGTGTCTCATTGCGCTTTGACGTCGGAGTAACTGGCAATTCAATGGTTTACATGGTACCACTCCCAATGGGCTGAATGTTTTGCTTCAGTGAGTCGAGGATACCGTCGATGTCACTTGATCTTCGGATATGGCTTGGTTGAGTAGCAGCTCGAGTACTTGTAGTACAAATTCACGATGATCTGCAAAAGGTGCAGTGACTTTGCCCAGAGGTGCTCATGAGGTGCATGTCATGCATTGCACTTGCCAAGTGCTACCGCACAGCCACGAATGTTCTTCAATTGATGATTTCTTTGTTTGCCGTGGTGAGGCAACATGAATGCACCAGACCATTTGCTGTCTCCCTCCGAGCTTCATCATTGGAGTCGAGGAGTTATCGCAGCTTGGCCTCGTACCTGCCCTGTACATGTGCTGCCGAAGCGGCGGGCTCTGAGCTATCTTTGTATGCAAGCAGGGAAGCAATTCTGGCTGCAGCGGAGGTGGGAGCGCGTCTGGTGGAGCTACGGGAGACGTGCCCACTGGCATGATCAGCATCAACGGAATGTGCTACAACTCGGAGACTGACTCTGACCAAACCACCTTTGCGGTCATTGGCGACATCACCATCGGTCAGTGCTACGACGCTTTGCAAGGTAAGTCCGACAAGTCCGTTGCGCCACGTACTTGGCCTGATTCGAAGTCGGTGTGCAACTCTTCAAATGGCCAGAACTCATGCAACTAAGAGCTGACTGCGGTATCAAAGCAAGTGACAAGCTTTGCCACGGTGTGGCAAGTGCAAGTAAAGCTAACAGTGTGTGCCAATGCAGGTGGTTGTCAGCCAGAGCACTGCCCAGGCAACAGTGCAGGGCTGCGGTGCAACCAGCAAGTCAAAGCTTGCACTGTCAATGGGCAAACTGAGTGCAAGGGCAAGAAAGTCAGCGGGTAGCAATATTGATTATGATGATGCAAAGTTGATGCCAGAATGGCATGCTGATCGAGTTTCATAGCCAATGCTGATGCAGCACCTGTTAGATAGTCACGAAAATAATGGCACACTTGTGCATGAGGGGTTTCTGATTAGCCCTGGAGGCGTTGTAGATGATAGAGTGTATATCTTGATACTTCCAGCACAGATTAGTCACACTATTGTAGAACCCACTCTGACAGCAATATTGACTGTATGAATCAGGACGTGCGGAGCAGCACTATTCTGCTCATGCACAATCACTCTGTCCTGTTGCAACAAACTTCTCACATTGACCAAGACTGCAGGCAGATTCACTTCATCCTGATTGTGACCATGTGTTTTTAGTGTTGCCAGAGCGTTTATGGGCCCAAGCCATATGTACATATCTTGCATCGCCATATTGCTGCTGTGCTGCCATGCTGTTCAATGAGGCCTCTGATGGGAGGAGCATGGGGAGCAGGGAGGGGACCCCAGAAGGGGTGGAGGTCCTGTTCCCCATCAGCTAACGTAAAGATCCTGTCGGCTTCCACAACATCAAGCTTTCGAGTGGTGAGCCTCTGCAGTGTTTGCTTTTTGGAATCAGCTTCCATTGTTAGTCTGTGAACAAGCCGTTTTCGGCTTCCTCAGGTTCTGAGGCCCACGGATGATACACCTGCTTATGTCATCTAATCGAATGGGGCAACATACTTCCCGTCAAAAGGCGCGGTGCCTATAACAACCCGGGGATGGTCCCGTTATCACCGAACAAGGCGCGGTGCCTATAACAACCCGGGGATGGTCCCGTTAACACCGAACATACCCCGGTCGACCTAGCCGGCCTGTCAAGGAATATAGGTACATGTTCGTCCTGGAAGAAACATCATTACACGGGCTTAACGGCCTCGGGTTACGTTCAAGCCGCCGTGCGCGTTCCCGTTATCACGCCTAACGGCGTAAGATTTTCTTTTTATTTTATTTTCTTTTCAGCTTCCATTGTTGTTGTTGACCACACCTGCTCAGGGATTAGCTGTCAAATGTGGCGGGCCTGCAAACAGCTTCAAAGGCCCTGTAAATAGCTTCAAAGGCCCTGCAAACAGCTTCAAAGGCCCTGCAAATAACTCCAAAGGCCCTGCAAACAGCTGCAAAGGCCCTGCAGATAGCTTCACAGGCCCTGCAAATAGCTTCAAAGGCCCTGCAAATAGCTCTCAAAGGCCCTGCAAATAGCTTCTCACAGGCCCTGCAATTAGCTCAGTCTCTACCCGACGCACAGTACAAGGATCCTTCTCTGCCACCTCGCAGCACAATGTCGCATGCGCACCAGCATTGACTTGTGCCCAGACGTCCGCTTAAAACAGCTGCAGCATGTAACAAGATGCTGTGCTTACAACATGTTCTGCTGCAGTGCTCAAGACCATGGGCTTGAGAGCAGATCTCCAACCTGTTATACCATTGCTCAGTATGTGCCTACAGTCACACTGTGTCACTCTGTCAGATAACATGAAGCCCTGGGCTGCCTTTCTGGGTGCTGAAAACCACACCCTTTTTCTTTTCTTTTTCAGATAGCATGATGCAAAAGCGGTTTGACTTAATTAGGCTACTCTGCTGCATGTTGCAAAGAAAAATAGAAAAGACAAGAAAATCTTACGCTTTTCAGCCATCATAAAGGCAGCCTCCTGAGCCGGCAGCCAAAAAGCTATGACCGCAGGCCATAGGCCTTGCATGTTGCAAATGTAGGGCCAGTAAGGGCCAGCACACCTGGGTGCACACCTAGGTGCTGGCTTTGAAGGCCTTTAAAGCCAGCACACAAGACTCTGGCCAACAATAGTTATACAGCTTGTGCAAACAATGTGTGCAAACACGATCAAGCTTGCACATAAGTACAGAGCACACCAGTCACATGGGTGTACAGGTCATCATGTGTTGCACTTCAAATTAGAGCGCTGTGTGGTATAGGCTCCAAGGCTCAACTGGGAGGACAATGTCTAGAGGAAGAAGAAGCGAAGAAAATGATGCTGTGCAGCTCCCATTCATGATACCAGCACTGTGCCTTCCTGCCCCTCTTTACCTTGGATGGGGCAGGGGGGGGGGGGTTGAAACCCCAACACAGATGTAGCCTTCCTCAGGCAAGGGCCCTGCAGCAGCGGAACAACAGGGTCAGCAGCACATCCAGATGTGCGCACCTCCAACATCTGCATCTGTAGAAGAAGAAGATCATGAAGAAGAAGAAGAAGATCACCTGCATTCACAGCATTTCACAACTGCTGATGCTATGCAACATTGCACTTGACATATGAGTCAGCAAGAGACTGATCATGTGGGGCCTAGACACCTGCTCAGCATGGTATAAGCAGTGACAAAGCAGAACACAAGTTTCCACTTTTCCAGCGATCACAACAGGAGCCTCCTAGGGTGGCAGCTTGGAGCAGGTACGCGTAGTGCACAGGCAGCCACTGTTACCCAGCCACTTGTAGTGCGTCATAACTAAGACAATGCGACAAGCTTAAGCTGGTGAGCTACAGCTGTGTTTCATGCACCTGTGATTGGACAACCTGACTTGCTGCAGCTTCAGTGGCATGCCAGCTGCCTTGCACAGGGAACCAGTGCAACCATATCAAAACCCGGTGAAATCATCTCATTCCAGCCCCAAACCCAGACCAAGAGAGTGATATGACTGGTTGTGTACAAGCTAACAATATCCTTGCCCCTCTGCACATTCAGCATATTGCCTTGCAGAGAGGAGAAAGATGCTTTGGAGTTGCGGGTTCCAAGCCTGATTGGCAGTGCCACCTGTTTGTTACAATTCACAGTTCACAGTTCATAGTTCACAGTGCACAGTTCACAGTTCACAGATCACATTTCACAGCTCTCACAGCTCACAGCTCACAGCTCACAGCTCACAGCTCACAGCATGCCATGCTCCTGAAGCCTTTTTCTTCGGAGTCCTTCTGAGCTGCTTCAGGTGAGCATGACAAACTCTGCACACAAATTGATCAGTGTCAATTACCGAGTTTTTCAACAGAACTCCCACCAGCTTGATTTTATCGCACACCGAATACACCTGTGCTTTCAAGCCAAAATGGCTGATGGGTAACAACTGGCTCCACACCCAGACTGACAGTACCCCAATCTGAGACGTTATAGGTAGCAAATGACCCCCCCCCACCCCCCTCCCAGTTGAGTGACACACTTGTTTCCTCACTTCTGAGGCAGGGTGATGATCACGATGTTGAGTTCGACTTTCGTCGTGTCAACACACATGTCAACCTTACACCACGGGGCGCAATTGTGTGATGAGCTTGCTATAAGAGTGCAGTGCTTGCCTAGAGAGGCGCGCACGACATGCGAGCGTGTGCACGCCGCGGAGTACTTTGAGTCACATACGTGTACCATCTGTTGTCACCACCTCTTTGACTGTTGGTGTACCGGATTGCACAATTCTCGGTGCCTTCAGCGGGCAAGTCTCCAGTGACGTGCTGGGCAGAACATTTGCGGCTGTCGATCCCCTCCACAACCAAAATGCAGTGAGTTTCCATACCTGTCAGACGATGTTTCCCTCTCGTTCCGGGAGTAAACGCCTGTACACCCACCCTTTGTTAACATTTCACCCCGCTGCACGACTGCAGAGCACAGGCAGCCAGAGCGCAGAGGAAAGCTGAGACGTACAAGCGTCGCATGGCAGCCCTGGGTCAGCCTGTTCCTCCTGCTGAGCCTACATCAGCATACGCCCCAGCCTTTCAGTATCCTGAGCAAGGCGTGTACCAGGACCCGTATCTGGCAGCCCAGAGCTATGGTGGAGCATATCCACAGCCAACGCTGTATCAGGACCTCTCTGGCGGCATGTATGCTGGCGCTGTCCCATCGGCTGGCGCTCTGCAGTGGGAGATGCCTCAGGTACTGCTACTCAACCTACAAACACATGCTTTGTAGGCACTGCTGTGCCTGCAGCATTGTTTACCCTGAAGGTACACTCAAACCACCCATGCATATGCGTGACCTCTGTGTACAACCATGCAGAGCACTCACAGCAGTGGGCTGCATGGTTGCACACTACTTAAGGCAGTCTGATCGTGCCTGCTCACAAGATGTAGAGCAAACACCTTGCCTGCTGTCACACCTAGAGATGCAAATGCCAATGTCAGAGCACAGCAGTTGTATCTTAACAACACCTTGATGTGATTTATACACACGCTGTCAGTGTATCACATCAAAGTCATCTTTTGGGGATGTACTCGCTTCAATCCCATCAGGCTCACTTCCAAAGCTGGCGCTTTGCTTGCATCACATCCACTGCAACCAAGATGCATTGTCAGAAGTGCAATCTGTACCCAGAGCCACATATATGAACCAGAACACCATTTAGGCATGAACTAGCTTCTGTTACATCAAGAGCAAACAACATGCATAGTCATAAGATAGATTTGAACCCATGTCCACATAAATGGAGACTTTAAGTCTTGTGTTTATGTCCATCACATCAAACACAATCAACATGCTTGCTTCCATCACCTCAAACACAGTCAAGGCTTTCATTTGCTTCTGCCACAACAAACCCAACCAAAAAGCACTGTCAGAAGTGGGATTTGAACCCACGCCCACATACGTGGACCAGAACTTGAGTCTGGCGCCTTAGACCACTCGGCCACCCTGACACCCACCCCAGGACCCCCCTGGAAGTTCAATATTCAGTGCCAAATTGCTAATATCCACACTTCCAGTCAATGCTTTTCTGTTGATGACTGGAAGCATTTTATTATCTGGTTGTGTATGCTGTGTGTGCAAGACAGCACTCATTGGCAACAGTTATGCCATCTAGGTTGTGCCATCCAGGTTGCAGTTGTGCCCTCTAGTAGGTTGCAGTTGTGCCATCTAGGTTGCAGTTGTGCCATTCAAGTTGCAGTTGTGTGCAGTTGTGCCATTCAGGTTGCAGTTGTGCCACCTAGGTTGCAGTTGTGCCATTCAGCTTGCAGTTGTGCCATCCAGGTTGCAGTTGAGCCTTCTAGGTTGCATTTGTGCCATCTACTTTGCAGTTGAGCCTTCTAGGTTGCAGTGAAAGGCAGCTTGGACCAATCTGCAACAGCATCAGTCCCAAAACATACTGGCATGGGCGTTTTGCACACTTCTGAGTGGATGTCTGGCAAGACACACCATGCATCTTGTCCGGCACATCTTGCGTTGTAGTCATGACTGCATGCAGCTGCAGCTTCTGGCGGATATTGTCTCTTCAACCTTTTGCCTGAAGTTGTCATGAGGATGAGACCATCATTGACGCAACATAGTTTGTGTTGCAACCCTTTGAGAGCAAGCAGGACAGCTTAGTAGGCTTGCGTGCTGTCGGTCTGCCAGCCAGTCCAGCCTTACTTACATCAAGCAAAGCCAGAGATCTGCTCTGCAACCCCTTGAATGTCTCCCCAATATAGTCAGAGAAAAGAAAAGAAAGGACTACGCCTTTCGGCGTCAACTTAATGAGAAGCCAAGTATTATACCGGGCTGCCCAGATAAATGTAGTCAAACATGATCCTCCAGCATCTGTCAAGCAATGTCAAAACACAGGTCATTTTCTGTTTTGATCCTGTCTACAGTAACAGTGTAGGGCAACCACATCGGCCACAGCTCAGAAAAAATCACAGCCAGACGCACATACTTGTCCTAGCTCAGATAACCACACTTGGGCTTGGCACTCACTTGCATCTTCAGCGCTGTGCTGTATCCTCAGATACTTGCACTTGGCCTTTTCACACACTTGCATCATGATCATTGCGCTACATCCTCAGGCGTGTTTTACAAGCTCCTGCTCATGCACATCCAAGATTTAGGGTTTGGGGCCTGCCCATGCACATATTAGGGTTAGGGTTTAGGGCCTGCTCATGCACATATTAGGTTTAGGGTTTGGGGCCTGCTCATGCACATATTAGGTTTAGGGTTTGGGGCCTGCTCAGGCCTGCTCAAACACAGCCCCTCAGCATCATGCTTCAGAGGGTCGTGTCAACAGGGGTGTTTTGGGCTGTTGACACCCCTGTGTCTGGGGTGCAAGACATGTATTGCAGGCTGTGGCAGCAAGGAACTGTGCAGGACTGCACCTATCTGACCCTAGGGGAAGTGTTGAGTCAATACATGGATGGATGAGCAATGCAGTGTGGGAAGGAAGGAATAAACGAGTGAAAGAAAGAACGTGTAAATGAATGAATGAATGATTGATTGAATGCAAGCATGAGTGACCAAGTGAACAAATTGCAGGCTGTGCCGGCAGGAACGAAAACAAGAAAGAAGAAAAGAATCATGATTGGTTGATTGATAACTGAATCAACTGAGGTCTGTACTGCAGGCTATGGCGGCAAGAATGAACGAATAAACGAATCGATAATTGATTGAATGCAAGCATGCAAGAATGAATCAACAAATGAGGCATGTACTGCAGGCTGTGGCGGCAGGCAGGAGGTCTGGGCAGGCACGCCATACCACCACCAAACCACACTACCAGGCCGAGCCAGCCTTTGACTTGGGCTACCCTGCTGAGATAGGGTATCAGGTACTTTCCCATACTCATGTTGGCTGCTGCGGCTAGTGTGCATGGTATTTGACCTGGGCTACCCTGCTGAGATAGGGTATCAGGTACTGTCCCATACTCATGCTGGGTGCTGCAGCTAGTGTGAGTCGTGTTTTGACTGAGGCTGCGCTGCTGAGACATGGTACCAAATACTGTCCCGTACTCATGGTGTGTGCTACCGCTAGTGTGCATGGCGTTTGATTGAGGCTGCGGTGAGATAGGGTACCAAATACTGTCCCATACTCACGTTGGGTGCTGTAGCTAGTGTGCATGGTGTTTGACTGATGCTGCAGTGAGATAGGGTGCTAGGTGTCGTCCCATACTTTGAAGGGGGTCTTGCAGCTAGTAGCATGCATAGTCTTTGACTGAGCCTGCAATGCTCAGATTGGGTGGTTAGGTAAAACTTGATGGCTGCTGCTAGCTGATAGGCTATGCTTAAGAGTGTGCTGCCAATGCGGCTTGTGAGAGTTGCAGCTACTTGGCTTGGACTGAGACTTCTGTGGTGAAATAGATTGACAGGCAGCTGCAACAAGTAGGGATATGTGTGATAGTGTCCTGCTAAAGATGGGGTGTTGGGTATAGGTTGATGGCTGCTGCAGCTGGGAGGCTTTCACTGAACTTACCTGACAAGTTAGATTGTTGGGCTCCTGCAGCAAAACAGGCTTTGAATGAGAGCTTTTTAGTGTGTGACCAGAATAGGGTGTAAGGTCAAGCTTGGTGGCTACTGCAGCATGTTGGCTTTTGCCAATCATCAGGTGCATTTCTCAACAGGTTTTGCGGGTACTTAGTTTCTCTGGTACTTATTTGAGGGCATGCGTGTTGCAGTGTATTTGCACCTGCTCATGTTGCGTGCATCTACATTTATCATCATCAGGGGTACTCTTAACTCGGGTACTCTTAAATTGGGTACTCTTTGATCTCAGTAAGTTGTCATTAGTCATCAACTGGCAGCAGCTACCACAGAGCCACAGTCCCAAGCTTCTGTTGGGGGCTGCAAAAGGGGGGAGGGGGGGGGAAAGGGGATAAAACAACGTTAAATCGCTGTTAGCAAAGGCAGAAAGGGGGCAAAAAAACAAACAAAGCCCCGTCTAAACTACAACATCCTCTCAATGCAATCAGGACAGGGGATTGATGCAGTCAATCATCCCCTCTATAACACAGAGTAAACCTTACAGCCCTGTTCCAGTCAAAAATCCCAAAACAGTCATACAAAAGCATGGACGCTGCTCTTTCTTGCAATAGTCAAGGTCAAGCCAGGATGTCCGATGAGTCACAACTGGCTCCCACCCCACACCATAAGTTATCCAATGGAAACAAATGAAATCTCAAGGTCAAATATGTTGCTCAATTCTAAGGATGAAAACCTGAAGTTCACAATATCCAGTGGGATCATTCTCTACAAAGGAAACTACATCCCCAGGATCACTGCCTCATGATGACTCATCCTTGTTGTGTGGAGCAGGCCCCAAGGCATCCAGAAGAGCCCCACAAGGAGGCCCACCATGGAAGAAGAAGCAGGGTCAGCCCTAACAGACGTAGGGTAACAGCCGCCGCTGCTGAAACCCTAGACACCTTGCCAACTGTCAAAGAAATGCACCTCCAGCGCGTTGCAACCATGGCAGCTGCTGCAGCAACTGCTCAGCAGATCAATGCTGACTTGGAGTCACATGATCAGTTTGCAAAGGAGTTGAGGAGCTATAGAAGCCAGGGAGTGGGAGGGGGGCAGAGGAGGGTGACTAAGCCCTCATGGGAATCTGATGTGGGGGTTGGGGAAAGCTTTGGGGCAGAGTATCCTCCTTCTGGACTGGGTAATTCAACTATCACATACCGTAGTACTGCATTCATTCACTCACTCACTCACTCACTCACTCACTCACTCACTCACTCACTCACTCACTCACTCACTCACTCACTCACCCAGTTGCCACCTTCACTGCCAAAAAACATGTTGCAGATGCTATGCATGTGCACAATCAGCATTTGATGGCATGCCAGTAGAGCTGAGGTGGCAGACTCGCTGTGTCGTATGCTTGGGGGGGGGGGGGC
>JAABUP010007412.1_pt1 | contig 14760 bp, 17 predicted proteins | sample 5559201 | NCBI WGS metagenome assembly JAABUP01 (sample SAMN10711887, study PRJNA513373) | rock metagenome | isolation source: Antarctica rocks | place: Antarctica | reverse complement strand
CCGGGGCGCCTCACCATGCCCACTGGTGCCACAGGCACCGCCACAACACCAAAACCCAAGGGCCACGCTGCTCGCGCACCGACGTGAATGATCAAGGTAGGGGCCGCAACCTGGCCGTGGCGAACACCAGCTACAACACCCTGCACACCGCTCTGCGGGCCCTCGGCGAACGAGCCAGCGCCGAGCTCAACAACGCTGGCGCTGGCCCTGCCTCCGCCGCGTCGACTGCCTGTCGTTCACATTTTAGTTCTAGAAACCGTGGTCGATAACCTTTTCTCTCGTAAAGCTCAAGAGTTCCTCGAGGTTACTTTCTTTGCCAATACCACTATGCTTGAATCCTCCGAACGGCGCCCCGTACGGCCTCGGTCCAACCTTGTTGATCCAGACGTATCCAGCGTCAATCGACGTGGCCAGCCGGTACGCCAAGCCCGCATCATTAGTCCACACGCTGGCCGTCAGTCCGTACTCAACTGCGTTTGCGTGCTCTACCACCTCGTTTTCAACATTCCACTTCAAAACGCTCATGACCGGACCGAATATCTCTTCCCGCGCCACCGTCATGCCCTGTGTGACATCCGCGAACATTGTTGGAGCTACAAAAAACCCCTTGTTCGGGATTGGTGCGTCCGGGCCCCCGGACACCAGGCGTGCACCATCCGCGATAGCCCCGTCGATATAAGCCAACACTCGGCGCCGGTGGTCTGCGAAGCACAGAGGGCCGACATCTGTGTTCTCAGCAAGCGGGTCCCCAACCCGCAACTCTTCAAGGCGTACTCTTGCGTGCTCGATAAACTCATCATATATGTCCGCATGAACAAACACTCGTGAGAACGACTGGCATGACTGACCCTGCGAGCGTGCGAAGTTCATACCCGCAATGGACGCCGCTGCTGCTGCTGCAACGTCAGCGTCAGCGCCCACGATCATAGGGTTTTTACCACCCAGCTCGAACGTCAAGGTCTTGAGCTCCGCCGCCGCCGCGGCCATAATCCTCCGTGCGACCCCTACACTGCCAGTGAACGCAACCCTCGGCACTCTGGGGTGCTCAACCAGAGCTGAACCAACCTCGCTCCGGCCGGAGACAACGTTGAGAACCCCCGCAGGCAGCACCTCAGCCGCCACGCGTCCAAACATTAGGGCCGACAAGGGCGTGTGGTCCGAGGGTTTTAGAACAACAGTATTGCCTGCGGCCAGCGCGGCAGCCGTCTTGGCCACGGCGAACATGAACGGATGGTTAAATGCCACGATGCGACCGACAACCCCGAATGACTCGCGGACCGTGAAATTAACCATACCATTTGATGCCGGGAAGCTCGACCCCTTAGCCTCGCCCGCGATACCCGCGAAGTACCGCAACGCAGCGATCCCCGAACGCGCATCATCACGCATCGCCGACAGAGGGTTGCCGCCGTCCACCGTATCCAAATATGCGAACGTTTCCAAGTCACTATCTAGCCTGTGTGCCAGTTCGGTCAGCGTCCGACTTCGTGACGACCATGAGAGCCCCGACCAGCCGTCCCGCGCCCCGACCGCAGCGTCAACCGCAGCGTCGACGTCTTTCGCCGATGCAAAGGGAACATCGGCGATTCTTTCTTCCGTGGCGGGGTTTATCGAAACCATGGTTTGGCCGTCAGCCGCTTCACGCTGCTCGCCCCCTATGGTCAAGAACCATTCGTCCGGCACTGAACGTTCCATCAACTGCCCCTTCCCATAATATCACACGACCGCCGAGTCCCCTGATGTTACTTCGACGTTCTCGGTTGCCACCGTAAAATACGCCGCTCAGCAAGCACAAACACTTGATTCAGGAGGTATCCCGTAATTGCAAGCGACGCAATTCCGGCGTACATGTCAGGCACCAGGAAAAGTCGCTGGGCATTGAGGATAAAATACCCAATTCCCGCGCTACTCGCCACCATTTCCGAAATGACCACCAGAATAAGACCAATGCCAAGCGCCACTCGCATACCAGTCAAAATACCCGGCATGGCCGCGGGCAAGTATATCTTACGAATCTGCTGATATCGGTTGGCCCGAAAGGTTCGACCGGTATCCACAAGGACGGGGTCAATATCACGAATCGCACTAAATGTATTCAGCAAGACAGGAAACGTGGCCGAAAAGGCTACGACAAAAATCTTCATCTGGTCGCCGAGCCCTAGAAACAGGATCGCCAACGGGATGTACGCAGGACTCGGAATCGGACGCAGAAGCTCTGTCAGCGGCTCGAGAGCATTGTACACAATTCGTGAGTACCCCATTGCAAGCCCAATCAAGACCCCCGCCGTCACCGCTATCGCATAACCAATCACCAAGCGACTCAGACTTGCCCCAAGGGCGCTGGCAAGGGCCCCCGACCGGATCATTTCCACCCAGGCTGACCAAATATCCATAACTGAGGGTACGCTTACCGAGTTGATGACACCGTTACTAACGAACAGCTGCCAAGCGAGGAGAATGACCACCAGGACCATCACACCTGTTAGTCGGGTCCTAACCATTCGGCGCATATTCACTTCCTTAGCTGTCGTGGTGTTCAGATAACACTCGATTAAGCAAATTTTGACGGTAGTCGATGAACTCTCTGGATCCTCTCGTACCAATCTGGTCTCGTGGGCGGTCCAGGTCGATCGATAGGTCGTCAGTTATTCCTTCGGCGTCGCGGCCCAGGGTGACGACACGATCGGACAGGTAGACGGCCTCGTCGACGTCGTGGGTGACAAAGACGATGGTCAGACCAGCCTCCCTCCAGATGTCAAGAACAAGATCTTGTAGTTGGGCACGGGTAAGTGCATCGACCGCGCTGAACGGTTCGTCCATCAGCAGCACCGACGGCTCACACACAAGCGCTCGCGCGATGGCGAGCCGCTGCTGCATCCCGCCCGACAATTCACCTGGAAAGCGGTCTTCAAACCCGTTCAGACCGACTCGATTCAGCATGTTTTGTACCCGGTCAGCTCTCTCCCGTTTCGACACGCCGGCCGTTTCGAGACCGAATGAAGCGTTTTTAGCGACTGTTCGCCACGGAAATACCGACTTGGAGTACTGCTGGAACACGTACGTAATCGCCTTGGGTGGCCCTGATATGAGAGACCCTCTCACCGTCACAGTGCCCTCGGTCGGCGGCATGAGTCCGGCGAGGCAAAGCAACAGGCTGGACTTGCCACATCCCGACGGTCCAATCAAGGAGGTGAAGCTGCGTTCCGCAATTTCGAGATTGATGTCTTGCAGAACTTGATGAGTACCACTCTTCACCTTGAAGCTCTTACTAAGCCCGGCTGCCGCGACGATCGTGGAATTAGCCTTCGCGTCAATCACCGTCGCCGCCGCATTATCTTGCGGTGGTCTCATCGTCTCTCCGGTCCGTGGACGTGCGGATGCGCCACTGGCCATGATCAGTTCGTTGCTCCGGTGAGCGCGCCTGGACTAAGCAACTTGTCAACCGCAATCGGATCCTTCAGGATTCCCTGTTGGATATAGATTTGTACCAGTTTTTCCCAATTGGAGCGCGAGACGGTTGTCGACCATTGGATGTTGGGCGCCGTGTTCAGCAAGCCACGATCCAAGCCTGTGAATTCAGCGACGAGGTCTTTAGCCTTATCTGGATTTGCATTAAGGAACATAATTGTTTCGTCCATGGCATCGCGGAACGCGGTCGCAGTCTCGGCGTTCTGCTTTAACCAGCTGCCTTTGGCGAAGTAGGTTCCAATCGGCATACCGGGCAGCGCGTCGGAGTAGAACCACGCAATTTCGCGACCGTTACCACCGGACAGCAACTTAGTCGTGAAGGGATCGACGGTAGCAACGGCATCGACCTGGCCTTGACCGAGCACAGCGGGCATCTGAGGGAACGGAATCTCTTGAAACGAAACTTTGCTGATGTCGACCCCGGCGTCTTGGAGAGTCTTGACGACCGAGACATAGACCTGGTTACCCCCGGTTGCGTTAACTGCGACGCGGCGCCCTTCAAGATCCTTAAGCGATTTGATGCCGCTGTTTGCCGCGACTACTAGTCCGCCAGAGTCTGGTCCCTTCTCATGCGCGATCTGGTCCTGGACCACCCCGACGTAGTCAAATCCTTTCGCGACGGCAGTGATGGCGTTGCCGGGAATAGACAGTCCCATGTCTAGCGATCCCGACTCGACTGCGGTGAGCAGATCCCCGCCGTTTGTGGCGAATGTTGTGTTGACTTTCAAACCGTGCTTTTTGAAGTACCCCAGCTTGTCGGCCGCGTAAGCATCCGTTTGCGCGGCGATCTTAATATTTCCGACGTTTAGCACAGTCAGACCGTCAGCGGACCTTGTTGGAGTTGATGCAGTACCTGAACTGCACGCTATCAGCCCCGAGGTTGCGACCAGTGTGGATACAGCAAGCACAAGTTTCTTCATCGCGGTTCTCTCCAGGGGTCTGAGCGTTTGGCATCTTGGGGGCTGCGGCGGGTTAGGCTTAAACGAGGCACGGGGTAGTTCGATCGTCGTGGGCCGGTACTATGGCGTCTGCCGCGGTCGCGAGTCGCGCTAGCGATTCGCGGCAGGCGTCGAGGTCGGTAAAGTAGCCTGGCAGAATTGGCCTATCGATCCCGTTGCCCCGCCAGTTTTCGACTCGGCTGATGAGATCGCCCGCCAGCGCTAGTCGACCTTGGGCCGTGGTTACTACCACGGACATTGATCCAGGGCTATGGCCCGGAGTGTGCAGAAGAGTTATGCCGGGGGTTAGCTCATTGTCTCCCTCGATAACGTGAATGCGATCAAATACGTTCATCCATTGGGGTATGATTCCGTCGTGTCCGCAATCGTAGGCGGTGGCGTGTTGCTCCCGCGGGGTCACCGCGTACTCCAGCTCTGCCCTCTGCACATAGATTCGAGCGTTCGGAAGCGTATCGAGATCGGCACAGTGATCGTAATGCAGGTGCGTTAATATCACAGTAGTGAGGAGCACAGGATCTACGCCAATGGCCTGGAGCGCACGGTCTATACGCTGGTCGGGAGTACGGGTAAAACGTGCGTGATACTGGGCCGACCCTGCGCTGGGATCACCCGGCCCACTGTCGATAAGAACGAGGCTCCCGTCGTCACCCTGAATTAGCCATGCCAAACACGGCGCCTCAACGGTCTCCGCGGTGGGCCAGCCACGGAGGAAGTGACTCAGAGGAAACTTCCTAAACCGCCCAACGACTAGTGGTGTAACGGTGAATGTCGTCGGCATGCTCACCTCGTTGTCGTGTCGTTTCCTGCTCGGCTGAAAGTCGCTTAGTGCATGTATGATCCGCCGTCAACGACGAGGGTTTGTCCAGTTATGAAGTCGCTGTCGGGTGAGGCGAAGAACGCGACCGCACCCACCAGGTCCTCGGCTGTCTGCATTCTCGGCAGTGCTCGGTCATTAGCTGCGGACTGGCGCATCGCGAGAGTGGCGTCGTCGGGGTCATTCTCTGCGAGGGTGCTGCCTGGGGCCACGCAGTTGACGGTGATGCCGGAAGGTCCAACTTCGCGTGCCAGCACCTTGGTGAACCCGAGTATCCCTGCCTTGGTCGTGACGTAGTGAATACGTGTCGTCATGCCCTTGAAGGCCGTCCCTGAACTGATATTGATGATTTTGCCATAGCTGTTCATTTTCATGGCTGGGACGACCGCTCGACAGGTCAACCAGGTTCCCTTGAGGTTGATCTTCATCATCTGGTCCCACTCATCAGGGCTGATACCGTCAAACAATGATCGCGACATGGGTACGCTCGAAAACATCGCGGCGTTGTTGACTAGAATGTCTAGGCGTCCCTTGTGTTCCAGGGTTGCCTCGACCATGGCGGCGAGCGCTTGCTCGTCGGTCACGTCGGTGGTGACGGCAGATGCATCGTGGCCAGCCTTTTGCAGGGCTTCAGCCACCTGGCTCCCGGCGGGTCCGTCGAGTTCAGCAATGACGACATGGGCACCCTCGGCGGCGAGACGGGTCGCGTAGGCGCGACCGATACCGTGGCCACCACCGGTGACTACAGCCACGCGACCTTCAAGCCGGCGTGGCAGCACCGGCACTGGTGCAGCGTTGTCGGAGGCAGAGGTCTGGCGATCCACTTGAGCTCCCTCGATCCACGTTGAGGTCCGCCATGGCACCGCGAGGGACACTGTGACAGATATTACTGTGATTGGACTAACCATAGCACGGTTGGCCGGTGTGTCAAAGGTGCCAGGGCGCAGACGAGACCAGCGCGTGGGTGGGTCGTTCGAACTGCCGTGGGAGCGCGTTCAGGGCGTGGCCTGGCCCGGTGGGTTAAAGGCCGACGACGGGCGTGACGCTGAGCGAGACGGCGCTGCGACGGGGAGGTGGCCGAGATTAGGTATCGCTGGTCTGGGCGAGCGAATCTTCGGCGAACTATGCGGCTCTGCTGATGTATCTGTGGCTGGTCAGGGGGTTGTGCGGCCGGGGAGGGTGGGTCGCTAGCCGCCGAGGGCGAGCATGCCGAGGGCGATCAGGGCGTGGGCGTTGGTGAAGCCGAAGGCATGCGTTGCAGGAGCCGGATCTTGGTGTTGGTGGACTCGATGAGGGCGTTGGACAGGTTGTGCTCGAGGGTGGCCTCGATGCTGGCGCGGTGTTTGACGATGGTGCGGGCGAGGGTCACGAAGGCGGGGATGCGGCAGCGTCAGGCACAGCTGATCCACCGCTGGAGGGCTTCCTTGCCGGCCTCGCCTCTTGACGGCGAAGACGTGCCGCAGGCCTCCCTTGAGCAGTTAGGCGCGGTGCAGGCGGGGGTCGGTGGTGGTGATCCAGGCCAGCTGGGCGCTCTGGTGCTCGGTGAGGTGCTCGCGGTTCTTCCACAACGCGTAGCAGGCGCCTTTGAGTGCCCGGGCCCGGGCGTGACCCGGGCGTGGGGGCGCGTCGGCGGGGGGTCGCCCACGGGATCGGATGCCCTCGGAGCGGGCCAGCGCTCGGGCAGCGTTCGGCGACCATGGCGGCGATCCAGTCCGCCGCATCCGCGGAGACGTGGGTGATCTCGGCGCAGCGCTGCGGGCCCAGGGCGTCGAAGAACCGCGCAGGGTGGCCCTGTCCCGCCCCGCCGCGGCCCATTGTCGACCCATACCAGGCGGCGGTTGTCGTGGTCGACGACCACGGTCAGGTAGCGGTGACCCTTTTGTAGGAGATCTCGTCGATCCCGATCCGAGACAGCCCATTGGCCCGGGCGGTGTCGATCGCAGCCAGCACGGCCAGGGCGGTCATCGTCCGGGACACAGTCGGGTCGGCGGCCACCGGCCGGCCCGTACACCTCCGGCTCGGCGCGCAGCAGCGCCACGTCGGCCAGGCAGTCCCCGCCGAGCGCCAGGGTCACCACGAGGTTGTACGAGCCGCGCGCGGGTCGTGCCAGTGCGCTGGCGGATCGCGACAGCGTTCTGGGGAGGTGGGCGGGTAAGGTATGGTGTCAGACCAACTACCTGGTCTGTGGTGGCATCCGGTGCCATCTCGTCCATACCGAGCCGCCCGTCGAGAACCGGAGAAGTGCGCTGTGGCCAAAATTATCTTCGTCGGTGCCGATGGATCCGAGCATGTCGTTGACGGCGCGGTCGGCGAATCGGTCATGGTTGCCGCCGCGCAGCACGGCGTGTCCGGAATCGTCGCTGAGTGCGGGGGCAACGCCACTTGCGCCACGTGTCACGTCTGGGTCCGAGACGAGTACGTCGATACGGTGGGCGTGCCTAACGATATGGAAGAGGACATGCTCGACCTTGCGGTTACAGAGCGGCGGTCCGGGAGCCGACTGTCCTGCCAGATCACGGTCACCGACGAGCTCGACGGCCTGACCGTCGAGATCCCACCGGACCAGCCGTGAGCGCAGGCGTACTGATTATTGGTGCCAACCAGGCTGGTGTCCAGCTGGCCGTCTCACTCCGGGATGGTGGTTACGAAGACCAAATCACTCTGGTTGGCGCGGAGCGACACCTGCCCTACCAGCGCCCTCCGCTGTCCAAGGCTTTCCTGTCCGGCAAGTCGGAACTCCCGTCACTCGCGTTTCGCACCCAAGGATTCTACGACGATCAGGGGATAACCGTTGTCCTGGGAGAGCGAGTCAAATCACTGACTTTGCCGCGAGCCAAAGGGGCGGACGCGGGGACCGCACGCACCCAGACTGGACGCTCGTTTACCTTTGACTGGCTGGCGCTTACCGTCGGCGCGCGGGTGCGGCAGCTCCCCGTGCCCGGTGCGGACCTCGAAGGTGTCTGTTATCTACGCGATGCCGACGACGCCTTGCAATTGCGCAGCGAACTCGCCGCCGCCACATCCGTTGTCGTGATTGGCGGTGGTTTCGTCGGTCTTGAGGCCGCCTCCGCGGCCCGGTCGGCGGGTAAGTCCGTGACTGTCGTCGAGGCGGGCGACCGGCTGATCGCACGAGCAGTGGCGCCTGTCATCTCGGAGTTCTACCGGAAGGCACACGAGCGGCGCGGCACATCGGTGCGGCTGGACGCGGCTGTGACCGCCCTCGCCGGCAAGCGTGGTCGGGTGACCGGCGTCCGCCTGTCCGACGGCACGCTGCTGGCGACCGATTTGGTCCTCGTCGGAATCGGCGTCCTCCCCCGGACCGAGCTGGCCGAGCAACTGGGCCTGGCTTGCCAGGGCGGCATCGTGGTTGATGAGTACGGGCGTGCCAGCGTGCCAAGCGTGGTCGCCGCTGGGGATTGCACGATCTTCCCCCACCCCCGGACGGGGGAAGGCAGAGTTCGCCTGGAGTCGGTGCAGAACGCCGTGAGCCAGGCGAAGGTCGCTGCCGCCACCATTCTGGGCCGCGCGGAGCCCTACCGGGACGTGCCGTGGTTTTGGTCGGACCAGTACGACCTGAAGTTACAGATTGCCGGCCTGAGCGCGGGTTACGATGAGGTTGTAATCCGAGGTGACTGTGACGCCGAGCGTTTCGCAGTTCTGTACTACCGCAGCGGGCTGCTGGTTGCGGCGGACGCGGTTAACAGCCCCGCCGACTACCTCAGCGTGCGCAAGGCGCTGTCGCAGGGGGCCAGCATCCCCGCCGAGCTAGCGGGCGACGCCACGACGCCGCTGAAGGCGCTGATCATTCCCCGCGCGGTCGCAGTCTAGTTTTCGTGTGGCAGATCAAGAGCGACTATGGCGCTGCGGTACTCGGGGCCTCTGGTCGGCGTCCGCAGCCCGAGTGGGGCGGTGATGTGCTAGGTGGTAGGTGTAGAGGTGAACGTGGTGTGGGGGACTTCGGTGACCTGGGGGTCGGAGATCCCACCGCCTCGACGCCGCGACAGAGGCCGCGTGGGTGTACTTGATCGGGGTCCAGGCGTGCTCGGCGATGCCGGGGCGAACGGCCCTACGCGGCCGCGATGGCATCGATGACGTTGGACTTGCCGTGGCGCCGGCGGACCAGCCGGTCAGGTCGCATCACCTCCACCACCGTGACCTGCTCGGTACGCAGGTGCCGGCCAGCGACACCCCGCAGGTGCCGGTGCCCTCGACCCCGATCCGATCAACCTCTCCGTAGCCGCGCATCCAAGCCACGAGCCGGCGTTAGCCAGCGGCTGTCGTCGGGAACTCCACCGTACCCGGGACACCACCGACGGCGGCGGGGCGGCGTCGTAGGACCGGCGCCAGCGGGCGAAGATCTCGTCACCCACCTCGCTTCAGACCGCGGCGCGTGCCCTGCCTTGCAGGGCGCCGTAGTGGCGGTCGTTGAGCCGCTAGCTGCGGTGGGTCAGCCGCGGCCGATTGAGGGTGGTCAGCACGATCTGCGCCGTCTCGATCGACCGGATGAGCACCGAGGTGTGCACGTGTCAGGGAGTAGGCCATGCTCGGCCAGCGGCTCGCCGGCCCGGGCCGCCTACCGCCGGCCTCGGTCAGCGAGCGGCACGTCCAGCCGGCCGCCGAAGCTGTCGGCCGCGTTGGCGGCACTCTGCCCGTGCCGCACCAGCATCATGGTCTGCGCCCTCACCATGGCCCTCCCTGCGCTGATCCGCCCCGCCCGTCCGCGAGGCGCCGGGGCCGCCCGAACCCGCATCACGACTAGACGACAGAGGTCTAATGGTCTTAGCATTCAAGGACGCGGGTTGTGGGTGGTGCACACGTCGCCACCTTCACGGAATACAGGCGAGAGGTGACGACGGTGCTCAAGGCACAGATCAACGAGCTGCTGACCCAAACCGGGCCAGCGACACCCATGGGCAGCATGTTCCGGCAGTACTGGATCCCGGCGCTGCTTGCCGAGGAGCTGCCGGAGAACGACTGCCCGCAGGTGCGAGTCAAGCTGCTGTCCGAGCGCATGATCGCGTTCCGCGACAGCGATGGTCAGTACGGCCTGATCGACGAGTTCTGCGCCCACCGCGGCGCCTCGCTGTGGTTCGGCCGCAACGAGGGGAGCGGCCTGCGCTGCGCATATCACGGCTGGAAGTTCGACGTCACAGGCCAGGCCGTTGAGGTGCCGTCGGAGCCGGAAAACAGCAATTTCTGCGCGCACGTCAAGCTGCGCTCATACCCGTTGGTGAAGATTGGCGACCTGCTCTGGACCCACATGGGCGACCCAGCCAGCCCTCCCCCGTTGCCCGAGTTCGAGTTCGCCCACGTCCCCGCGGACCAGAATTACACTTCCAAGCGCTGGCAGGAGTGCAACTGGCTGCAGGCCTTCGAGGGCGGCATCGACTCCAGCCACGTCTCCTTCCTGCATTCGGGCGGCCTGAAGAACGATCCGCTGTTCAAGGGGTCGAAAGGAAACGAGTACAACCTGGCGGATTTCCGGCCGTTCTTTGAGGTGGCGGACACCGACGGCGGGCTGTTCGTCGGTGCGCGCCGCAACGCGGAGGAGGACAGCTACTATTGGCGGATCACTCCATGGGTCATGCCCAACTTCACCTTGGTGCCGCCGCGCGGCGACCACCCGGTGCACGGCCACTTCTGGGTCCCGATCGACGACCACAATTGCTGGGCCTATTCGTTCGACTACCACCCGACCCGGCCGTTAACCGATGCTGAGGTGGCGGCGATGAAGGCCGGCCACGGGGTGCACAGTGACAATATCCCTGGCACCTATCGACCCAGGGCAAACAAAGACAATGACTATCTGATGGACCGCGAGGCGCAGCGGCGGGGTGAGTACTTCTCCGGCATCAAGGGGATCGCCATTCAGGACGCATCGCTGCAGGAGAGCATGGGGCCAGTCGTCGACCGCAGCAAGGAGCGGTTGGTCTCCGCGGACGCGGGCATTGTAAAGGCGCGGCAGAAGCTGCGCAAGGCGGTGGTCGCCCTGCAGGAGAGTGGCACGATGCCGCCTGGTGTCGACCCGGCTCATCACCGGGTGCGGTCCGCCGCTGTCGTCCTGCCGCGCGACGCGAACTTCATCGACTCGAGCCGCGGCGCGCTGACCGCTGAGCCCGGCAAACCACACGCGACGGTCTGAGCCGTGCAGCCCATCTTGGCGAGCAGCTGCGCACGCGCGACGACGGCGGAGGAAGCCAGCTACCGCATCGACGCACCCATCGCACCACGGCAAGGCGTGCGCGTGATGGCCCTGGACGACCGCGCCGCGGCAACCGTCCGCCGGGCCGCCCAGGAACCGTGGAACGCAGCCCGTTTCTTCACCCTGCCAGCGGGCGGGGTGGCGGCGACCGCCGAGTCCAACGGGGTCTCCGACATCGTCCTACGCAGGACCGATGGAACGGCATCTCAGCTGCGGGACGAGCTGGCCGAGGGCGACGTCGTTGTCATGGTCGCGACCACCGACGGCAATGCGGCGGCCGCGGCGGCCATCGGCCGTGCCTGCGCCCGTCGCGGGATCATGACCGCCGGGATCGTCCTCGGCAAGAGGTCGGCCGTGGGAGCGACAGTGACCGCCCTCCGGCCGCACGCCCAGGTGCTGTTGGTCACCCAGGACGACCAGGACCTCTCCGAGGTTCTCGGCGCGCTGCGTGCCTAGCAAGTCAGCAGCAGCACACCAGCGGAATGAGTCCGCTCCCGATCGGGAGCGGACCGAGGATGGCGAGCGCGGTCTAGGAGACCGCGGCGGTGGAAATGAGGGCAGCGTGAAGGACAAGGTCACCGTCCCGGGTCTTCAGGCCATGAAACGCGAGGGTCGGAAAATTGTCGGTGTGGTCGCTTGGGACTACCAGATGGCTCGCGTTGTTGACCAGGCTGGCGTCGACATCATCTCCATCGGGGACACCGTTGGTGTTAACCTCTGGGGCCAGTCCAATCCCCTCGAGGTCACGATGGAGCAGATAGTCATCGTCTGCCAGGCGGTACGACGAGGCGTCACCCGGGCGCTGGTGTCCTGCGACTTCCCCTTCGGCCCGCTCCAGGAGGGCACTGACAGCGCGGTGCGCGCAGCGATCCGACTCGTGAAGGAAGGCGGGGTCGATCTGGTGAAGCTGGATGGGGCCGGCGACTTCCCCGAGGCCGTCACGGCCATCAACCGCGCCGGCATCCCGGTCTTCGCCCAGTTCGGGATAACCCCGCAAACTGCCCTGCGTTACGGAGTCGCCTATCGGTCGACGCCGTCGGCGGACGACCACGTACCGTCGGCGATGAAGGAAGAGCTGACTGCAGAAGCCCAGCGCCTCGAGCAGGCCGGCGCGGCCCTGCTGAACTTCACCAATTCCGGACCGCTGGTTGGCGCTGCGGTCGCTGAGGCAGTGACCATCCCGGTGCTCGGGGGCTTCGGCGGAGGACCGTGGCTGGATGGGCGTATCCGCCTCGCCACGACCGCGATCGGGTACAGCGCCACAAATCTCGACACACCCCTGGCCGAGAGCTACGCCAACGTCGCGCAGATCGCCTTCGACGCCATCACGGCCTACTCCGCAGACGTCCGAGCTGGCCGTCAGGTCAAGGGCGGCCTACCCACCCCCTGAGTTCCCACGGGGAAAGGCATCCGCCGGGAGCCCCGCGCCGTCCCCGAACTGCCACCCTCCGACCAAAAGGAGACCCGTGCCCAGCACCGCCATCGACGGAATCCTCACCCGGTACGAGGTCAGCGGATCGGGGCCGGCTCTGCTGATGTTTTCCCCTGGCGGCTTTAACGCCGCGCTGGAGAATTGGACCACGCACGGTGTTTACCGAACGACGAGCATTCTTACGGAGCTACAGAAGCATTACACCTGCATCACCTTCGACAAGCGCGAGTCAGGTGAATCCGGCGGGCGCGTCGAGCGGATGACCTGGCGGCACTATGCCGACCAGGGCCGCGGCCTCCTCGACCACCTGGAGATCGAGCGGGCACACCTGATGGGCGGCTGCGTGGGCTGCTCGGTCGCCGCCGTCTTCGCCCTTGCCTACCCTCAGCGCACGCACGGCGTGGTGCTCTACTCGCCCGCTGGAGGAGCGCCGTACCGGCTCAAACAGCACGCCCGGTTCGCGCAGCACGCCGCCTTCGCCGAAGAGCATGGCCTGCATCAGGTAGCCGAGCTCGCCCGCAGCACCGACGTTGGCTTCAGCGCCGACCCACGGGTTGGCCCATGGTCGACGGTCCTGCGCACCGACCCCGACTTCGCCCGGTCCTACGCAGCACATGACCCCGAGCGGTACCAGACGCTGCTGGCCGGGTTGGCGCGGACCTTGTTCGACCGGGACACGGTGCCCGGTCCCGAGCCGGAGGACCTGCTGCTCGCAAACGTCCGCACCCTCGTTGTCCCAGGGCAGGACAGCTCCCACGCCACCTCCGCGGCCCGGTACCTGCAGGAGTGCCTCCGCGGCGCCGAGTACTGGGACGTCCCGGTCATCGAGCAGACGGCTCAGACCGCGCCAGCCCGGGTGATGGCCTTCCTCGACTCGTACTGACTACCCGCAGTCATCGCCGGCCGGCGTTCTGGCATCAGAGCGGCTCGCCACGCTCCAGCGCGCCGATATTGTCCAGTTGCCGCTGATGCACCCCACCCTTGAAGGGGCGTGTCGAGCCAGATGGTTAAGAGACTCTTCACAATCCAGGGTGTAGCCGGGGTATGAAGCCGCCGCTCTCGAGCAGTGATCTGGCGATGTAGTTGGTGAGGTTGCGGAGGCCGAGGGTGGAGCCTCCGGAGGTGTTCGAGGCGTCCGTTGATGGCCTCGGTGGGACCGTTGGACGTGCCTGGGCGGTCGAAGTAGGCCACGACGTCGGCGGCGCGGGTGTTCAGGGTCCGCCCGAGGGTGACGAGCTCGGTCAGCGCGCGAGGAACGCCCTCTCTGAGCGACTCGATGAGCTTCGTCATCAGCGCTCGGCCCCGGGTGCGGTCGGGTTCGCGGTAGGCGGTGATCATGCGCTGGTAGACGCCCCAGGTGGCCTCGACCTGGACGTGCTCGTCGGCGGTGAACAACTCGTGCAGTCGCTGTGTCTGCTTGGTGGTGAGCAGGTCCGCTCCGGTGTGCAGGGTCCGCCGCGCCCGGTAGAGGGGGTCGTTGGTGCGGCCGCGGTGCCCACGGGTGTCCTGCTGGACCCGTCGGCGGCAGCGGTCGAGTGCGTCGCCGGCCAGGCGGACGACGTGGAAGGGGTCCATCACCGCCACGGCGTCGGGCAGCTCCTCGGTGGTGGCGGTCTTGAACCCGGTGAAGCCGTCATCGCCACCACCTCGACCCCCGAGCGCCAGGCCCGCGGACGCCGGGCCAGCCACTGCTTGAACGCTTGTTTTGAGCGGCCCTCGATCATGTCCAGCAACCGGGCTGGTCCACTGCCACAACGGATCGGGGTGAGGTCGATGATCACGGTGACGAACTTGTCGCCTTGCCGGGTGTGGCGCCAGACGTGCTCATCGACCCCGATCACCCTGACGCCGTCGAACCGGGCGGGATCGTCGACGAGCACACGGC
>JAABUP010007410.1_pt1 | contig 14768 bp, 18 predicted proteins | sample 5559201 | NCBI WGS metagenome assembly JAABUP01 (sample SAMN10711887, study PRJNA513373) | rock metagenome | isolation source: Antarctica rocks | place: Antarctica | reverse complement strand
TCGCGGCCAACGTGCACACCGTGCAGCTGGCCGAGGTGCCCTGGTTCCGCGAGCGCCTGCTGCACCGCACCTCGCTGGGCGCGCCCCCGTGCCTAAGGTGTAGGGTGTAGGGTGTAGGGTGTAGGGTGGGGTCACCTGGTTCCGCGCGCGCCTGCTGCACTGCGTCGCTTCAGAGCGCCCCGGCCACTGCCGGCTGTGAGGGCCGCGCGCCCCGCGGGGCGCACGGGGCCTCCGGCGGGGCGTCGCCGGTGGGGCGGGCGCATGCGTGCTCGTGTGGACGCGTGAGTGCTCGTCTGGGAGCTGCGCGACCAGGCAGAGTGCGGACAGACGCGTGCACCGCGCGCCGCTCGGCGTCCGGCCCACTCACTGGGCATCAAAGCTCGACATGCTGTGGTGGTGGCGCATGGCGTGCCGTGCGTGGCACGTGTGATAGGTTGAGGAGCCCGCCGCTAGGGTTGAGCTGGCGACATGCCAGCACGCCTGAGCCGCGGTCCGGCGCGAGGCCCGCGCGCGCGCGCGCAGGCAGCCTGCTGGTGATCCTGCTGCTGCGCACGGCGCACTACAACCTGGCCGCGCTGCGCGACGTGTACCTGCACACCAACACGCTCGCCGCGCTGGCCAACCTGGCGCCCCACATGCACAGCCTGTCCTCGCTCGCCGCGCAGCGCCTGGTCTCGCTCTTCGATATGCTGGCGCGCCGGCGCGCGCGCGCGCCCCTGGGGCCCCAGCCCCCTGACCCCCTGACCCTGTCGCCGCGCAGCGCCTTGTCTCGCTCTTCGACATGCTGGCGCGCCGGCGCCCCCAGCCAGCAGGCCCCGCCTCGCCGCCGCCCTCTCATGAGGCGTCCATATGTGCGCAACGACAGCTGAGCGCTGCGGGGAGTGACTGCTGGCTTGACGGCTCTGGTTGCCTCCTGCGCCAGGACTGAGCTGTTCCGCTGCGGGGCTGTTAGCACAGCGTGAGGTCACGTCGTGCTTTGCTTATCTGACAGCTCTCTGCAGACGTGGGATATGGCACGGGACCGCGCCTGCGAGCGTGCAGCGCGGCCGCCCCGCGCGCACGCTCGCACTGCGTTGCACACAACAAGCTGCCGGCGCGCAAGGAAGCGCGCATGTGGCGACGCCGTTGCAGCCGTGTTCGCACGTAAAAACTTGCGCTGTGGCCACTGACGCAGCCCACAGGCACACCTGGTCAGCCTCGCGTGGTCAGCGTCACGCATTCCCGCGCCCCCGCGCAGGTACCGGCGGCTGGCGGCCGCGTGCGAGCGCGGCGAGCCGCGCAGCGAGGAGCTGCAGGTTTATGCGGACTTCCTGCGCATCGTGCTCGAGGTGCTCAACACGGTCATCACGGCCGGCCTGCCGCACAACCCGGAGCTCGTGTACGCGCTGCTGCACCGCCAGGAGGTCTTCACGCCCTTTGAGGTCCGGCTCCTGACCCTAGCCCTAGCCCCTATCTTTTTTGAATTTAACATGCGCTCTGCAAGGCTGAGTCCCGTGAGGGTCTGCTCACGCCTCGGCTATGCCTGCTGCCGTCCGTGCGCGAGGGGAGCGCGGCCCTGTCGCAGGGCCTCTGCCTGCCCGGCATCGCGTCTGAAACTGTGGAGCTCGGTCTCTCCCCCTTGTGCTGATGATGGCAAGGTTTGGCGGTGCCTGGCGCGGATGCACCCTGACACCTTGGATGCACGCGTGCTATGCTGGAGCGTCCGGGATTTGGGCTGTCTGTACCCATCCAAATGGGCCTGCACCGTGCCCTAGCCATCAGCGTGCCGTGGGCTCTCCCATGAGACTCTCAGCAGGAGGGGGCTGCGCGCAGAAGGACACCCGATTCGCAGAACTCATGGAGAATGTCTCAGCAGTGCTGCAGTACTTCAACGCGCGCGTCGAGGACGCGCGCGCCACCGGCGGCTGGGACTGGAGCGTGGCGCGCGTGCTGGACGTCATCAAGGGCGCGCCGCGCCCCGCCACAGCTTGCCTGCAAGCGGTCGCCTGCCTTTCCTTGCGTGTCAAGGCATGTCCGTGCTGGCCAGGCGGGCTGCTGCAGGGGCGGCACCGCAGCCTTGGAGCAGAAGCCGTGATTGCGACACACTGCGGTGGTCTGCATCGCACAGCGGGCGGCGGGAAAGCCGCGCGCGGCTCACTGGGCTCCCGCGGGCCGCCGCAGACAGCCTGCGCGCCTGGCGCGGCGACAAGCTGCGCCAGTTCCCAGAGCTGCGCTTCACGTACGAGGAGGAGGCGGCGCCGGAGGACTTCTTCGTGCCCATGGTCTGGGCGCTGGTGGTGGCGCACACGGCGTCCGTGCCGTGGAACCTGCAGGCGCGCGCCCGGCGCTGCTCCCCCGCTCCGGTCACTTCTGGGTGGCATCCTCAAAGGAGCTGGGGACGGTTGAGCTGGTTTCTCCTCCGCCATCCCCTCATGAAAGGACACTTCCGAATCTTCTGGTTGTTCGACGGAGTCAGTATCTGCCTTCTTGGGGCCTTCCTGTGAACAGCGCTGGCAGGGGCTCGGGCGCTGTCAGGGCGGCCTTGGCTGGCGCCCGTAGGAGAGTGGGGCATGGGTCGCGTGGAGAAGGGGTGGGAAAATGGGGTGTGACTCACACCGTGTAAGCCTCATGTGACTCGGGCCTGTTGCTGTCCGCGCGTGGGGAGCAGCCAACGAGTCGTGTGCTGCCAGGCCTGGAGCGCTCCCCGCCGCTGTGCTGCGACAGGCCGGCCAGCTGCTCCAGGGGCTGACGCGCGCCGGCCTGTGCGCGCCGCCGCCAGGTCATCGCCCTGTTCTCGCCGGCGGGAGCGGGCGATGGCGGCGCGGACGGCGGCGTGCTGCAGGCGGTCGACTCGCTGTCGCTCAGCTAGCGCGCAGGGCAGACCACGAGCTGTTGCAGGCGCGTGGCTGCGCACGCGCGGCACAGCCCCTTTACGAGTCGCCCGCCTCCCTTGTCACGTGGCGGACACCGCGCTTGAGGCACGCGGCATGTCTGACGAGCGGGGCATGGTTGTGTACGGGGGAGCAGCCGGCACCTGCGGGCCGCATCTGTGTTGAGTTTGTTTTGCTTGTGTAGCTGTGCCAAAACAGACACCCAGCCAGAGGCAGATGCTCGTAGGGCTATGTGCATGTGACGCCATTTTCAAGGCGGGCCGCTCTGATGCAGTCACGCGATTCAGGTGTGCTTGAGCACGCCGCAGTCTGTCTTGCGCCCATGCCGGCGGCGCTCTGCTTGGGCACACTGTTGTGTAGCTCAACGGGCTTATTACCAATCTGGAGCCACAGCTCGGCAGATAAGCATGTGTCGCTTTCATCACCAGCTTTGTTGGAGCTGGTGATGACATGGGCTGCCCTGCTTGTCTGGTCGATGGACGGTGTTTACAGCATGTCTGCAGCACGTGGCTGCCAGGGAGGCTGTCTGCCGCTCACGGCGCAGGATCAGGCAGTGTGCAAGTGGCATACCCTGGACGAGGAATGAAAACAGAGCATGCGCGCTGCTCAGCCCCATATTCCTCCTCGCAAGTGCGTTGGACACTTCTTTTCTTGACACACATGATTTGACACAATGCAGGGCAGTATGACATAGATCACAGGGGGTATTGCGACCGCAGTAATGTCAGTACATGCAGTAACGTCCGGGCAAGCCACTGAGGAAAGCTGCAACTGACTGGACATGCTGCAGCAACACATACCGGACACTGCTGCGGCTCGGCTACCGGCGCGGCCGCTTGCTCTCCCTGGGCGCCTCGCCGACATCGGCGGCCTCGAACAGCGGCCGCAGCGCCGCGGGCTTGAGCGCCGCCCACATGCCCCGCGCGCGCGCCATGGGCCCGCTCTCCGTCTGCGCGCACGAAGGGCCGCTCAGGCGGCGAGAAGGCATCCTCGGGCGGGCACAACGCTCGGCGGCCAGCCAAAACCGGGTGGAAGCAACCTCTTGAACCGGTGCAATGGGAGTCCACATGTTGGCGCTGACACAACGCGCGCGGGATACCGCAGCGCGGCATCCTGGCAGGGCATGCGCGTGCGCGGTCGGCCGCCACCGTGTCCTTACAAGTTACTGGCAGCCGGGGGCAACTCGGGGGCGCTGCCCGCATGCCCATGCGCTGCATGCGCCCGCCCACACACTGAGCATTGCTGCATGCCGGCCCGTTTGGCCGTGCGCACGGGGGGGCACCTGCGCAGCGGCGGCCGCGGCGCCTCGCGCTTCAGGCGACACCAGGCGCAGCGCGCGCAGCAGGACGTCCAGCCACGCGGCCGGCTTTGCCTGGCCGGCGAAGTAGGCGCACACGCCGTCCCACAGCTCCAGTAGCGGCCGCGCGGCCCACGCCAGGTCTTTGGGCGCCGCGCAGCCCGCCGCCTGCGCCGCGGCGGGGCTGCGGCAGCGCGTCTGGTGGGGGCAGCACGTCACACTGCTGTCAGCTTGTTGACTCGCGTTTGTGCAGGGCCCGTCCTTCAGTTCGTGTGTGCTGGCCGGTATGACACGAGGTAGGGCTTTTTTGGCAGCCGCGCGTGCACGCGCGTGTCGTCCCACACGAGGCAGTGGGCGATGCCATGTGTGGTGAGCTATCCAGGACAGACGCTCGCGCGCGCGGCCTGGCCGCAACGTCGCAGCGCCGCGATCAGCGCGTCTGGCGGCGCGCCTGCAGAGCTGCCAGCGCAGCGGCCACCGCCTCGAGCGTGCCCTCCACATCTCGGATGAGCTGCTCGTCCGCGGCCATGCGCCTGCGGTAGACACCACCCGCCCGCGTGAGGCGCATATGGCACGCATGCACCTCCGCGGCCATGCGCCAAGAGTATGCATGCCTCCAGCGTGAGGCGCTCGCACAGGCGCGCCGCCAAGCCCCAGGACGGGCGGGGCAGCAGGCTGGTAAGCTGTTCCGCGCTCACAGGTGACCCGCTGACGACTTTCGGGGTTGGGCCGGGCCGCCGCGCCTGTAGTGGCGCAACACTTGCGCCGCCCCGCCGGCGCCGGCGTGGCGCAGCGCGGCGCTCAGGCAGGCCCCGGCCTCCATTTCCGCGGTATCCCTGCCTGTTGACGCCCTCAGTCGCCGCGCTCATACCTCAGGGACGCCACGGCATGCAACAGCTGCAGCCTAGATCAGGCGCTGTGGGGCCGCTGGGACCCGCGGCGCACGCTGCGGGGGGTGTGGTGGCACGTGGCAAGCACGTTTGGCACGCAGGCATCGAGCGACATCTCATCCTTTTGAATTCAATTGAATGTGAACACTAGAATTCATGCGCATGCAGAGATGTATGACCTCCGAGGGTCACTTGGCCGGCATCATCGCGCTGCAGGTAGCCATAATGCTTTCGGCAGCGGTGCATCTGCGCGACGGCATCTGCAGCCGCAGCAGAGGGTATGTGCAGGCGTCGGCGGCCCACCCAGCAAGGCCGCGTGGCCGGCGAAGAAGGCGGCGCGGCGCGCCAGCATGGCGATGAGGTAGGAGTACGGGTACCAGAGGCGCCCCGACCCTAACCCATCTTGCGTCGACATCTTGATTGCATCCTCGAACAGCGCCTGCCGGGCGCGCGCGAGAGCAAGTCTCCCAGCCGCCTGAGACCAGGCAGCAGCCTGGTGTGGTGCGGCCGCCAGATCAGGCATACGGAGGTGTCACCTTGTCCGCGGTGCACTAGTATGTAATGGACAGGAGGGCATCCGCAATTGACAGCTGTCCTCAGGAGGGGCTTGCTGCGCAACGCACTGCAGCACACGCATCATGTTCGCGCACGCGGTGGCATGCAACGAATGCACATGCCCAGGCGTGCCGGCGGGCAAGTGCCTCCATTGCTATCCTGCGCCCGCTGCACGCAGCAAGGTACAGCGCACGCTGGTACTGCGCATTGTGTGTCACGCACTCCCGCTCTCCAGGCTCTGTTAGGCTCTCCCACACATGCGGCGCATCCGTCTGCGCCCTGCACCCATGCTCGGCTGCTGGGAAAGCGCGCGCCGTGCAGGCCGCGGCGTCCAAGCCAGCTATGCGCAGCACGCACTTCGCATTTCTGCCGGCTGCATGCGCATCCAGATCGTCCTGCTCGGCCACCTGCGCCGGCGCACGATGTGGCTAGCCTATACCCCTTAATACCTTATACCTAAACCCTAGCCATAGCCCATACCATGGCCGCAAGGCAGTGCCCCACGGCCGAGCAGAGCCGTGCCATGCATGTCGGGAGCAGGGGCGTTACGGGCAAACAGGGCCTGCGCGGCTGCTGGCCGCTGCAGCCTGCGCGCGGCGGCCTCGGCGTGCGGACGGGCATGGGGATGCTGCAGCGCCTGGGCGCTGCACTGTGGGAGGCGCTCAGACGTGGGAGGCATGCAGGCCTGAACAAGCGCTCATGTGGACAGCCCTGTATGAGGTGCAGGAGGGTACCAGGCATGCAACGGCTTGCTGGGCAGCCGACACGCGCATTCGAACGGCACTCCCCTTCCTCCTCAGAGGCTGCCTTTCAATAATGTGATGCAACACTCCCTCACTCGACTCATCCCTGTCTTGCATCGCACTCCCTGTTGCGACTGTGTGCTGGACAAGAGACAGCAGACAATGCCGCACGACATCACCCAATCATGCACGTTTGACGAGAGCCGCGCTCCGCTGTGCGCCTGCGCGCGCACCAAGCGCGTCGAAGCCAGCAGTGCCGTGGCGTCGGGCGCGCCTCCTCGAGGTCGGCGAGCGTGCAGAGCGCGGCCGGGTACATGCACTCGCGCGCATCCGGGCGTGCGCGGACCAGGCTCAGCAGGCGCTCCTGCAGGAGCTGCACCTGTCCGCGCCAGCCGCCGCGCTGTCAGCGCCCACGGCAGCAGCTCTGCTCCCGACGTGACGCTTTAAACGACTGCGCGCCCACCGCTGCAGTGGCCAGTCATGCAGCAACGCGTTGCCGGGCAGCTGCAGTACCATGTGGGTCCCTGCCCAAAGCCGAAGGCAGGCTCCAGGCCCTACTAGGGCTCCTCAGCGTACCGGACATGATGCGGCGAGCGCGTGCGGAGGCGCCGCACCAAAGTTATCCTGGCGCCTGAGCGCAAGTTGCTGGCGGGGTTGAGCGACGCGGTCAGCGCGCTCACCACTATTTCAACCCTAAACCTGACCCACCCAACAATAGAGCACAGCGCAGGCAGGCGCTGCTGCCGGCAGGGTCGCCCGGCGGGCGCGCGCACCTCCTGGGAGTCACTGCCGGAGTTTTGGCGCGGGTTGATGGCGGGGTTGAGCGACGCGATCAACGCGCTCACCACCATCTGCCGCCCGCGCTCGCCCCCGCGCGTCAGGCTCGCGCCCTGACGTCGCTTGCGTTTCGTCGACAGCGCGAGCGCCGGCGGCGCCGCGCACCTTGTGCGAGCACACCACCGCGTGGCCGCCGGAGTAGAGCCAGCCGCGCCAGGCGTCCTCACTGGGCGCCAGGCCGCGCTTGGCGGCGGTGTCAGTTGTGACCTCGACCGCCGCGCCGCGCGCGCCGCTGCCGTCCAGGCTCAGCCAGCAGTGGTCCTCCGACACCTGCGGCGGGCGCGCGCGCGTGGCCGTGGCGGCAGCGCCGTGCCGGTTCCCAAGCTTGCGCCGCACAGCGCATGGGGCGCGACGCGTCGGCTGCTTGGCTGAGGCGGCGCACGGGGCGCGACGCGCCGGCTGCTTTGCTGAGACACGCCTTGCTCAGCGGATGACCATCTGTCGCACTGCAACTGCCCTGACATTGCCTGTCGGCTGAAGAGCAGGGCGCCCCTGGCGACCCAAGGCGGTCCCCACCTCATCACCGATTGCAGCAGCATGCAGGCGGGCGGGGCCCTGGGGAAGCCGGCCCGCCCGGCCCTTGCCCCGCCCAAGCACTCAGGGTGAGCTGCGGCCGGGGCGCGCGCCTGGAAGCGCACGCCTGGAATAGGGTAGGGTTAGGGTGGGCCTGGAAGCGCGCGCCTGGAAGCGCACGCCGAGCAGGTCCTCGTGCGCCGGGCAGCGCGCCAGGCGCTGGCAGGCCGCCAGCACTGTCGTGACCACGCCCGCGCAGTCCAGCTGCCGGCGTGCTGCGCGGCGCGCAAGCGGAGCCTATCTTGGCACGAGGGCCGGCGGCCGGCCGCGGGCGCGGCGCCGTCATGAAGCGCCAGCCGTGCGGAGCAGGCTGAGAGCAGGCAAGCCACACAGCAGCCACACCGCTGAGGGCGAAGCGCCCATGCGGCTTTACTACCCAGCCGGTAGCCCAGTGCGTTTGGCCCAGCGGGACTGCTCGCAGGGCGCACCCTTGCTGGCCTTGCCCGCGCGCAGTATCTGGACGAACACGGAGAGGTGCTGCGAGTGCAGCACATCCTTGCTGAAGCTCCCCGACAGCCGCGCCCAGACCGCGTCCGCAACGGCCTTCACCTTGCCCTGCGCCAGCGAGCGCGTCGTGAGCCCCGCTCTAGCAGGCTCTCGCGACGTTTCACGTCACAGACGAGCCTGCACGGAGCCCTGGTGCGCAGGCTCTGCAAAGCGCCGGCTGCGCACCCGCGCGTCCGCTCCAGCAAGCCCGGGCTCCAGGCCTTGCACGAACGCACTGAAGTCGCTCTCCGCGGCTGCCACGTACTCCTGCTGGCCGCACAAGGTTGGGCACACAGCTGCAGGTAAGCGCACTGTAGACAACAAGATGGCGCTGGCGGCGGCGTGCCTGCAGGTTCTCTGGCCAGCGCCGCAGGTCTGCCTCCTTCCCTGTGAGCGGCAGCTCTATCGCGCCCAGCAGCAGCGACAGGCGTGCAACATCCGAGCGCGGCGCGTCCAGCTGCTTGCAAACCTCCTCCTCGACCAGCGCACAGCAGCTCTCGCGGCAGTAGGCTGCCATGTCGCTGCCTGGCTTTGCGTCAAGTGGTGTGCACGGACCACCTCAACATCTTTTGGAGACCTGGGCACACATCGTGCCTGCTTAGCCGGCCATTGCGTAACACCTCTGCGCCCAGAGCGCTGAGGCCTCGCCGCCCAGGCCGCCTGCAGCAGAGCCGAGGTCGCACCTTGCCAGCCAGCCAATCCTTCAGCCCGCGGTTCTGATTGGGCCCGCGGTCGCTCCGGGGACAGCGACCACGAGGCGGAGCGGTTCTATGCGGTGTGCCTCCCACTGTGCTGGGATTAACAAGTCTCTCCCCTCCGGTGTTCAGAGGCTCTGAGTCACCTGCAGCTCGAGCAGCACATGGAGTGCATGTCGGGGGCAGCAAACCTCAGAGTGAACTGAACAAAATATATTGAGAGAGATGCAAGGCATGCCATATGCGCTACGCCACACAGACAGGCTGCTGTACATGAGCCGCACAGGCAGGCATGCCGCATGCGCTGCAAGTACCGGAGCCTGTCTTTAACACTTGCTTGCCGTGTAGAGTGTTGCAAGCGCTGTGAGTGACAGCCATGCTACCTGGTTAGCAGACCTGCATTCCCGTGTCACTTTGTAACACACACATGCAGGGAGGGCTAGCAAGTCTGGCGTGGGACGAGGTGAGGTGCAGAGTCACGCTGACACGCTGAAGGTTCTCTGTCATTACAACGGGCACGTGCAGCTCAACCACAGGCGGCAGTGGCGCATGCATTCTGGCACTGCCTCTTGGTAGCAAAATTGCGCAATGGCGCAGCAGAGCTGTGACCGTCGTACATGCGCACTGTAGGTGTGCGGCTGGGGTGCTGCAGCCCCGCTGCAGCACCGAAGCCGCAGACCTGCAGAGTGCGCGTACAGCCAGCAGGCGCCCTACGCCGCCGCCTGCGCAGACAGCACGATGCCGGCAGCCTGGCCAAAGGCCGCGGTCGCCAGCACCAGCGCCTTGCTGGCCCAGGCTGGTAGCAGGCCGCGCGCGCGCAGCCTGTTGCACGTCCACGCCAGGGGCACCTGCGGCGGGGCGCAGCACGGAGCGTCACTCTGATGTGCCGTGAGCCCTAGGCGTTGGCAAGGCTCCCGCTTGCAGCATGAGGTCGGTGCATGCGCTGCGCGCAGGTGCTGCTTAAGACCGGTGCCCGCCCGTGCATGCATGTGGCGGCCATGCGCCTGCACCACGCTCACCGCACAGGGCTCAAAGGCGCCGCATGCGGTTTCTACAGCGGCGCTGGCGCACCGCGTGCATGTAGGCAGCCGGGCGGGAGGCAGCGGCGCGCCTGCACGCGCATGCCGAGCGCGGCGTGCGGCGTGGCCGCGACGCGCAGCGGCACGGCCACCGCCAGCTCGCCCCCGTCAGCCAGTTCTGGCGCACATGGTACCTGCCAGTGCACCACTGGATCCTGCGCAAGGCGCACGCGCCCGCGCTGCGCGCCGGCGCGGGCAAGACGGGCGCCGTCGTCGCATGCTTTGCGCTCAGAGCACTCCTCCACGAGCTGGCGGTGCCACGACGCGCAGCGGCGCGGCTCCCGCCAGCCCGTGGAGCGCGCTGAGCGCGAAACACGCAACAGCGGCCCCCATCTTGCCCGCGCCGGCGCGCAACGCGGGCGCGTGCGCCGTGCGCAGGATCCAGTTCTGCACAAGCAGGGTCCAGGTGCGCCAGAACTGGCTGACGGTGTCTGCGTTCCAGCAATCCTGTGCGCCGCACCAGCGCTCAGCGTGTGCACCGGCAGGTTCCTCAAGTCCGCCAGACCTGGCTGACGCTGGTCGCGTCCCACCACTCCTGCGCGTCGCGCAGCAGCTCAGCATGTCCGCGGGCAGGATCCAGGTGCGCCAGAACTGGCTGATGCTAATCGCAGTCCACACACTTTTGTGCGCCGCACCGGCGCTCGGCACGCCCTGCGATGCACGCTCCCATGCGCATCATGCAGCAGGCAGCCGCACGCGCGCGGGAGCGTCGGTGCGGCGCACAGTTGTGGTGGAGTCCAACCAGCGTCAGCAAACTTTGGGGCACCTGGAAGCTGCCGCTTCACATGCTGAGCTGCTCCGCTGCATGATGCGCACGCCCCCGGCCCGCAGGCGCGCTCGTGAGCCCTGCAGCGCGGCCGCGGCGGCGCCTGGCAGAGGAGCCGGGCACGCCGCCGGGTCAGCTGTGCTGCCGCAGCCGCTGCGAAGAACCTGGTTCTCGGGCGGCGGCGGGCGCGCACCGCGTGGAACATGCGGTCGCCAAAGCCGGTCGCCTCTGCTGCCAGGCCAGGCCCAGCTCGAAGACGCCGAAGAGCAGCGTCAGCCAGCCGACCAGGGTAGGGTAGGGTTGGCCTTAGACTGGCGACAGCGAGGCGGGGGAAAGCCGGGTGTGCAAGGCCTAGTGCGGCCGGCCGTGCTAGGCAAAAACAAGCCGCATGTGCAAACAAGCCGCATGTGCAAGAGCCTGCCAGCGCAACAGGCGCGCGGGGGTGCGGCAGGGCGCACGTGGCCATGCACATCGCGCAGCGCGGCGGGAGCGGGCAGCGCTCCTGGTGCGTGAGCGTAAGCATGGCATGGTACCTGGCCGCGCTACGCTCACGGGCCAGGAGCGACTACCCGATCGCGCCGCGCTGCGCGCGCCGCATGGCCATGTGTGCCCTGCCAGCTACCACGCCATGTGGCTTCGCGGTCGGGCGCGCAGCCGCGCCACTGCCCGGCCCGGCCGCCGCCGCGCGCCGCGCCTTTCGCCCTGCGCCGCCCACGTTTGCGATCAAGGACAACACAGCCGCCCACTGTCTGCTGTGTGGCTGCCAGGGCGCCAGCATGCCGCATGCTGCCATGGTGCTGCGCAAAGACGGTGCGCAAGCGAGCGCTCAGCGCGCGTGGCCTGCTTGGAGGCGGGTCAGGGAGTGGGGCAGGCGCGCGCCAGCGGTCAGCGCAGGAGTTCACAAAGCTGCTCTGAGCTTGAGGCACGCGATGATCGCGCCGGCAACGGCAGTAACAACGCCATTTGGCAAATGATTCGCTCGTTTGACAAAGGACCATTCAACAAACGGGCGTCGTTCGTCGCGCTCACTGGCGTCACCGACGCAGGCCTCAAGCTGAGCAGGTTTGCGACTCCTGCGCCACCGCCGGCGCGCGGCCTGCTTGGAAGCGGGTGAGGAAGTGGGGCAGGCGCACCGGTGGCAGGCGCAGAAGTGCCCAAAGCTGAGCAGCTACAGGCATGTGATGATCGCGCCGCTGAGGGCGACAAAGGACGCCAGCGGCCCCGCGTCGGCGACCAGCACCGCGTCCGCCGGCGCTAGCAGCGCGAGCGCCGCGGCGGCGGCGCCCGGCGCGCAGCCACTGGCCGGGCTGCGCTGCCTGCGGCCGGCCGGGCGCGCCATCTGCGCGCATGCATGCGCACGGTGACGGCATTTCAAAAGCATCATGGTGTGCACAAGCCTCAAAGCACTCGTCAGGCCAGTATGTGCCCTGCATGAAGGCGTGCGCATGCAGGGAATGCACCAGGGCATGGCAAAACCCTCAAGACCCTGCAACATGTCTGGCAGAGCGGGCAGCACCTGCCCCGCGGCGTGCGCGCACGCGCGCGCCTCGCCCGCGAGCGCGGCTGCGGCCGCCGCGGCCAGCATGGCCGCCACGGGCGCCAGCGCAGCGGCGCCGCGCAGCAGCTCGCGCAGGACGTCCGCCGCCAGGCCCAGGCCGCTGTCGTGGCACGCCACGCCCGTGGCGCACACCAGGAAGGAAGACGAGGCGCCACGGTGCGCGCGCTTACAGCCCCTGTGCGGTGTTAAGTGACCCCCAAGGACTTAGAAATGGCATGGCTGCAAGACTTAAGACTTTCCCAATCAGAGTGTTGGCTCAGACGTCCTGGCAGTGTGTGGGGCAGGACTGCTGCCCAGGGTCACAGAGGACTGCAGCGTGTCCTGCATCATGCGCAGTACAAAGCTTGCCGCAGCGGTCGCGGGCGCCGGGTATCATGCCTACGTCCACCGGCGCAAGCTTCCAAGCGGGCGCGCAAGGTGCGCCCGCCCTGGGTGCCTCTGCCTGTCAAAGGAGAACACGTCACGTGACATTATGTCACGTGACGTCATGTCCGCTGACAACAGGCCCCCAGGATAGGACACCTTGCAAGCCGCTCAGCAGCTTGCGCCCATTCTATGTAAGCGTGGTAAGTTACCTCGGCAATGACAGCAATGAGCAGCGCATTGCGTATGGCGCGCGCCACGCTGCAGTCCTCTCTGCCTTGGGCAGTAGTTGTGCACCAAGTACTGCTGCTTTTAGTCTGCGCCTCATGTTGGGAAAAAGTATGGTACTTTCTCAAGTCTTTCAGCAGCATGGTCATGCCAGCAATCAGCCCTAGGGTAGGGTACCATGCACAGAAAGACTTCAATCCACTTTGTAAGACTACAGCTGTGCTCAGCTACATGCACAAGATGTCCTGCTTGGCGGCTCAGGGCAACGCTTACACGCCCAGCTCAGTGCTGGTGTATCATGGTGGCGCAGGCTGTTGCCGCTGTGCGACAAGAGGACGCATGTCTTTCAGCTCACCACACCTATACTGTGAAGAGCATGTCACCCACGTGCAAAACGTCTGCATCCATGCATTGCACATGCTCCAGCATGCTCGTCGCATGCATTTGCAAACATCTTCCAAGGCATCAGCTGGTTCTGTCAGTGCATTCCAAACCAATACGTCAATGCCCCGATGTCCTATGGTAAAGTCAACCCAGGCCCGCCGCACCAAGCGCAGCTTCTGTCGTTCTCTCCTGCGGGCCCCCGTGCACACGCTTTCACGCGCCCCATGACAGTGCTGATGCACAAGCAAGCCCCATCCACACAGTCTGTGCAGCCCGACATGGCGCAACAATGTGGAGCACGGCAAACGCCATCCTCTGCAAGGGGACAGATGGTTGGGCATATTTTCTATGGACTTTTGAAGCGCTCTTGTGGTACAGCCCGAACAATGATAACCTGCATGACCAGCAAACACGCACACGCCTCCCATGGCGGGTCCTGCCTTAGACAAGCATGCGCTCAGCAGCAGTCGCAGCGTGCAGGTCATCATGGCTCATGCGCGACATGCTGCATGCACTGAACCTTTAAAAAACCCAGGACTTCCCATACCAAGACGCGACTTCAAATGTGCGCGCATACACCTGCACGCAGAATAGGGCTCCGCGCCCTGCCGGCAGCAGGTTCGCTGCAACCCGAGCCAGCATCCAGCATCACGGGGCCGCGGCGCGCGCGCGCCGCGGCGGCTCCGCGCGCCACTCCTGCAGGCAGTCGCCGGCGTTGGCCCAGGCGACGCGCAGCGCGGGCGAGCCGAGCGACAGCTGCAGCCGCGGCCGCAGCGCGCCCAGCCAGCCGCCGCCCGGGCTGGGGCTGGGGTCGTAGGCGGTCAGGCTCTCCGGCGCGTGCAGCGTGTTGGCGCCCGCGCACACCGCCAGCCGCACCGGCTCCAGGCCTGCTCGGCGCGCGCCCGCAGGCTCTGCGTCACGGCGGGGACGGGTGTGCGGGCGCCGCCAGGCGATTGTCAGCATGCAGGCCATGCTCACCGCCAGGCGGGTTGCAGCGCGCTTACATCAGCGCCGTGAGGGTGCCCAGCGCGTGGGCGTGGGAGGGCGAGCACCAGGGTGCAGGCCCACAGCACAGCGGTGCGCAGCCGCGCTCTTCGTCTCCACTGCTAGGGTTACCCACTCACTCAACGGAGGTGTCTAACAGCAGCGTCATGGAGCACTTCGTGACCAGCAGCAGCACTTTGAGCAGGGCGAGGCCGCGCTTGCTCAATTAAGTTAGTGGCTACTCCGTACACTACCCTACCCTAGGTCTTGCTTTGGTAAGCACACGGCTGCCATTACCTTAAGCAGGCGCACAAGGCCCGCAGAAGCGCCAGGAAGCGCAGAGCGCCCGTGGGCCACGAGCAGGCCCGCCAGGCAGGGGCGCGACCTGTGAACATGTTGTAGGTGCCCCAGAGCAGCGAGTCCTGCGCGGCCGTCCGCGACGTGGGCCATTCGCTCTCGC
>JAABUP010007409.1_pt1 | contig 14773 bp, 11 predicted proteins | sample 5559201 | NCBI WGS metagenome assembly JAABUP01 (sample SAMN10711887, study PRJNA513373) | rock metagenome | isolation source: Antarctica rocks | place: Antarctica | reverse complement strand
TCGAGGAGATCTGAAGCAGCGATCAGCTTGTCGAAGCGGTCGTTCACAAGGTTCAAGACAACGTTCAAGTCTTCCAACGAAAGATTCGTCTGTGCGCGCTGATTCAGCGAAACTAGCTCAGCTCTGCAATCATCTTCAGAGAACCCAGTCGGCTCGTGGAATTTTTGTATATTCTCAACCCCAGAGTCATGGCCAGGGGCAGGCCCAAGTCCAAGGACGTCTGTTGCGCTCATTTCTACACCATAGCGATCATCAATAAGGGACAGAGCGGTCTCAAACTCGTTCGAAGTGATTAGTGTCCCTTCACGCTCGTTGAGCGCTCTCAATGCCACCATGAATTCCTCATATGAAGGCCCTTGCGAGACTCGAAGATGAGAGATCCCAGTGGTCCCTAGGTCGGAGCTATCGTCGGAGCTATCGTCGAAGCCCCCAAGTGGCTCTTCAGGACAGGGCCAGATAGGACTATTGGGCGCGCTCGAGAGTGGACTACTTATCGTACTGGAGGTGCCGCCCGACGTCGTGTCCATCCGGAATGGTGCTGGCTCGGTTTGGGTCGCGGAGTTGGTCATTCCTGCCATTGCTGTTGTGATGTGAGTTTGGGTATTGATGGTATTCGTGAGAAGGCCTGGTGGTTAGAAGAAAGAGGAAGGAGAGGGGATAGGAGAAGTATAAGTAAATGGAGAGACATCTCGAAAGTGATGAACAATGGACAAAGAAGGCTGCCAAAAGGGGTATGTTGTAAGTTCATTGGTCTTTGCTGTGTAAACACAGAGCCATCGTTGATACACCGAAGTGCGGTTGAAACAAGATAGTCAGAATATTCGGCTTAGACAGGAACGCTGCCTCATTTAAGTCACGTGCACAGAGAGGAAGATTTGTTTCTTTGCGAAGAATTGGGCGAAACTGAGGTCAGTCTCTGAAGAACAACTATACTTTTCATGGAAGAGCTAAGAGACCCCATTACACAAAGATAATTCTCCATTCCAGAGGAGGCTTTCTGCAGCAACGCCCAGGTCCACACCTTTCGGGACAAAGACGTAGATCTTTTGCTGTTTTGAGGTACTATGAACATTGATTTTAGTGTCGCGTAGTCCTCTTTTCTGGCGTAGACTAAGAACCCTGAGCTCAAGTTTAGCTGCTTTCAAGAACTTTCCAAATCTACCTTATCTGAGCCGTAATTCTATCATCTTGCTTGGAACTGGTGCGATTGCAAGACTTCTTGTTGGACAATGACTATGAGCTACTAATTCCCACCCTTTAGAGGAGCCTATACATACCGCAGCCTTACCTTCCACCTGCCGAACTTACAATCGTAGCAACTCACTTCGCGTCGTCGATTGGGTGCCACTTCTTGCTGTACATCTTCAGATTTGTATGGTCTCTCTTCCTGAAGGCGCGCCCCTGATCTGGTGTAGGTATGACGTTGTCCAGATCGATTAAAGATTGCCACTTTGGCTGCCGCTTCGTCTTCGTCGCTTTTGGGCTAACAGAGCCGTCTGAGTGCTCACTCATGGTCCTATTGCCGGCTAGAACATCAAGCAGGGTCCAAGCTGCTTCCATGTCCTCGCCCGATGTGGTCTTGCCGGCTTTCATGTCAAGAAGGGTCATCGCTCCTTCGTAATCTTCCTTCGAGAAATTTCCCTTTCCAGTCTGGCCTAGGTTATTTAGATATGCCTCGATATTGTCATGGACTTCCGCCACCACTGTGGAAACGGCTTCCACACGAGTGGTATCGCCACTTGTGTTTGTCACCTGTTGAGAATCTTTCGCTGCGCTCGGACTAAATTCCAGCGTTCCGGCGGCGTTGAGGAAGAGGTGCTCAGCCTCTTCGTTGAAGCGTTGGGCCTCAATCGTCGTCGCGACACAATCCTTTGCTATGCTCTCTACCATGTGAGCGAAGGCTGCATCATTCTCTTCGGCCTTTTGCTGCTCGGCGTTTCTTGCTCGATTATACTCCCGACGAGCATTGGTGACCACAAGGAGCGATGTCTGAGCGGCTTCTTGCTCATTCGTCTTGTTCCGCAGGGCTGTAGTGATGTCGACCAATTTCATGACAGCTACTCGGAAAGGGACTGAGTCTAGGGGGCTGGAATTAACGGTATGCCAGAGCGCGGTAATTCCTTCAACGTACCTCGCCCTACTCGCCTCGGCGAAGTATGGGAAGCTGGACAAGTCCTCCGGCTTGGCTAGGCTGCTGAGAGGAGGGAGGGTAGCCTGCTGCGCGAACATGTCCCCATTGTGGCTCATGGTGTGATTCGGTGTAGAGGTCTTTCGATGAAATGTGGTTTACGTGTCCTGGTCTTGTGGGGGATTCGTTGTTTTCAGTCTACTTTTGGGTTGTGCGATGGTGGAGCATTAGAAAGTGGAGAGAGGAGATGGAGATAGATATCCACAAGGAGTGACGCTAGCAGTCTCTCGTGGAAGAATCAAAGGCGATGTCTTCTGAACAACAAGAGCCGAAGCTCTACAACGACCATCATGTTCTCTTTGTAGGAACGTGAATACCAAGTGTACACTATGAGTGATGCCAACAATACTTCTCCTGAAAGCACACAAGTCAAAGCTTGACAATGAAGACCGATTTCCTTTATTAAAGCAAGGTGAAGTGCTCATTGTGCGTTTCTCTGCCTGCACAGGATCAGCAAAGCTCTCGGCCACTAGTGAGAATCAGAGAGGAAACGAGAGGTATACTAATAAAGTTTTGAGAGTAACTGCACGAGCCATGTGGCATACCTCGCCTCCGGATATGATTTCAGCCAGATCAAGCATATCTCAAGCAAACGAGCGTCCCTTAGAGCCGTCCGCAGATTGCTCTCAAAGGTGCCTCCCATCCGTCATGCCTGAAGACAGGATCTCGTCTATCCCCATCGTCTGGCAGTGGCCAGCGGATGGCTCCAGGATGGACCAAGTATCGTGCTCTTTCTGATCTTTTTCACAGGCGGGTCTTCGCGTCATGATCTCGATACGTAACTCCAGCTTCTTGTCTGGGGGCATGAATGCTCCCGCGATACGCACGATGACGGTTGTAGAAGCAATCTTTAAACTCCACGTAATAGTGTACAGAGGGCACTGCTTCTCCAATTGAGATTTTGCTGACGATTGTTGGACCATCAAGGATGGGGTTGACGAAGGCAATAGGATTTGGTGAAGGGCCGAAAGCGAGTAATTCTTCAACATCATTCTCGGAGTCCTTCTCCGGAGATGTGGCGGGGTCAAGTGTCGAAAAGGTTCTCTCATTGTCCAATTTCAAGTGCCGATGGTCGTCTGTGTCGAGTGCGGAGGCAATGAGAGCTCACAGGACGCATCACACAATGAGTTTCGCGGTAAGCGTTCGTTCTTAGACGCTTTACAACGCAGCCGCGGCATCAGTCAGCCAGCGATACTCGCTCAGTGATAGCTCAATGATATACGTTTCCCCATTGACGGGCGAAGAAAGTTCCCTCCTCTCTATCGGTACTATCTCAGCTACTTGGTAAGAAGATCTGTAGAAACGGGTAAGCTGAATAGTTTGAAGCTTGACCTGATTGGACTTACGAAGTGGGAGAATTTCTGCCAACTTGGAACCTTTGCAATGGTCGCACGGTCTGGAAGGTTCAACACCCTTGGATGCTCTGGGCAGGCATGATAATAACAGCACATGTTCTTGTAATTGTAGACATGCTGGTGAGCCGAAGCAATGTTAGCCTTACCTACCATTTCAGCCAGTCGGGGCTATAACGAGTTGGTAATGCCTGTCCGAAAATACACTCCGGAATATGGCGTTTGCGCCGATCGTAGTGAAAGCAAACAGGAGCGTATGGTTTCTTGAAGACCGGAGGGCATTTGAAATTATTGTCTTTATAGTGCTCACACTGTTCGTACATCATTGTTGTATATCCAAACAATGGTTGGTAGATTGTGTTGGAGTTCAACACTCAGCCATATGGTTAGCGCATAAGTAGACCGCTCCCTCCATAGATAATCAACCAGTCGTCTCCTCCCATTCCAACAGATTGTCCGGATGAGGCATTATCCCCCGTAGATATAGGGAGTCTCCTCGTCGTATTCCACATACGAATCCTGGTGCTGGTGCTGGTGCTGGTGATTTTTATGTTGATGCTAGGATTGGTGTTGATGGCTGCCATTGAAAGCACTGTTATGTAAACTGCCTGGTGGTGCATGAACTTGGAAAGTCGTGGGAGCTGTTTGGTATTGTTGTTGGTGGTGCTGGTGTTGATCGTGTTACTCTTGTGGTTGTGGAGGTTGAGGAGACAGATATGACGGCGAAGAATACTGCGATCACGAGTTGGGCGTAGTGTTTGATTCCTCTGTCTTTGGTGCTGCTCGTGCAAACCTGCTAAACGCTCATATTGAAAAGCATGCAAGAAACAAAAGAATTGAGTCTAAGCAAGCAATTAAGCAGCTATAAGCAATTACTAGAAAACGCCTACATTACCATCCAAGGGATTCATTGTATATATATGACGAAACAAGTAGAGAAGCTGCAGTCTTGAAGCTCGATGAGGGGAGAGACGATTCGTATTGCAATGTAGACAAAGAAACGCGCAACATTGCAGATATGACTCAGGATTCTGCGACCTTCCGCCACTTGCACATGCAGCTTGGCGGCTTAATTGCCTTGAAATGTGATAGACGAAAAGTTGCTTAACCGTGTACTTCCTAGCTCTCTTGTGTAACAAGTAAGATGGATTCGCAAAATGATCGATGTCATAGAAATAGAAGGTAACATGTATAAGAAGGAAAATACGGATATTTATTAGCTACCAGGTTAACAGATAGCGATCGTTGATCGCAAGGAACATACCGCAACTCTGACGCCCTTCTGACTCTTCGCCAAAGGCCTCTACTACTTCCTCCTATAGCCAATAGAATACCACATCAAGCGCCGCTCCTCTTCGCCATCAAATCCACCGCTTTGAGTGCAGCACGGGCCAAGCCCCAGCCTCGAAAGTCTGGCACCCCATGCCTCTTGAGCTCAGATTCCGCGGAAGAAGCAATGCTGCTCTCCCGTCTGCGAAGACCCACACGCGGTGCCTTCTCCTCTTCATATTTGATGTCTTGCTTTTGCGAATAATCCGTCAGCGTCAAGGAGAGTTTCTCAATCGAATCATCTCCATCGAAAAAGCGGAGACCCGTATCCATTTCGAGCGCGGCAAGCTGCATGTCCAGCTCCGGATTTTCATCACGTGCAGTCTGCTGGTTTCGTAGCCACCCACTGGTGCGGAATAGATTCGTAGGCTGTGAAAGGCCCGCATCACGTGGCATGGTGCTAGGAGGCTCTTTCGCGAGCTCGGGTATTTCGAACTTGCAGACTGGACAGGCTGTGTTTGCCTTTCGGTAGGGCGAGAACCAGTCCGCCGCACACAAGTGCCCTATACAGCAACCGCAAGGTAATTCACAAGCCGTCTCCGGTCCACAGACTTGGAAGTCGCGGTTGTATTCTTGGTGACAGAGGCAGCAAGTGTGACGCGCATGCACTTGTTCGAGAACGATGAGGGGAAGATCGAGGACGAATTTCCATCTCTGCATGTCGTTCAGGAATCGTTGGCCGTTCTTGAGAGTGCCCGAAGTAGCATTTGTAGGAGACTCAGGGGCTTTTAGAGCATATCCAAGCTGGATGAGGAGTTCTGCTGACATATTGTTTGTTGCTTTGGAACGTACGACGAGGAAAACTTGTTGGGATTTTGGTTGCGTCTTTATATCTGGTTCTATCGTTTGGGTGGTTTTGCTTTAGGTTGGTAGGGGAGGATAGCAATGGGAGCAGAAGGTGGTGGAAGATATACCTCTGGGGCTGTTGCGTTATTGGTGACAAAGGATATGCACAATGCTATGTCCCAGTCAGGGGTCTTGCCGCTTTTCCATTGAGCCTTAAGTCTTAGTTGCTTGTCCCTTGTTGTTCCTTTGTCGGTGTCAATGGCAGTTGTAGCGACTCTTTGTGACATTCGCAACCACTTCCAGGATATTGTCAATTCTCTACCTTTGAGACCATTGTGGATGAGGTATACGCTTTTGTAGAAGTGCTATGACATCCTGACGCTGAGTCAAGCGCTCTTCAACTGCCTCTCGATCCAGATCCGCATTTGAAAATGCAGCAGCTAGGTACCATTCGGGCTTTTGAAAACGGAAACCCTGTTGTTTGCCATGCATTGCCCCTTTGAAGACTCCATCTGCGTTAATAGCTTCGCAAGCGCGGCCTGACCACCTAGGTACCCTGGAATCTGCCTTTTTGTCCCATAGCCGACGACTGAATTCGTAGAAAGCTTGAAATGGCTCAGTACCCGGACCGGCGACGAAGGCTCTGGTATATCTTGGTGCGCCAACGCGGAAACGGTTATCTTGACCAATTTCTTAGTTGCAAGTGCATCAAGTCTATACTCACGAAATGAGAAGACGAGACAACTGATGAAGACATTCGATGTTGCGTTGTGGGTCCAGTGTGCAGTGCTTTGTAACCCTGAATGAGATCTTCGATCTGCAGAATTGTGGGCCTTAAGATATCGCCGTGGACGACGTCTATTGAAGCGTTGAGCATCTTGTCCTAGCTGTAGATGTAATTCTCGTCTTCAAAGACACGAACCGGAATCTGAGGTAAAGTCTCGGTCAATGTGTCAAGATCGAGAACCAAATTTCGACCCCTTCGAAAAAAGGGGTTGTGGGCTTGGTCCGTGACAAACAATCTCAAGAGCTATGGAGCTTATCCTTTCTATCTACTCGGAGCTTAGACAGAGGCCCCGGGAGTCTTGCAGATAGTCCTCTCCAGACATTTCAGTACACTGTACCTCTGCTTCAGCCCGCGTCGTGGTGGTCATTGCCGTGCCTCATTTTCCTCCTCTTGCGCTTTCGACCATCGCCTGACTCAACAGCGGAGCTCGATGCCGCCCTCTCATACCCGGTAGATTTAGGTATCTCCTTCTCGATAACCTGCACAGCACCCTCTTCCTCCCCCTCAACAAACGCCAAATCCCCCGTTTCCCCTAATACCTCCTCCGCCATCTCTTCAAGTAGTACACCAATACTCAACAGCGCTGTCTCATCCAAGCTCTCAAAGTCCACTAGTCCTTTATTCGGCGTAGCCCGTCCATAGAAATCCGACGCGTACGCATGCACCGCCTTGAGTAAATCACTCTCTGGCAATTTTTGCTGCTCCGTCAAGTGCCTGTCTGCCCAGTAAATATCGTACTCCTCGTAGCGAGTCGGAGCACCAGCGCGGCGGAAGAGGACTTCTTCTGGTGGGTTGGGGACGGTGCTGGAGGAGGGGGTGTCGCGGTTTCGTGTGACCCGGGGGTGCATGGGTATGAAGCCCGTTGAGGAGACACGACCTGTGAAATGTTAGAGGGGCGGCTAGCCAGCGAGGGTGTCTAGTACCGGCTACAGCATCGTAGACTGTCGCTTGACGTTTCTGCTTCTTAGGCGTAGAGGATTTACGGCTTTGGCTTCTCTTCGACGCCGAGCCAGCGCGTGAAGTGCTTTTCTTCAAACGTGGCATGTTTGAATTGGATGGTTTGCCTGCCAGTCGGCACATTCAAGGAGTGTTCAAGCCATTGGTAATATGCTGAACATTGAAGGCGTGTAGTTCGATGTCAACACTAGCGCTTGCCAAGGCCGGAGGGAAACCCTGCCGCTCAATTCACTCAACGCACTCACTTCACGGTCTCCTGGAAGTGATGGATGACTTCCAACCTCTTCGGTCGGGCTCTTGGGATTATCAGTCCCCAAGCGCTGCAGAAAGCCGAGACATCGCGACTACTGCACTCCCTACAAGCGGCTCCGGGCATCAAGTTTGACGGCAGTGATGGACCATTGCAGGGGCCTAGTAGCAGGGACGAGGGTGAAGAAGGACAAGAGGAGACAATGTGGGCACATAAAGCTGGGGTGAATTGCATCACGATTGATAGATTTGAGGGACGGTATATGCTCTCTGGAGGAGCCGAATCTTCAATCCATCTGTGGGACCTCGAGAGCGCTGAGAACACGCTCAAGCGCTGTATCTATAAGCCAGCTACTAAAGCTAGCAAGGCTTCTGCGGCCCACAGATTCGGCATCACGCATCTGTCGTTCTATCCTTTCGACTCCCTGGCTTTCCTCTCCACTTCCTACGACCATACGCTCAAGATCTGCTCCACGGAGACGCTCGACGTTTCTGCCTCTTTCGATCTAGGCTCCGTCGCCTATTCTCATGCCATCTCCCCCATAGCTAACCATCTATTGGTAGCGTGTGCGACCCAGCAACCGGCCATCAGGCTGGTGGACTTGCGATCTGGCGCTAGTGCGCACTCGCTTGCAGGGCATCAAGGCGCAGTGCTCTCTGTGGCATGGAGTCCCCATGATGAATACGTTCTGGCAAGCAGTGGGTCCGATGGGACGGTAAGGCTTTGGGATATCAGACGTAGTGCAGGAAGCTTGGGTGTGCTCGACGTCGAGGATTCGGTCGGCATTGGCGGTGAAGATGGTTTAGGCAAGAATGCGAGGCCTCGCCATCTAGGGAAAGCACATGTTGGTGCTTGCAATGGTGTAGTATGGACGGACGATGGGAAGTATCTTGTAACAGCAGGCCACGACGAGCGCGTGCGTGTATGGGATGTGGGGTTTGGCGCCAACGCCTTATCCCATTTTGGTCCAATCATCAAGAATACCCATCTTTCGACTTTGTTGCCTCTGCTTGTGCCGGATCACGTAGGGAAACGGGGAGAGCAAAGCATGATGTATCCTAATGAGAGGGAAATTCTGATGTTCGATGTCTTCGAGGGTACCCTGCATATGCGGCTTCGTGTTCCTGGGGCACCAGTTGCGCAAGCTAGTGGTAGTGCTGGCCAGAGAAACATCAGGAGCAGGGTCACTTCTCTTGCATGGAGAGCGGGCAACGTGGAGATGTATTCTGCCCACTCGCACGGTGTCATCCGAGCTTGGAAGCCGAGGACAGAGGAAGAAGTCGAGATTGAGAAGGACGATGCTGAGCATGCTGACGATGGCGAGGACGAGAGCCGGAAGAGAAAGAGGCAGGCTCTAGACGACGTTTTTAGGGACTTGACCAGACAAAAGATCACTTTCACCTGATTAATGCCATCCTGCCCTGTAATTCGCCTCAAAAGGTGCCGATTGCTCCCTCAAGGCCTCGGAAATAATCAAGACTTGATGATAGAATCTCCTCAGATGACTCTAAGTGACCCTTCTGATGTGAAGCAGCCCCTTAGCTTCGCTGTTCTCTGGCTCGATATGGGCTTGTGTTTCAATGCGTTTCTTCCACTTGTTTGCTTCGCCGTGAGCAAGAATCACAGTCATCCGAAGCAGTGGATCGATAGGAACGCCGTCTGGCATCTCAACAATTGAGCCACTTCTTGAAGTGTTCGACGAAGGCGCACTGCTAGCTGGTATAGCTGAGCTCATAGGTGTGAACGTCCAGCGGCCAAACGCCCAATTGAGTATATATTTGGCGGTTGTTTGACCTTGATGGACAACCGCAGGCTCGACATCGCCCGCAGAAGAGGCTGGCGGCCGGGACGCTTTGACGATGGCTTTGATGCGGTAGACTTCATCTTTGGGGGCGGAAAGCAACATTGTCTCTAGAGAGTCGAGATTAACACCATGAGTCACGATGTCTTCTGAAGATAGGGTGACAGAAAGGACCTCGACTTCGCTCTGATGATCTTCTGAATAATTGTGATCCTGGGTCTCATGCTCAGCATGGTCATGCAAAAGAGGGTCCAGGTCCTTCGCAAACGCGCTGTCTAGGCCCAGGAGTACCGACTTATCCACCTTGCCTTTATCGGATTTGACTATTGGGACCTGCAATTCGAGGTCTCCTACCCGATCCAGACAGTCATCGTATCGCCTCTCACTGACAGTCTCCCACTTGTTAAAAACCATCAAGTCCGTATACCGTGCCTGCATCTTAGCCGTATAGCTCGTATCCTCGTAACCCTTCCAATTTTCCACATCAATAACCACAATGACTCCATCTAAAGTATAGTTCCCAGATTCTCTTCCAAGCCTATTCAGCTCCATAGCCAGTGTTGCCGGAAAGGCGCTCCCATTGGTCTCGATGATGATGCGATCTGGGTTGACATCCTTGCGGAGGGTATCGAGAGCATCTCCAAGCTGGCCAACAAGATTGCAGCAGATACAGCCATTGAGCAGTTCTTGGACTCCTCCGATAGCAGACGAGGAGGCTAATTCCGAGTCAATAGCGACATCTCCGAACTCGTTTTTGAGAAGGGCGAGCTTGTAGGCTTTTGGCAATTGGGGGAGGAGATTAAGGATGAGTGTAGTTTTGCCGGAACCTGAGTTTTGTCAGCAGAGCAGGATAAACCCACAGAAGTGGATAATGTACCAAGGTATCCTGTCACGATAGTAATTGGTATTGGTGGCATGACTTCTGCTACAGAAGCAATAATTCCGTCGAATTGCAAACTGTTCTGGCAGCTACCCACCAAACCTTCAACCCCGCGATCTTCTGCTCGGCCGAAGTGCACCATGAAGGGTTCTTTGCGCTGCCATTTGCAGATGCTCGCAAGACCTCACTTGTTTTCGCCTTGAACAAGTCTCGAAGTACTCTACGTCACAATCTTTGTCAGCTAGTGGGAATGTCCATCAGGTGGTCAATAAAGTAGTTGTACGGGGCGTAAAAGGCATTTGCGGTCCCAAGCAGAACACCCAGTATCAAACCTTACTTTACCGACCCATTCAACCTCCAGTGAATCCAATCGATTACCATCATTCCTCTAAAGCTCTGAGAATCACACACAACATCCGTATCTAGCCTGGATCGTCCCCGCATACGTCTAAAAACACAAGAATGGCTAGCAGCGACCAGAAGACCGGCAGCGGAGGGCTTGGTGGCATAGGTGACAAGCTCAGCTCGGTCACCGGCACAAGCAGTGGCAGTGAGGACGATCAGAGCTATCTCAGCAAGGGTAAGACCTGTGTTTGGGGTTCTTGTGCCAGGCGCTGACCGAAATTGCCACAGGTATTGATGCCGTTCAACAATCAGTCATGGGACAAAGCGGGAGTAAATCTGGCCAAGAAGCTCAATCCGGCTCGGGCCAAGCTCCTCATGAGGTGGCAGTGGACAATATGCATCCTGAGCAGGTATCAGAGTTCATGCGGGACAAGTATAAGAGTACCACTGCGGAGCAAGATAGGGAAGACGCGGAGATGAGGAAGTGATGAGTACGAGTACCACTCAAAAGGGTGAAAATAGGCAGCATGCATATGATCACCGGTTTGTAGCTCAGCATTCTGAGCATGAGAACAATGGTTGGTCGCAGAGCGACTAGTGAACATGGGTCTGGCTCTTGCAGCGGTAACAGCATAGTGTACAACATTACAGCATTGAACGCCAACCTCCTTCGCTAGCACTGCCAGACTTTGGCCTCTCAAGCCCCAAATGAGCTGCTACTTGAGCGAGGTGATCGAAGCCCCAATAGCATTCTTTCTGGCCTTTGGTATTAGTAGCTGCAAAGGTCAGCATATGCTAGTATGACTGATGATTAGTATCGACTTACCAACAATCCAAGGCAGTCCAAAGCTGCCTTCCGCGAGTGCTTCATTCGTCTTCGCTGTGAGGAGTTTCTTGACCTCATCACTCGTAGCCTGCAGCGATCAGCATAGTCTGCAATTGGAAAAATAGCCTAGGTATCTACCTTCGTTAACACCTCCGTCGCCTCGCTCTCCCCAAGGATTTCGCCAAAGATTGGCCTCAGACTCTCCAAGGTATGAATGTCTTGTCGCTCCGCAAATGACTCATGATACACAGCTGCAATTGTCTCCTCTAACTTGTCGGGATGCAAAATTGACACTCCAGTCAAAGCCCGCTGGACGTGGACTGTGTTCCTTGGGAACCCTGGGGGCATCTCTGCTGCGATAGGAATATTGAAGGATCGAGCCCAACGAAGTCGCTCTTTACCAATCCACTCACCCTTGTTCTTGATCTCAATGGGAGGTGTATTTCCAGTGAGTTTCATAATACCACCCAAGAAACATGGGACGTAGGCGACATCACAGTCTTCAAATACGGGAGATGTCCTCACGACGTGGAAAGCGAGATATGCAAAGGGACTGACGACATCAAAGTAAAGGACGAGCTTTGGCTTTGCCATTGAACGTAATGACTGAAGTCTTAAGCCGCCCAACCAGATTTGAGAATAGAAAGAAGAAAGTGGAGGTTTTCAGGCTTGGAGAAACATGATAAAGACTTTAGATGCTGATCCCCAGTCAGATTACCCTCTGGGCCGAGGTCCACAACAGCGTTCCAAGTTGGAGATAGGTTGCGGATCACTTATCTCGTTCAACTCATGAATGTGACGTTGAGGTGATTGTACACAAACGCGTAGTCTCATTTGAATCAGACTGCTTCGTAGATATCACACGGTTGCGCGCAGCAGAGTGAGGGTCAGTTGAAAGCATTCTTGGCAACCATGCCTTGATTGATCTAATTCCGCTTCCGGATGAAAATCGACCGTCTTTCTCGTAGTGCATACGCCCTCTCTCCATGCTACTCCTTCTTCTCGATGTTGCATGTACATTATTCGATCTTTGAGCTTAGTAAATTGAGTACTATACATCGTTTCTTTTGTGTGTTCAGCAACTCGCTTTTGGTCTCGCAATCTTTTGTGTCTTCTCGGAAGCTGATTCCTGCAGCCATCCCGCTTACACTCAGGAAGATATACACACATCATGACAACGGCCTTGAGCAAGCGCCATCAGGCGCGGAACGAGAGGGCGTTGCAGGAATTGATCAAGACCGTACCAGGCAACGATAGATGTGCAGACTGTGAGGCCAGGAACCCAGGATGGGCCAGTTGGAGTCTGGGAATATTTCTGTGCATGCGATGTGCCTCTCTACATCGCAAATTGGGCACCCACATCTCGAAAGTCAAGTCGCTGAGCATGGACAGCTGGTCGAACGATCAGGTTGACAGTATGAAGCGCAATGGCAATGCAAATACCAATCGGACCTTCAACCCCCAGAACACGAAGCCCCCAATCCCTCTGGATGTCGATGAGGTCGATGCTGTGCTAGAAAGATTTATAAGGCAGAAGTACGATCAGCAGGTCTTCTCGGGTGATCGTACTCCTCAGGCAGCACGCAATCATACAGGCAGCACGGGAAGCTCAGAGGAGCGACAGCCGCCCCTACCTGATAAACCACTGCCTCCGAAGCCAGGAAGGAGATTTGGCTTTGGTCTGCGCAGCTCATCCTCCACCGTGCAATCGCGAAACCTGCCTGTTTCTCCTCCATTATCTCCCAACGGCGTCAATGGCTATAGCGGACCACCTTCGCCTATTCGGGTCAACAAGCAGTCTAGAGTATTTGGAGCAAGCGTGGGGGGTGGAGGTGGCGAGATAGAGGGTAACCTGGTACAATTGAGAGATATGGGCTTTACCGACGAGAAACGAAACGCAATCGTTTTGAAGCGCTTAGGAGGCAATCTAGAGAGAACAATTGAATCGCTGGTGAGGCTGGGAGAAGGTAGCGTGCCGGCCTCAAGGTCGCGAACGCCGAATCCGGGTAGAAACGTTGCTGTTAGCCAGCCATTACCTCAGAGCGCGCAGTCTACAGGTGCTGTCAATGGTATATCATTTACGAGCAATGGAGCTATGTCGCAGACGAGCACCGGAACACAACCACAGCAATTTTCTCAGCCAATGAACCCGACGCAAGCCCAGCCTGTGAGGAACGTTACATCGCCAAATCCATACCAATCTACGGCTCAGCCTACTCGGTCCGACAATCCTTTCGACATCACCAATCAGCAGCCGGCCAATGCGTCTCTAGAGAACGCTTTTGCCGGCATGCAAGTCTCACAGCAACCTCAGCAACCTCAGCAACCTCTTTTCCCCAACTCTACTGGTGGCTACCCCAGCCAACCCCAACAGCCTCAAGAAGCAAGACACCAGACGATGATCCCTCCAGTACCGCAGGTGCCACAACAATATATACAATCCAATCCATATGCGCAGCAGAACGCCGCTCCTAACAATAATTACAATCCATTCTATCAGTCGACGCAACCACCTACACCAACATCGGCGAACCCATATGCATCAAATATGCAGCCTCAAAATACGCGGCCGCAATACGATGGTCATCAGCAGACTTCTGTATCACAAACGTATGCCAATGGCTATTCCGCCGAACCACCTCAGACGTACTCCCCACAGGCGCAGCAAGGGTCGTTTCAGCAGCAGCTTTTCCAGCAGCAACCTCAACAACAGCAAACACAGCAGCAGCAATTTCAACAGCAGTCTCAACAGCAACCCCAACAGCAGCAGCAGCAGCAACACTCGAATCCGTACTCGCCGCAAGAGACCGTGACCGACCCAACGCAATACGCGATGCAGAATCAATACCAACAAGCTCCTCCTCTGCAATACAGTCAATTCCAGCAACAGCCACAAGCACAGCAATCCTTCCACCAATTTCAACCTCAGCCCCTGCAACCTCAGCAGACTGGACGAGCTGACAAGTCGAGCATACTGGCACTGTACGATTACCCTCAGCTGGCACCTCCTCTACCAATTAATTCCACTCCCACATCGCCAATTGGGCAGCCTGTGTACAGACCACCTCAACGCAGCGTCACAATGCCAGTGCAGCTCTCGACCGGGAGTCGAAATCCATTCCAGGCCGCTACAGCCAACCCTGGTGCAGTAGATGGAGTGGGACCAGCGCCCGGGATCTACAGGCACGCGAGCGAGGAAAGTGTGGACGTTGGAGGTTACCAGAATGGGAGGCATAGTCCTGATGCTTTTGCCAGTCTGAGCGCGCGATTTG
>JAABUP010007408.1_pt1 | contig 14773 bp, 18 predicted proteins | sample 5559201 | NCBI WGS metagenome assembly JAABUP01 (sample SAMN10711887, study PRJNA513373) | rock metagenome | isolation source: Antarctica rocks | place: Antarctica | reverse complement strand
GTGTTTGACTCGCTGTGCTGGTGATTCACATGCGACTATCTGTCCTGTGTGCGTGAAGGTGCATGTGACTTGCGAAAAGCCAAGCCATTGCAGTGTTATGTGATCTGTACATGTATGCACATGCGTTATGCACTGTGTCTTACCTACCCAATGAGGAGCATATCTCATTGAACGGCCTGGTCAAGTCAAAGCTTGCTGGATTGACCACAGTTTGCTCCACAAACTTGAACTCAAACGGGCAGCATCAAATGCGCAATGGTCAAAAAGTATGGCTGAAAATGACCACTGCTCATGGACACTTACAAGCAGTACTGCCAGTACGGCACTGCTGCCTGCACGCTGCATGCCTGCCTGCCCGCGGTGCCGTTGACTGTTCGACAAAAGACGCACACCCGCAATCATCGCATTGGCCAATTTGCAGCAACGACGTTTGATCTTCAAGCCAACAAAGCTGACTGCACCTTGCTGTGCTGCTTCCGGCCGCGACTGCAAGCAATTGTGTAACAGCAAAGCCTTCTGAACTGCTGATGCCCCAGGTCTCTGACCCCAGCCCTGACAAAGAGCAAAGTCCCTCCCCTCCTGTCAAACAGCCTTCTTGCATCCCCCATTTTGACGCTCTGTGGTTCTGTTACTGTAAGTGTTTGCGGTCTGATGTGACCAGCGCGCTTTGTTTGAGTTGCTGATGTTTGCTTGCAAAGTGACCACCAGCGATGCAACGGTTGGTCACTGAGCAGTCACACAGGCTGTGACACAAGCTCACTTGCCTTTGGTTTGCAGCACCTGTACACCAGTTCAAGCAATTCTACCGCGTGGGCAACGTTGATGACTGTTTGAGCTACTGGAATGATCTTTATGATTGTCTGAGACAGAGGACAAAATACAAAGACCCAGTGAGACTCAGTTGATCTGCAGCTCTGACTGCATTGCAACCATGATATCATAGTTGCCCTGAGCTACCATCCATGCAACAGGTTGTTGAAGCTGAAGCAACACCACAGCATCCATTGTATGTACTGAGGACTCCTGAGGAAGCACAGAAGTTCTGGAAGACTGAGTTCGGCCACCTTGAGAGCCCTTCAGCAGCAGATCACCCTGATTCTTAGACTAGCACCTAGCTCGCGTGCATAATGGTTGGCAGCTGCAGGCAGCGATGAGACAGTAAATGACCAGCAGAACCTACAGAGCTTGTGTTCTCTGCTCAAGAACTAAACAAGTATGTTTGGCTTTGCAACAGAATTTTAGCTGAACTTAATCAATGCACCTGTTTTGCTCCTGTTACTTACTGACTGCTCCTGACCCTCCTCTAGCAAGAAAACAGAGGTGCTGATACGCCACATCTGGCTTGAGGCAGCAGTTTGATCAACAGAAAGCTTCCACTTATTTAAGAAACATGCTTAGACCACACTACCAGGGACTGTCAGTGCAAAACAACCCCCAGATATGAATGGAGAATTCCCCCAGCATGTAACACATGCCTGTGGCTGGTTTTCATGTATTTTGCTAAGCAGCAGCAGCAGCTGCCTCCTGCAGTCTAGATGCCATTGCACATGATGCTATGCTGCAAGTAGCAATGAACACATTGGAAGTCTGCAGCAGACAAACACAAGTTGGCTGGGACGCCACTTGATGATGCAATACTGGCTGTTCAGAGGCAATGCGTGTTACAGCGTGATGACAGAATGATGGTACGCCCTGACCGTGTGCAGGTAAGATCAGCGAGTTGCTTGCTACTTCAAGTCCGTGTACAGTCTGTGTACAATCAAGTGGGTTTGAGAACCCTCCCTGCAAGCACACACTGCAGGTCACAAGACATGGGCTGTTGACATTGGGCTGGTAAGCTGGGTACCAAATTGCCTGACGCCACATTAATGCTGCATGCTGTAGAGTGACAAAACGTTCGCACCACCAGAAGCCGCACCACTAAATGCGGCTTCCCGTGGCGCGCACATCTTGTCACCTTACAGCGTGAAGCATGGCAATATGATGACTGCTGGCTTTAGCAGCGAATTTGCAGGGTGTCTCCACAACAAAACGTGAGATGGCAAACATATACACGGCATCAATGTGGAGGGTCATGAACTAAATGCTTGGCAACAACAACACCAATCTGTCATCATTTGTCAATATGAGATACGGCACAAAGCATTGGTGTCCAGCTTACCAGCGCAAGGTTGGTCACCACCTTGAGGTTACCACGTGTATGCCTGTAGCAGTTGCCTGCCTGCCATCTCTAATGCACCTGCATGTTGCAAGTTGTCTGTCTATGCTGACTAGTACAGCCATGCAATGCCTGTCATGTTTGTGAGTTTGCCTGTGTAAATTTCATGTTCAAACTAAACATACAAAACAATCAAGACAGCCAGGATATGTTAAGCAATGCTGGTCAGTAAGCTGATGTATGTTGTGGACAGGGTCAATGCTTCATATGCATGAAGTGTATGCAAGCATGCGCCAAGGCCAGTGATGCGTGCATACCTGCAGGTGCTGAACAATTTGGCCCAAATTTTGCTGTTTGGCACAGAACCAACCCTTGCTCAAATGCCTTGAAATACTTAAATGGTTTGCCAGCCAGATGCGTCGCCAAGTGAGCAATATTAATATCGAAGCATCAAAGCATCCTGCACCAAAGGCCAGACTGGGTGTTAACATGTTGTACAATGTACATGTCCTGACGAAGCTGCTGATCAGTGGTTTGAGGTCGCTAGAATGTCCTGAGCCATCTCAATCTAGCTACCTGATACCATTGTACAGCAGCTTGACCCCTTTCAGCACCTGTACAACGTTGGTAACATAGTGTCACACATGAAGAGATGCACACTGTGCCACGTGTTAACACTCAATGCTGGCAATGGCATAGTACCCACAGGCTGTTGTGTTGTAATGACCACATACTTTCAGCTGACTGTTTGCTTGCTTGTCATGACTGATCAGATGCAACAAAAGTAGCACTTTACATTATGTTTGCTGCAGACATGTGCAAAGCTGTGTTGTCAAAATACGTCCTGAGTGAGCCGTGGCATCTGCATTTGACCACATTTGCTTTGTGACGTATGACTTGCACTTGCAGCAAGGCAGTATCACTTAATCCTGCAAGAATTGACACTCAAGCTGGCCGTGCCAAAGACCACCATAATTACTTGCATATGCTCTTGACCAGCATAGCTTGGCACCCTGGGATGCTACTCTGATCATGTACCATGGTACCATAGTATCATTGTACATCATGAGAGTAGCATCCCAGGATGCCAGGCAATGCTTTTCAGCAGCAAGAATTGCTTGGTCACAGGATCCTGCCTACTGGACAGCCTGCACATGTTTGCTGTGCACACGCTACGAGACTCGCTGTCAAGGACGACATGCTGAGAGTAGCTGTTATGGTAGCTGTCTCACCATGTCATCCTTGAAAACAGTTTAGACTGTACGAGCCACCTGTTGCTGTTGAGCCATTCCTCTCCTGCAATGCTGTTCGCCCAGCAGACAGAATTGAAAACAGGAGCGGCTCAACATGCAGCACGCTGCAGGGGTGTGTTCACCGCATTTTGGGGCTGCCATCCTGAACACCACTCATGCAGCTACGCCTGACAATCCCTAAGAAGGCACAAGCCTGTCATCACTTGATTGCAAACAGCTGTGTCATGCAAGTTTGAAACACCATGCAGCTGTGGTGCCCTGGTCTTACTACTGTCACAACTTGAATCAGATGTGGCCATGCAAAAAACGTCTGATTGCGCAATAAGCATCGAGGGGACAACAAGCCAGAAATTTTGGGCTTGTTACTCCCTGAGTGCCTATTGCGCAATCAGACGTCAAAGGTTACTTTAAAGCATAAAATGCAAACCTCTTGCTGTGTTCTAGCAATGCTCTTCATGCTGGAGGGGGTGCATGCATATACTGAAATGCGTCCTAAGATGCACAACATATAACACAAGTGTGTCGCGAGCAGCTGCAAGACATATTGACGTTTTGACGCTGTGCATTTAAAAGCACCTCAGTATCAGCCCCTCCAGCGCTAAGAGCTTGTGTTTCTCATATGGCAGACCTACTTCAGCAGCCAAAAGGAAGTTCAGAGGATGAATTTTCAAAGAGTCAGGTGTGCCGCTTAAGTTGTTGCAGGGAAGGCAAGCTCAATGCTGTCCTAGACATGGATGAGACGCTGACGGCAGTTCTCGGCCATGTCTAGGACTGCATTGAGCTTGCCTTCCCTGCAACAAAAAAACAATTTGAGGCTGAAAAGCGTTTTGCTTTACAGATCCACACAGGCCTTGTAAGTCTACCATATATGCTGTGAGGTAAGTGGTGCACGATATGGCCACGTAGCAGCAGCAAGCTTTGACAACAACATCAAGAAGACTACTTCTTTCCTGAGCTCAGTCCTCAGAAAAGATGCAGCCTTCATGCTTATGTTGTCAGCATTTGCCTGCTGCTGCTATCGACAATTTTCAGCTTGGCAGGCAATTGACACGACAGAGTATGGCTCACTGCTATCACTAGCCACACCTTCAGCAGACGCACAAGGAATTTCTGACATATGCCAGAAGACTTTCAGCTGCTGTCAGATGCTTGATGGTGTACATGGATGTGTGGGCCATTTTTGATGTACAAGAAATAGCATCTGAAAGCGACTGCAAGCCATTTGGCATACGCCAGTATGCTTCTGCACTCTGTCCAGGTCATGTTTTTCTTGCTCCCAAGCAGCAAGAAAACCATGACCTGGACAGAGTGTCTTGCTCCCAAGCAGCAAACAAGCATGATTTTGTGGCCCAAAACATGAACATGTGCAGTCCGCAACATAATGCTTGCAGAATGGAGGCAGCTGTTGTACGTAAACAGCGTAAGGCAGGCAGAGTGGCTAGTGTGAAGCAGTGCCTGGTGGATAGCTGGGTGAAACATGCCAGCAACCATCAGCGGCTCCCAGAAAAGCTATTGATCAACTGCCAGACTGTCCAGAAGTTGCATGGCAATCAACATTGTGCAGCGCTTCTTCTGGCCTGATCACTCAAGCAACCAGAAATCAGTTGTTGAGACTAGACGAGTCAGCATAACAATGTTGACTACTACATGGTGCCCATGTATGTGTTGTATTACACCTTAAATATATACAGCTTCTAAAGGGTATTGGATAAAGGTGATATGAGCGCATCTTGCCGTGTTAGGGCAATAAACAAAGGATTTCACCCCAAAAAAAGTCCAAATGGTGTATAGCAGACTGAATCAGTATAAGATGCCAAGAACAAGCTTCAAAGCAAGAATTGAGCACCACAAAGGCAGCTCCTAGATGCGGAAGGGGAGCCTCACCTCTCACTGACACCTGAACAGCTAGACTCTTGGCACGCTGATCTCATCCTTCAGCGTTTTTGTAAGTATCCTGCGCTTGCCGGTGTGCTCCCAGACGCTTGCTTGAATACCCTGTACAGAGTCACACAAGACCAGTAATGTCACAAATCACAATGGCGCCGCGCCTACCCCACAGTCGCTGACAAAGACTGAGCAAGCATACCCTTGCTGATGGCATGAAGTCTGTCTGCAGAGGGCACACCAGCGGCACGGTGTGGACCATGGCAGCCCAGGGCAACATCACCATGCTCAGCAGCATAGCATACCATCTGTCTACCTACATACCACTTCACAGCTATCACAAAGCAAATTAGGTCATGCACAGCAGCATGCTCCAGCGCCGCCAGTGCAGCAACATCAGCAGCAGCATTTCCCCCAGCAGGCAGCACTGGCCCTGCAAGATGAGCCTTTGCTGAAGCAGGCCAAACAAGCATATGCTGGTGCTGCTCCTCAAGCTCTGTTTAGACTGACCCAATATCATTATGTCTGCGCTGCAACATGACAGCTTGCAGCTATGCACAACACTGCATCTTTGGGGTATCAGAGTCAGAATGGCCTCCTTCCTGATACCATCAAGACATCATGACACAAGCATGACATGATCATACAGAACTGCATTTGTTGGACTCTTTCCTTAGGCCATCGCACTTGGCACAGTTCTTCTGGACCTCGCATGCACTGCTTGTTGTTGCATCAATCACGTCTATGCATGTAGATGGAAGGCTGCTACAAGCGCATAGGAAGCTGCAAGAGCTGGGTGATTTAAGAGGCATTGACTACCTGCAGTCTGGCAGCCTCTATCCAGAGATCGGGCCAGATTTGGCCGGTCTCAGTGCCCTCAAGCTCAAAGTTGATGAGGTGGGTCCTACTTAGGACTCCCTGCTGAGTGTGCAACTTGCTGTGATAGCCCCATTACCCATTTGCAGCAGCAACAGCTTCTGTTCATGTCTCCAGTGCACAAGATCTGCCTTTTGTCACTGTGTAGTAATTACGCCGTCAGACTGATTATAATTATATTATCTCCTTGCTGAGACTTGAGCTGTCCTTCTGGTCCCTCTGTCATGCCTGGCAGGGGATGACAGGGGACATGCTCTAAGGGAGGCAGTTGTAGTCAATGATACAAAGGGATGTAGCTGTGTCTGGGGTACCCAACCTCTTACTTGTGTTCTGCAGGGACTTGCAGATCTGAAGGACCATAACGGATGGGTTGTTTCCAGGGATGATGATTTGCAAGTCATGTACCGCCATCATGCAGGTGTGTGAGGGTCTTTGGATGTCTCCTGGTGACATATGTCACGTTACACATCAGCTCAGTCCCAGTCAAGCTTTGCAGAGAATGCCACAAACCCCAAGTGCACTTATGCTTGTTTAATGTATAATCCTGCTTCCTGTCCTGCACCATAGCACTGTTAGCCCTGGTGCATGACCTGCAGCACATGAGTTTAGCCATCAGTGATGTGGCCCACATGGGCCACAAATACCAACATGACTTCAACGAGGGCTGCTCAGTGCAGATATCTGCCTGAGTCTCTGGGATCAACAAAGCATGTGTCAAGATTACTAATATGGCTCTTACATGTGACTGCAACTTGCGTGGCTGGTTTGTCATCTACAGGTACTTCAGTGCACAGCTTCAAATTCGCGGCCGACTTCAACTCACCTCTTGAGCACATACTGGCCATGAGTCGTGAGTTTGACTTGACCCATCTATGGAACAGATATGTTCTGGAAAGCCTGATCCTGGCCGAGCCTTCCATCTTCCAGAGCACTCTGTATGCAGCGTCATGGCTGCCATTCCCTTTTCCTCATATTGATGTGGTGGTGGAAGCCAGGGGAATTGATCTTGCTGATGTATGCCTCTGCTGCATCAATCCACCAACCATACACACACCGCATGAGGCAATGATGTTGCCAGTACGCAGTGCATGAGGCAATGGTGTTGCCAGTACACAGTGCAGGAGGCAATGGTATTGCCAAAACATGCATATCTTCCGTGTCAAGGCTGCCCTCTTGATGTTGTACTCCTGCATTGATCTCAGCAAACGATGCTCAATCATGTGCATCTGCATGCAGCACACAGAGACCTTCCTCATCATAGTTTAGTTGCTGCTCCTGTTGCAAAGCGTGCAGTCCTATTACATGTCATCATGAGACTCACTGAAGTATCCTGTGAGCACAGTGCATGTGTTGCCAATGCAAATTCTAGGGCACCCTTGCATTAATCACATGATTGCTAAGCAGCCTGCCTTACAACCAAGGCTCATCTGTCTGCTCATGTATCTGCTCACCTGTCTGCTCACCTGTCGGCTCATGTGTCTGCTCAAGTAGTAACTTTTGCAAGATGGCTGTTGCTCCTGCGTCGCCCACAGTCCAGATGTTGTGTGCTACTGGAGTCTCTGACTTCAGCAGGAGCAGATTCTTTCTGTAGATCTGTGGATTCACTCAGCATACGCAACCTTTTGCATGATTGCAGGAGGACAGATGTCTACTCATTCTTATGAACACACCAGAGGACCTGACCGACTTGGCTGATGCCATACCAAAAGCGTCTGCCAAGCGAAAAAGAGCCGACATCTTGCCTGGCTCGTGCATACGCCTGCAGCCTCTGGCCCCATCAGCAAGTGAGTCAGCATCCATGCTCCTTCTCTGACTACATCTTGTTATTGGTGCCACACCATTTGAGCAAACAACACACTTGATGAGTGCCACAGGATGCAATCACAGCCTCAGCAACCTTGAGCGCATGTGCGATGGCTCAGTGTCGTCTGTCTCAGCTTAGCTTTCAGGTGTTGTAAAAACGTGGCGCTTTTGTCATGGTCTCCATTTCACGGCATGTGCACCAAGACAGTCGTAAGTTGTCATGAGTCTTGACGTTGTGCAGATTATCACCATAGACCTGTGATAGTGGTTGATGACCTTACGACTGCTTGCAATGCATCTGTGGGCATATCCTTGCGCTGTCATGTGCCAAATGTTGTCATACTGAATAGGTGCAACATCTTATCTGTAGAGTCTCAGGCGGCTAGGTCATGTTCAGGATGTCTCAATATAGATTGTCTAAGAAACTTTTGCTAGGTGAAGTCAAGGGGCTTTGCCCATATGGCTGCCCTAGGTCTGCTAGTTGTTACTGAGTAGACGTCACAGTAAATGCCCTTGACTAATCATAGACATGAGCAGAAGGGTTGTGTGTGGACATGGGCTCACATCAAACCATACTTGCTGCACAGGTGGCCAAGGACGTGTGAGAGCATCAGTCATCACACACATGGACCCCCACATCAAGCACGTGCCTGCGATGCTGCTCAATTTTGTTCTGAAAGTCATGTCGCCTTTCATCTTTGGCACAATCCAGAAGGTGTTGAAGTCAGAGTTCAGCAGTCCAGACAAAGTCCTGCCATGTCGCATGCGAGAAAAGCCAGAGCTGTATGGGCTTGTGGGCCCTCGCATTGCTGAATACATTCATCAGCTGCAAGAGGAGGAAAGCTTGTTGGCTCAAACTTGAGTAAATATTCATGGTTCCAGTTGTGTTGCTTTGCATTTGTGTGAAAGACTTGACAGCTTTGTCCACTGTGACCTTTGTTTTACTGCTGACAGGACTGATTCATGAACTGACTGAATTACTATATATACAGAGGAACGAGATGTTTGAATGCTGCTTAGTACGAATATACTTGAGCCTGTTCAGGTCTTGTCTTATCGTTTGCAGATGTCTCAGGTCTGGGGTGATAAAGCAAGACTTGCACTTATCTGTAAATGTCATGGACCAAACCAAAATATTAAGTGGTCCTGACCGGCAGGTCCGCCCGGTCAATCATGCCACTTCCCATTGACTGGCAACCCGCCCAGCTTTTCTCGTCCCAGTGACCCCTTGATTAGCTGACAGCCCGCCCAGCTTTTCCCGTTGTGACTGGCAGCCCGCCCAGTCGTTACCCCTTATGTACTGGCAGCCCGCCCAGTTATCCCGGTACCCGCTATCGTTTTGCTCGACTGACAACCCGCTCAGCCGTGCAATGTGTCATGGAAGTCGTGACAGCCCTGAGTACTCCGCTTCTTCAGTGCTGCCAGTATTGGATGACTTCTGTTGTCATCATATACTCAGACTTTTGCGCGTAGTTGCGAGTGTGGGACATATCGAACTGGCAAAAACACCTCAGGCTTTGTCCTATTGCACTCTTGTGCGTGACAGCAAGTGTCCTACGTCCGTAGTATAACTCAGGAAATCAGTGACACAGGCTACTCCAGCCAACGACATTTGTAAATTGCAAGGAGGATAGCAGCCTGGAGGGGCAACGATCGAAATACTAGATCAACTGAAAGTTTGACGACTGCAAGCTGCTGCAACTCAGAGGCCCTGCGTGTCAGATGTTGCAGTGTCAGAATATCTCATAACGATCCACTCTATACTGAAGGTCCGTCAGCTCTCCACGTCGGCAGATCTTGTCTTCTTGCGTGATCACTGTTTGCAACCTAGTTCTCGTCAAAGTTCGAACGTGCAAATTGATGCTTGTATACCTGTGTGAGCTCTACAGAGTGCTCTTGTTAATTAAGCAAGCATGCACCAAATGTGCAACAGGCACACAAATGCTGAGCTTGTATGTCCACTGCAGCGCACCTACTGGTACCGGCATCTTGAGTATAATTGTTCAGCTCAAATCAAAGTGGGATGCAAAAGCTGCATGTGTCACAGCTAGCCATGTGTTAGACACTGCAGGATCAGGCAGTTCAAAGGCAGCAAATGTCCAGTGGACAACGTTTTGTGGTAATGCTCTTGTGCACGAAGCATGCCATATCTACTAGCAAGGACCACCAAACAATGCACGAGTCATTTTGATAGGTCGGATCCTTGGTAGATCGGATCTTTGATAGGTTGGATCTCAGATACACTTTCTCAAAGATGCACTGTTTTGCAGAGCTTGGTAAGGTGCCTGGGTCATACAGGTACACTATGCAGTCAAGCAAGGTTGTGTTAGGCTGCACGATGCAGTAAAATGCACCTCAGAGGCTATATATATATATCTATATATTTACAGTCATGTGGAAACTGACTGCCACCGATTCGTAAACGGAATCGCTGGCTGAAAAGCTGTAGAGACAACAACCGTGCACGGGTTAGTAGCTCACACTCTTGACAGTTACGTAAATGTATACAACATCATCCGTGCCGCAAATCTATCAAAGAACAGGTAGCAAGCATACCATCAACAGGCAACGTTTCTGTCTCACGTGGACACTGCATGTGTGGAGCAGGCTCTGGAGCAGGCTTGCCTAGACTGTCTCAGTTGGTAAAAGTGATCACTGCAGACTCGAAGTGACGTCATACTATCTCAACATGGAGCATTGCAGCTGATCCATGGTTAACACATTTGACCAAACTAGAAAATGAGAAAACACTATCTTGAAGCACTGCACAATATACTCAGTACAAACTGGCAAAGTACACATCAGACTTGTGACTGCAGTATCTGCAAAAATTTAGCCGAGTGGGCTAGAGTCAATTTCGTCTCTGTTGAAAGCCATCATTTCTGAGGCATCCACTTGAACATGTACACGCTGCCTGACATCAAAATTAGAGTAGTAATTGGCATCATCTTCTCGCCTCACATGCACCTCCATTTTCTGCAACTCACGCAAATGAGGTCACAGAGCAATGCGCATGACACAAGCCGACAGACTACAGAGGGATCCATCATTGCTGTGACCAACAACAGCCTGCAGGCAAGGTGAAGCCAACGAGCAACTGTGAGCTAGTCTTATGATGCAATAGACAATTCCATGATGCTTGCATGTAGTTGTCTACCTGCTGGCAGCTCTTATGTCTAGGACATGTGCATAGGGCAGGTGTCAATCATGCATGTATGCCTTATTGCACTGTGACAAAGTGTCTGTATCCAAAGTGACCAATTGGAGAGAGCAGTACCACATCATCATCAAATACCAAGAAGTACTTGACAAGCCAGCCCACATTCAGCTTGTCCACAATGGTTGCTGGGCATGTGGCCTTGGTTTCTGGAACCTCTCTCATGATCACAACTGTGGGCTGGACCATCACATGGGACTTCTCTGTCTTCATGCCCATCTTCTTCACAAACTGTATGTCATGAAGATGCATGTGTCAAAAGCCATGTAATGTGATGGGCGCATCAGGTGCATCGTCAAGAGCATGCGTGGAATGGTATCACTTTCTAGTTTCTGCTACAATGCATAGACATTAAGGGCAGCTACTAGCAGGCCCCTGCCAATGCATGCAGAGTATTGCATGCACGTATTCACCCCAGTTCCTAACGCTGACATACGAAACCATTCAGCAAACAGTGGAACAAGCAATGGCATAACAAGTACTTCCTGCTAACCCAGGATCTCAGCAAGCTGATGTGCACACTGCGTCCGATAATCAGGATAGGGGCTGTTCAGGGCAGGGGGTGTGGCAACAAATGTGCCTTCTGGTCTGAAGGGAAGGGAAGGCCTGACCTGGCTAGTAGAAGGCAACTGGTTGACATCAGCAATGAAGTTCATGACAAAGGGGGTAGCAGGCCGCTCCAAGATTTCCTTTGGGGTACCCACCTGCTCAATGCGCCCCCTGCAGCATGAATGTAAACCCAGTCTTGGGTCTACCACGTAAATATACAGTGTACACATCTAGATACACTGCATACTGCCAGAAGGTCATAATGTCAAACACTACATCCAAACATGCTGCATCACTTGGCTATTCCAATAGACAGAGTTGACTACAGTCAAGTACATTTTTGTTGAGAGCAGCTGGGAAAATTGCGCATTGTCCTTGATTGTGCCTATCAGCTGCAGGCTATATCGTCGCTGCAGCTGAAACTGGGAAACTCTTAGGCTGGTCAACAAGGCGTCCTCCTGCTGTTGTGCTGTGCAATTGCAATCAATGCATCAACTATTGGCAATGTCTTGATGACCTGGTAACTGACCTGTTGAAGATGACCACCTTGTCTGCTATGTCAAAGGCTTCCTCCTGGTCGTGTGTCACCAGGATACTTGTCACACCCACTTTGTGGATGATGTCCTTGACAGAGTCACGCAGAGACTTGCGCACCTGGGCAACAGGAAACCATCACATGGTACAGGTTAAGCCATCACATGGCACAGCTTGCGCCATCACATGGCACAGCTCAAGCCATCACATGGCATGTTCCACCTCAAGAGTTTTGTCAATGCAGCGCCATCCCAGGGACTCACCTCGGGATCAAGGGCACCAAAAGGCTCATCAAGAAGAAGCAGCTGGGGGTTGCAAGCTAGGGCTCTTGCCAGGGCTACTCTCTGCCTCTGCCCTCCTGACAGCTGTGGCGGCTTGTGCTCACCATAGCCTGGCAGCTCCACCATCTTCAGCAATGCTTCCACTCTGCAAGCAAAATTCTTTGTTGGATGTTTTGTCGTCACACTTGCCAAACTTTGCAAAGGTTTGGCAGCGAAGCTGACCTATTGGGAATCAGATCATTGTTTCAGGTGCTTGGTAATTGTTGACGCTCTTGCATGCAAAATACTGTATTAGAATGAGCAATAGCTGCATTCCTTTTGCAACACAAGTCGGCATGAGGTGTAGTATGCGCATACATGCACACATCATTCTTTACCTTGCTTCTTCATCTATGTCCAGATCCTGTATTCGAGGTCCAAAACTGATGTTGTCAGCCACTGTCATATGTCTGAACAGCGCATAGCTCTGGAACACCATGCCAATCTGCCTATGCTGGACTGGAATATGTGTTGCATCCTGGTCTGCAGGACAGCAGGGCAAGGGACTGCAGAGTGTGTGTACAGTTGGCATGTGCATCCCAACACTTGCGGTCGAAACGAAGGCTTACAGCATGTCAACATCCCATTGAAAATGCTAAAATGATGCTGCAATTCCGAGTCATGCTGTATCACAAATCGCGAGCACTGAGGCTTGTTAGTACTCGGTCAAGATAGCGGCGCAACTTGCAGCAATCAGCTGCCGTAGACACTGCACAGCGAGCTATCAGTATGCACGAAGAAGAGCAGAGTCAAGGCAGCACCATCTAGCCATCTAGCTGTCAGACAGCAGTGGCACAATCAGTGGTGTCACAAACAGCAACCAGTCATGGTGTCATCAATTGTGTCAAACAACAGTGGTGTCAAACAGCAGTGGTGTCAAACAGCAGTGGCACCAAGAATGTCACCTCCAAAAAATATTTGGCCATCTGTGACAGACTCCAGGCCAGCTATCAAGCGCAGCAGGGTAGTTTTGCCCGACCCAGAAGGTCCCAGCAGGGCAATGATCTGATTGGCAGGAAAGTCTAATGTAACGTCCTGAACAGCCTTGAACACTGTGTCCTTCACGTAGTAGTTCTTGTACAAATTCTGCACCTGCGTCAAGTCACTCCACAATCATGGTGAGAATGCTCCCTCAAAAGTTATGCGCATGTTTTGGCAAGTTGATTGGCAAGATTTGGACATGGTGTCTTACCCTAACAGAGATGCCGAGCTTTGTTTCCAAAGGAATGCTGTCCGTGCCAGATGTAGACGCTTCCTCATCTTCCTGTCAACACCATACATATCAGATGTCTGAGCACAATACAGATTTGCTGTGTGTATGCAAATCATAGCTTGTTGGGTATTACAAAAGTAACAACTTCTTCTCAGCATAGCAGCACCATGCATCAGATGCTGCCGCTGCCCTCAACAATGCAAACTGCGTTCAGCAGAATATGTTGCACCACTGGGCGTGCTGTGTCACCTGGACAAGCCCCACTGGCCTTTCAGCCTCGACAGTCTCTATAGGAGGTGGAGCATCTAAGGTGCTGGCTTGCAGCAGCACAGGTCGTTTGCTGGGCGAGCGCTTGCCACGAGCTTGTGGCCATTGGACGCCAGAAGATGTGGACGCTCTAAAGCAAGTAGGCCCTTGTCGCAAACGGCAACGATGTGTGAAAGAGTTGCTGTGCAGACTTTGACTCAAGGAATGTTGCAGCATGCTGCTTGTGTTTGGGTTTAGTATGACTGCATCGATACGAAGCACGTACTACTCTTTAGCAAAACTTCCAACACACGGTGTGACACCCAATTCTCAAGTATCAACTTTGAACGCAACGTTGTATTACAGAGATTGCATGCCGTTTATTTCAACTGTCGCTGTGCTCAGAGTCCACTTTGATATTGCCACACTGCCAGAATCAGGCTCACGAATGCGTCGTGCGTCTAAGGGTTGGTCGGAACAGTAATGCGCTCTTTGCGAGGATGCGGCCTCACGGCATTCGCACAGGCATTCGCATGCAACATCCCCGCCGCTTGATCTCCCAATGCACGTTCCGCCATAGCAAAAGGGTTGTGACAAGCCATGTAGCGCAACGACCTAAACACATGTATCTAAAGTACTCAATCAATGTTACATTTAGGTTCTCACAGTGCGACAAACCACTTTGAAAGCGTCTGTTCGCAGCACTTTGCGAAATTACAG
>JAABUP010007405.1_pt1 | contig 14780 bp, 15 predicted proteins | sample 5559201 | NCBI WGS metagenome assembly JAABUP01 (sample SAMN10711887, study PRJNA513373) | rock metagenome | isolation source: Antarctica rocks | place: Antarctica | reverse complement strand
AAATTTTGGGCACGGTGCGAATTCGTGTCCTGGCCGCTTCTTCGCCAGCTTGGAGATCAAAATTATACTCGTTAGACTGATTATGGATTATGATTGGAAGCTGCCGGAGGGACAAGGTAGGCCGGCGAACCTGAGCGCCCACGAATTCGTTTTCCCGAATCCTGACGCTAAAATCTATGTTCGAGAGCGTAAGGAATCAATTTTATGGTAGATTCCAAGATCTAAGCTATAATGGAGAGATAATTGTCGGGATACGAATGATGGATGTGTAAGCATTGTGAGAGCATCTATTCGCTGTTGAGCCGTTGAACACTGTAAACTTTTATCGGTTAGCCTAGTGGATGTATGAATGCAGATACTGTAACTCCGAAGGCGGTATCTACCCGAGAAATTAAACCCCTTCTCTTGACCTGATCACTTTAACACGTTCTCTCACGCCTCGTTGCTTGAGACACCGACTCATTCTCGCTTTCACAACTTGTGCCATTGATAGGACCATCTACATATACTTCTTGCCCACTGACCGTTTGTGGCGTGGAAGATTTCAGCCTTTCGTCGTTTCCTCTCAATTCTTCTGCGAAAGAGCACCTATAGCGGGCCTAGGATCTTGTATGAGCTATGGAATCTACAAAGGTTCTTATAGTTCTTTTCCTAGGCTATGTTATCGTAAGTCATCTGTCCAGCCTTTGCTGCATCTACGATGCGTATTGACTCGTTCTAGTACTGGGTCAGCCGTATCGTTTACAACCTGCGCTTCCACCCATTGGCCAAACACAAGGGTCCACTACTGTGGAGGGCGTTTCGGTTCCCCTTCATCAGCTCGATGATAAGCGGAGACTTGCCACACCGCGTCAAGAGCATCCATGAAGACTACGGCGAGGTCGTACGAGTCGGGCCTAACGAGCTATCTTTCACAGACCCGACAGCGTGGAAGGATATCTATACCAAGGGATTTGTACGGCCCTACGAATACAAAGACAAGCCACCTGGAAATGATGCTGAAAACCTTATCTCTGCTAGCGAGCCCGATCACAACCGTTTCCGAAAAGTGCTTGCTCCTGCGTTCTCGTCAACGACTGAGCAAGAAGCTGTCGTTAAAGCTTCCATCGATCTACTCGTTCGCAAGCTCCAACAAACAATCGATGATACTTCTGAGGAGCCTACCGTTGTAGATATATTGAAATGGTTTAACTATACTACATTTGATATCATTGGAGGTCTTCTGTGGGGATCCTCGTTTGGCTGCCTTGACGAGGTGCGATATCATCCATGGATTCAAGTCCTAGCACAATTGAAGATTGCCTTAATCGTAGGAGCCACCAAATTCTACCCTCCCTTGGACTCTATCCTTATGATGATTACACCTAAGTCTGCCATGGCCGACTTAATGGATATCTGGAAAACGACCGAAGAGAAAATCGCGCAACGCCTGGAGATAGGTACAATGCACAAGGACATGATATCACATATGGTTCCAAAAACAAAAACATCGCCAGACCATCAGATGTCTCTTCCGGAAGTGGAGATCAACTCATTGTTGATTGTTGTCGCCGGAAGCGAGTCGGTCACCACTGCGCTTACCGGAATCACCAACTATCTCTTGCGTGACCCCAGTAAACTTTCTGCTCTTGTGGACGAGGTCCGGTTAACATTTAAAAGTGAAGACGAAATTACTGGAGCGTCTGGCAGCCGACTACCATATCTGAACGCTGTGATTCACGAAGGTTTGCGCTTATGTCCTACTATTCCAGATGGGATGAGACGTCAGGTGCCGAAAGGGGGTGCAACCGTAGCAGGTCATTTCTTACCAGAGGGTATAGTGGTGTCCATTCCTCAATGGTCGACCTATCAATCAGCAAGCAATTTTTCATCGCCTACAGTGTTCGCACCCGAGCGCTGGCTTGAACGGCCTCCTGAGTCTACCTACATGATCGATCGGAAAGGCGCGTTCCAACCCTTCTCTCTTGGTCCCCATAACTGCCCTGGCAGAAGCCTCGCTTACTTAGAGATGCGTCTTATCCTGGCAAGGATCATTTGGAATTTCAACATGAAGCCAGTGAACGGGTCGGATTTACCAACATGGGGCAAGCAAAAGATCTACTGGTTTTGGGATAAACAGCCAACTTGTGTAAGATTGAGCAGTGCGCGGTAGACGTACCTGATAATTCGCTGTCGTGTATGTTGAGCACTAGGGGCCGACACGTCCCGTCGAGCTTTCCTGATACTGTTGCAGGTGTAAGACAGAAAGTGAAAATTAATGTGAGTAAATTACCCCGTAAACAAAAACTGGTTTCGAAATACAAAATCAAGCTGAAAATGTCAAGGAAATCTAATGCTGATCATGTCGAATGAGACCCCAGGCGGGTCTCTCATGGTTTCTTCCCGAGTATTGGCATTGACTGACGCTTTACGCTCCCGAACACAATTTCAGGCAACTCTGGGCCTCGGCTTATGGAACGCATCTTTGCTGCGCCTATACAATGCCGGCATCTGTTCAGCTTGATGAAGTTGCAGTGGGGCACATTTGCTTCAATAATTGGCTGAGCGGTCTTCCTAAGCTTTCTTCCGTATTTGCAACTGGGGGGGTAATCGCTTCCAATTTCAGAACAATCATGTAATTTATGCGCCCTGATAGTACCCTGCAGAAGCAACTTTGAACACAGCCTTTCAATACTTACTATCCTTGAATGCAATCTTGTCTGCCCTGTTTTACCTTGAAGCCCAGTGTCGATCTCATTCCGGTTCAATAGAGATGCCTCGCTTTTGAGATAACTCAACTAAAACTGAGATTTGTTTCCAGTAGTAAACGATGCGCGATCGTTAAGTCCTAACACCCCCACACAAACTAGAAATAGACACGTGTACCAATCAACGCGTGATCTCACCCGCATGTGTTTGGATGAAAGACTTGCAGGTTGCTTACACACGCGCACCTTATCTCAATATCAGAAGTTCTGTTTAACCACCTTGATTGATGTGATTCGCAGCGTATATGCTTTCCTGAGTAGGCAACCACAAAAGCTGCACACCTGATGCCTCGGACCACTAGCATTTCCATCTGGGGTCTGGCACACCGCAAATGTAATGGATCAAGTTGGCCAGTGAGAAATGTGCAAATAGCGGACATGCAGCTGATGTGGTGAGGGTGTCTCGGATCCTTTCATTCTTCGACGTAGGTGTCAAAACGCCACCTTCCAGCCTAGTGGGCGCTTACAGGATCTGATTAGAGGAGCCAAGCGTGCCAAGATACCTTGCGGCGTGAAAATAACGGCGCGGCGTCTAGACGAGTAGATAAGCACGATAAGCTACGGAGCGGAAGCCGCGGACCTGAGGTATTACTTGGTAATTTATACATTAAAATACGTATGGCCGACAATCCATGAATCAACGAATTCTACCAGGATGCGTGGATGGCACAAAATGGGGCGACTGTGAACACGTCATGACGCGGACTTGTGAGATGCCTGAAGGCTCAGACTCGTGATCCTGGGGCTCTGAGGGAATATCCTACCTTACGGACGCAGTCCGCCCAAAGTCAGCTTGACTTCAACCAGAGAGTAAAGCTTGCCAACCAAAGCAATATATCACAGCCATCGCCCACTCCTATCAGTTCTTTCACAATGAAGCCAATCATACTGTTCTGGAGAAGTCGGTGCTTCACTGCTGCCCTCCACGTGTACGAATGACTGACTTTAGTCTTTAGACCAAGTTCCTAATCCATCCAAAGTCCTTGTCATCCTGGAAGAGCTTGGTCTTCCCTACCGATCTAAGTGGATGGAGCTCGAAGGACTCAAGAAAGAGCCTTTTGAGTCCGTCAACCCAAATGGCAGACTTCCAGGTGGCGCTCCAAGCTCGAACGATTGTATGTACTCCTAGCACTAATTGCGGTCATGGCAATCACAGCAATCATCGACCCCAATACGGACATAACCCTCTTTGAGTCTGGCGCCATCGTATCCTACCTCATCTCGACCTACGATAAAACCGAATCTATCACCTATACCTCGTTTCCTGAAACTTTCCATCTTCAGCAGTGGTCGTACTTTCAAGCTTCAGGTCAAGGACCGTACTTTGGCCAGGCAGCCTGGTATGTCCCTCTTGCCTGTACCATGCAAGAGCAATTTCACTGATGATATTTTCCAATCAACAGGTTTAACCTATACCACCCTGAGCCCCTTCCATCCGCTCGCGACCGCTATAATAACGAGATAAAACGCGTCGCAGGCGTTCTCGACACTCACTTGGCCAATCGCTCTTGGTTGGTAGGTGAGAAGTGCACGTATGCCGACCTTAGTTTTGTGATGTGGAATGCCCAGATCCCGTTCATCCTCAAAGATGCAAAAGATGGCTGGGACGCAGCCAAATATCCGCACTTCACACGTTGGCAGGAGGCAATGATGGTGAGGGACAGCCTAAAATATGTTATGAGCGTATTGATGGAGAAGGAAGTCAAGAGTGAAGGCAGAGCCTAATGAAATTTGGAGGCGAAGCTCAATACATGTCAATCAAAACTATCAGCTCCTGAGTCGTTCAGTATGATGGCTGACATTCATGTTGGACACTTCATGTCCACAATTCCTTAAAATCAGCTAAAATATACTGAGCCACTTATTCTATGTAATTCATGCTCCTTCTCTCCACTACTGACAACCCACTCCGACACCCTAACCTGATCTGATTTTTTCTACGGCTGTGGAGCTTTTACCGGTTTGTCTTTGATCAAAGCATAAACCGGGAGAGTCAATCTGGCAACAACATTCCATTACTGGGAGTCGATGGTTGATAGGTTTATTTGCCAAAGTAGGGAGAGGCTTCTCGTGTGATTTCCTGCACTGCTAGACGATAGTGTTTGCAATATTCTACACTTTAGTGTTAAGGACCAGATACTACAGCTGCTTAAGGACAATTTTAAGAGCAGGTTGTCATCGTTGCATCGAATCCTTTTACTGACAGAAAATCTTAAACGATATCATAGGAAAGCACTTTCTTGACAACGGAAGTGCAATAACACGCTAGACACTTCTAAGATAAAACCTTACTTCCGGGGACTCTAACACGAGAAACGTCCCGAATCAACCTTTACAAAGCCACCTTAGAGCACCACCACGTCTTTTGGCTCAGCAAGCTTCACTATCGCCGGTGCCAAATCCTCTCGTCACCACAATCTTCATTGGTGTGACTCCCTCGTGCGTTGTTTCCAGATGCTCTGAATTCGTCTGGAGACCCCCTTCGATATCAACGCTATGGTTACCAGTATCGCCAACATCACTCCTTTCCAGCTTCTGCCAGTATCCATTTCGTTTGCGGTCCATCACCAAGCCACTGTCGCTACCCATGCCACCTCTACCGCTGGGGTCGCTGCTAGAACGCAAGACATAAGATTTGTTGGAGCGATTGATGCCATAAGAGACGAAGGTACGAAGACTGCCGACCCATTTTGTTAAGCTACTATTACTAGCGAAAAAAGGTCCGTATGTTGGGAGGCAGGCAGCGACAATGGAACAATTAGGCTCGATATGTGCCCAGATGAATTCGTTGGTTGCATACTGGTATTGGTTTCCGTTTGTGCTAACGACCGATCTGTTGCCTTTGTAGAGAAGGTAAAACCGTACAGCGGCAGCGACACAGCAGCTATTTTGAGCGCAACTGTGAGCTGCTGGTTCGATTCCCTAGGATGCATAGCCAAGGAGGTAGTACATGACTTACAATCCGCCCAGCCAGAAAATTCCCGCCAAGAAGACTTTGCGCCGCGTAGGCATATGCAGATTTCTGATGATAGGAAGCGGAAAGCACAACACCATCATATCGAAGACAATGCTCATACCTGCAACAGCTAGGGCGAATGCGTTGTAATTGTAACGGAGCTTGGTCGCCTTTGGGTTCCATGCTCCTGATATGGGTTCTGCAGCAAATACTTGGGTCTGTGTGTAAACCAGTGTCAGCCTCACTGCTTAAGCGGTCGCTCACGCGGCCCATGTCGTTGTACTAACAATTACGGTGGAGATGGCCCATCCGATGAGCACAGCAACCATTACATTGACACACCAACGAAAGGTTTTAGTGATAAATATCCGGCGATAGAATAGTAGAATGGATATTTTGATGGTGGCAAGGCAGATTCCCAGCGGAAAACCCTCAATCCAAAGACACTGGATATCTGTTGGTCATTATGTTGCATAGCACCGGGGACTATGGAGAGTACTGACTCGTAGAAAGAGCTCAGCTGCTGCGAGGGGACTGAGACTGGTCCTGGTTTTGTCGACACCTCCAACACCTGCTGTAACGAGGGTATTAATCGTATAGACCCAACTCAAGAACTAATGCAATTCAGCTCTAGACTTTTTTCCAGGACCGACTCGATCTTTGTTCTCTTACCAAACTAATCAATATAGTCCAATCATCCCACAGAAATTTCAAAGACTTTATCCTGCGAGCATAAAAGCGTAGGATAACAGATACTGTGGCTAAAACTACAAAGACAATAGAGGTCACAACGAGAGAGGTTGATATGAGTGAAAAGGACTGCATAGGTGGCGATGGCGAAGCCATGATGGAAGGGTTCAAAGATTTGATAGAACATCAGGGTATTCAGAAGACGATCTTGGAATTTATGACTTATACATGCAAGCCAGATATAGTCTCAAACATAGTTTCTATTCAACACCCACACCCAACGCTCTCGAACCTGGAGCCGCAATACATCTTTCACAACGCCAAACACTGTTAAAAGGCTCGATAGTTAGTGAATATGGGTCCGGCAGTGCCTGTGCCATCTTTCCAACCCGTTGTCGTACGGCTGAAAGGAAAATTGTCGCAAACCCCAGAAGCATGCGGGCTGTGCCATATGCTCATCGGCGCAGCGGACACATCGGAACGTTCACTGACAGGGTTGGGATGTTGGAAAGGAGTAGACAGGGGCGCTCGAAAGTGAATGGTGCGCATGGTTCTAGACCTGGGGCATCGCTGTGTTCCGATTGAATATGGTGGTGTACATCATACTGCTGCAATATTCCGAATCAACGTGTTAGTGTAGGAGCGTCAGCCTCGCTATAGCTAAAAGAGGGCATTTGGTTGCTTGCCTTCCTCAAACAAGGCAACAGGGAAATCCTGGGCCATCGAAGTGTTTTAGCGTATGCAGAAAGGTTTAGAATCCTTGGCATTCATTTTCGCTCTGCCCCACGGTGATCCGTTTATATGAGGAATTCGAAATTCAACCCCACCGCCTCCCCAATTGCCCAAAATTGAAGCTATTCAGACCTCTTTGTTTGTTGACGTTCCTGACGTTCTTGTAACCGTTTTTATTCCAAATGCCTCAACGTCGAAGTCAAAATCTACCTCTAGATGATCCTCTCACCCCCTCTATATGATCTTCCCTCTATATGATTCTCTCACCCTCTCTAGATGATCTTCTCACCCCCTCTAGAGCATTCGAAAGACTCTATTAGAACTGAGTCGTTAAATAGAGTCAAATTTCTGATTTTCTACCTTCAATTCTCGTTTCAAAGCTCTGATATCTGTCTCAAAAATATAGTCTGAATGCTTGAAGTGCTGCCTCGAATATCTATCACATTCGCTTCGTTCAACAGCGTAATGAAGAAAGTCATCAAAGATGTCTTCAAAATGAAGTCATGTCTCGTCAAAATGTCTACGAACTCAGATCTTTAATACGCTGAAGATGAGTTCTATGAGATTGTAATTCGACGAGTAGAGAGACAAATATCACATCTGACATTCGTGTGAGATGATGAGCTCTTCAATTCGACTATTGCAATGAACACTCGCGTTATTCATGATGATCACACTTCTTGAAGTCGAAAAGAGACTGCATAGAGATAGCAGTTCATCTGCTAGTCATCGAAAGAAAGCCTCGTCGTTGAATCAATTCTCGCGAATATCGATGCAGAATAGATATTCGTCTTTCGTATAGATCGAAAGAACACTTCAACAATGCTCTCTCGTTCTGAAGACTTGATAGCGAGCTGATTGATCAACGAGAGCATAGGCTTGATGACGTCAGCCTGTGATCTCGTTGAATAAAGACTCATTCACGAACACGAGCTGTTCGACCGTCAAACGAAGCATGTCTGCTACTCAATTCAAACGAAGCTCATCGTTTTGTCTGACTTCTACACGCTGTCCTTTTTTAATACTTCAGCCTCTTCTCTTCAGAATTCTTGATATCGTGAATTGATGCACGTTAATGTCTCACTCCTCTCATATGTATCAGATCATCTCTTTCTGCATGACTCACGACTGTTCTTCGAGATAGACTATGAGACCATTTTCAGCGGTCTTGAAGATCTTTCGAGAAGCGTCTTTGGGTCGGAATTGAGATCTAAAAGGTGAGTTATACATAAAGAGGTTCTCTTGAACATTATATACAGTGGCAGGACAACAATGAACCTCTTCAGCGATTGCCGAAGGAGTTCAATGAAGTAGCAGAAGGCGTAGTATTTTGGAGCGAAGGCTTGCAGGAAGTGGTTCCGGCATAGCTGAAAGAACGTCAGGAACGTCAACAAACAAAGAGGTCTGAATAGCTTCAATTTTGGGCAATTGGGGGGGCGGTGGGGTTGAATTTCGAATTCCTCATATAAACGGATCATCGTGGGGCAGAGCGAAAATGAATGCCAAGGATTCTAAACCTTTCTGCATACGCTAATTCCGATCCGCGGTTTCGTGCTTGATTCATGAACAGTGCTTCACACACACCTGGAATCGCATGAGACGCAATTGCAAGCACTTAGATCCTTGAAAACCCTGCGTATACATTAAGAAGGACAAGCACAGGGACTCTAATACCCCCCACATGCACGCGCTCTGCGACGTATGGGGATGCATATGTAGCGTGTAAACGCACACCCTGGAGTCTGAGGTGGAGCACATTATCATTTGGAGTGTACCTTAGATAAGCCAGTGGTAGCGTACGGCGCCGAGAGATGTGCGGCGTTAAGAATGTCTTAGGCTTAAGATATGCAAGTAAGTCATAGAATACTGTTTGATAGGCCATCCCGGTAAAAGCTCATTAAGCGGCAGGTTACCACTTTACTACAGTACCTCCATACGCAGTAAGAAATTCCCTGAGCATGCCCCCACTGGAGCTATTTCCATACAATGCTTTGATTTTGCGACTGAGCTCCCCTTCTGCAGTCCGAAAGTCCGTTGTTTTATGCGTTTACTTTCTCATACTTTCATCATACCAATTGCAAACGAGACGTTACTCCTGAGGTTGCCCCCTTGTTATACGGCTTTAAGACATGCTTTCTGCTCTGGTTGTCATCGTTGCTATAGCCTTTTCTTCGTTTTGCTCTTACCTTAAATCTCGGTCATTATTCCACAACATTGCTGAAGCTAAATCGTCTGGATTTCCGTATCTTGTTATACCATTCTCTCCTTTTGCGCTTCCGTGGACCCTCGCACAGCCACTGCTTGCGCCATTATTGAATAGTCTGCCATCAAGCTGGACACAACCATGGCTTTCGTACTTCCCCTGCAGGCTTTCAATCCGACGTGTACACTGACATACCTGTTTTAGATTCCTTCAATTCAATCGCAGTTGGCACTATGGCTACAAGCCTTTCAAAGAATTCGGGGCGGACACCATTATGATTGTAACCCCTAGCGGCAACATCCTTATTACCTGCGACCCAGAAGCTGCCGGGCAACTCTTTCGGAACAAAAGTCTTGGGAAACCAGCCGAGCTGATGGGTATACTGAATGTCTTCGGTCCTACAATTACCGGTACCGATGGTCAAGAGGCACGTCTCTATAGGAAAATCACATCGCCTTTTTTCAATGAAGAAACGATGTATCGCGTGTGGGAAAAGTCTGTCAGCAGTGCTGAGGCACTTTTGCATGTAATACAAGGGCACAATGAAGAACTGAGGCCGGTCTTAGCAAGAATGACGTTACACCTTCTGAATGCTGTATGCTTTGGATGTGAGCAGGATTGTCTAGATGAGCTTCAACTTCGAGGACATATTCCTTCAGGCTGTAAGCTTAGCTGTAGTGAAGCCATGGCCGCAATGTTGGAACATCTTCCAACAGTCTTCTTCACACCATCTATAGTGTTAAGTACATGTTTCAACGTTATACACTGATATCAATGTACTAACTTTTGCAAGATAACTCGCCTTTATCGGTTCACAGATCGGCCCACCACGCGTACAACGAACTTCAGAAACACATGAAGCAACTAAAAGATTCAAAGAAGAGCAGTGTAAAAAGCAGGAGTTCTGCGCCGGATTCGAGCCTCTTGCGTAAGTCTCAGAAATCCGTTCGTGTGAGTAGGAGCGTTCACTAGGATAATAACTCACACTCATGGCTTCAAGACTTGATCATTCGAGCCAGCGAGGATCTGGTTCAGCCTCGTGCTGTGTTGGGAAACATATTCATCTTCATGTTTGCTGGCCACGAAGCTAATGCAAATACCCTCAACTTCATCTTTCTATTGCTGGCCTGCCATCCACGTATCCAAGCCTCAGTCCAAGCTGACATAGACCTCATTCTTGGCTTTCTACCTCCGAGTCAGTGGTCTTATGAAACCCATTACCCATTTCTCTCTACTAGCCACGTGGGCGCCGTCATCAATGAGACTTCTCGTCTCTTCACTGTACTACCGTTCATTCCTAAATCAGTTCCAGCAACTCCCCAAATCCTCACTCTGGAAAACAGAACCCACATTATCCCTGCCAAAACACTTATTCTCATCAACACCAGCGCCATCCACCGCCATGTAAAAATTTGGCCCCAACCTTCGTACGGGGCACCTCTCACTGCAGCCAACGCTCCTCATCCCGTTGCTTCGTTTAATCCAGGGTATTGGCTCCGCCCAGCTGCTGTTGTGGTGGAAGAAAAGGCACCAAAAGACTTCCTGCGCCCTCGACCTGGCACGTTCATGCCATTCTCTGATGGTAGCCGTGGCTGCCTCGGGAAGCGTTTTGCGCTTGTCGAACTGGTGGCCGTTGTCGCGCGCGTTTTCAGCGAGTACAGTGTCGAATTAGCAGTCGAATGCAGCGAAGACGCATCGGAACAAGAACAGAGGGACAGATGGGGGAAGGCAAGGGAAAAGGCAGAATACGAGATGTCGGCAGGAGTGGCTTTCAAATTGAGCTTGCGCATGACCGGCAATGTGCCTGTTCGATTTGTCAAGAGAAACAAGCCCAAGCCTACTTGAGTGTCGTAATGAGAAGTTACTTATAAACACTCATGTAGGCATTTTTACAGCAACGTTTAGAGTACGTCGTAACCCAGTTAGCTGCCATATCATGTCCAAATCTTGTTTATTGGAAGTTACTAGGGATGAGTAGCTCAATTATGTAATACAAACTTTCGCAGTTAAATCGGTAGCATCATACATTCTTAGAACCTTTTCACTTGAATCACAAGCACATTGTACGCCATGGCAGATGACTCGACCTCGGAGCATAATTACATCTTTGATAGAGACAACAAGGCCTCAGTCCGGTACGGCTGTGCCCTGTCGTTCGATATTCAGACTGACTTTCTGTTGTCTATGAAGCTTGAATTACAACCACTGGCTCATTACACGACTTAGTGGCTATCTCCTTCACCCCAAAGTTGATGTCAAAAGTCCTGACTTATGTGTCGCCGACGTTGGAGCTGGAACGGGGTAATTATCTTCATATATTTTCCTCTCACACCCACATCATCTACTCAAGAATGTCTAGAAGCCTTGCTTCTCGAATGAATGCTGATTGTCATGCTAATTAAGAATATGGCTGATCGAACTTTCTCACGTTGTCCCTTCATCCGCCACCCTCGACGGCTTCGATATCTCGTCAGCACAGTATCCGCCACGTGCATGGCTACCGGGAAACATTAATCTTTTTACACACGATGCATTTGCATCTTTCCCTCATGAATTTCTAGGAAAGTACGACATAGTGAACATGCGGTTTCTAATCACGATTTTGGATGGGGATAATTTGAAGACGCTTATTAAGAACTTGATGGCTTTACTGAGTGAGTTATTTGCTATATGCACCTTCGGTTGAATTTCTTCCCATAATTCAGGGCTATCACAAAAAAACGCAAGCATGACACGAGTCCCAAACGAATCCGTGAAACATATTAGGTTGCAACACGCTGACGGACTCGCAACCTTTAGAGCCAGGTGGGGTTTTACAATGGCTCGACCTTGATCCGCTTTCTGTTCGTGTTCAGGCAATCGATTCATTGTCGTCGAAAACAGCGACAGAGAGTGTCGCCGCCTTGATGCGGCACTCAACATCAGAAGCCAAATATGAGTATGCAAAATCATTCAGTGTAATAGCCGCACTGTATGCTGCTGACTACCCTACCAGAGACTGGATTCCCTTCCTTGTCCCCATAGTTACCTCGCAGGGTCTTGAGGTGCTGATGCATCAGAAAATTCTTTTGCAAGACTGCTATCGAACGTTGTGGAACCAAAGTCATACGATGGGCTACGAAGAGTTTTGGGCAAGAAAGATGAAAAGCGCAGAGCAAAGAATGGCGATTCTGCAGGAAAGTAACGAGACTATGAAAAAGCTAAAAGAAGAGATGAAAGAGGGAGTTTATATAAATAATGAGTGGCTTTGCATTGTAGCGAAAAAAGTCTAAATTTTATTTTACTGATAGTCTTTTCTTATCTTTTTACAAGTGGAAGACCATCTTCGCAGAAAATAATAAAGATCTTTATAAATAATTCATGTAAATAGCGAATGTGTTAAAACTGTTACGTGCGTGTGCTGCGTGCTTGTAACGACATACATAGCGGAATAACGTCTTAGTCTCTCGACTAAGGATTGTGTCTTTTGCCTGGTGCAGCGAGCGTGAGCGCAGTACTATTCCCTGGCTTCAATAGCACGTTTATGACAAAAACTGTTTATTACCTTATTATACTTAATTAAATTAGCTCTGTACTATATATTTTGAAATTTGGGTGTCTTCATCTTCGACAAACTTATCAAGTCCGTCAATGAAGAAAATAGAGCTAATGGGTGTTGGCTTATACGTGAGGAACCGCTGCGAGGTGGAAAATAGCCGCTCTTCAGTCCATGTAGGTATCTGAATAGAATCGAGGGATTCGAAAGGTAATTTCTACTGAGCTCGACTGTCGTTGCATCATGATGAATATCAGATTCTGCCGTGGCGATCTGAAACAGCAGTGACCGCAATAAGCCCCGTAAGCTCTTTTGTAAAGCCGTAGCGGCATTTCAGAAAAAATAGGAAGCGGCCACAAGATCAGAATCTCTCGTCCAATTGGTAAAGAGTCTCTTGTGTTCGAATACCTGTCCGAAATACGCTGCTAATTTATTTCATGAGCGTCGATTTCCCTGAGCTAGGTTTGCCGGTTAGCCAGTAAATATCTTTACCATGCTCAGGCCAGTCATCAAAATTCGACCATGGCTGGCGCAACGTTGCGCTACTATCTTCAGCTACTGACCCTCCTTGTCTGTCGTCTACTTCATATTCATTACCGTCCTTTTTGTGATGCAGTTTTGTATCGCTCTTGTCGAATCCTTCCCGATTGAGAGAATGAAATATTCAGCGGCTGTTGAATATAGGGGAGTTGGTAACCTTCGCTTCATAGGGCTGGTAGGGCTGGGGCCCGCTAGTACTGTAGAGTTTTCACCTTCCGAAACCTTCTAGATAGCCTTCTAACAGCAACAACCAAAATATCAATATGCCCCCATATGACCTCGTATTCCAACAGCGATATGTTCCTTTGTGTGCTCTAGAGACTTCTTCCTGTCGCGAAAACATTTCGAAGAAGGAAAGACTTTGTTCGAACTGCTGCTGAGCTTTAAATCGGCGATCAATGTGATCACGCAAAGCCTGACCGTGGTCGACAAATAGTTGCGCTACTGTGTTACGACCTTGGCTCACTGCGATGACAAGATCTCTAACACCTTGATCAAGACTCTGGAAGTCTTTGGTCTGCTTAATTGAGTGGGCATTGAGGCCCACTAGAATACGGGTATCGAGAACTAGCTGATAGAGTATCTATCGAGCTTAGTCTGAACATCCTTCACGAAAATCTTTTTTCGCATGGCTCGGACGCTCTTGCTGATAACCTGCCGAAGGCCCCCTCCCGGGTCAAGCTGCAGTTTCTCAAGCTCAGCCAGCAGCTCCGCGGCTGTTCTCGAACACTGCACTGATATATCTATAATATCTTCAGATTCTTGTGATACATGTCTCGGCGTTTGGTCTACAGATACGTTGAGTCGATCGGTTGTATCAGCTATGGGTCTAAGTTAGCCGTACTTTGCAGTGGATGCTGAAAGTGTGAATATCGAGATACTTGGCAATCTCTCCCGTGCTTCTATGCTCGGCAAGAGAGCCATCCTTATACAATTCTTGACACTTCGCAAGTGCTTGAAAGCTGAAGTCGACCACCTGCAGGACCCCAGCTGCAAGACTGAAAGCCGTGACAGGATCCATTACAGCATATAGCTAATACTATACGGAAATTGGCGAATTGTATGCATCTACATGCCCATGCCAACATTGATTCGAAGTGCGTGTCGAGAGATCATCTTTGGGCGGCACCAGGCAAGAATCATCTGCATGTCGAGCCACAAATAATCAAAAATACTAGAGTGAGGAAGCAAGAGGCTGAGCATTGTGGCCCAATAACTACCTTAAGCGCCGTCATTTACACCTAGAGTAAGGTACGCTCTAATAAGATTGAGGCTAGACTACCGCTTAAAGTGGTTCGTTGCCGGCTGCCGCGCGATTCTATTTACTTCCCCGTTGAAAATCTAAGTTCTGGTTTCTGCAAATCAGGTAAAGGAATG
>JAABUP010007404.1_pt1 | contig 14783 bp, 12 predicted proteins | sample 5559201 | NCBI WGS metagenome assembly JAABUP01 (sample SAMN10711887, study PRJNA513373) | rock metagenome | isolation source: Antarctica rocks | place: Antarctica | reverse complement strand
TAACATCTTGTATTTTTCTACTTTCCTTTTACTCGATACGGGCGATTGCTCTGAACTCAATAGATGAGGGCTACAATGAAGGAACAAGACGTTTGACTGACCAGAATGGCCCATAGACTATGGACAGGGTCTCGGGACTGTGGATAGATTAGACTGGACTGGGATTTAGCCTTATCTGTTGCTACACGGAATGCTCTTGTGTGAGAACATTGCCATCATCATGGTCTGAATCGACAGCTCTCCATCCATGCCATTGATCCAAAATGCCAATTGTGTATTTAGAAGCGATGAAAAAGGTTGAGGGGAAAGTAGTGATGTTGTGAGCTTGCCTCGCACGGCCTGAGTCTGAGTCATAAGTTTTTCCTTGGCAAAGGAATCTTGACACGGTCCCATACTTAATCCATTCACCCATGATCGTAGACCGGGATGGGCGGGGGACTAGGCTTGAGACACTGGTTCTGCCGCTTATTTTCATACTCATCTCTTCAAGGGCTTGAGTAGTGCGATTTGACCTTGTATCTAGGGTGCTGGATTGTGACGTGCATTGCATGCGGAAAGTGCTGGGCTCTTTGGCATGTGGAAAGTTTGCACTAGTGGCTGCCGTGTGGTCGCTGGCGTGGTTGGAGCACGTGGCAATTCCATATTTGTTACAAGCCACAAAGATTCAAGCGTGCCAAGCCTCGAGGTCGGGCTGACATCATCGGTAGCAGGGATGTTGGGGGGAGACTGCACAGGGCACGCAGGTGCAGAGCGGTAAGGAGATGAGTGAGGAAGAGCGTCGAATGAGAGTCAAGACTCGTGGCACCATATCTCAGAAACGCCTGGGGCTGCTGATCCGACGGAATTGATTCCATTGTTTGGTGCATGAAAGTTTACCCTCGTTTTCGTACAAAAGCCGGGTTTAAGAGGTTGGGGCCGAGGTTAGGAGGGCAGCTGTCGATCCTCTCCCTCAGCCTCTCATCCTGAACCCTTGGAGGTCTTCGTCATCAGGATTGGGCCAAGTGATTCACTGAAGCATAACTACGATGTACGATGGCAATCATATAATCCATGGACCCTAGTCAACAAGATGGGCCTGAGTTGAAGGGCAATTATTATGTCGACCCGTTTGACTAAGAATGTCAGACGCATCGAGCATCTACAACCAGGATGGCGGGTCGCTTGTACGCCGTCATCCGAGGCTACATGATAGCGTGCACAATCCACTTGTATTACGGAATCACCGCTCGGATGATTACACACTGGTCCAGAGGTGATGAATGCTCTGAGCATTGATCAGAATCAACCGGCAGTCAGATCACACGAGTGAAAACGTCCAGCTTCCTGTGTCATGAGTCAGCGTCGAGGGCACTTTCTGAAACCTTGGAGCCAACATCTTGATCGTTGCTCTCCGCGAGTATCTTCCTGCGCCAGGTTTCAGAACAGACATATGGACAGCGGTCGACCCTGCTTGACCACCCATCCGTTGGATTGGTTTAATGATCCGTTTCAAGAATCGCTGGTGATCCGCATCTCGGTGGGCTCCGGCGTTTGGGATGACGCTCTTGGTGTTAGCTTCCAATCTGCATCGGTCTATCATTTCATGTTTGTAACGGGCATACGGCCGATTACCAAATGCGGAAGATGAGGTATTTCTGATTGGCGCACAGCATGGTATTCGCTGTCGTGGTCTTGCGATTTGAGGTGGCCACACCAAAGACCACACCAAAACTCGCGCGAACGCCCCGCAGTAAGCATCAAAGGATAGCTGGCTAGTATGGCTTGCTACAAAACATCCATATTCTATAGGCCCTTTGTTGACCATCAACATAGAATAATATCGCCAATGACAGTGGCCGAGATCGGCTGAGATTGTTGGAAGTTAAGGCCGAAGTACCAGGTACTGGCAGCCGTACAACTACAGCTGCAGGGCACGCGTACAGACAGCACAAGCTGCATCGTGGGCGTCGTCAGTCGAAGCGTCAGTCGAAGCAAAGGCCACTTGGTGACATTGCTCCCAGGCACGTTGCATCGCATGTAATGTACACGAGAGATATCTGCTCACGTTGAGGCCTGCATTGCGTCACGAGCTGAAACGTGCGCGCAAGCGGGCGTCGATCGGAGCTTTCCTGTACCACGATCTATTTGTTCCTGTCGTTCGTTCTGTCTTGTCAATCATAGAGCCGCCCCGTTGGTGCAACGGGACATGGGCATGGAGAAACAACTCAAGAAAAATGAAAGCGCGCAGCGTGTTTCTTTATTTACCATTTCCCTGGGGATGATAGTGTCCGAGGAGAGTTTCCAGTGTTTGACGGTGAAGACAGAGATGGCCAGAGCCACGGCCGGCGCCAGTCCGAATGGGCTTAGCGCATCTCTCTGGAACAGCGAACTTGGACAGAGCAGAAACCCCACGATTCCGACTCCCATGCATCGCGAGAAACGGCTTTCCTCCATCTGGTCGTGAAGAAGGTACGGTCTCGCTGACCTCTCCGGCGCTCGTCTCCCCACTGCAGCTCGTGGCAACACCACCGTTGTTGTTGCTTGCTTATCCTTACACCCTCCGCCATACCCGCACACTCTCGCACACTCTCCCTTGCTGATTGCGGCTACGCGAAGAACCCACACGGCCAAGGGGGCAGCGGGCTGACATCACAGCCATGACAGCACACGGCCAGGAGTGGGAGCCTTGCCCTTGCCTTGCCTGCGCTGCCCAACACCACGTTTAGGGGCTTGCTGCTTGCAGGGATAGGCATATGCCCCCTCGACCAGTGCCCTGCATCGCCGGCTTAGTGGCATCCCCTTCCCTGCGCCCTCGTGTCTGGCCGATCAAATCTGACACACAGGCTGCGAAGGGCTGCTAGAGAGGGCTAGTGCTAGTTGGTCGTCCGGAGTGCCTAGTTCACCTCTTAGTCCTTGCTCGATTGCTTCTTACTTCTTACTTCTTCGTCCTCGGGGGCCTTTCACTGACTACGTGACCTTAGCACATCTCAAGTAGTTCGAACAGTGCGGGCCTTCTGCTTTGCTGCATTGACGCTGGTCTGGCCTGGTGCGCGTTTTGCCCGGGACCCAGTAAAGTAGCCTGAGAGACTCTCAGTCAGCATTATTCCCATCGACATCCCCGGCGGTCATCAAAGGCTACCGGTACGGGTACCACTGCTGCTCTCACTACTCCCACTGCCACTACTCTTCTTCACGCCTAGACGTTGCCCTCCTCTCCGCGTCGGTTGTCGCGGATTCGCACATACTTTAGTCATTCCCGAATCGCCCGCACTACCCTGCCACTGCCTGCCACTGCCACTCCCCACCACCGCAAAAGCTCATCTTCCACCCAAACCACGCCTACCGTCCCATTTCGAGTGGATTACACTTTTATTTCCCTAGGCTCAAGTGCCGGCCCTACTCGACCTAATCCGCTTACCGTCTGCAGCCTGTCGAGTCGCCAGTGCCCTTTGGTTCTTTTACCAAGTCACCCTTAGTGGGTGTGTTCCTCCGGTTCAATCGCCTTACATGACGGGTCTGTCTTCCGTTCTTCAGCCCATGACTGACCACCTTCCCTTGTCCAAACCTTCCTTCCGTCTCCCTCATCCTGCTGCAAGTGACAGGACACTCTCTGAACCTCACTATACAGACAACGCCCCTCCACCCGTTGCGCCATATGCTGCCACCGGACACCGTCGCTCTCCCACCTCCTCGTCCCGCGATATCGACAATACTACCTCCCCCGCCGGCCACCAGGCCAGAAATAATACATTGTCAATAGCGGCCATCGCACGAGAGAAGACCAACGCCGCTCTTGCCAACCTCGCTGTGGGAGTGCGCACTAAAACATCTCAACAAACCCTCTCGTCCTCGTCCTCGTCCTCGGGTAGCCTGACCAAACAGACCACCACCACCGCTCCTCCTCCTCCTGATACCTCCCCGAGTCCAAAAGGTTGCTTCAATCTCGCTCCCACTCGCGCAGATCCGGCATCTGTCGTATCACCTGGTCTAGCACCGAGCCCTGGAGCCGAGGGGGTAGGCCAACCCGCCGGTTTGTCCGCCCTCTCGCAAGATCAGCGACGACTGCAGGACAGAACTCCTTCCCCCCACGTTCGAACGCTGCTCCCTGTTGCGGGAGAAACGCCCCAGCAAGCGGCTCAGAACAAGATGCATCAGACATCATCCAGGCTCCTCCGTATGACGGACGAAGAACGACCTTTCACGAGAGATTTCGAGGATCTCTTCTCTACGTTGATGGTCAGCCTACCGCTGTCCGCGCATCGAGTGCGCTTTCAAAAGGTGGATCACACTTTTACGTCAGAAGAGGCAATCAATAATCTGGGATCTCTCAAATTTTCCCAATCGAACCGAATGCCAGATCCCAAGGACCCGTCACGTATCGTTACGACAACGACGACCACCACGTTCTCAATGGCAAAGGAGATGGCGAGATCGGTGTGTCAGCGCTTCATGGATGCCCGTTTTGTGGAGCCTGCGGATAATAAGCCAACCCCAAATTTCCCACTCAAAAACGCTGTTTGGCAGCTTACTCCCAAAGGCATGCATGTCTTGACGCGATTCTGCCAACGCAATGGTATCAATCAGAGGCATGTTCTTGACCTTCTGGACAGTCTTCGGAATACAATGCAACTCGTCATTCTAGAGCGGGATGGCACAACCGATAAGCTCTCGCATGATCGTGCCACAATCGAGGTCATTTTCCGTCGTTTCTCCGGTCAGGATGGTCCAAATATAAAGCTTAGCACTTCGGCATCTGATAATGATTCTTTGAGTGACTATTATAATGGCATGATAGGTGTGAAGATGGCAGAGGAGAGGAAGATTTTGGATCGGGTTGTTCCAAATACATTTACTGGAAAAACCGCAGTAGACTGGCTGATGGATTGTTGCACGACGGTTGATCGTAGAGAAGTTTACGAGATTGCCGAGCTTTTTGTCTCTCATGGCCTCATTTGGGCTGTGGTCGAAGACAAGGTATATGCTCATCAGAACTCGGGCGCTTCGAGATTCCAGCCTACGAAGAATGCTATCTATGGCCTGACTGATAAGGGGCAACGGATTGCTGGTTGGCTTGGTAGGGAGGATAGCCCCAGTGGGGATGATACAAGGCCTGAGGCCTCGAAGACCAGCAGAAATAACGCCAAGAATGGTCCTCGAGATTCAAACAACAATCGATTGACTCTCATTGTGAACGATGCAGCTCTCCGTCTCCTTTTCAGGGAGTTTCTAAGAGACACTCACTGCGAAGAAAACTTGGCCTTCTATCTAGAGGTCAGGGAGTTCACTAGGAGTTACGACAACGCCGAGAGAGCAAAGGCTTTCTCGAGGTTAGATGCTATCAGAGAGAATCTAGCAGCTGCGTACGGTAAGTAGTCCAAGTCCAAGCCCCGACGTTAGTGATCCCTGACTGCTTCTAGGTCTCTACAATGCTTTTCTTGCACCTGGGTCACCGTGCGAGCTCAACATCGACCACAATCTGCGCAATAGCTTAGCTGGACGCATGACCAGAGCAGTCGGTGATGATGATTCGCTCTTGAAGAGCTTACAAGAAGTCGTCGGACTATTCAGAGATGCTCAAACCTCAGTCTTTAAGCTGATGTCAAGCGTAAGCCAACCCGCCGCGCAACTGATCAATCAACAAATCGTCCTTACTAACATTCATGAAGGACTCTGTACCCAAATTCCTCAAAGAGCCAAAGTATGCTGCCGTGCTCGCCCAGCACAATTTCGATCATGCCGTTGCCCAAGCAAATCAGCATGGTTCGCCGCAAATGGTCTTGCCTGAGCGATCCAGGAGTAAAGCCGTTCGAGAGCGCGATCGTGATCTCCGGGCTCCGTGATGAAGCAGGGGATATCCTACGTTTCTGCAAGCCCCCGGGGACGCGCCGTCTTGATGCGGGATGCCGAGGATGATTTGGAAGGATCCTCAATTGTGGCCACAAATGGTCCCTCATCGCTATCCTGTCGAAACACGGCCGCTGGACACTGCAAAATGTCGCACCGGCGGAAAGAAATTGGTCATTATCAACACCATCCCTATTTTTCGAAGTCTTCGATGCAGCCCAACTTAATCATCTGTTGGATATTAAACTGCCAATACGGCTCCTTCGCCTCCTTCCTTCCGGCGTTTCAAAAGGCCTGAAACCCTACCAACGGCCCCCGAAACTGTTTGAACGCGAATTGCTCATGTCATGATTTCTGCATTGGGTGGTGTTGTCCGTGCTGCCTCCATGAGCCAGCAAACCTTTTCATGTCCATATTTACGACAAACGCTGCGTGTCTATTGTTCGGTCTTACATTGCATCTGGGCCGGCGATTATGCAAGGAACGAAATTCGTCGTTCCCTAAATTTTTGGTTTCAACTGCATTCTAGGCCTCCCAAAGCCTGTGCGAAGCCCAGTCTCAGGCGACAAGGGGCTATGGAGCATTCAATGAGCTCTGTCGAAATAAGATAGGATAGGTCTGTGTATATTGGGTATAGAAACATACAAAATTCCTCCACTCAGGAGAGTAGAGACGCTGCCATCTTCATTCTTGCCAATGCGTCGTATATGCTTTCACTCTGCGTAGAGTGCAGGACATTCTGTAGAACATAATGATTCTCAACCCTGTGAGAATTGAAATCATGCGATTGTAGATTGTTTGTCGTGATGTGTCTAGTAGTGATGTTCCGTCAATTACGATGATAGGCCAACAAACGCCTCGCGTCGCGTGACCCAACACTTCTCATGACCAATGCAGGACTAGAAATTGGGGAAATGTCACGCCTGCACCAACTAGATCAACAAAGTATCCCAAACTATTATGGAAGCCTTCGACCCTTCCCCACGTGCCTCCAAGAAGCGCAAGACAGCCATTGACGAACCTACGTTTCCCGTCTATTCGCGTGTGCTGCGGACCGTGAAGCAAGTTGTGTACGGCAAGGCTGCCAGCCCAAAAATCAATAGCGAGGTCTTTGATGAGACAGTGAAAACACCGGTCAAGATCGTGGAAGAGAGTCCACTAGGAAGGAGATCTGGAAGGCCCCACGAAGATGCAAAGACACCGACAGATCCTGCACTACACGAGAGGTCTAAGGGATATGCGTTGGATAAAGGAGATCCAGCCGTCCGAAGCGTACCTCGGGATCTCACAACAGGAACTCAACCTTCAAAAACCAAGAGTACTAATCATGAAGATCTTGTGATTGCTGACCCTCCACAGACGTCTACAAGGAAAAGAAGGTTGAAACACAAAGGATGGATCTACATCGAGGACAAGGACGAACTCGCACAGGAAGATGCGTCAGGGCGGTCTGAGGGATTGGATGATGAGGTTGGACGTTTAAAGAGAGGCCGTGAGGATTTGACAATTGATATGAATCCTGAGCAGCTCAAGCCTAGGAAGTCACATCATATTGCGAAGGATGTAAGAATAGATGGCAACAATTCGATCACTCCAACGACTGGCAAGGCTTTTCGGATTTCAAAGAGGACTGAAACTAAAGCAGAGGAGGCGAGCAGTGTTAAAGTCGATACAGGATCTGTCTCACATCAGAAGGAAGGCCGCCAGAGAAAACGAGTTGCCAATGCCCGGAAGCCACTCGTTGGAAAGGGCGAACAGAGCCGGAGCGCTATAAATGGTAACATCAAGGATGCCTCGCCAGATGAGCTAGCCTACGTATCTCAAGCAGAAGATCCGGAGCAAGAATCAGCAACACAGACACCCACAAGACGTTCGAAGGAGACGAGGGACACAAGACGTTCTAGAACCGCTGAAGAGTCTCCCCATGTAGCAGAAACATTCGCTCGGTCTATACAAGAGGAGGGGATCCTTGAATCTGAGCCTCCTATAGACGATCGTATCAAGGCTCTCCAAGCGACGGTCAAGATATATCCAGAGGGTGTCAAAATGCTCAAGACACATCTCGTGTCAGGACTTACAGGGAAACGGCGCGTTCCTTTGGTCGGCCTCGAAGACGAGAATCAAAACGTCAAACAGATTGTCGAGCAGACGATTCTGGCTGGGGAGGGTAATTCGATGCTCATTGTCGGTTCTCGCGGTAGCGGAAAGACATTGCTCGTAGAGACGGTGATTACAGAGCTATCATCCAACCACGGAGAAGATTTCCATGTCGTACGACTCAACGGGTTCATCCACACGGACGACAAGCTAGCTTTACGTGAGATCTGGCGTCAATTGGGTCGAGAAATGGAAGTCGAGAATGATGACTTGACCGGTAGAAGCAATTATGCGGATACATTGACATCACTACTGGCTTTACTTGCTCATCCTGCTGCTGGAGAAGCAGAAGAGGATCAAGCTGCCACTGCACGATCAGTCATTTTTGTTCTCGACGAATTCGATCTCTTCGCTTCCCATCCACGACAGACTCTCCTCTACAATCTTTTTGACGTTGCTCAGTCACGTAATGCACCAATTGTCGTCCTTGGACTGACGACCAAAGTTAATGTGGTCGATACCCTTGAGAAGCGAGTTAAATCCCGTTTCGGCCAACGTTATGTCCATGTGTCTATGCCTAAAACGTTCTCCGCCTTCCAGAAGATCTGTCTGTCCGCATTGAAATGTCGTCCATCAACTCAGGAGCTCCTTCAAGATAAGGCAAATGCCTTTCAGCAACTGTCTACGGTTTGGAACGATTACGTTGAATTGCTTTTCGAAACACCAACATTCCTGAAATTCCTCCAAACACTCTATACGTCTACCAAAGCGGTACCAGCCTTTGTGAATGCTTCACTCCTCCAAATCTCAATTCTTTCTCCTACTAATCTCCCCTCACTTTCTTCGTTCAGTTCATCCACTCTAAGACCTCCAGACAGCAAACTTCACCTCATCCCTTCCCTCTCTGCTCTCTCCCTCTCTCTCCTCGTAGCAGCCGCCCGCCTCGACATCATTCTCGATACGAACATCTGCACTTTCGGCATGGCCTACGAAGAATACGTCAACTTAGCCGGCAAATCGAAATTGCAGTCGAGTGCAGCTGGTCAGGTGGCGGTCGGCGGTGGTGGTGCGAGAGTATGGAGCAAGGAGCTCGCCAGAGGGGCTTGGGAGCAGCTTGGAAAGCTGGAGTTCGTGTTGCCGGCGAGTGGCGGGACTAGAGCTGCCGCAAAGGGGGAGATGTGGAGGGTTGATGTTGGGCTAGAAGAGATCGGTGGACTATTGGAGAGTGAGGGTTCGAAGGGAAGTGCCTTGAGCAAATGGTGTAGGGAGATTTGAAAAATTATCGTCATGCCTCGCTCGAGCCGATGGAAGCCTGAGATTCTTACCTCGGGCCTACAACTACAACGTTCTCTGTTAACTGACCTTCAAGGCAAGCTACAAGTAATGTCAGCCCTCGCGCAGCGACCGAGAGGCCTGTATTTCTGCGAATATGGATCTAGGCCCGCAAATTGAATGAAGTCGATCCAGCCAAATCTTTAGCTGGCCGGTCCTCCTCTTTGAAATGGAACACGTGGCGAGATGAAGAGTATTCTGATTTTCGAACTGAACCTAGTCGTGTGATTGCATCGCGAGAAGTCCAGAGAGTAAGCTTTTCCCATTCCCACGTTGACCTTGGTCAAGTCAGCGCTAAGTTGACATTAGATTAATCTTCTGTCATAGGCCCCAGAGAGCAAGGCTCAGTGGTTGAGCGCACTTCCAATGTCTGATGAACTCAATATCTCCATCAAAGGCTTTGAAAGAAGGACATCGTACGGAGTGGCAAGGCAAATGCTCTCACCCCCTAGATGCGCTAGTCCTAATGCGGATTTCAACACTTTTCTGTCGAGTGCCGTTGTCGAGTGACAAACTTGTGTATCAGGGCTTGAAAACCTGGCTGGGAACTCTCTGAAATGCACAGAGTCAGGAATTCCACCGCTGCATCAATCACTCCCAGCCTTGCTGGTAGCAAACCGCTCGAAAGTGCAGATTTTCATCCCTGACATGGTCTACCATTCTATTACCAGAGATCAGGTCCCAGGCTCACAAACATTCAAAGACCGGAGAGGCTGTAAGGAAACTGCTAGATGGCGTCGGAGCGGGCTTCTGGGTTCACCAGTGTACTCTATAGCCAGTTCCCAACAATATTCACGCCAATCAATCCGCCTTCACTTTCTCAAAAGGAGAGTCCCATCTAGCCCAGCAATAGCACTTCCGAGAACGATCTCCCTAGCTGAAACCTGCGGTGGATATCAACGCACTAAGCATTGACCGGGAGAAAACACGAGCAGCCTTTTACTGAATCCGTGGGGATGGAAACCTAGCCAAGACCTCCTCTGTCGAAAGGACAAGTCTCAATATAACGCTATAAGGGCATATGTATGTCTAATGTATGGATAGAGACCCTATTGCAATAGAAGGAATGAAATCGAACGATCCTCTGTTTCCTGTTCCTGTCTTGACCACCATGTCACCAAAATCAATATTTGGCATGTGGATATTGAGACAATGAGTCCAATCACCACGAGAGATCACGAGTTGAGCCCCAGCGATCCCATCGAAGGCAGCCCACCCGATATGGAGGTACTAGCCGCTGTTTCTCGCTCACAAACCTCTCGGGCCCTCGAAAAGGACGACGAATTCCATCGATCGGATCCTCTAGAATCCGCCTTCAGCAGTTCCATTCAGCATGCGTGCATTGACAGAACACTCACGCTCTTCTACGCCAAATGACAGTGACTTCCTGACAAGCTTTTTGCATTGGACGGTTTGTATTCTCATTGATAAAATTCTACACACCTCTCCTTGAGTGCTGGCCATTTCACCATGCCAATCTATCATTCTCTCATTTTCCAGTTCTGATGCTCCATTCTTCATCATTGAATGCTCGCTAGCTTTAGAAGTTTGTCTAGTACACCAGTCTCCCTTCTCGGGTCCAAGAGGCGTTACGACGTCTGGATCCACTGTACATTATTAGACAGGATGTACGAGTCACACAAGCGAGTTTTTCTTCGAGGAATGCACAGAGATAGGCCCGTGGACAGAAACTTAGTTGTAGCACTTGACCTGAGGTAAGCGAAAGTCGGAAATTCCCTATCGGGACACAAGGAAAGCTTTGGCCTTCCGGAATGACATGAAACAGCACAATAGGAATCTCATCGTCGCAAGTCGCGTCCATGTTGACCCAGGTGACAGAAAACAAGTGATGGCTTTTTTCCTCTATGGTTGATAAGCCATAAATCTACGTCATCCATCAGTATCACATATCCATAGCTCATCTAAGCTTCCGCTTCCACCTCCACTTCTTCAGCCCCGGCGCCATTTTCCCCATCTTCAGCAACATCAATCAATGTCCCCGTCTTCCCATCCCTCTCCATCGTCAAATAAGAATCCCACTCGGGAAACAACTCCTCATCCCCTTCGCCATCAACAGGCGGCACGCCCAGCATCCGGCTGACCTTGCTCTTCCCACTCTTCTCCAATCCTCCTTTCCACAAGCCGACGATCTCCTTACACCGACTCGGTCTGTACGTCTGCGCGAAGAGGACAGCTTCGGCCGTTCGGTTCGTGCGGACGAGGAGATCGATGCAACCGTCCACGTCGCCAAGATGCCAGAGACAGCTGAAGGCAATGTTGTGACTCCCAGCCGTATCGGCCTGCACGGTCAATTTGCGAAGCCCGTCAGCATTGTTTGTGGCGGTGTGCAACAACAGGAGTGATCCCATGTCTTTTGCGTTGGTGAAACACTCCTCGGCCAGTGCGAGGTCCCATGCAGTAAGAGCCGCGTCGCCGACGGTTTTCCACCGGTGCTCAACGTTTGCTTCACGAGCGATCGCCAGGGCGATGGGGAGATTGTTCAAAGCAAGGGCGAGATCGAAGCGGTGTTCTGGGTCTGTCGCTACTTCGAGGGCCAACTCCTTGTAGCCTTGGCCTTCCAAGAAACGAGCTATCTTGTTCTTCTGGTCGTCTGCAATGTCTACGAGGAGTTCGGCGGCCGTGTCCATATCTCCTCGAAGGACAAGGGTCTGGTATTCGACGACTGAGAGCGAAAGAGGGTAGGAAACGACATTGACGTCTTTATCGGCGACATACGCTTTTCCGTCGCGCGGTAGGTAGCCAAGCAGGTACATTGGCTGATCGAAATGGCTGACGGTGTACGTTTGATCGCCGACTAGATAGTTCAGGCGGTTGGTGCTGTTGGTGTAAATGAAACAGTCGCCGACCCACTGGCCAGTCCGGACGGATTCGTTAATGTCTGTGACGACTTCGAAGGCGGCTTCAACTCCATCCTCGTCTACTTGACCAGCTTGCAATGCCTCGACGTAATTTTCCCGAGAGAAACGGAGGACATAGAAAGTTTCTTCGCAGGCGAGTGTGACGAGTTCCCCGGACTCTGACCAGTATACCTGTAGACATCTTAGATTGATTCCAAGGCTACCAGTGCTAAGGAACGAACTTACATTCTTGGGATCAACCTCTATCCTGCGAATCAGCGCACCAGTCTCCCAATCGAACAAACCGATTCCCCCTTGGCCCCTTACGCCCAAGAGAATACCACCGCTCAGCCCTTCAGCCTGGAAGCCGACATCTACCCCACTGCCTTTCTCTTTGAAGTTGCTGAAAATCTTGACGGTCATTGACGATTCTCGTATCGCGTAGTCATTAGTTTTGGTATTGACGCCCCATGCAAAATCTTGTGCAGAACCAAACGCCTTGTTACGCCATGCAAGCGCTGTATAAATGATGTATTCACCATCCCCGCAAACAGAAACGAATCGGCCATTTGGAGAATGTATAAGAGTCTGTGGGTAAATTTCACAATTTCCTAGCTCTTTTGATGGCAAGGACAGCGGAGCGCCAGCCTTAATAGTGGCGTCACCCCCTTTGATTACCGCGGAAAGGATCTCACTATGCCTTGCCCAAGTCAATTTTCCTGAATTATCCATTGATACTGCTGGCTCCTCTCTGCCCATTTTCACAACTACCGCCCCATCATCAAAGCCGACTGCCACCCCCTGTCTGCCCCGTTGATAGCTTACGCACCATGCGCGCTCCAGCCCGTATGTCAACGATTGCTCTAAGCGGTAGGTGTTTGCATGCCATATCTTAACAGTACCATCTTCCGATCCAGAGATAATTATCGGTAATTCGGGATGATAGCAGGCAAAAGAGACGTTGCTGGTGTGACCTTCCAGTGTTGCGATCAGCGACTTTGTTGTGTAGTCCCAAATTTTGACTGTCTGATCATCCGATGTAGTGAGCAGGTACGGCTTATCAGCCTGCGGATAGTAGTCAACATGATTTACCCCCTTGGTTTCATGTGCCTCCAGAGTGTAGTTTGCATGCCCTGAACCAAAACTCCATATCTTCACAGTCCTGTCTAAGCATGCCGATGCAAATGTATTCGTGTCCTTTGGATTGATTGCCATGCCCATGACATAATGACTGTGCCCTTCATAGATCTGCACACATTTCCAGCCTTTATCCCAATCCCACAATTTTATTGTCATGTCATCCGAGGCCGTGAGGACAAAAGGCTGAGTTGGGTGTACGACAATGGCGCGAATGTAGTCAGGGTGGGCTTCAAACGAGGTGATTTTTTCGGAGGTATTATAATTGTAAACGCGGACCTGGAAATCATCTGAACCGCAAACAATCCAATTCTTGCGAGCGATGAAGCGCCCCGCCCGTACAGGGACATCGGTGAGCTCAAAGGTCTTGACGATCGCCTGCAATTGTTTTCAGTGACTGATTCCCCTTAGCAGTCTCAAAATATACCTGTGTCTCGTATGACCAAATATAGACATGTCCTTGAAATTGTTAGTTCAGCTTCAGGTTCAGAATAGCGAGACATCGGTCCATTTGCCCATACCGCTGTATAGAGTCGTCAGGATCTTTGAATATCAGCCCAGGCACCTAAGTGTATAGCAATGAGGCAGAAGCGTACCCATGGCTCTGTTGGGTGGAAGTCAATGCCTTTGACTCTCTCGGACCTGGCAAAGAGCTGTCGCTACAGATTCAGACATAAGTCAGCTCTCTTGTTCTTTTCCAAACATCATCAAAGCCGATGTAGAGATATGTGTAGTGAACATAGGAGCCTACCTTCACATCTAGACGCATGTTTGCGAATCGCGCTTAAAGCTTGTGTGCAAACTTCTAGTGGCAGATCTCATGGAACACTCTGCAAGAAGTTCATTGCCTTCATCGAGAGCTACAGCGTCATAACTTGTAAAGCTGATTCAAATTTCACAAATGCACGTCAACTTTAGATTCCTGTTCTCAAATCCAACGCCAAGAATTTATGGCACTAAAACCAGCCCTGCAAGGCGTGGGACACTGCCTTTCAACGACAATACTGTCCTATGTTATCCAACCTTAGCCTCTAGGGTTCATGCGGAGTTTGGAGGCTGAAAAGTGTGGAAAGCAGCAAGTTTTTCACAATTTGTTTTTTTCAATTTTTTTTTTTCAATTTTTTTCCTGTTTTTTTCTGCTTTTGTGTGTAGTCTACCCTTGATTCCACCCGATAACCAAAACGCAAACAGCAATAACATGAGCCAAGCTAAACCCAAGAAACAGTAGCACATCATCCATCATAAACCCGTCACAAGTTGCCTTAGTTCCATCCATCCAGCAGAATCCAGAAATCGACCCATAAGAAAGTGACACTCTGCCCGTTGCAGAACCCAAGAAACATTGCACTCTCAAATCCAAAACCCAGTTGCGATGTTCTGCTCATCGCAGAACCCAAGAAGAAATATGAACTCCAAAATCTAAAACCCAATTGCGATTTTCTGCCCGGTGCAGAACCCAAGAACCCAAGAAACAATGAACTCCAAAACCCAATCGCAATGTTCTGCCCGGTGCAGAACCCAAGAACCCAAGAAACA
>JAABUP010007403.1_pt1 | contig 14783 bp, 18 predicted proteins | sample 5559201 | NCBI WGS metagenome assembly JAABUP01 (sample SAMN10711887, study PRJNA513373) | rock metagenome | isolation source: Antarctica rocks | place: Antarctica | reverse complement strand
ACGAGCAACCGGGGGTCGTACGTGCCGCTGGGCGCGGTGCGGCCGGCGGGCGGCCCGGTGCCGCGCACGCTCGTGGTCGTGCGGCGGCGCCTGCAGGCGCGCCGCATTCTGGTTTTGCTTAAAAGCAGGTCTGGGGTTAGGGCGTGGCTGGCAGGAGCTCATGTGGGCTGCTGGGCTGCGGCATCCCATGCGCACATGTCGCTGTACGGCAGCTCCGCATGTTCCTTTCCACCTGTCCGGTGCCAGTCTCGCGGAGCCACACGCCTGTTGCTCGCATGCGGTCTGTCACACGCCCGGACACGCGTGAAAGCAAGCGCATCCTGCTTTCACACCCATGTGCGTCACCCACCTTGCAGCACAGGGCTGCAAGGACAGGGTAGGGCAAGCGGCGGCGGCCAGCCGAGGCGGACTGTGAGCGCTGACTGGGCGCCGCTGCGCATGCACGCAGACGCTGGTGTCGGTGACGCTGCAGGACGGCACGCGCTGCACGCGCACCCCGCGCGCGCACGCGGCCGCCCAGCGCAGCTGCGAGGCCGCCATGGGCCAGGTGAGCCTGAATCCAGGCCTTCAGCCTAAGCGACGCATTGACGCGCCCGCACACCAAGTGCACTTGCCTCACGCAGCCTGTGTTCACACAGAGCAGTCGTGTAAGCCCGCACCCATAGTGCGAGGCGCGGGTATTGCAACATTGTACAGATCGGCAAAGCGGCGCCTGGCTTGAGTTGTATAGGCAGCCCGGTGGATACGCTGCACAGGCATCAGAGGCGGCGGCCGCGCGCGCGACCGCGGAGGAGCTCCAGCACTGCCGCGAGGCGCTGGCGGAGCTCGCAGGGCCGGCGCTGCCCAGCACGCCGCGCGACTGCGGTGCGCCGCCAGCCCTCGCTCTGCTCAACACTTCCGCGCGCCCTTTGCCGCACACAGCGCTCTGCCACAGCTGCTTGCGCGACAGCGGCGCCCTGAGGCCCCTGCAGGACCGGAGGCCCCGGCCGCGCCCTATTCTACCCAATTATTTCCCTATACCGCCACAGCGCGCGCTTGCGCCGCCAGGCGCGGCGCTGTACGCGCGCGCGGTGCTCGCCGACGCGGGCGAGGGCGGCGGCGCCGAGGCGCCGCCGCGGCCGCTCACGCCGCGCGAGCGCTCGCTCCTGGAGACGTGCGCGCCCGACATGCGCCCTCCGCAGCAGTCCGTCGGACAGGGTAGGGTTAGGGTCCTCATACCGGCGTGCAGTGCAAAAGCTGCTGTTGAGCAGCAGTTGTTGGCAGGCGGCAGCGCGCTGCGGGTGGTGTGTGCGCTCTGGGTCCCTGCCACGACCTGTCATATGGCATATGGACCATATGGCTCAACAGCATCCGGCATCTGCAGCGCGAGTGGGCACCTTGGCAATTACAGTCCGTCTGCGTCTGCAGGCATGCAGCGCAGCGGCATGCGGCGATGGAGGTGCGGCGCACGGAGCTGGCGGCGGCGGCCGGCGGTAGCCCGGGCGCGCCGCCCGTCGGCGACTGGTGCGAGGTGCTGCAGCTCGAGGTCGGCGCGGTCGTGCACAGGGTGCGTACCCTCTGGGAGTAGTTTGTGCACCTGTGAGTCCTTCAAACCCTGGTGCTGCGGCGGCCGCCCGTTCGTGATCATTGATACCAGCGAGGCTCTCCAGCCCGGCCGACATGGCGTCAAGGCATGACGCACAGGCACGCACGTGCTGCAACGGCCCACCCGCAGCAGGCGGGCGCGCGAGCGACGCCGCGGGCGCCGCCGCGGCAGGACGCGGTTGCCGACACCGCGCGCGTGTGCGCGGCCACGGCGCTCGTCAGCCTCTACCGGCCCGGCGAGGACGCCGCAGCGCTGCGCGAGGGCGCGGCCTACTCCGTGGCCGGCCTGCTGCCCAAGGACAAGCCGGCCGGCCGCCGCGGCCTGGCGCTGATGGCGTCGGCCGGGAGCGCCTGGCGCGCGGTGGACGACCTGGGTGACAGGTGCGCGCGCGGCGGCGGCGGCGTGGAGGGCCGGCCGCGGGTCTACGCCACGGCCCAGGGCGATTTGGGCAGCGCCTGGCACCGCATGGTGATGCGGCGGGCAGCTGTTGAGCGCGTCTCTGCCTATAATTTCAGAGCTGTGAAGTTATGCTGGCGGGCTGGTGCAAGTATTAGGGTAGGGTAGGGTCGCACTGCAAGGTATTTAGGAGTCGCGAGGCAGGCCTGGAGCCAGGGAGGCGCACTTTCACACCCTGCCGAACACTGTCGGTGCTCTGGACCTGGTGGGCTCACACCAGCGGCGTGCGCGCGCGCGCAGCCTGGTGCACGGCTACCAGCCGCGCCGCGCGGCCGAGCTGCCGGGCCTGTCCGGGCTGGCGCCGCCCGACGACTTTGACTTTGTCGGCGTGCTGCTGGCGGCCAGTCCGCTCGTCGAGCACGGTGCGCGCGCGCCGCCGCTGCGCCCGCGGGCGTGCCTGCGGCTGTGCGCAGTGCGCGTGCAGCAAAGCCCCGCAGCTCCAGTGAAGTACCAGCTCCAATGAAGTACCGTGTCAGTAGAGTACCATGGCACCGCCACCGCCGCCTCATCACATCCAAGCAGCAGCTGCGGGGCCCGGCCGTGCGTGCAACCCGCAGACGGCCGCGCCGCAGGCTGGAAGCGCAGCCAGTGGCTGTTCCTCGCGGACGAGTCGGTGGCGGGCGCAGACGCATGGCTGCTGGCGGTGCAGCTGGAGGGGCCGGCCGCGGCCGTCGACTGGCTGGACCCCGTGGCCGAGGCCGGCGCGCTGGTGACCCTGCGGTGCGCAGAAAGCCCCGTGATCGCGCCGCTTACTTAGACTCCATAGGGCAGCTATTGCGTACAATGTGTGGCCTCAAGCAATAGTGCAGTGGCTGCAGTAGCCCGCACGCCCTGGCACAGCCCCGCTGCAGACAGGCAACGCCGCTGCGCCGAAGCTGCCGCTGCACTGGCCGCATGCGCTGCCTGCTTAGCACCGGGCAGCCGCCGCCTGGCCTGGCCGGGGCATGCTTGCCCAAGATGCTCCGGCGCTGTCAGCATGCATTGCCTTCTCAGTTGTGGTCGTCAGCAGCATTGCACGGTCGGGACATGCCTGTCGAAACAGCACCTGTTGCGTGCGGGCCGGCTAGGGGGCCTGCTGCTGGCCGCACCGGCTGCATGCGTGCCTCGACATCGCGCACACCAGTCTGTCATCACACGGGCATTAGCCGACGCTGGACAGCGCATGCGAGCGTGCTTCGCATGCGCTTTCTCGCGCCCGCGCAGGGACCTGCGCGTGAGCAGCCCCGACGCCGCCAACGGCCTCTGGCGCGCGGCGGGCGACGAGACATGCAGCGTCGCCGCGAGCAGGCTGCCGGCTGTGCCTGGCGCGGCGGCCGCCGGTGCGGGTGGCGCCGCCCGGGCCGCGCACGTCCCAAACGGAATAGGGGCGGGAAGCAAGGCAGGCGCCAAGGCCGCAGCGCTGGCCGCCTGGGCGGGTCGCAGCGCTGAGCTGCTGGGCCGGCTGCGCGAGCGGGTCGTGCGGCTGCTGGACTAGCGCAGAGGTCTGAACTGGGTAGGCCCCGGTGCAGTGGGCGGGGGGTCTCAACATGCAAGGAAGGGCGGTGACATGAGTGAGCTGGTCTGTGCAGGGTCAAGTGTGTGCGTGCAGCGTCTTGCGTCTTGTCGAGTCAGTTCCGCTTGCATGTGGTGTGACCATGCCTCGCATTCACTCAGGTTTATGGTGTACAAATGGCCATGCATGTGTACTGAACTGTGTGACGGTTGCAGCTACAAGCTGCAGCATGCGAGTGTATGAGGGTGAACTGATGTGCAGTGTGACGGTGCCACCGTCTGTGCCAGTGTGAGTGATTAGGATGCGCGGAGGATGTAAGCATGCTTGACGCAGCGAAAATTTGTGAAAAGGTGCACCGCCTCTCCGCTGTCGGCCTTCTCCTGTGATGTGTGCGAGTGCACCGCCTCTCCGCTGTCGGCCTTCTCCTATGATGTCTGCGAGCAGGAAGTTGCATGTGTTCTACCAATCATCTGACTTGCAAGGCTCCAAGGTTGCCCATCACCGCCTTGAGTACCCTAGCAGGTATAGCAGCGCACGTGAACAAGGGCAGATGGAACAAGGTGATGTGAGACGAGCCACAGTAACGACTTTGCAAAGTGCAGAGCTACTTTGTGCATATAAAATAGTTCTGGACCGTGTTCAAGCTACCTAGCCGGCACATTGCCTGTTTTAATACGCTCAGTAGCACCGGCGTTGAGGCGTTCGAGGCGGTGGAACAGTGGGGCAGGCTGGTGCAGTGATGCCGTGGTGGGCGGCCAGCCATGCGCCGCCTTGCAGCCTGGCTCTGCGAGGCGACTGCGCACACCTGACTGCGCACAGCCTTCCACTGCTGGCACAGCCGCAGGCACAGAGCCTGCAAAAGCAACACAGCCGGTGGCGAGCTCGCAGGCGGCGCGCCCGCTCCTGCCAGGCCGCAGTGCTGAGCGACGCTTCGACGGAGGAGAACGCCGTGCTCGACCTTAGGCCAGGCGGCTGCGGCAATGGCGCAGCCGTGGCGGCTGCGCCGCCGCACGCACACCCCGGCGCAGCGGTTTCGCCGGAGGAGCTTGTGCTGGAGCCGGGGGAGTTGAGCTGGGTGGACCGAGCCGGCCGCAGCAGCCCAGGCGATGTGTTCCGCTGCCCCAGCTGTACGGAGGCCGCGTGCCAGGTGCGGAGAATGCGCTTGCTTTTGTTTGTAAGTCGTCAAAGGGTAAAGCTTTGGCAAGCGTTTGCCTTGTGTCTTTGTTGTGTCAGTGGTTTTTCTACTCAGCTGCATGCTAGCTGTTGCAGCACACGAGATTTGCAGACTAGCCTTCACACTGTGGGGGTGCGGACGCTGCAGGGGCCGACGGGCTGTCAGCAGATGCTGTGGCGCATGGAGCCAGGCGGCTACCTGCGGGAGATACTCACAGCGCGAGTGTACGACGTGGCGGTGCGCTTCACAGCTTGTTCCCGCTGTTGACAGACCTGCGCTTGTCTCCGGCCATCCGTGTCTGAGCAGGCTACCCGCTTGCGCTGCTGTCAGGATGTCTTGGTTGCACACAATACCTGCCGGCCAACACAATGGTTGAGGGCGTCCGTGCTTCACCCGCATAAGGAACCATGTGTCAAGGCTGAGCGAGTGTAGCAGACGTGCTCGCCCGGCAGCTCAGGCGGTGCGCCTGGGCATCAATGCGGCAGGTGGAGACTCCGTTGGAGGTCGCGCGGGGCTTGAGCGAGGAGTTGGGGTGCACGCTGCTGCTTAAGCGCGAGGACCTGCAGCCGGTGCGCAAACAAGCCTCCCTGTGCAGGAGCGCACATTACGACTTGCCTGCAACGGTCATACGAAGGGCGAATGGGGCTCAGCTGCCAGCCTGAAGCAGGAAGTGTATACTCACCAAGATCCTGGGGTGCGTGTTGCTCACGCACTTCAGGCGTGCACATCTAGTGATCACTTTCAAGTCTACTTAGTTGGACCTAGGGCGGCATTCTGGTGCCGTGCATAGGTGCACATGCCGCAAGAGGTGTATGCCTGCACGTGAGGACAGTGCCTTGTTGCGGCTCACTTTGATGCTCAGCGCCTGGGATGCAGCGCGTGCATACGAGTCCTGTAAGTGACATGATTTAAAAACAGGTAACATTCGGCCGGTCCGCCTTGCAAGCGTCATGGACCGTGCTGCATGCTGCGGCTGCAGCTGCTCAGAGCCTGGGCGTGCCGCGCCGCAGGTGTTCTCGTTCAAGCTGCGCGGCGCGTACAACAAGATGGCGTCGCTGTCAGCGGAGCAGCTCCTGCGCGGCGTCATCTGCTCCTCCGCCGGCAACCACGCGCAGGGCGTCGCGCTCGCCGCGTCGCACCTGGTGCGCTCCGTCGACAGGGGATTGCGACGGATATGCCTGGGGTGTGCTCTGAGCAGGCTGCGCGGGGCGCCGCCCGTCTGCGGCCGGCAGCGGTGCGCTTGGCACTGCGCTCATCTGGTGCACCTGGTGCCCTGGTGGGCCGCTGCGGGCTGCCGCCGGTAGGGATGTCTGGCCAGCGGCCTCTGAGATGCTGAGCAGCACGCCGGGGCTCTCGCGGCGGCGCCGGCGCTGGCGGCTTGCCCGGGCCGCCGCCGCGCGCGCGCTCTGACGCGCGCGCCCGCGCGCGCAGGGCTGCGCGGCCACGGTGTGCATGCCGGTGACCACGCCGGACATCAAGGTGGCCGCGGTGCGGCGCCTGGGCGGCCGCGTGGAGCTGGTCGGCGAGACGTACAGCGAGACGCAGACGCATGCGCAGGCGCGCCCGCGCGAGGGTTTTAAAACCTGATGGTGTTGAAATGGTAGGGGTTGCTTGTAGGCGCATTACCGCAAGACGCAGACGCCTTGCTTGGGCCCCTTTTCTACCTAGTGACTGCAGTGTGTGCCGCCAGTGCGCCTGCCGGTCGTGTGTGCTGTTTAGAGCACGACGTGCTGAGCAGGCACACCTTGGAACTCTCAGCGGCACCTGTGGTGTCATATACTGCCTGTGGTTGTGACGCCCTGGCACGCAGTGCACAGCAAATGCAGACCCTTGCCCAGGCGCAGCTCTGCTCACGGCCTGGTACCTGCCAGCCACCCCGCACGTCGGAAGCCGGGCACATGCTGAAGTGTGTGGAGGATGTCCATGCAACCCACTCGTGCAAGCTGCTGTGCTCGGAGTGAGCACCATATATTGAGTGTTTGAGCTCGCAGAGGCGCGCGCGGGATGAGGGCCTGGTGTTCGTAGCGCCCTACGACGACCCGCTCACAGTCGCGGGGCAGGGCACCATTGGCACAGAGATCCTGCGGCAGGTGCGCTGCAGAGTACGCGCCACCGCGTCACAGTGAAGCGGCCCGAAAGCACTCAGAGATGCACACAGCTGAGGTTGTCTTGCGCCACAGCTGGCGTGGGGGGCGTCTTCGCTCGATGCAGGCTTGCGTCATTGTGACTATATTTCTGCATACCTGTCAAATTGCAGATCATCCCTTTATCGCGCGACTGGTCAAACAGGAGACTCGGGATTGCTGGATACCTTAGAAAGTGAGAGCAGTACGCTTCTCAGTCTGTGGGTGTGCCCGGCGCCGCCAGCTCTCGAGCGCGCACCGGGGCAGCCTGCACGCGGTGTTCGTGGCGGTGGGCGGCGGGGGCCTGGTCGCGGGCATCGCGGCGTACGTCAAGGCGCTGCACCCGGGCGTGAAAGTCATCGGCGTGGAGCCCTCAGGTGTGCTGTGAGTCTGTCTGTATGTAAGTCGTTGACGTCCCAGTCGGCAAAGCAATTCCACGATGAGTTTTGAATGCATTGGGGCAGCCCATCAATGGTAAGGGTGGACAAAGTGACAGTGACGCTCGCCGCGGCTCGCGAGCGAGCGACGCTCGTCGACGACATGCCTGGTTTGTTGCAGGCGCCAACGCGATGGCGATGTCGCTGGCGGCCGGCGAGCGCGTGACGCTGAGCAAGGTAGACGCGTTTGCGGACGGCGTGGCTGTCAAGCAGGCGCGGGCTGCGGGGCGCGCCGTGCACGCCGGGCATGGCCTATGGCGGCTCGTGCTTGCCCCTATGCTGCTCTATGCAGAGAGCTCCTGTGGTGAAGCCGGTTGCGGCGAGCACATTTAGGCGCAACGGCTGGATGCGGCCTCATAGGCCAGCGCGGAGATTGCGGCTGTTCCGGCAGCTGTCGGACGGCGCAGTGTATGAGCCCAGGGCAAGACGGCGTGCCGCTCAAGGCCGTGCAGCCTGTGAGCAACGGCCAGCGGTCAGCGACGGCTTGCCGGCCGCGCGCAGGTCGGCGCGGAGACGTTCCGGCTGTGCCAGCAGCTGGTGGACGGCGTGGTGCTCGTGGACAACGGCGCCATTAGCGCGGCCATCCGCGACGTGTTCAACGAGACGCGCTCCATCCTGGAGCCCGCCGGCGCGGTCGCGGTGGCCGGCGCCAAGGCCTACCTGCGCCGCCACGGGCTGCAGGTGCGGGGCGGGGGCCGTGCGCGCCGGGTAGTCACAGCGCGACCGGGCGCCTGCCCATGGCCTGGCAGGGAGGGCGTGCCCCAACTGCGCCGCCTGCTGGCGGCAAGTAGACTGCTGCTGTGAGGGCGGTGCCTGTTCGATGCAGAGTCATCTGAGCTCTCCAGCCTGCAGTTGACAGTGACAGGCACGCCCTGCTGGCGCGCAGGGCGTCGCCGCGGTGGCCGTGACCAGCGGCGCCAACATGAACTTCGACCGCCTGGCGCTGGTGGCGGAGCTGGCGAGCGTGGGCGCGCGCGCGGAGGCCATCTTTGCGACCAGCATCCCAGAGCGCCCGGGCGCGTTCGCCGCGTTCGTGGCTGCCGCGCTGGAGGGCACCGACATCCAAATCACCGAGTTCAAGTACAGGTGGGCCGCGCGACTGTCAGTGCCGATCAGTGTGCTCGTCTGCATGCCCGAGCCTGGGCGCTGGCCGGGCTGCGGCGCTGCGGGGCGCCTTCTGCCTGCTGGTGCCATAGGCCTGGAGCTGAAGGGTGTGGCAGCAGTCCCCGCACGCGCTGGTCGGCCAGGCCTGTTAGTGGCCCTCTTGTGTGTCCCCTGTTTCAGTGCACCGCTCGCCTAGACACGCCAAGCCCTGCTCACAGGGCGGTGTGCACTCCTCTCGCAAGCCCCGGCCGCAGCAAGACCCGTACACCTAGCCGCACCCTCGTTCCATGTGAGCGGACCCGCGAGGCCGCCTCGACGCGCGCGCGGCGCTGGGGCAGCCGCAGGGCCCGCACCCGCCGGCGCCGCAGCACGCTTTCACATGGGCGCGCGCCGGCTGCGGGCGGCAGGTATTCCGCCGGCAGCGAGGCGCACATCCTGTGGGGCGCGGGCCTGCGCGCGCCGGGCCAGGCCGCGGAGCTGCGCGCGCGCCTGGAGGCCGCCGGCCTGCCCACGCTGGACGTCTCGGCGGTCGAGGCCGCGCAGGTGCGGGGCGCCCAGGGCCCGGCGCCGGGCGGCCGCGGGCCGCCCGGCGTGCGCTGCTGGTCTGCATCGGCTGCGGGCAGCGCTGCGTATGGTTCTAGCATCTATGAGTACTAACTCGCCATCAGCGGGGGCTGCTGCGCGCCTGCGAGCAGCATCAGTGGCCAGACCTCGCGTTTGTGAGGAGGGCTGCCTTTCCCTGACTCATGGCACGCCGCGTAGGGTCAGGGTAAGCATAGACAGGTCGTAAGCAGCGCTGCTCAGCAAGCCAGCCCTTGCCTGCTCAGGGTTGGGTTATGTAGAAAGCCAATCAGGACAGGGGTGCAGCTCCTGCGGCAGCCAACGAAGCTCCTGAACAGGGCACATGCTGGGGGGCGAGCCCGCCGCGCACGGGATTGGGCTCGAGCGACTTCCATGCGCGCGCGCTGAAGGCCCGGCGCTGCCCGGGCCGCAGGTGCACCTGCGCCACCTGGTGGGCGGGCGCGCGCGCAGCTACATGGGCGAGCTGCCCAACGAGCGCATCTTCCAGGCGCGCCGCCTGATGCTTGAATGCCGTGCGCTGCACGCACCGCCCTTGGCCTCTGCCGCCACTCTGAAGTCGGGCCCATGGCAGCTAGGCAAGCCGGCCTGTATCCTGAAGAGAGCAGGGGGTCCTCGCTGCAGCGCATGCGGCGAGGTTTGCAGGTCACACGCCAAAATACCCGAGTCGCAGAAGCAGGACCAAGTTTCCTGCTGTACACTCGGCTGCTCACGCGCGCCGTGCGCGCGGGTCGCCAGGTGGAGTTCCCGGAGCGCGCGGGGGCGCTGGCGCGCTTCCTGGCGGTCGTGTCGCCCGCGTGGAATGTGACGCTCTTCCACTACCGCCGCACAGGCGCGGCCCGCGCTCTGCAGCGGGCCCGAGCAAGCGCGTGTGTGTGCCGCGCGCCAAACGACTCTGGGCATCCGCGGGGCGCGGGCGGGCTCAGGGCTGTGACAGGGCTCGCTCACGCACGAGGCGGGGGTGCATGTGCCGAGGTCTTGTGGCTCGAGAGTGCTGTGTGCATGTGTGTTTCCGGTGTCATGCAGGCTGATGGTGTGGTTGCGGTCCCGCCAGTGCCGAGCACGCGCTGACACCTGGGCATGCAGCTCTCGAAGGCTGAGACATTGCACAGCTGACACGGGTTCCTGCGCGGCCGCGCGGCAGGCAACCGCTCCACGGTGCTGCTGGTGGGCGTGCAAGTCCCGCCGGCCAGCGAGGCGGCATTCGCCGCGGCGCAGGCCGCGCTGGCATCGGAGTACACGTTTGCCGAGCTGTCCGGCGAGTCGCGCCGCGTGTTCGACATGTTCCTGTCGTAGCGCGCGGCCGCGGCGCGCGCCCGGCGCGCCTGGGCGCCTGCTTTGTGGGTCAGGGGCGGCTGTGCGTGGTTGCACTGCTGCCGTCTGGACACGCCGCGTGTGTGGCGCATCCATGTCACTCTGACCCTCCGACGTGTGCGGCTCCGCCGCTCGAGTGGCCACAGTCGCGCCGCGTCTTGCCTTGCGCCTCGCATGTGCACGGCGCACCCGGGCAGATACGGCAGGCTCCCTGATAGACGCCGGGTAGCTTGCAGCACGAAGTGCACTGCATAGGCTGTTGCGTGTAGAGGGTATGCACCGCTCTGACCAGCTTGTCTGACAAGCCTCGTCTCAGTTGGGCGTTCTGGGTACTATCTGGCTGTCCAGACGCAGCGATTGACCCCTGTGACAGGGGCCCCTGTCACTACCACAGGCAGGCCTAATGCCTAATGCGGAGAGTGACATGTGTGCATGCGCTCGGCCGCAGCATGCTGCCTGCAAGTTGATGATCTGGAGTCCAGAGTTCTGGGCTGCATGTTTCATCTTCCTCTCCTCACCCTCGGCTTCATCGCATCGCAGGACTTTCAAAACCAAGGAAATAAGAGGCGCCTCCTGGGCAGAGTTGGCACACAGCCGACCGCCAGCATGCAAGCACGGCTATGCCGGTAACAGCCTAGTGGAGCGCATGCGTGTACCCATGGCCTCAAGCTGCCTTGCACATCGCAGCGGATCTGCGGCAGATGCTGCTGGCACATGCTGAGTCGCATCGACTGACCTAGGCCCGCGCTTGTGCGCACCGGTCGGCAGGCGGTGAGCTCCTCTCATTGCGCTGCCGGACTGCATGCGGGTGTGTCATGGCAGCAGCACGCTCTTGGTTTTCGGCACGGGGTGAGCTGAAGTCCACGCCGGCATTGCGCAGTCTTTCAGCGCGTGTACTGCAAAGCAACAAGTATGATGCAAGATGGGCGTGCCTGGCACGGCCACTTGATACTGCTGTACATTGGTGGCATGCGCCGTGTCGCATTGTCTGGCGCACGCTTCCCAGCCGCGTGGCTGGCACCTCAACATGCGGGCGTCTGCTGCTGTTGGCGGGAGAGCGCAGGCGCAGCTGCTGTCTCCAAGCATCGCGGCAGCCGCGCTCGACACTGTACTCCTTTCCCGCTGCGACGCAGGCGCCTGCTGGACTCCGGCCGCTCAGTGCCGAGCAGGCGTGCCAGGCGCCGGCGGGCATGCAGGAGGCCATGCGGCGCGGCGCGTACCCGGGCGCGGCCTTGGAGCAGGCGTCCGCCGACGGCGGCGCCGGTAAGCATAACCACGCGCAGCCGCTGGCGGCTCGGCTCGGCAGCCATGCGGGCAGCGCGGATGGCGCAGCGCTGCGCGGCCGCGCCTGGAGCCGGCGCAGCCGCGAGGGCGCGGGCTACGCCGAGCTGCCGCGGTTCGGCGAGCGCGCGCCGGCGCGCTGGCGGCGCGGCGGCGGCCGCCTGGCGCTGCTGCTCTGCGCGGTGCTGGGCACGACGGCCATGCTGGTCGCCGGCTCGCGCGTCGGCGTGCCCGCCGGCACAGGTGCGCTCCGCCACCTCAAGGCAGACCCGCCCTCCGCCACGCCTCCGCGCCGATCGCCGCGGGCCGCAAGCCTGCGGCCGGCCCGTGCGCCGCGGCGCGCCGGCCCGCCGCGGCCGGCAAGCGGGGCAGCAGGCCCGCGGCCCGCCGTGCAAAGCAGCCGGCGCCGCCCTCTGCCGCCCCGGCCCCCCGACCTCCGCGCCCACACCCAGCGCCCCGCGCGCGCGCGGCAGGCGGCCCGCGCGTGCACGTCAATGTGCGGCGCGGCCTGGGCGCCGCGGCGGCCGAAGACGGCGCCGGCGCCGGTACTGAATCGGCGGACGCTTTCTTTGCGCGCGTGCACGCTGCCAACCTGAACCACCTGCAGGCGGACGCCGACGCGGGCGCCGCCGAGTCCGTGACCGGCGGCGCCCGCCCGCGCCTGGTGCGCGCCGCGCCCGGCGGCCTCCTGGCCCCTCGGCTGTGCGCGGGGGGCGCCTCGGGCGGCGCTCGCGCGCGCCGCCGCGCCCCGCGCCGGCGCCCGCTCGGGGCGCTGGGGTCGCGCACTGAGGAGGCGCGGCCCTGCGCGTGCCGGCCGCCTGGGGCAAATTGGCGGGGCGCGCTGCGTACGGACGCAGGCCTGCTCCAAGGATTCAACCAACATGAATGAACAGACATTCCTGGGTGCTTCTTAGATACAGGGTCGTCTCTAGGGGTGCAGGCCTTGGCAAAAAGTCAAGGTCGACAAGGTCGACGCGGCCCACGCTCCAGCGCGCCTGTGTCTCAATTGCCGTCCCTCTCTTGCTCACAGCCGCGCGCCTGTTGCGCACTAAAGCCGCTGTGGGCGGCAGGTGATGGGCGGCGGCGGCGAGCGCGGCGACGGCGCGCTGCGCGCGGGCGCCGGCGCGCGCCCGACCACGAAGGCGCCGAACGAGGGCGAGGTCGTCGAGGAGCCGCCGCCGCAGCGGCGGCCGGCGCGGGCGCAGGCGGGCGGCGCGCACGCCGAGCCCGCCGAGGACCCCGAGGCGTTCCTCCGGCAGGCGCGCTCGGCGCTCAACCGCGGCGACGCGCTCGAGCGGCCCGCGGCCGGCGCGGCGGGCGGCGGCCGCGGCGATATAAAGGTGGACGCTGAGCGCGATGGCTTCCAGCTGGACATCCCGCGCGGCGGCGGCGGCGGCGGCGGCCGCGCTGGCGAAGACGGCCCCAGCCGCGAGTTCGCCAGCGCAGCGTCGTCGCTGCTGGACGACGACTTTGGCGCCGAGGTGCGCGCGCGCCGGGCGCCCGCGACGCCGCCGCGCTCCGCGTCGCCCCGCCGCGCACAGGCCCCAAGGCCCGCGCGTCGCGCATGTGCAGGATAAGGGTGCGTCACCCTAACCCTACCCCTGCACCGCCCACAGGACAAGGCCGGCGCGGACGACGGCGCGGCGCCGGTGGTCGAGCAGCTGGTGTTCTCCGAGGGCGACCCGGACTACGAGGAGGAGGAGGACGAGGACCCCGCGCGCGTCGCCGAGGAGTATGACTACGAGCACTTCTGGGACCTGGCCGCGCTGGAGGACGCGCCGCCCGAGGACCCGCTGGAGACAGAGCTTGCAGCCGCGCGCGCGGAGTACGCCGAGCTCGTGCGCGGCCCCTCAAACATACAATGCGCCGCATGCCCAGGCCTGCCGGCCCCGGCCACTGGAGCGCGCTGTCACTATGCCGGCCTGCGGAAAGGTTATAACAGCCATGTGTTAACACAAGGTTGTGTGAAACGACGGCGCTCGGGCACCCATATAGCACCCGTGCCGAACAACTCCCTGCGTCGCGCAAGAGGGACAGAGGGCTTACAGCATGTGGCCCATGAGCCGCAATGACCATTATTGAATCCGGGTGCAGCATTGGCCACACGGATAACAACACAGGCGACGGGGTGCGGCTGCTCGCCTGCATGCAGCCGACTCTTGCACACCCACCGAGCCTGCTATTTGGTTTCCCTTGCTCCTGCGCTGCCGAGCGCGGCGGCGAGCACGGGCGCCGCGCCGTCGCAGGACGCCGCGACGACGGCGGCGAGCGACTTCAGCTACGGCGACGGCGACGGGGCCGCCGACGAGCTCGCGGAGCTGCTCGCCAGCATGCTGCCCAGCGAGGCGGCCGCCGCGTCGGCCGCCGCGCGCGCGGCCGCGGCCGCGGTCGTCAATGCGGCGTACGCGCGCGCGACCGGCGCCGACGCGGCCTCGTTCGCGCGCATCCAGCGCGCGATCACCAACCCGCAGGCGCGCCCGCCCGCCCGGCGTCTTGCGGCCGCCCGCGGCCTGCTGCCTGCCTTTGGTATACCGCGAGCACCCCGCTTCAGCGCTGGACGGCGCCAAGCGGCGTCCGCGTCACCACTATGCTGCTGCTCTTGCAAGCTGTCATGTGCAATTTGGCTGAGCGTCTACGCGGAGGGCCGCGCGCTTAGAGTGCCTAACGGGATGGGCCACATCTGGAAGTCAAGCGGAGATTATGAATGTGTTGTGGGCGTCGCGCCGCGCTCTTTGCAGCAGCTGAGCCAGCAGCGCGGCCCGCTGCCGCGCATGTGGGTCGCAGCAGGCGCCCGGCGGCTTCTGGCGGCTCTCACGTGCGCGGGGTGTTGCAGAGGGGCATGCAGCGCGCGCCTCATGACTCTCACCACCATACCCCGCTCCCTGGCACCCACGCCGCAGAGCGCCTTAAAGGGGGCGGGGGAGGCCGCAGCGCCCGATGCCGCGGCGGGCGCCGGCGACAGCACGCACTGCCGCCGCCGCGCATGCCCGGAGCCGTGCGTGCCGCGTCTGCACTTGTCAGCCACGCCATGCACAACCCTGCCGGCCGCGCCGCACAACCCTGCCGCCCGCGCCCGCAGGACCTGCTGGACCAGATGAGCGCGCCGGAGCGCCTGGCCGCCACGACCGACGCCGAGTCCGCGGCCGCCGCGGTCGTGCAGGCGGCGGCCGCGCAGTCCAAGAAGCTGGGCGCCAAGGCCGCGCGCGCCTGGCGCCAGCTGCCCGACGGCGGCTGGCAG
>JAABUP010007402.1_pt1 | contig 14784 bp, 22 predicted proteins | sample 5559201 | NCBI WGS metagenome assembly JAABUP01 (sample SAMN10711887, study PRJNA513373) | rock metagenome | isolation source: Antarctica rocks | place: Antarctica | reverse complement strand
CCCAGTGTCACAGTGTGGCAGTGTATGACAGTGTCTTACGGCATGATGCGGCCCGTTCACAGCACCTGTGCCTTGTCAGGATATAGCTGTGCAACCATGCTCATTGTGATATACAACGATTCTACATGCGAGCTTTGGTGTGTGCCTAATAGCACTAAGCCAATTACTTGTGTAAACGTCATCCTGTAACAGAATGCATCAAGGCGAGACAATTGTTGTGAGACAGCTGACAATGCAGCAAGCCAAGATCTGCAGCTTAAGTTGAAGTGTATGTGAAGTACATTCGCATCAAAGCACAGCAGACTTCCAGCCATTGGTACTTGATTACTACAGGTAAACTTTGACAAAATTCAGTCCTTCACATTTTCTCAAACAGGCACTTCATTGCAACAGTAATGTGTGCTGACCACATGCAGCAACATTCTGTACATACGTAGCTGGCCAGTATCGACGTCGGGTACACAGTGGACATATATGCAAATCTTCACTTCTCTGTCTTATATTGCAGATTGCAGGTGCTACACCTCTTTGTACCATCTCCAACAGTCAAGAACTGAGCTGCAGACAAATGAGAGATGTTGTGATGGGCATGAATTCCATTTGAGCCTTGAACATACTTGGAATTGGTACATACAAGAAAGTTGCACTCAACAGTTCACATGGTTCCCAATGGAACCTGTGTTGCTACAAGAGACATGGCGATGGCAAATGACTCAAGTTTGTATGCCTATTACACAGCTGCAGTGGAATGGTCTGACACAAATGCAGCATGTGCAGTAATACCTTGCAATGTCAACCCCAGTGTGCGCCTTTCTTCCAGGATGGCTGCTGGCCTGAAGTCACACAACAGGCCTGGCTTGCCAAAATCAGATTAATAGCAGTATACAGCAACTGTGCACCAAGTCTGTCTCAGGCTTTGTTGCTGCATACAACATTAAAGAGTGCATCACACGTATGGGCTGCATGGCAGAGCGTTTCAAAGGCGCTCACCAATGTCAACGTTGTTGCCATTCCCAATACCATCGTCATTGCCTGAGTTGCCATTGCCAACACCAAAGTTGCTGCCAAAAGTAAGAGTCCCACTGTCAGTCCCTGGCACAACTGCATAATGCATACCAGCTGTCAACAAGTCATCATCAAGTGATTGCAAGGTCTTGCTTGCAAAATGTTGTGTAGTGCTAGAGCCCGACTGGCACAATGCTGCTACTCATTGGGAAAAGCCTTGTCTTGGGTATTGTGCATTCGCACAAGCAAGTATAGGGAGGCAGACACCATTGCAGTCATAATAACGAGTCATTGATATGCAACAGCGACGCCATTATCATGGTGGGCTGTAGCTAGCGCTCACCGTGCGCGGTAGTGGTGCCTGACTGCTGCTGCCCACCAGATTGGATACTTGGGTTGTCCCCTGCAAGAAGACACATTAAGCAGCTTTGCAATATCTGAGTGCATGAAAGTCACACATGCAACAGTGCCAGATTCAGCTTGACAGGCTGCAACTTGGTAGCATAGATAGAAGTTGTGCATAAAAAGGCATGTGTGCTAGAGCACCATGTTCACCTCAGCACCTGTTGTTGCTGCTTACGACACTGTTGAGTGTATCACATGTATGGACAAGCGTGGCACAGCTCTGGTGAGGACAAGCATGGCAGAGCTCTGGTGAAGACTCTCACCAATGTCAACTGTGTTACCATTCCCAAAACCATCGTCATTGCCTGAGTTACCGTTGCCAACACCGACGTTATTTCCCCCAGTAACAGTCTGTTACTGGGGGAAATAACGTCGGTGTTGGCAACTTACTCAATTGCAAAAGGACGCGTCCTGACGATACGACGAGCTCTTCTACCGGCATCTCACGACAATTGACGTTCATGAGGTAGCCGGAGCATACCTGCAGCAGCAGCAGCAAAGGGCGTACGTCACCCCATCGAAGCGGCAACATGGTGCGACACCGTCACGCCGGTGCACAGGCAAATATGTATGTATAGGCTCTGCGTTGTGAAGCAAACCCTGCTCGGTAAGCTGTGCATTCCAGACAAAGCAGCGTTGGTGTGCGCTCACAGGAAGTGTGTACAGCAACGTACCAGCAATGCCATAAGCAGCACGGGCCCAAGCTTGGCGGCCATTGAACAAAGCGTACGCGTATTCCAGCCGCAAGTTCAGGGAACAGTGCTGGAAGCGAGGCGCAACCGGCTAGTCGGTTCACGGCAGTGTCTATGTAAAGATCGGTTTTTCCTTTTGTAGCCTGCTGACACCTGCCGAAGCTTGAGCAGCATCGCGTTCCGAAGCCCGATACGAAGCTCGATCAGCATCACGTGCTGAAGCCCGATACGAAGCTCGATTAGCATCTCGTGCTGAAGCCCGATACGAAGCTCGATCGAAACCATGCAAATATGACAGAGCTCCCACGTGCTGGTTTCTTCCACCCCAGAAGAAGCTCCTGGCTACGCCAGGACGCGCTTTGGGGGGGGGGGCGGCCAGTGAGTAACGGTATGGATGACAAAGTTAGTATGCATGCAAGACAAGCCAGGTGCATGCAGTCATAGTAACAGCTCAAGAAAGGCACTGCCATGTAAACACAGAGGAGGCAGAGAGGTATGCATCACCACCTAATTGCTGGTTGATGACACCTTCACCTCAAGAAGTCATGATTGGCAATCTGCATCCTGTGGCAGAAACAGCTGCTGTAGCTATTGCCGGTGTTGCTGCTGCTGCCTCTGCTGCTTGTGCTGCTGCTGCTTGTGCTGCTGCTGCTGCTGCTGCTGCTGCTGCTGCTGCTGTCAGGATAACATTGTGATATGCAGGTATGAATGCACAGTGATGCATGCTGAAGGTATTAGTCTATCTGACAGTGGGCATATAGTGAGTTATATACAACGTGTGTGTCTGTTCAAAAGACCACAGCAGACAGGCATTTACAACATCTGTTATTGGTGTGGTCAATGCAGTAAGCAAAAGGTCTGTCCGAGCATCTCAGGGACGTTACAGCTGTATGATGCTGCTACATTTGCATGCTGCTGCTTTTGCATGCTGCTTCCTTTGCATGTGCTGTGTCCATTGCATGGGCTGCTGCCTTTGCATGCTGCTGCTGGTGATGCCTTTGCATACTGCTGCTGCATTTGTTTTTGTATGCTGCTGTTGCTGCCTTTGCATGCTACTGCCTTTGCATGTAGTGTGGCCACTGCATGGGCTGATGCCTTTGCATATGCTGTTGCTGATGTCTTTGCATGCTGCTACTGCCTTTGCATGCTGCCGCATTTGCAGGTGTTTCTCTCACTGCTTGTGCTGCTGTTCTGCATGCTGCTCATGCTGCTGCTGCCGCCTTTGTTTGTTGTGGCTGCTGCTGCTGCTGCTTTTACATGCTGCTGCAACTGATGCCTTGCAGGCTGCTGCTACTGCTGCCTTTGCAAGCTGCTACTGCCTTTTGCGTACTGCTGCCTTTGCATGTGCTGCTGCCACTGCATGACAGTGTTACACCACGGGGTTCCGAGCAGTGCTGATCCAGGCGTTTGGAACCCAGGAGCAGGGAACAGTCAAGGAGCTTGGATTCAGGGGGCTTGGGGTCAGGGAGCTTGGGCAGGGGCCTTGGGGCCAGGGAGCTTGGGTTCAAGATCAGCTGCCGCTGCCTGCCTGCCTGCCTGCCTGCCTGCCTGCCTGCCTGCCTGCCTGCCTGCCTGCCTGCCTGCCTGCCTGCCTGCCTGCCTGTCTTGCCCAACCTCAGCAAAGCCCAAGATCACTATCAGTGACATGGCTGGACCAGTGCCTGTGCCTGCCTGCCTGCCTGCTTGCGTATTTACTGACGCAACCAGATGTGTACTGGGACAAGCTGAATATGCGTTCGAACAAGCTGATACAAGCTGGGACAAGCTGCTGCATGCATCCCTTAGAAATAGCCACAGCCATAGCCGGAGCCAAGCTAGAGGTAGACAAGAAACAGGAACAACATCAGGCACTGCAGCCAGAGCTGTAGCCAGAGCCAGAGCCAGACAAGAGGACAATGGTGTCACGACTGAAGGGGAGAGAGGGATGCACCAGCAGCAGAGGGATGACCTGGTAAAAGGTAAGATGGAATAAAGTTGTCACTGAAGTTGTCACCACACAGCTGGACCAGGGACACAGACACAGCCAAGAAGTAGGGCCATGGCTCATTGCGTAGCTTCTGTGGTATGATGTCAAGGCTCAAGATACATTGTGCATTTATTGCTGTCAACCTGTTGCTGCTGTTACTGTTGTTGCTGCTGAGTCTATTGCATGTGCTGTTGCCTTGCATCTGCTGCTGTGTTGGCTATGGCTATACATGTGTACAGCTGTCCTTGCATTTGCTGTTGCTGAATGTAATGATGCCTTTCAGTGCACTGCTGCATGAGCTGGTGTTTTGCTGCATGTGTCTGTGTTGTTGCTGTTGTGCATGCTGTTGCCATCATGTTTGCAGCTGCCTTTTTGCACCTGCTGTCACAACTGTTGTTGCCTTTTGTGCTGTTGTTGCTACATGTGCTGTTGCTCTGCTGTATGGGTCATTGATGGTGCATGTGCTGTAATTTTTCCATATGCTGCTACACTTGTTGATGTTCTTACTGCATATGCTGTTGCTGTTGCATATGCTGATGCTATTGCTTTTGCAGGTGCTGTCACTACCACGTTTGCAGCTGTCCTTTGCAGCTGCTACTGCTACTGTTGTAGCCTTTAGTGCTGTTGCCATTGCATGTGGTGTTGCCTTTGGGTATACTGCTGCATTGGTGAGTACACACCTGTTGGGGATGCTGCTGCAGGTGCTGTTACTGTCATGTGTGCAGCTGCCCAGTGCCGTTGCTGCATGTGCTATTGCCTTTGCATCTGCTGTTTCCACCACATGCATGTATGCAGGTGTCCTTGGCAGGTGCTGCTACTACTTTTGTTGCCTTGGGTGTTATCCCTGTTGCATTTTGCTGTTGCATGTGCTGTTGCATGTGCTGTTGCCTATGCATGTAATGCAGTATTTGGCTGTTGCATGTGTCACTGCTGATGCCATGGTGCGTATGTTGCTGCATTTTTTTGGTGTGGCTGATGCATGTGCTGCTGCGTTTTGTTGATGTGGCTGCTGCATGTGCTATTGCTATTCACAGTACATGAGCTGTTACCCTTATGTGTGCAGCTGCCCATTGCTGCTGTTGCTGTATGTGCTAATGCTTTTGCATATGCTGTTACCAGCATGTGTGCAGGTGTCCTTTGCAGCTGCTGCTAATATTTTTGTTACCTTTGATGTTGGTGTTGCTGTTGCAGATGCTATTGCATGTGCTGTTGCCTATGCATGTATTGCAGCATTTGGTTGTGTTTGCTGCTGCATGTGCTGTTGCTATTGTGGCATGTGCTGTTACCATTGCGTATCATATGATATTGCTGCATTTTGTTGGTGTTGCTGCTGCATGAGCTGCTGCAATTGTTAATGTGATTGTTGCATGTGCTGTAGCTGTTCATGTTGCATACGCTGTTGCTGTTCACATTGCATATGCTGTTAATATTAATAAACTTTACATAGCCTGCCTACAATGCTCTGAATCTGGTAGGCCTGTGCACATCAGTGAAATACTTTGCGTTTTTCTCATTGCACATTGCAGCCTCTCCAATTTCTCTGTGACTCTCCTGCAGATGCTGTTGCCTGTGAATCATGTTGCCTCTCCTAGTAGTGTGGACACTCTGCCCTGTGTACATGTCCAGTGCCTTCAAGCATATGGTTAAGCGTGCCCAAGCATTGCTGCAGGTCATTAGCTTCTCAGCAAACTGCTTGGTTTCCACTCCCAATGGCCTGGTGATGTAGTAGGTAATGGGCTGGCCTGCAGCTGCATGGTGGTGTACGGCCATCTGGAACCACGTGGAGAAGCACATCACATCTCTGGACAGGGTGATCTTGCACTGCCCTTTTTTCTTGTTCTTGGTGGTATCTGGCAGCACGTGCAGCACTGCCCCAGCCTGCAGCCTTAATTCTGGCACCAGATATGGCACTGCATTCTCACCAGTTGGTAGCACAATGTTGTCCCATCTCAGTGCACCTGCATTGAAGCCCCTGAGGCATGACTGCCACAGTAGGCTGAATAGCATGCCATCTCGCAGCAAGAGCATCTGCTGGTGTGGATCTGTGCTACTGCTGTTGCAGGTCTGGTGCATGCTTTGGAGTAGCAGCTGCATCTCAGCGGCACTGCTCCTTTCTTTTGGTAGCCCAGCTGGGTGGCATGGTTGCCACAGCCTTTCAGCATAGTTCTGACCTGGGCACTGAGCACGGGGTTGCCTGTCTGATTGGCTGAGTCCCAGTCACCATTGCGGCCTAGCTGTTCAAATTTCGCTGGAAAGGTGGGATTTGGTGCTTGACAAGCTGCCTGGTGCTGCTATAAGCTCTTCATCTGCTGTCATGGATCCTGCATGATTGGGGAGCCAGTGCTATGTGAAGTAGACCAGTATGTCTTCAGGAATGATTGTCAATACAGTCCTGTTGCATGCAGTCTGCTTGCTTTGCAGCCAGTCTGCCAGCTCTCTGATTGCTGCTTGTCTTGTCTTTAGTGTGTCTGGCTTTACGGCTTTTCTCTGAAGGTCAGCTGCTGCTGCCAAGCCTTTGCCATACAGGTCTGCTACTGCCTGCTGGCTCAGCTGAGGGATGTTGGAGCTGTTTATGGGAGTTGCACACAGGCTGGAGTACAGCTGGGTGGGGCTACTTGCATCCAAGCTTGGAGGTGCCTGCAGTGTATGGGTAGAGTAATGGCATGGAGGCTGTCACATTGCAGGTGCAAGAGGCCTGTCTTTTGTGTGTTGTCTCCCCATTCCTGCGGATGCTTCCTGTCAGTCATGGGTCGCAGCTACCACTGCTGGTAGCTGTAGTTGTACTTGGTGGTTTGGACGAGATTTGTTAGGGCCAAATGCTGAAGTGTTTACATCAGATTTGGTAATACACCATTATTCATGGCCAGGTCTGCTTAGCTGATTATGTGATGTAAACATTACATGCAGTGATTTAAGAAAGTGTCAGTTGATCAAGCTTCCGAAGAAGCTACATACATGCATCATGCATCATGCATCATGCAGAGTACGTCGCAGTATTAATTAATTCAATATGATTAGTAATTATTAATTATTCTGCGAGCATTCTGCGGTTCTGCGATAATTACTAATGTTCTGCGATCCCACGGAAAAATTCTGCGACGTACTCATGATGATGCATGCGGGCATGTCAGTATGTAGCTTCTTCGGAAGCTTGATCAACTTACCCGCTATCATGACGAACTTGCGCTGTTTCACAGACATTGCGTCGGCTGATCATGGCATATTCATACAGTCTTTCGAAAGGACGACCTGCGCCGCGACACAGGTCGTTGTCGCTTGTCTTCTTGCTGCTTATGGTGTTGACCAGCTTGAGGGAGGCTGCTTCAGCACGCAGCGTAGCAGCCCTGGCGCCGTTCGAAAGCGTGCAAATCTCTGTTCCTTTCAATGTGAAAATTTCTCCAGCTGGCAACTTTAGCTTAAACATTTCCGCCGATCAGCAGATTCTCAACGCTATCAACAGCTCGGTCAGCGACAAAGTGCTGTACGTCGGAACAGACAAACCTTTCGAATCACAGCAGCCAATATCAGCAACCATTTTGCTACCAGCAGGTAGCCTACAGCAAGTTACGGTCCTGTCGCCAAACAACCTAGTTGCTGTGGACAGTGGCTTTTCTGTGCAAGCACTCTCTGCCAAGGTGGCAGGTACAAGTACTCTGTACTTTAAAAGTCTGGTGGCACAGCAGTCATTAGTAACATGCACAGGGTACGATTGAACCTCTGACTGTAATCAGGCTGCAGATAGACAGTGCATTGGTTTCTTGAGAGTTTCCCGCATGCTGCTGCTCACGTCAATATCATGCAGGACCTCTGCTGTCTTTCTGTCAGGAAATCTGGGCGCGGTGATACTGAAAGACTTTGGTGTCAGCAACTTTTACCTTCAGGGACAAGCTCAATCAGTGAATCTAGATCTCAGCGGTGTCTCAAATGCTGCAAGTGCCATCAACTCAGGTATTGTGCACTTGTGGCATTGCGTCTATGCAATCTCTTGCCATCTACGCTCTGACTTACTGCTTGCGTGCACATGAACTCAAACTATTTTGTGACATTGATGCTTGGCACGTGATGCCTCCTCTTTTCACTTCTGCGGCATTTGTGCTTGATGTGCAAGGCTTGCAGCACTTGTGACCAAAAGTTCAGTTGCAGAGCAAATGCTAGCGTTCAAGTCATGCATTCAATATCAAAGACGATCAAAGTGCTTTTTGGCCATGCAGCCACAACTAGTCTGCATTACCCCACATAGGCTGTGGAACATGTTCTCTCCTGCATACTGCGCATTTGCGGGACCTTAGGATCTGTGAAGTCCTTCATATTGTCTGTATAGATTCTTGGCATCTCTGTTGTCAGGTGTTGGCTTTCACTGTGCAGACAATCTACAGATCAGTGGTAGTGTGGCTTTCCCAGGTCGTGTCTCATACACAGCTGGGACTTGCAACCTCTCACAGGCAAGTGGTCGCCAATAGCCTCATTGAACAGCCGTACAGGATGTGCAGATCAACCAAATACGGCTGCTGGACGTGTGCGTACAGAATACAGCATGTCCTCTTGTGATTCGACAGTCATGAGTGTCCTCATCCTATCATGAGTGATGTGTCCTTCACTTAAGTTGACAGCTAGCTAAGTGGTCCAAATACATCTTACCTTGCCAGCAATAGTTATAAAGCTACTGTTGTACAAATTGCACTCATGCATTGATTTACGGCGATCTTCCTCTGCTTGAATAGGGAGGAGGCACAGGCAGACGCCTGAATCAGTTTAGCTTCCTTGACAACATTTTGGGCAGCTCATGTCAACAAGTATCGGATGTAAACATACCGACGCCTGACCTGAGCTTTACGTGCGGCATCAACGTCTCAGGCAAGTTCATTGACCAGACATATGTTGACATAAGGGCTCTACTAAATGCTTCTGTCAATACATCACATGCCAGAGAGCAATTTTCAAGTTACTGCTTCCTCCAATGCGCAGGACCTTGTGGGTTTACAGCAATCAGCATAGTGTGATCGTTCTTGAGAGAGGTTTGATTGAAGGCATGTGTCTTGAAGCATAGCTCTAGCAATTGTGCTTGCACAAAAGCTGTATGCTCTACAGGGCTGCTTTGCATATCAGGGATACTTGAAATGTGATTCCTGAATGATGTTGCTGTGTGAGCACTTGACGCCTGGCTGACTTGACTTTGTATGTCAATCTGCAGAGTCAGGATTTGCTAGCAACAACAATGGCAATGGAGGCGTCATTTTCGACAATGACAATGATGGATATGGCAATGGCAACAGTGGCAATGACAACAGTGGCAATGGCAACAATGGCAATGGCAACAGTGGCAATGGCAACAGCAACAATGGAATCAGCATACAATCCCTCCCGTGTCAGTCTTCTGCAGCACATACCATGTTCTGAGGTGTCAGGATGTCTGGCCAGGTCTTACTGTTTGTAAATTGATGTGCCAGCTGCAATGTTTTTGGGGGCGCGCCGGCTTAGGCCGCAAAGAGTTGCCGAATTTACTGTTCAATGCTAAGCACCATGCAATTCTGTACATGTACATGACGTCCAATTGTGCTTAGGCTGTGTGTGTGCGTGCGCGCGTGCGTACGTGCGTGCGTGCGTGCGTGCGTGTTGTTTGGCTTAGGCATCTTGCGGCCTGCAAAACATGGTATTTTTGGCCTTGGAAGACGGCACATGCATATGCTTTGATGGTACAGCCGATTTGCATAGAAAGCTCAAGTAGCGCATGCTGCAGCTCTTGTTCAGCTAAACATTCAGTACGTGCAGCTGCTGCCAAAGCTTCTGATCTCTCTGCAAAAACGTTTAATTCTTCCTACAAGTGCTGAAGCTGAGTGGCTGTCATGGTCTGTAACATCTCTCCATCAACTGCTGTCATGGTGCCATACTCACACTTAGGGCTTATGTTTACAGGAGGTTCTGTAGGTGCCTTGGCTGCGTCTGCAAGCTCCTCTGGACTCTGGTCGCTGTCACTATCAAAGGGAATCACCCACTTGCAGCTGCCTGCAGGGCACATGATGATGTAGCTGAGGATCTATGTAGCGCATTTGTCATTCTTGCATGTGGCATAGAAGGCTTGTGCAACATGCCTTGAAGTAGCTTGCCGCCAAAATTGGATATAGTAGTGGCATCATGCTTTGACAGCGAGCATGCTGCAGTTAAACAGATATGCTGTGGCTGGTTTAAGCATCAGGCCAGAGTGCATACAGTCATATTTGGTGGTCCTGTACCCTGAACCCAAACCATATTTACTTGAGGGTTTTGCACCCTGATCAATGGAGGGGCAACTTGCATGCATGAGGCTGTTGAGGCTAGGCTTGGCGGCATTGCTGATGAATTGCATACAATGATGCTATACCAGACCCACATGGGTTCTTTGCAGAACCTGAACCAACACACCAGCATACCTGTTGCTGAAGTCTCTTGAACTCTATGCTGAGGTCTAGCTCCAAGCAGTTCCTGGTCACTGCAAGGCAGCATGTTGCCAGCAACAGCAGACCAGCATGAAGTGCCCAAAAGGCTCCTTGAATCATTGCTGAGACCAGCTGGTCTGCAAGCTTGGGCTGGCTGGTGTGTAGCAGGGCATGCAAAAATGGGCAGCTCATGCCGTGAGCTTGGCTTGCCTTGTTTCTGCAGCCCACCACAGACAAGCAGTCAAAGTTTGCTTATCCACACGCAGCTTGATAGACAGTCAATACAGTCCATACAGTCAAAATGCTGTAGATTGCAGGAGATGCAGAGAGGATGGGATGTAGTTGTGCCATGCCAAAGGACTATGCTGCTGGCTACTACCATACTGCACGTCCACACTTCAGTGATGCTGTTTGAGTAGCCTTCACTGAGTCCAACCACTCAAAGATAGTGATGCCACTGAGTTCACTTTGACTGCAAGGAAGACAGGCGTGCTTGAAACTGTCATGAAACACACCGCAGCAGACAGTACATCAGGCAATAGCTGTGCTGATGTGATCTTGATGTTCTTCTGCCAGCCCGATGACAATGCAGCCCCAATTCAGAAGTCCAGAAAAGCCATGAGGGCGTTCACATTGGCTGTCAAATTGTCTGGGGTATGGAGGGTTAGTTTCTCAGCAAGCTGCATGCACACACCTGCACTGACTTGACATGTTTTGACGGTCAGATGTGGTTGTCACAGACATGGACACAGTGCACACATGCTGCCTGTTGGGATGCACAGACACCAGCAAACAATCAGCTGCTGCTGATGTCTGACGCCACTCACTATAGATCCTCTAGCAGCATGTCCGATGGACAGCTGTATTGATGATCATTCAGGTGCCAATGGGCAAGTGAAGAAAGGGATGCAAGCAGCCTGGCAGGGCAAAACATGAAGCAAGACTTACACTACTTGCAGACGTAATGATTGACATTCAAACCGTTCTTATGTTCCCAGCCATGTTGATGAAGCTTGTGCTCATGCTTTGCTCCATGTACGCTGGCCAGCTGGCTGCAGCAAGTGTAAAGAGCTTGTAGGAGGTGCCAGTAGTCATACCTATATCAGCAGAGAGAATAAATGGTAACATTGGCTCAAACAGACCTGTTAAGGGACCATATCAATGGTAAGCTTTACAGCTTCAACTTAAGCTTGAAAGTTGTTGTTGCAGGCTTCCTGTAGGCAGACAGGAAGCGCCACGTCAGCAGAAGTGCGATGTTGACTAGTGTCCAGCTGCAGCCTTGTGCATTTGATGCAGGGTTGCTGCAGTGAAGAGAAGTAGAGCGGGAGCATCTAGCATGCCCAGCTGGGATTGGCTTTCACTGGTGTGAGTCTCTCAGCCTCATGCATGCATGACGTGGCTGGGGCAAATGCTATGCACGGAAAAGGTACACCACACCTGTACCTGGCAAGTCCAGACAGCCGAATTGGCCACAATCCTGGTTGTTCCTATTGTGCCAACAAAGCTTGCACGTGCAACTCACTGCAGTCATTGCACCCTGCGCTAGCTGCAGAGTACAATACTGCCAGGAATGGTGCTGGGCCTGAGCAGTTTCTGCCAAGTTCCCACCAAAGGGCCTTCTGGAAGGATGCAGATGGGCACACCTGGGAGCAAACTCCTCAACAGCGCACCACCCCAGACAAGCGCACAAGTAAAAGAGCATCTATCAGGTCTAGGCACAAGCAGCAACCGTAATGTGACTTACCTTGAAGATGCCTTTCTGACAGTGCAGTTCCCATGTCACGTTGAAGCTGATGGATTTTCCCGTCCTGCACCTGCCTGGTCAACACAGCCTCTATGTCGACTTGTTATTTGATCTGTCTCTGCAAGCTTGTCTCAGTAACCTTAATGTACGTATGATGTAGATTTGCATAATGTGCAGTCTAGTCTGCTGTTTTGGGCACCAAGCAAGTGTGATTTGCTGATACAGTCATTGTGCATTTAGTATGTGTCAAATAGATACATTGTTGGGACCTCAAAAGCTTACAAGCATTGATTTTGCTGTTGAGTGTAGATGCATGCATGCTATATATGTGAGCCAGAGCAATATTGTTTTGCTGTGAGTGTATGAAATGCATGTGTAAAGCTCATGATGGTGTGAGTCCAGACATGCATCATTTGCAATTGCTTTGCAGCCTCAAAGCTCACGCTTAAGCATTCGTATGCTTAAAGCTCAAAGTGCCTTCGTGGATCATTCAGCACGGGGGGGCATACAAGGCGTTGCAGGTTCTCAGAAGACTGAGTCTGTCTGTGCCTGTAAGCTTGTATGAGTCTCACTCCAGATCCGGCCTATTGAGTTGGGTTCTGCTTTGACAGCATGTGCACATGCTTGAGGGGTGTGCCTGCTGACTAACGAGGGGTGTCTGCCACAAGGCTGTGCATGCAGTGGGCCGTGGTCAATATATGTTAATGTGAGATCTGCTTGATGCTCATGTTTTCTGCTGCTGCCAATACATTCCATGGAGTCTTGCAGGACGTTGGGGCAACAGGCAGCCGGCATACTTTGGCTGCGACGCCTGGACAGCAACAAGTTATTCAGTTGGCCTGTTGCACTCCTGCCCGGCCTGCCCCTGCAGGGCAGCTGAAATGGCAAATCTGCAAGTGGCAAATCTCCAAAGAAAAGAAAAGAAAAGTGTACGCCTTTCGGCGTCAATTTAATGAGAAGCCAAGTATTATACCGGGCTGTACAAGTCTCCAAACTATTGTTGGGAACAGCAGAGCAAGTGATACCGGTGACTGCTGTGACATTGAAGGTGTGCTCACGGTTTGCATGCTGCCCAAATCAGCAGGTGCTCTGGATTTGGTTGCGTCATGAGGAAGCACATGTCCTGTGAAGAGGAATAAAACTTGGGGAAAGGCTGCACATGCCAGCGCGACGCCTTTTTCTTGGCAGCAACAAAAACGTCCGCAGCTCAAGCAAAAAGTCGCAAGGTTGGGAACTGAACCCGGGTCGGCCGAGGCCGGAGCTTAATTTGACAAATCGTCAAATGAGTTTAAGAGCTATTGCGACGGTCGTTTGCTCAAATCAAACAAACTTGTAAAGTTGATTTCAACGCCGCTCAGCGACAGTGTCATGCCATACAGGGTCGCGGTCATGAGGCAGCCGCTCTATGCACCACGACGGCGTCCTCCAGATCAGGCTTTAAAGAGCACTCTTACAAAGGAGGTTGAATCTGGTACCAGACAGTGTACAGACTGAAAGAATAGCCAGAGCCGCTCTGCAGCAGCTCGATGCAAGCAATGATGTAGAATATATACTGCATTGAATGCACAGCAAACATGCATCCAGTGATTTGATAGTCACATGCGTGTGCACCATCCAGCAAGTCTTTTAAGCTAACACAAGCCTCTCCAAGCCTCTGTTCCTCACCTTGCAATTGCTTCACCCTTCCACCTGAAGGGGTTTAGCAAGATTGTTGCAAGTAATTGCTGCTGCCGCTGCTTGCGTCAACATTTGGGAAGCCTACACACTGCGACAGACCAATGACATTGTTGTAGCTTCAAATTGTCTTCTCTGCACAATTTTGCAGGAGACCCAAAGCTGCGTACATGACTTTTCATGATGATTACAGCCATATCAAATACTGCATCGGTGTCTGCAGCTGTTGCCTCATCAGAACCAAGCCTCACCATCTGTCCAAACTGAAGTGGAAACCAGCAAAACACTGACATTGTAGTGACACACTTCGTGACTCCATGGTGCCCTGAGTCATGGGTCCAGAGCACCTTCCTGCCAAAGTATTGTGAAGCCTCTCATCCACACATTCTGCACCATGCGTCTATAAGCCAGCGGCTGCCTGGTGACACGCGAGGTGTCTGCAGCCACTGCTCTAGGGCAGCACCCTCATAGGTGTGACCATCTGCTGCAATTACTGGGTCCTCAAACCTTACCTACATCAGTATTCAACGCATTAGGTCAGATGAAGTAAATTGTTAATCTTGATCACCGGGTTCACAGGAGCAGTGATTCAGGAGCAGAAAACAACAGCTCGCAAGCATGATGTGTTCAGCACTGGACATGTATGCATTACCATTTTCGCAGAAAACCAAATGTACGCTATGATTGACATGCACAATGCAAAGGGGACTTGAAGGAAGGTGACACATCACTGGGCGATTGCTGCTGTGAACACTTTCTAAATAGTGAAATTGCAGTAAGCAGACAAACGCAGATGCATGTCGCAAGCAACTGTCTTGCTGCACAGACCCCAGTGGCAAGTGACCTGGACTGATGAACGTATGTACACACTCGCTGTGGGTGGGG
>JAABUP010007401.1_pt1 | contig 14786 bp, 23 predicted proteins | sample 5559201 | NCBI WGS metagenome assembly JAABUP01 (sample SAMN10711887, study PRJNA513373) | rock metagenome | isolation source: Antarctica rocks | place: Antarctica | reverse complement strand
ATCGAACACGTCGACCTGCTGATCACCGCGCCCCAACGTCACCCGATCATCGTCCCGGCCCCGTAGGTCACGGCAGGTCACCGACACGCGAAAGACACCAGCCACCTAGGGATCGTCAGAGGGCCAGGTGCCAGCGTCCCGGTGAGCCCAACGAACCCCGACAAGCTGGCGGCGACTGACCCTGACCGGGCCACGGTCGGGTCCCCGACCGACGGCCGTGCACCTCAGCTAAGCGGGGGGGCGGCCTGGAGGTGGCGGGTAAGGACATCAAGGTTGAACTCGCCCCTACCCAGGTCGTAGAACTGGGTTCGTATCCACGGGCCGGTCTGCAGGGTCACATCGGTCCCCTCTCCTGCCGCGCGGAGCTCGACGCGCAGAACGTCCCCGACGTTGCGCCAGCTCACCGCGGTCCGCAGGACCAGCACACCAAGTTCGACCACACGAACGGGCCGCGCCGACAGCGCCCACAGGGCCGCGACCGCACGGTCCCGGGCCACCTTCACCCCGCAGGCCAGATGAAGGTGCACCACCTGGGCCGAGGCATCCGCGCTGCCGTCCGCGCCCGCAGCCCAGATGATCCTGGCAGGGAGGAGCACCCCACCCGAGGCGCCGAGGAGAGCGCACTCCCAGAACGACAGCCGATGGTCATGTGCGCCCCAGAGGGCGACGGCCGCGACCAACAGGATGACCATCCCTGACCACGGCACACGCCGCGGCCGAAGGTTCTTCAGGACCGCGGTCTCGACCGGCGCCTCGTCCTTGGACATCGTTCAAGCCTGCCGCACACGCCGGTCGCACGCCTTGAAAAAGCACCGCTGGTACTACCGGTCGAGATCGCGGGTCTTGGCCACGGACGTCGCGGTGCTCCTGGGACGTCGCTGCGGGGTCAGGCCCGGGGTGATCGTGCGGCCCGGGGTGCGGGTGTAGGACAGGCCGGCCCTCGCGACCTCCGGCGACCCGTCCTGCCACACCCCCTGCTGCTGCACGGTGTCCGCGGTCCTGCCCGCCGGCGTCGCCTCGGGGCTGCTGTCCGCCGCGGTGGCGGCGTGCTCGGCCCGCACCTCATCCGGGTCGACCCCGGCGGCCTGGACCTGCTTGTCAAGCTTGACCCGCGTGATCTTGTCGGTGCCGGGCTGCTGGGCGGCGGCCCACCGCTCGGCCAGAGCCACCGGGTCCTCCAGCCCGGCCCCAACGGCGGCCGGCGGCTGCTGCTGCTGCTGCTGCTGCTGCTGCTGCGGGCTGCCGAGCATGGTGTCGGTCACCTCGCGGCGTTGCGCGTCCTGCTCGCGGTCGTAGGCCCGCGACTCCAGCCGGCGCATCTCCTGGATCTGCCGCTGCCGGCGTGCATCCGCGAGCCAGTGCTGCTGCCAGCATCGACTTGAACGCCTGCGCGGTGTGCCGCCCCGCCTCGGCCGACTCGTCCTCGCTCACCGCTCCAACCCCCGATCAGTGTCCTTGCGTGTCCCCGGGACCGGGTGGTCCCGAGAAGTGAGTCCGGGCGTGACGGGTGCCCCGGCAGCCCGGTGGGCCTGCTCGACGGCCAGGGCGTGCGCCGCCGCCTGTGAGTCGGGTGCGGCCCCCGCGGGGATCTCGACGTCCCTGCGCTCGTCGTAGGTCTTCCGCTGCTCCCCGCGCGGCACCCCCGTCGCCGTCAGTCGGTCGGGCTTGTCGAAGAACGCCACCGCCTCGTCGTGCTGGCGCTCGCGGTACTCCACCACCAGCGACTCCACCGGCCAGTACCCATCGACCGGCAACTGTGTCCGCCGACCCGTCCTCGTGCTCGGATCGCCCAGCAACCACTCGAACCTGGCTTGCCGCTGCGACGGGGAGCCCAGCACCTCGTCGCACAGATCCAGCACGTAGCCCTCGTCGGACCCGGCCCGGCGGGGCGCGGACGCCGCGGTCACGGCGCCACCACCTCGGCGGTCTGACGAGCGAGGTGGTCATACAGGGTCGGGCGGGAGATCCCGATCGTCCGGGCGACCTCAGCCTTGCTGTGCCCGGCGGCGAGCATCGCCCGCGCCATCTCCAGCTTGATCGCCGTCATCTTCGGGGGCCGGCCCCGAACCGACCTCGAGCACGGGCCGCCGCCAGGCCGGCGAGGGTGCGCTCCCGCATCACGTCACGTTCGAACGCGGCGAGGCTCGCAAGGATCCCGAACAGCAGCCGCCCAGCGGGGGTGGTGTCGATGGCCTCGGTCAACGAGGCGAAGCCCACCCCCCGCTCCCCCAGCTCGGTCACGGTCCGGATCAGGCTTCGCCAGCGGTGATCTGGTGGGCGGCCATGAGGATGCCCCTGGCCTGCTCGATGGGGGCCCGGGTCTCCATCGCCTGCTGCAGCTGGGTGGCGAGGGTCTCTGCGTCGGTGAGGCGTTGGTGGTCAGTCAGGGCGGATGGCGTGGTGGGCGATAACGAGCAGCAGGTCGTGGTCGGCGGGGGTGAAGCCGTCGGGGTCGTGGCTGTCGAGGTTGAGCGCGCCGATCCGGGTGTCACTGTTGCCCAGGCGTGCGGCGAGGAAGGATCGGATGCCGGCGGTGTCGGCGTCGGCGGTGAACTGTGGCCACCGCCGAGCTGCACGGCGACGCCCGCGCAGTGCGCCCCACCGAGGGCCCCGGCGGAGGGCTTTGGTGGCCGGGTTCGGCGTGGTGGTCATTCGGTGCTCCGGGGTGGTGGTGCGTGCTCGGACGAAGCGGGCGGTTCTTGGCGGGCGTCGAGCGGGTCAGGGCCTGAGGCAGGTGCGGGCTTCGCGGGTGGCGTAGAAGACGATGACGTAGCCGGCGAGGGGGTCGGCCCACCACCAGCCCAGGGTGGTGTCGAGGGTGACACCGGCGAGGACCGAGGTGGCGAGGAGTCCGTCGACGAAGGTGACCCGTCCCTCGGTGACCAGCACGGGGTTGCCCAGGGCGGCACCGGTGCGGCCCTTCCCGGCGGCGAGGGCGAACATGACCACGGCGGTGATGGCGGTCCATACGATCCCGAGGACACCGTGCTCAGGACGGTGCCCGACGGCCAGGGCGACGGTGGACTGGACCGCCAGGTACGCGGCGAGGACGACGAACGCGACGCCGATGAGCCGCAGCGCCCGTTGCTGGCGTTTCTCCCCGGTTCCGGAGAGCTCCCAGAGGACGACGGTGGAGGCACCGATCTCGATGAGCGAGTCGAGCCCGAACCCGGCCAGGGCCACCGAGCGCGTGCCGAGCACGGCGACGACGAGGACCACGATCCCGACCAGGTTCCACCCGAGGGTGACCCACTCGAGGGCGAACCCACGCCGGAGCAGCGCCCGGCGGCGGAGGTCGTCCACCCTGGTTGGGGCGGTGCTCATGCTGTCGCTCTGGTCGTGGCGAGCCGGTCCAGGTCGAGCTCGACGAGCACGGGGAGGTGGTCGGAGGTCGCGTGAGCGCGGTCGTCGGTGATCACCCGGTAGCCGGTGCGGGTGGGCGCCAGGGCGGGGCTGAGCAGCACGTGGTCGGATCGGAATGACACGAACTCGGCGTCGGGGTACCCCCGGGTCGGCACGGTTGCGGTGGTGTCGACGGTGCCGTCGTCGGCGCGGGCGGCGTCAACCAGGCCGGCGGCGTGTAGGAAGTGCAGCGCGGACCGGTCCGCCGTGGCCGGGCCCGGCTCGGTGCTGGGGTGGGTGTAGCGCACCCGCAGGTGGGCGGGCAGGCTTGGCCAGCCCGGTGGCTCGGGGTCGCCGGGCGCCAACGAGTTCGCGTCGCCGGCGAGCAGGGCGAACGCCCCGGGGGCTGCGAGGGCGGCGAGCCAGCCGACCTCGGCTGAGCGCAGGGCGGGGCTCAGGGGGGACAGGTGCATGCTCGCCAGCTGCAGCGGGGAGGGCAGGCCGGGAACGGCCACGGTGACCAGCGCGAGGGCGTGGTGGAAGTGCACGGTGTCCGGGGTGAACGACCGGACCTGCAGGTGCGGCGCGCAGAACACCGCCGTGTGTTGCCCGGTGCGGTGCGCGGGAGCGAGCAGCCCCCGCAGCCCGAGCTGCGCCTCGGCCTCGTGCAGACCACGGCCGCCGTCGGCGTCGAAGCCGCGCACCTCCTGGACCAGTAGCACGTCCGGGGCCAGCTCGCCGACCAGCTCGGCCTGGGTGTGCCAACGGGTCGTGTCACCCCCGTCGGAGCCGCCGTTGAGGATGTTCCAGCTGAGGACCCGCACCTGCCACCTCCCGATCGACTAACCATCGTCACGACATACGCTAACAGACGTTAGATGGTTCGCTCCGGTGGTTCCTGCTCGGCGGTGTAGACGCGGTCGGCGAAGGCCGCCAGGGCGGCCACGCAGCGGGCGAGAGCGGCGTCCGCCGCTGCTCGACCGGGGGCCCCGAGCGTGTCGCGGACGTGGATCTTGCCAAGCCAGCTGGTGAGCTTGGTGAGGTCCTCGTCCTCCTCCTCGAGCTCGGCGTAGGTGAACTTCTCCCGGGCGGTCTCGGTGTCGATCTCGGTGAGGAAGTCGGTGCACCGCCCCACGACCTCGGCGTACTCCTCGTCGCGCGCGGCATTGAGTGCGGCGCTGATGTCCTGGCCCCCGGCCAGCGCCGTGGACCGCAGCACCTGGGCGGTGCCCCCGAGGGTCACGATCTCCTCACCGAGTGCGCGCAGGCGCCGCTCGTGATCGGTCGTGTCGGGCAGCACGACGACGGCGTTCTGCAGGTACACCGCGCCGAGCACCTTGACCCGCCGCCAGACCGTGGCGCGGAGGCGGGTCGGCTCGGCTGGAACCCGGTAGATCAGCAGGAGCCACGTCGGTGAGGTCGTCACAGGGCCGAGTCTCCCGCACCCGTGACGAGGTCCGGACCGTGCTCAGCCGTCCCACGGCGCCGGGTTCTCGAACGACCCGGGGTGGGTCGGGACGACCAGGACGGGGCGGGACTGCTGGTGGGCGAGGTGGGCGGCGACGGAGCCGGAGAAGAACTCTGCGACCTGGTGGGCGAGGCCGGGTTTGCGGGTGCCGACGACGATCATGCGGGCGTGCACGTGTTCGGCGAGGCGGGCGATCTCCTCCGCGGGGTCCCCGGCTGTGGTCACCAGGGTCACCGCGGCGGTCGAGTGGGCTTGGGTGTCCACGATCCGGTGGAGGGCGTCGGCTGCCCGGGCGTCGGGCTGGTCGTCGGCGTCGGGGTCGATGGGCACGGAGTCGACGGTGCCGTCGGGGTGGCGGGCCACGACGCGGCGGGAGGGGTCGACGTGCACGGCCAGCACGTCGGTCCCCAGGGCGGCGGCGAGCACGGTGGCTTCGCGCAGCACCAGCGGTGCGGTGTCGGCGACGACGGCCGCGACGAGGACACCCCGGGAGCGGGGTGGGAGGTTCTGGGCCACAGGGGGTACCTGCCCTTCGTGTCGGGGCAGGAACCATCAGCCGTCGGTGGCGGTTCGGGCCGCTCGTGCGGCCCCGGCGGGATCCATCGCCGAGCCGCACGCTACCCCGTCGGCGCGCCCGGTTCCCCGGGTGGCCGGACCTGGTGGACCGCGTGCCGCACGGGGGCGGGTCCCACCTGGCCGAGCCGGTCAAGCAGCTCGTCGACCTCGGGTCCGCCGAACGCGGCGAGGGCGTGCACGGCGGCCGCCGCCAGGTAGGGGTCGGGGTCGGTGGCCATCACGGTCAACGGTTCGACCGCCCGAAGCTCCCGACGACGGGCCAGGGCGGCGGCGGCCGCGATCCGCCGCCCGACCAGGGGGTGGTGCAGCGCCCACAGCAGCAGGTCGGCGAACCCCGTGCCCTGCGGGGGCTGTACCGGTCCACCACAGACCGGGCACACCTCGGCCTGGTCGCCGTCCAGGCGGGCGTAGCAGGACCAGCAGTACGTCGTCGGGCCACTCATCAAGCCCGACGGTACGACCACCACCGGCACCAGGACCGCGCCCGCGACCGGCGGCACGGTAGGGTCGGCCACGGCGATGAGGCTCGCCGCACACCAACCGCCCACCGTCGGGCTGATAGCTCCTGCATCTCTCCACGAGGAGCAGGCATGCCCGCACACAGGTCCCCCACCCCCACCACGCCGGGCAGCACGGCCCGTGCCGCTGAGCGGGGTGCACCGCCCCCGAGGCCGCCGCACCACCATCTCGGGCTGGTGGGTCTGGTCGCCGTCGGCGGTGTCGCCGGGACCAGCGCCCGCTACGCCACCACGCTGTGGCTCGGTACCGCCGGCTCGGGTCTGCCCACCGCCACCTTGGCGGTGAACCTGGTGGGCTGCTTCCTGCTCGGGCTGCTGCTGGAGGCCCTCGGCCGACGCGGACCGGAGTCCCCCCGGATGCAGGCAGCGCGACTGGCGCTGGGCACCGGCGTTGCGGGTGGGTTCACCACGTTCAGCAGCCTCGCCGAGGAGCTCGCCCTGCTCGTGCACGAGCACGCCGACGGTGTCGCCGTCCTCTACGCCGCGGTGAGCGTGGTCGGCGGGCTCGTCGCCACGGTGCTGGGCATCACGCTGGCCGCGGGACACCACCGGCTGACCAGCAGCGACCTGCCCGAGGACCCGGACGCCGAGGAGGTACCCGCCGTGCCCGACCGTGACACCCTCGAGGCGGACGCCGGGACCCGGGGTGAGCGGCGGTGATCGTCCTCATCGGCCTGGCCGGCGGCCTGGGGGCCGCCACCCGGTTCGTGGTGGACGGGGAGATCCGCCGCCGGTGGTCCACCCCGTTCCCGTGGGCCACGGTCACCATCAACGTCAGCGGGTCGCTGCTACTGGGGCTCCTGGCGGGTGTGGTGCTGTTCCACGGCACCCCTGATGACCTCCGGCTCATCGCCGGGGTCGGTTTCTGCGGGGGGTACACCACGTTCAGCACCGCGACGGTGGAGACCGTTCGCCTGGCCCAGCAGGGGCGCCCCGGTCAGGCCCTGGCGAACGCGCTGCTGCCCCTGGCCGTCTCCGTCCTCGCCGCCGGGGCAGGCCTCGCCCTGGCCTCCACCGGCTGACACCCCTCCCTCTCCCACATCCCACTTGATGAGAGGCACCACCGTGCGCATCACCCGCCTGACCGCCATCGAGATCCTCGACTCCCGCGGCCACCCCACCGTCCAGACCACGCTCACCGACCACGCCGGCCGGGTGTTCGTCGCCGGGGTCCCGGCCGGGGCCTCCACCGGGTCCCGCGAGGCGGTGGAGCTGCGCGATGGCGACCTCGACCGCTACGCCGGGCTCGGGGTGAGCCGCGCCGTGGCCGCGGTGGACACCGAGCTCGCCGAGGCGCTCACCACCCGGGACTGGGCCGACCTCGCGGAGCTCGACGACGCCGTGCGGGCCCTCGACGGCACCCCCACCAAGGCCCGGCTCGGGGCCAACGCGATCGTCGGGGTCTCCATGGCCGCGGCCCGGGCGTTCGCCGCCGACGCCGGGGTGGCGTTGCACCGCTACCTCACCCCCGCCGGGGTCACGCCACGGCTGCCGGTGCCGCACTTCAACGTCCTCAACGGCGGGTCCCACGCCCGCAACCCGCTGGAGTTCCAGGAGTTCATGATCGCCCCGCTCGGCGCCGCCGGCTACCCGGAGGCGTTGCGCTGGGGTGCGGAGGTGTACGCGGCGCTGCGCTCCCGGCTGGGCCAGGAGGGTCTGGGCACCGGGCTGGGTGACGAGGGCGGGTTCGCCCCCGACATCGCCGACCCCCACCAGGCGTGCACCCTGCTCGTCGACGCCATCACCGACACCGGCCTCACCCCGGGACGGGACGGGGTGGCCATCGCCCTGGACCCCGCCGCGAACGCCTTCTTCCACCACGGCACCTACCGGGTCTCTGGCCGCGACCTCACCCCGGCGGGGATGGTCGACTACTACGCCGACCTGGCCGTGGAGTTCCCGATCTGGTCGCTCGAGGACGGCTGCGCCGAGGGCGACGCCACCGGGTGGGCCCTGCTCACCGAACGCCTCGGACACACCCTGCAGCTCGTCGGCGACGACATCTTCGTCACCGACCCCGCCACCATCGCCGCCGCAGCGGTTGCGGGTACAGCGAACGCGGCCCTGATCAAGGTCAACCAGATCGGCACCGTCACCGAGACCCTCGCCGCCCTGGCCACCTGCCGCCAGCGCGGGTACGCCGCCATGGTCAGCCACCGCTCCGGGGAGACCCCCGACACCTTCATCGCCGACCTCACCGTCGGGTCCGGCTGCGGCCAGCTCAAGTCCGGTGCCCCCGCGCGCGGCGAGCGCGTCGCCAAGTACAACCGGCTCACCGAGATCGCGACCTCCGAACCCGACCTGCCCTTCGGCCTCGCCGAGTGAACCCCGTTCAGGCCGTGGTCCTCGGCACCGTCGAGGGCCTGACGGAGTTCCTGCCCGTGTCCTCCACCGGGCACCTCACCAACGCCGAGAAGCTGGGCCTGCGCCTGGACAACCCGGGGCTGGCGGCGTTCACGGCGATCACCCAGGTCGGGGCCATCGTCGCGGTGCTGCTGTACTTCCGCACCGACATCGGTCGGCTCGCCGGCGCCTGGGGCCGGGGCTATCACCGCGACCCAACAGGCCGACACCCTGATCGACACCGGAGGAACCCACCATGAGTGAGCTGGTCGTGCTTCGGCACGGGGAGACCACGTGGAGCCGGACCGGGCGCCACACCGGCACCACCGAGGTCCCCCTCACCGCGAACGGCGAGGCCCAGGCCCTGGCCCTTGGCTCCGCCCTGCGCGGGCGTGAGTTCGGCCTCGAGCTGAGCAGCCCCCGCACCCGGGCACGGCGGACCGCGGAGCTCGCCGGCTTCGGCGCCGCCGAGGTCGATGCGGACCTCGCCGAGTGGGACTACGGCGCCCACGAGGGCCGTACGACCGCGGACATCAGCGCCGAGCTCGGACACCCGTGGTCGCTATTCGACGACGGAGTACCAGCAGGGGAGTCTCTCCAGGACGTCGCCCAACGGGTGGGACGGGTGCTGGCCCGCGCGCAACCGGTGCTCACCGACGGCCAGGACGTGCTGCTCGTCGCACACGGGCACGTGCTGCGGGTGCTCACCGCCTGCTGGCTGGGTCTGCCGCCCCGTGCCGGGACGCTGCTCGCCCTGGACGCCGGCACCGTGAGCCACCTCGGCTTCGAGCATGGCACCCCGGTGCTCACCGGGTGGAACCACCGCCCCGACGGCGCCGACCCGGCACGCTGATACTGGAGGAACCCCGGCTCAGAGGACGCCGCCGCCGTCCTCCACCGGAGCGGGCCCGAGGACCTCCCCGCCCCGGGCGAGCGGACGCAGTGCGTCGGTGAACCGGTACCGCAGGGGCAGCCCGGTCGGCAGCCGACGCGCGGACAGCTCGTCCTGCGTCAACCGGTCCAGGAAGACGAGCAGGGCCCGTAGCGAGTTGCCGTGTGCCACCACGAGCACGGTGCGCCCCGCGACCAACCCGGGGGCCAGCACCTCCTCCCAGAACGGAACCACCCGAGCGACCACATCCCCGAGGCTCTCTGTCAGCACCCCCGTCGACAGCAGCCGGTCGGTCGGCCACCCCGCCCGCGCGAGTCCGCGCAGCCCCTCCGCGGTCAGTGGGGGCGGGGCGGCGGAGAGGGAGTTGCGCCAGTCGTCGAAGCGCTGCCGACCCACCTCCTCCAGCACCGCCTGCTTCAAGCGGCCGGTGAGGGCGCCGTAGTGCCGCTCATCAAGGCGCCCGTCGGGACGTACCGGTGGACGCCCCGCCTGCTGGGCGAGGACCAGCCTCGCGGTGGTCGCGGTCCTGGCCAGGGTCGAGGTGTAGACCACGTCAGGGGCGACGCCGAGCCCGGCCAGCACTCGACCCGCCCGCACCGCCTCCGCCCGCCCCCGAGCCGTCAACGACACGTCCAACCAGCCGGTGAACACCCCCGACGCGTTCGTGGTGCTCTGCCCGTGCCGCACCAGCACCAACGACCCCGCGCTCACCGGGCACCCCACACCCGGACAACCACTGCGCCGTGCGCCCTGCACCACCCCCCTGGTTGCCCGAGCGCCCGACCCCCGAAGCGATGCACCGTCGGGCCAGCGACGGCCGGCGTGTACTGGTCGCTGTCAGCGGTGATGCCGTAGTCGTCGGCTACATCCACCTGGAGGCCCACGGCCACATCGACCACCTTTACTGCGCGCCCGAGGCAGTAAGCCATGGTGTCGCAGCCCGGCTCTATAACGCCGTCGAGGACCTGGCCAAGCGCAGCGGCATCCGCAGCCTCCATGTCGAAGCCAGCGAGTCTGCACGGCGACTGTTCGACGCCAAGGGCTTCACCGTCGATGCTCGCCAGGACTTCGAGCTTCGAGGTGTGCCCATCCACAACTTCGCTATGTCGAAGGCGATCTGAGGAGTCTCGCCATGCGAGTTGCTGCGATCAGGCCCTACTGCTGGCGCGTGCCGCTGGCCCAGGTCCATCCGGCTTGTGACAGCGGCCCTTACGTTTGGTCGATGCCCCCCAAGGGTGGTCAGGCAGCGCTGATCCTCGGGGCGCGGTCGCCTCGGTGGCAACATGATGGGCGTGGAGCTACGACCGATCGGTTGGGTGAGCTCGCCGCGTGCGGAGCCGATCGACGACGACTGGGACAGCATCACCGCGACGATCCGCCTCGACGGGGACCGGTTCGGCCCCGACGCGCTGCGCGGCCTCGACGGCTTTTCCCACCTGGAGGTCGTCTACCTCGTCGACCGGGTCGGCCCAGACGATGTGCAGACCGCTGCACGCCGCCCGAGGGGCAACCCGGACTGGCCGGAGGTGGGGATTTTCGCCCAGCGGGCCAAGGCTCGACCCAACCGGATCGGGGTGTCGGTCTGCAGGCTGGTCAGCGTCAAGGGACTCACCGTCACCGTCGAGGCCTTGGACGCCATCGACGGGAGCCCGGTCTTTGACATCAAGCCGTACCGCGCCGAGTTCGGTCCCCGCTCCGAGGTCCGCCAGCCGGCCTGGTCGCATCAGCTCATGGCCGGCTACTGGAGCGCCCCGCCCGGCGAGACGGCCGAGCCGGTCGACTCGGTCCGGCGAAGCTACGACGCCGTCGCCGGTCGCTACGCCACCGAGATCGGCGACGAGCTGGCCGACAAACCCCTCGACCGGGCTATGCTCGACGCCCTCTGCGAGCTGTGCGGCGACGGGACCATCGCAGATGTCGGGGCCGGCCCCGGCCACGTCGCCGCCTACCTCGCCGGGAGGGGCATCCACCCGTTGGCGCTCGACCTGTCGGCGGTCATGTGCCGCTACGCCCGAGGCGAGCACGGCGTCCCCGCCACCGCAGCGGACATGACCGCCCTGCCGCTGGCATCGGCCAGCCTGGCCGGGGTCGTCTGCTTCTACGCCCTCATCCACCTCGACCCACCCCAGCGGGCCGCCGCCTACCGGGAGATCGCCCGAGTGACCCGCCCCGGCGGCCATGCCCTCGTCGCTTTCCACACCAGCGACGCCGACACGCCATCCGGTGGCGCCAAAGAGCTGACCGAGTGGTGGGGGCATCCTGTCGAGCTCACCTTCCGGTTCCTCGACCCCGCCGAGGAACAACACGCCGCCCACCGCGCCGGGCTCGACCTAGTAGCCCGCCTCGACCGACAACCCCACGACGCCCAGGAACATCCGAGCCGGCGCTCCTACCTGCTGCTGCGCAACAGAACCCGGTAGACGATGGCTACCGGGACGTCGGTCGTCGCGCCTCGATCAGGTGTCGGCTTGAACACGCGATGAAGGGTTCGCCGCTCCGCATCCGCCTGTCGAGTTCGGCGAGCTTGTCGTGGTACTTCTCGACGGAGAAATGTGGTACCCACCAGATGCACTTGCGTAGGATCCACACAACGGCTCCCACGTCATAGAACTCCATCCGACACAGGGCGTTACGCAGCTCGGTGACGACCAGGCCGGCGTCGCGTGCCGCGGCCGATTCCCGCTGCGGGTGGCGCCCCGTCCGTTCCTCGGGAAGCGGACCGAGGAACCGCTCGATCAGGTCGAACGCTGACGCCGGTCCAACGTGCTGTGCGAAGTAGCAACCGCCTGGCACGAGGACACGGTGTATCTCCCCCCAGTTCGGCCGCACCGGATGCCGGGCCGTCACCAGGTCGAATGACTCATCTGGCAAAGGGAGGGGCGCATCCTCGACGGTGTCAATGACCTGGACACCGCGCGGCTCCAGCAGCTCGCGGGCGCGCCGCGCATTGGGCGGCCACGCCTCGGTCACGACCATTCGCGGTGGAAGATTCGGTGCCTCTGCGAGCACCTCGCCGCCGCCGGTATCAACATCCAGGGCCGACTCGACCTGGCCAAGCCGGTAGGCGAGGAGCTTCGCGTACCCCCAGGGCGTGCGCTCTTCCGTCGCTCGACCGTTCAGCCAGCCAAACCCCACCCAGTCACGTCGGCCGCGACGGCCTCGGTCACCAATTCCTCGAACGGCCGGATCGGCATCATCCCAGTTCACCAACGGCCATCGGCACAAGATCACCAACTAGCCGGCCCCGGGCGCAGGAGCAGGGGCGGCTGTCCCAGTAGACCTGTCCGCTTTGAAGTCCCGCTCAGGTAGGTCATACGGCACACTGCTCGGCCCCCGGCGGTGAACCCGAGCCGGTCCGCGGTGGTCTCGGCGACCTGGCGCCACTCGTCGTCGGTGAGGTCCCGGTCCACCCCGCCCCTGCTGCCCGTAACACGACGCGGAGAGGTCGCGGCGCCTCCGTCTGAGCAGGCCCTACGGTGCGGTGAGGGCGCCCGAGCCGCGCGGATGACGCGGGGCCCGGCAACGGTGGGTGGGCGGGGGTGTCAGAGCGGGCGGTTGACGTGGCGCAGGGTCCAGCGCCCACCCCGCCCGTGCAGGGAAGTGCTGCACAGCGGGGGCACGTCGACGCGCCAGAAGCTCGCCGGGTCAGCGTCCAGGGCGGTGACGAGGACAGCGCGGACCACGGCGGGGTGCGTCACCGCCACGGTCCGACCGACGGGCAGCTGCGCCAGCCAGCCGCGCACCCGCTCGACCAGCCCCAGCACCGACTCCCCGCCGTGCGGTGCGGCCGCCGGGTCGGTGGTCCAGGCCGCCAGCTCGTCGTGGTCCACCTCGTCGAGGCCGAGTCCCCGCCAGCGACCGGTGTCGAGGTCAGCCAGCCGGACGTCGACGACCGCGTCCACACCCAGCGCCGCCGCGGTCTGCCGGCACCGGGTGCTGGCGTCGGCCACGGCGTGGTCGGGCAAGCGGAGGCGCGCGGCCCGCGCCACGTCCAGGGCACGGGCCTCCAGCGGTTCGTCGAGCGGTAACCGCGCCGCCCTCAGGGCTGCGGTGCTCCCGTGGCTGACCAGGGTGAGTCGGGCGGTGCTCACACCGTCGCGGGCACCCGCGCCGTGGCCGCCGCGCGGAGGGAGCGCTCGGTGAGCGCACCGAAGCCGAGCCCGAGAGTCGTCCACACGGTCAGCTGGATGGCGGAGGTCGCCAGCCGGAAGCTCCACAGGGTGTCCCCGGCGAACCCCTCGGGTGTCTCGTTGACGCTCGGCAGCACCAGGTAGGCGACCACGACCACGACGAGCCCGGCCAGCAGGGCGAGCAGCGCACCGTTCCACGCCCCGTACCGGCGGCTGAGGTGGCGGGCGAGCACGACCCCGCCCACGACCACGGCGACCGAGATCGCCACCAGCACGAAGTACCACTGGGTGCGGTAGCCGATGGTGTCGGACACGCTGGCCCCGGGCGGGTTGGCCGGGTACTTCAGGGCGGGCAGCACGTGCAGGGCGACGAAGCCGCCGAGCGCGACGACCACCGCCGTCGCCCGGGCGCTCAGCGACCCGAGCCGGCCCTGGGTGAACGCGTAGGCCAGCCCGTACAACCCACCCAGTGCGACCGCGAACACGATCGTGCCCACGCCCAGGCCGAGGGTGGACTGCACGGAGCGGCTAACGAGCTCGACCTTGTGGTCCACGCCGCTGGTGGCGGCGTGGGTGCTGGCCTGCTCGAAGGCGATACCGAGGGCCAGCGGGCCCTCACCGAGCAGGCGGGCCACGACGACGGCGAGCACACCAGCGAGGACGCCGACGAGCATGCCGCGCAGGAGCAGGGTGCGGGTCATGGTGGGCGACCCGCTCAGTGGCAGGGAAAGCCCAGCAGGTGCCGGGCGTCGTGCACGAACTCGTGCAGCGTCTCCCCCGGGATCAGCGCGGTCGCACCCTGGTCCGCGCCCACGAAGTACAGCGCGAGCAACAGGAACGCGGCGAACATCAGCCACGGGGCAACCGCGCGCAGCGGGATGACGGGCAGCGCGGGGACGGCGAGCGCAGGGCTGGGTTGGGCGGCGTAGGTCACGGGTGAACCTCTCGGGTGGAATACGGCGTTCCGGGCGGTGGAGCTCCAGCGGCAGGTCTGACTCGCAACCCCACACGGGGGTCGACCACAGTGGCGCGACCGTTCCGGGTTCTCACCGGGATTCCGACCGCTGGACCCGCGCAGCAGACCACCCCGACCCCACCATCGTCAAGCCTGAACAGACGCTCAGACATGACGTTCTTCGCCCTCGACGACCAAATCACCTCCGCCGCCGCCGCGCGGGACGCCGCCCTCGCCGACGTTGCCCGCACCCACGACGCCGCCACCGCCCACGCCCACCAGGGCCAGCAGAACTGCGTGCATCAACTCCACGACCGGGGCCTGAAGGTCGACGACATCGCCACCCTCAGCGGGTGGAGCACCACCGAAGTCAGCAAAGCCCTGCGGGCCCGACCCACGGTCGTGGCGGCACCGGTGGTGTGGGGACCACCACCGGTGGACACGATCACCCGGTTCTGGGCGAAGGTCACCCGCACCCCCGACTGTTGGTGGTGGACCGGGGCGGTGTCCTACCCCGATGGGTACGGGCGGATCAGCTGGACCCAGGACGGGGAACGGCGCA
>JAABUP010007399.1_pt1 | contig 14788 bp, 21 predicted proteins | sample 5559201 | NCBI WGS metagenome assembly JAABUP01 (sample SAMN10711887, study PRJNA513373) | rock metagenome | isolation source: Antarctica rocks | place: Antarctica | reverse complement strand
CCCGCAAGCAAGGGTGGCAGGGTCGCATCCACGTGTCATGCCACGGATGGGCAGTGAGCCTTCGTCACTCCGCTTGCAGTGACTGCCGCGCTCTTGTCAATTATTACACGGCGGCCACTGCTGCGCTCTTATCAACGAGCGCTGTGCGGCCAGGTCGACGTGTGGGACCACGAGCGCTCGGAGCCGGTGGCCAGCTTCGCGTGGGGCGCAGACACCGTGACGGCCGTGCGCTTCAACCCGGCCGACAGCGAGCTGCTGGCGTCGGCCGCGAGCGACCGCGCGGTCGCGCTGTATGATCTGCGCAACGCGGCGCCCGTGCGCAAGCTGGTCATGCAGGCGCGCCGCCCGCGGCGCGGACGGCCGGCTGACCCACGAGCCTGGTGGCTGTCGCCAATTGTTGTCTTTGATGCTTCCGTGGCTGCGATACCAATTTCACGTGCTGCAGGATGTGCCAGACATACAAAGCCACCGAAGCGTTGCAGGCTGTAGCTGCGAAGGGCCGCTGTTGGGCCGTGTGAGAGTGAGGTTTGGCGGTGGAGGAGGTGCAAACAACTGCTTACTGCCTGCCAGGAGCCCTGCGCAGCACTAGGAGGTCCCTGAGAGCGCGGCGTGGCGCGGCGCGCAGACGCGCAGCAACGCCATCGCCTGGAACCCGATGGAGCCCATGAACCTGACGCTGGCCAGCGAGGACTGCAACCTGTACACCTATGACCTGCGCCGGCTGCAGGCTGCGCTCTGCGTGCACAAGGCGCGGCGCCTCGCCGGCAGATGGCCGCGCGCTTGCAGCGCGCTGGGCCGCTGGGGCATTTGTGGCTGATGTGTGTCTGGTGGATGGGCGGGGGTTAGGCATGTCCTGCAGGCACGTCCTGCTTGCCTGCACAGACCTGGTCTGACACTGAGCAAGCTCTCAACTGGGGTTCTTGATGTAAGCTCGACTAAGGCTCTGAATGTATGCGGCGGTCCAACCCGGGCGCAGGACTTCACGTCGGCGGTGATGGACGTGGATTACTCGCCGACGGGGCGCGAGTTTGTGGCGGGCAGCTACGACCGCAGCGTCCGCATTTTTGGCCACACGGGCGGCCGCAGCCGCGAGGCGCGCTTTCATCTGCATTCCTGTGTTGGACCTGCATTCTTGCATCGCAAATAGTCCTGGTGCTTGGGGCTGTAGATAAACCTCTACAACTTCACATCAGACTGATCGCACAGTAGAGGTCACTGGTTAGCTGCTGGCGACAAGTAGGACCAATACAAGGTTGGTGATGGCGCAGCTAGGAAGTGCAGTGCGCCATGACATGTCATGCGGGAGCTGGTTCAAGGAAGGCAGGCCACGTGTTGGTCACAGCAGGATCGAGGGCGGGGGCGTCGGCGCAGGTGTATCACACGGCGCGCATGCAGCGCGTGTTTGCCGCGCGCTTCTCAGGCGACGGCGCGTACGTCTTCTCCGGCTCGGACGACATGAACGTGCGCGTGTGGAAGGTGCGCGCGCACCGCGTCAGCCCCGCGCTCCGCATCCCGCTCGAGTGGGGTGCCTGCGCTGTCCGCACGCTGCTGCGGCGCGGCGAGCCCGCTGGCCTGCTGTGTCAGCTGGCGGCGTCGAGGATGTTGCGCAGTTCCTCGTTGTTTCTCTTCGGCGTGCTGCCTTACCAAGGCATGCCTGTCTCTCACTCCGCATGGCAGTTATGCACATATCCTGGCTTGCAACGAGAGGTCTCCCGCCTGACGTGGCGCGTGCGCTGGCGGCGCAGGCGCAGGCGAGCGCGCAACAGGGCACGCTGCTGCCGCGCGAGCGGCACAAGGCGGCGTACCAGGCGGCGCTCGTGCAGCGCTTCCGGCACCTGCCGGAGGTCAAGCGCATCGAGCGCCACCGCCACCTGCCCGCCGCGCTCTACAAGGCGCGCGCCGGAGGGTCTGGGCGCCGAAGCATAGGCAGGGTCGGAGCCTGGATGCGTGATAGGCGCGGATGGAGACCGCCTGGTCTGCTGGTGTGCGCGGTGGAGCGCCAATGCCACCTGCCGGCCATGCTCTGCATCGCGCGAGTGGGAGAGGGTAACAGAGAGTGCGCGGGGAGAGTAAGCAGAGAAATATGCGCTGCGACGATGCTTTCTCAGTACGCGTGCTTCGCGCCAGATGTTGTCTATCAGCGCTGTCCAAGGCATGAGCTGCACTGAGGGTAAGTGCGGCTGCGCGGCAGGCGACCAAGGCGCGGCGCGCGGCGGTGGACGCCGACTCGCGCAAGCTCAAGCGGCGGAAGGCGAACAGCGCGCCCGGCTCGGTGGGGGACAAGCCGGAGCGCAAGAAGCGCATCGTTGCAGAGCTGGAGTGAGGGGGTTATCAAGGGGCGCGGCCTGGGCGCATGTCTGTGTGCCCAGCAACTGGTGTAGCAGGCTGCCGCAGAGGCGGCGCAAGTGAGGCGAGTCACAGCCCCACAAGCTGTGTTTGCAGAGGCTGAACCTGGCTTGTGTTGTCAGTGTGGTTCACGGCTTCCTGTGTGTTCCGGGCAGAATGCTTGCATGCGTTGTAACAGTAGTGCTGCGGCGTATTGCACTTTTGATTAGGTTAGTGTGGTCTGCATGCATGTCTGTCAGCTTGCTTAGATATATCGTGCGTTTGCACATGTATGAAGTGCCTGTGCGGCCCGGCAGTCCTCAACTGCACCAGCATTGCACACCAACTTCATCTGCATGCTTGACACCACGGCTGATGATCACAGCAGCCGGCCCGCATCTTACATATGCATAAAGCGCTGTGAGGCGCATGTTATGATGTATAGCCAGAGCGCGGTGCCTGCACGCCAGGCATACCACATGAGTGGCCGCAATTGACCACTGCGAAGGGCCGACTAGGCCAGAACAAGGGGCCCCTGTGACCAGACACACAAGCTTGGCCGCGACTGGCAATGAGCAAGGCGCGGCAAGCAGGAGCGCTCACACTCGGTCAGGCGACGCGCTTACTAGCAGGCGGCGCTCGCTGACAACTTTGCGCCTCGCCACCGGCAAGCAGGCAGTGCCTGGCCAGAACCAGCAAGCAAGCAGGCAACAACCCAACCAATGACCCCTCTTGCTCCTGCAGGCTCAAGCTCGTGCAGTGCTAGCGCGTGAGAGTGCGAGCACGTCAGGCTACCGCAGCAGACCTGGCCAGAGCCTGCAGTGGTGTCCAGGCCCAGGGCCGCCTTCAGCGCCGCCTGTTCTTTCTTGGCCTTCTCCAGCTCCGCCGTCATGCGCGCCTGCAGCCAGCACAGCTTTATAGCTTCACGAGCGGCAGAACCGGCCCGGGGTAGCTGCCAGCACCTGGCACTGCCCGGCACAAGGGCACTTTTTCGCAGGCAGAGTGGAGCTTTGCTATGGGTGGGTTGACCGCACCAGGGCCACCACTAGCTCGGCACGGGTCATAGTTGTGTAAGAGCTCATATTTGCAAAAGCAAGGGGCGTAGTGCAAGGCTCGCGGGTGTTTAAAAGTATGCCTGGCCTGGAGACTTGATCAGCCTTGGGAGAAAGCAGCCATGCAGTGAGCTAGGGTTTGGGGATGTGCTGTTATTCATGCACTGCTCGGTGTACATCTAGGCTGGCTGGGCTCTCTAACCAGGCAGCACCGCACGAGGCGGCAAAGACAGCACAGCGCACAAGCGCGTCCTTGCCAATTCCGCACGCGCCCCATGCCTGGCATGCTGGCAGAGGTGCGCGCACCGCGAGCGAGGCCTGCATCCGGCCAGTGCGCGATGCATCGCCCCGGCGGCGAGGCAGCCACTGCGTTGAGCGGCGGGAGCGCCTGCATGCATGCAGATGCAGGGCGCCATCCGCGCCTGCACAGGCAAGGATGTCCAAGAACTACTGCATGTGTATGAAAGCAGCAAATGTGTTAGCGCATGCGCCCAAGCGTGGGCTATGTGCTATGCGTTGTTGCATTGACTCAAGTGTCTAGGCTACCTCGAAGTGTGGGCGCGCTGTCTGCTGGTTGTGTGTTTGCGCGGCAATGCACTCGCTGTAGCTGTGCACAAAGGAGCTGCGCCCCGCCAGCATGAGCTTTGAACATTTCCTGAGTCGCGCTTGTTCGCAGTTGACATACTCGCCTGTTGACAAGTTCTGTTGTTTCCCTTATGACAAGAGAATGGCATGTGCGTGCAGACCGCGTCGTCCAGCTGGCAAGCCTGGCATCACTGATAATGTCGCCTGTCATATTCAGGCCGCGCACAGTGCTACTGCATGCTGCTCTGTAGCTTGCTGGGCAAAGAGCCGGTCGGCGCTGACCACCGCGCGCGCAGGGCGTGCGGCGCATGGAGTGCATGGTCGCGCGCGGCGCGCGGGAGCCGGCACTGGCCTGCGCTGTGACCCCCAGCGCGACCTGGAGGACCCGGACTCGCATGGATGCGGGAGGGACAGTGCCGCTTTGGGCCGAGCAGCAGCTGACGTGGGTTCACATTTGAGAGGCAGCACGTGACTGTCCGGGCCGGCGCTGCTAACAAGGGCGGCACGCGCTGGTGCAGAGGGTGGGGGGACTGTTGCATCAGGAAAGCATGCAAGGCTGCCGGCAGCCAGCCGCGGCAGCTGTCAGCATTTGCTCTGCAGAACAAAGCGGGCTGACTGTGCTTTGGAGGGGCCTGGGCTTGTGGTTCTGTGCATCCGCAGGGCATGGCCTGAACATAGCGTGCGGCAGTGTTCTGCATTGAAGCAAGGACTCGCTGGAACTGTTTGGATCCAGAGTGTTTGGAATTAAAGCGTTTGCTTTCTCAGGAGACATTGTTGCAGTATTGTCTGGCCCGCTGGACGCTCAGCACATGCAGCAGTTGCTGGCTTACGCATCATGCGATGCCCAAGTGGCCCATGCGCATTTATATTTGAATGGTGTGCACAAGGCCAGCTGCTTGCATCTGTGGGGAACCTGGCTTGGCGCTGAACCTGAAAAAAAATCATCTAGCCGTTTGAATCTGAGGGAGAGCACACATGTGTGATGGCTGCCGCAGAAGGGCAAACAAATTACTTGGCGCGTTGTCTCCCTTGAGCTATGGCAGCCAGCAGCGAACGCGCATGGCAGTTTGTGCGCAGCGCAGCCCTGGGTTACCGCATGGACCACCTGCGTTTGGCACTCCAGGTGCGAAGGCTTCAACCTCACCTCAGCACATTGGCATGCTGAGCGCAAGCGCTTGTCAACACAACAGTACTGAGTCACTCGGGTGCTGTCGCAACGCAGATGGCACTGGCTGTTGCGGTGGCGCTGCCCTTTGTCTGGTGCAACTCCCTGTACTTTGCGCTGGGCTCCACCTCGTTCTGGGTCATTGTCACTGTCGGTGCGGCCACAAAGCTGCTCTGTCGCCAGGCAGCCCCGTGGAAGGCACTGCAGGTAGCCATGTGTGTATGACGCATAACACAGGGCCCAAGGCTGGAGTGCTGTGCTTGGTTTTTTAGCGGGGGATGTGCATGGAGTCCGCTCATACGTGATGTCTATGCGGGAGGGCGAGCTGTGGTGCTCTCTTGGGGGCCAGGGCTGTCCCTGCCTGCCACTGGTGTGCACACGTAGTGTCAACCCCCAACCCCGTGCCTGTGCGTGCTGCAGTGGTCGCTCTGGCGCCAAACGTGGGCTCCGCGCTCAAGAGGTCGTGGCAGGGGGCTGGAGGGACCATCCTGGGAAGCGCGCTCGGCATCGCAGTTATGGCGATCATGGAGAGAATCATCGGGAGCAGCGCCTTCAACCAGCATCCTGTGGCGTCGGTGCGCACCAGCACTTGGGTACCACCGGGAACTGCAGAAAGGGCAACCAAGCCGGCGGGCCGAGCTTGCTTGTGGTGTCACGAGAGCAGCTTGTGACCTGTGCCGAGGAGAGACGCGCTCACCCGGCAGGCGGTGTGGGGGACCGTGTTCCTGTCGCTGGGGGCCGGCCTGCTGATGCTGCACAAGGCGCGCCTCGCCCCGAAGCTGCGCTACGGCATGGACGTGGCGCTGCTCACGTTCGCCGTCGTGGCCGTGCCAGGTGCGGCCAGCGGCTCACGAGCACCTTGGGAGTGGGTGCATGTGCGCAGCGCGCTGTGCTTCCAGACGCGACCACACCGAAGTGCGCATGAGGATGTGTTGCGTAGCAAGGAGCGCGCCTTGTCTGTGTGTGCGATGTGACGGCAGTACACCGTGTGCATGTTTATAGAAGGCTCTGCCGCAAGGTGGGAGAGCAGGCCTCTCGGAAGAGGGGAAACATGTAGGGCGTGCTATGCCATCCTCTTGATTGCCTGTACAATGAAAGTACAGAGTCTGACAACAACGGTATGTGGCAGGTCTGCGGTCAGACGATGACAACATCATGGAGTCGCTCAGGCTGGCTGCAAATGCATGCATCGGCGTGGGTGATCCCCCAATCGATGGGCTCACCTTGACATTCCCCTGCACTGTGCTTGGCTGGTCTTCCATGATCTCGAAGCTGCTGTGCTCCCTGACTCTGGAGTGGTGTGATCACCCTCAGTCTAGCTGCCAGACAAGCGATCCAAACTTGCGTGTGGCCACACCGTTGTTCCTGCGGCCATGAGGTCATGCCCAAGTCAGGTGCTGGCCGAGCCGAGAGTGCTCAGGCATCACATTCAGCCCGAGAACAAGTACTAGCGGACTATTTCATATCGTGAGAAGGTTGAATGTGCTGCGTCTCGTCCGGATCCAAGCCTGCCCGCGACCCCTGTCCTGGCGGCACAGGCATCGCGCTGATAGTGGCGGGCGTCATCTTCCCGGTGCGCGTGCGGGAGGCGCTGCGCAAGGCCACCGCGCAGCTGCTTGAGCAGCTGGGCGACTTTGCCTTCTTCACGCTGGGCGAGTTCTGCCAGGCGCGGGCGCCAGGCACCCATGCGCAGCAGTGTCTGATCTTTGATAGTGGCCAGGCCCATGCCGAGAGGAACGCAGCACATGGTGCACGTGCGCTCGCACGTTACGGGGCTGTTGTGCTGTGCTCATCCAGCGTTCTGCAAGGTTCTCAAGCACATGCTCCGCAACGATGGCTGGGGCAGCTGTAGGAGGTGCCTTGCTTTTCTATATGCACGCCAGTAAGCAGCTCACATGACGCTGCAGACTCAAGTAGAAGCTCCTCGCCTGGACCCTGCAGACCCTGCTGATGACAAGGGCCATTCCTGTGTGCTTAGTATTACACAGCCGTGCATGCCGTCCCTGGCGCACGCAGGAGCCGGACGCGGAGGGCCGCGTGCCGGGCTGCAGCGGGACGGACGTCTCCCGCCAGTTCCTGGACGACGGCTTGGTGCGCCTGCTGCGCTCGCTCCGCGGCCGGCCTAGCATGTGCTCCCCGCTGGTTGCTGGCATACGCATCATTGCATGACATATGCATGCTCGCGGCATTTACGAGCACACTCGCGTGCGGCGCAGGCCGCCAAGTACGAGGACGCGTTGGCGGACGGCCAGCGGCTGCACGCGGAGCAGGCGCACGTGACCGCGTTGCTCGGGCCCGCGCGCGCGGAGTGGGCGCTGCCCTGCAAGGGCCGGGAAGGCGTGCCCGTTGCGGCCTACAAGCGCATCAGCCGGTGCGCGGCCGTCCTCGCGGGCGCGCGCGCGCGCCCATCGCGACCCCGACCATGTTCTCCGGAACAGCGCATGTCGCTGTTCTCACTTGAGTCTTGACATGGACTTGCTGCCCTGCTGCTTGCCAGGCAGGGCCGCCGGTACCCGTCCTTGTGTCCTCCAGCCCGCTGCACCTGCGCCGGCCCGCACATCAAGGCGCTGTCTGCGCACAGGGGCAGCGCTCTGCACCTGCACCGGCGCGCCCGCCCACAAGCCGCCCGCACGGCGCGCTGCGCCCCGCAGGGCGGCGATGCGCACGCTGACGATGCTGGTGGCGCTGGTGCACCAGCGCCGGCGCGCGCACGCTCAGCAAACCCTCCGCACCAAAACCCTGCGCCCCGCAGGGCGGCGCTGCGCGCCCTGACGACGCTGGTGTCGCTCGTGCATCAGCGCCGGCGCGCGCGCGCGCAGCAAACCCTCCGTACCGAAACCCTGCGCGCCGCAGGGCGGCGCTGCGCGCGCTGACGACGCTGGTGTCGCTGGTGCACACGCTGGAGGGCGGCACGCTGCGCCTGCGCCTGTGCGCCAAGAACGGGCCGCTGCTGGAGGTGCTGCGGCAGGACCTGGCCGCCGCGCTCACCGCGCTGGCCGGCATCGTGGCGGGGCATGGCTCGGGTGCGGCCACGCGCCCGCGGCGGCGCCACTCGCATGTCGGCTGCGGCAGCGCGGCGGGTGGGTGCCGCTGCGCGCGCTCCTCGCAGAGCAGCTGATGTTCTGATCAAGCGCGCCTTGTTTTAAGCATGTCAGGACGGTGACATACAAGTAGCACGAAATGCTTACTGGCAGCCGGTTGTGCAGTTCAAAAGCTACTCTGCCAGAGTATGATGTGCTGTGACGAAGAGGATGGAAAGCGCTGGTGGGGTGATAAAAATTAAGCACACAGTCCGGGTCCCTGACACGCCAGCGCGCAGAGGCGTACGCGGAGGCCAAGGCGGGCGCGCTGGGCGAGTCGGTGGCCGCGCTGCAGGCGGCCACGCAGGTCGAGCCGCTGGGCGGCGGCTACGACATGGCCGTGGAGACGCTCGCGCTCGCCTGCTTCGCGGCCACGCAGCTCGCGCGCCAGGCGCGCTGCCCCGCCCCGCATCCTTCTCATGAATCCCCCGCATCCTTCTCATGAATCGAGCAAAGCGGACACTCTCTCTGTCAGTGCCTTTTTTTACTCTTGACACAACGCATGAAACCTATGTGCTGGCCTTACCAGGCCGACTCGGCAAGGCCAGGCGGTGGTGCGGGCGCTGTTGCACCACATGAATATGATGCCACACACAACCAGGAAACATGGCAACATTATACAGCAAAGGAGCTCAAGGCTGGTGCAAATTACAGTGGGTGTGGCTCATCAACAGCCATGCCTGTCTGGGTCTGCGGCAGGGCGCATGCACGCCTCTGCACAACCTGCACGCTGATGGTGTGACGTACTCCACAGTCACGGTTGCGCAGGTGCCGAACATGCACGCCTCTGGACAGCCTGAAAACAGTGTGATTTACTCGTAAGCTCACGGATGCGCAGGTGACGATCATGTACGCCGAGCTGCGCCCAGGCCCCGGCGCGCGCGTGCACGCGCACGTCAGCGCGCTCAGCGGCATGCCGGCGCCTGGCGGCGACAAGCTGCGCGCGCCGCCGCCGCGCCAGGATCCGCCGGACGCAGGGTCTGGACGGCCTGACGGTGATATGGGTGCCGTGGGAGGGCCGTACCGACGGCCCTGCAGCGGGCCGGGCACTGAGAACGGCAGGGCAGCCGAGCCCGGGGCAGGCGAAGACCCGGGCGTGCCTGCTGCGGCCCTGACCGAGGGCGGCGCCGTGCAGCGCGTGTCGCCATTTGCGAGGCATGCAGGGAGCGCCGGGCCGCGCATCGGCAACCTGGCGGACAGAGACACCCCGCACAGAGCGCATGCGCACCCGGGCATGCGCTCCGATGAGAGTCGTGCGCACCCGGCCAGCGCGCTTGACGCCGGCGGCTGGCCAGCAGTATGGCAGCGCGCTGGCTGGGCCGCCATGAGCGGCGGGGCATTTCGCCCAGGCCGCAGCATGCAGAGCTCGCGCTCCGCGCCGCCAGCAGCCCTGCGCGCTGGCGCAGCGCGCTGCTCCGTCCCCGCAGCGTCCCGGATGCCAGCCGCTGACGTGGAGCGAGGCGAGGGCGCGCCCGGCGCTCCGCGCAGCGGTTGCAGCGGCGCCGCGGGCAGAGCGCCGGGCGGGCATGCAGGGCCTGGCCCAGGCCCACACCCCACCGCTGCGTCGTCTCCAGGCCTTGCCGCTGCGCTGCCCGGCGTGCCAGAGCGCGACGAGAGTGACATGCGCACGCCTCAAGTCTGCCAGCCGGCGGTGCCACGGGCCGGTGCGCAAGTGACTCCTGCGCTGTCAGCAGGGCAGCGGCTGGGCACCCAGCCCTCGTTCCACAGCCCGGATAACCCATGGGAGTAAGGGCTTTAGGCTAGAGCCTTTAGCAATGTGGATGTTTATGTACTACTGCTGGATTGCGTGTGTTCTGCTCCGTGTCGCATCTGCTACCTACTCAGCTCTGTCCAGCTCCGTCTGACACATGTACTGAAGTGAGTCCCTATGTATTCTACTGCTTGCTCTGGAAGTTCGCGCTTCATCGTTTGTGTCTAGGCAGCATGATGCAATTTGGGCTGCATTAAACTGCAACTTAGATGCTGCACATGCTGATATCAGTCTATCAATAGGTCTCATACCTGCTTGTGTTTCACCACTGCTGTAGGACATTAGCTATACTGTTATCGTTTGGACGTAACAGTGCATGCTTGCACATCCTGCCTCAAGTTGTGGTCAAGGTGTGTAAGCGGAATGCATCACTGATCAAGGCCAAACATGCGAAATGAGTATCCTTGTAACAGAGGATAATGACTTCAATGCGATCATTTGGCCGTGCTGAGCTGCCCCCCATACATGGAGGGACCATGCTGGTCTTAGCTGAATACCATGACAGGTCCCGTGCAGCACCCTCAAGGCCGTCCCTGCACTGCGTTTGCCTTCATGTGAACCTCCTCTGGCAATCTGCGACCTCACTGTAGGGGCAGCACGAGCTGACTCTCAGTACCTTGGGCATGTGTCTGTTTAATGCGCTGCACGGGTCTGCACAGTGATCACATATCCCCCTCACAACGCAAGGCCAGGAGAACCAGAGCTAATCATACCCAAAGCTGCTCGACCGCCAAAGAAGAACAACCCTGCCCCAGCTGCACTCACCGAGCATAGCCATATATGATGCCAAGGCCCTCACTCCGCACACGGTTGAGCCGATACGCGTGCAAAGCCTGCGCATGTGCGCGCGCCGCCAGCGGCGACCACGCCAGCACATGCATGTGCTGTGGTGCGACGCACTCGCGCCCCTGCAAGAGGTGTTCATGTCACTGTCAGCCTTTGCAGGCATGAAACACACGTCTATGATGAGGACGGATTGCTATGTGCAGCGTTAGCGCGCACGGACAGACTCTGCTCGGGCTCTATAGCGCGTGCAGGCCAGTCGTGGTATGGCAAACAGTCTTTGGCCATGAACAGTGTTGGATTGCTGGTTGGGCCAAAATGGCATCCTCCAGTCTTGCAGACGGCCTCTGGTACTCCATGAGCCGAGGCTCCGTGCCCCGCTGCCTGGGGCCAAACAGACGCCCCGAGTCCTGGCAGCCACTGGCGAGCGCATCGAGCGCGCCTGATATGGGCTGCGGCAGGCGCCGCCGGCAGAGCGCGGGCTGATGATGTCGGGACTGTCCGGCGGGCGCGCGCCGATCGCGACGCGCCGGCCGAAGCACGCATGGCTGCGCCCGCGCTCCAGCGGATCCACGTCGTCGGCGCTCAGTCCTGCGCACCTACTTATTTTAACCAGCGCACAGCGAGAGTGCGACGCACCTCGGACAGCTGCATGGCCAAGTGCTGACATATGGCAAGTCTGCCGGCATGTGTTATTCCTCCTTGATGCTTGCATGTGGGCATTGCCATCATTAGGACGGCAGGCACATGCAGAGCAACATTGCACCTAACAGTTGCCGAGCCCCTGCCCTGGATGCGCACCCTCGCCCAGGCCCATGACGCGCTCGGCGGTGCTGACTCGCGCGGCAGCCGTGCGCGCGCATGCAGCGCGGCCCCGCGGCGAATCGGGCTCTGGCGCATCAACAAGCGCGGCTGTTCCGTACAGGTGGTCGGCCTGGCTGTGCACAAATCAAGTTTGTGCTGCGGCGGCAAATGCTGCTGGGGCAGGACATTGCAAAATGCCTACCTCCCGCCGGCGAAAGAGGCATGCATGCAGGCAACGCTAAGTGCACTTGGTCTGGCAGACATTTGCACTTACAGCCGCCCCAGACACACGAGGAGAGCTGCACACACGTCTGAAAGTCCCTGGGGTGCCATTGGTCAGTCACAGGCAGGATCGATCACTGCTGCCATGCAGTGAGTGCCTGCACGCGCGGAGGAGCTTGCGGCTTCACGTGCCAATGGCGAGAGCGCGCGTGCGCGCCTGCGCGGAGGGCGCGCTGTAGCAGCGCTTGGAGGTGCGCGCCGCTTGGGCCGCGGGCTCAGAGCCCTCAGGCGCGCCCTGGCACAGGATGTCCCTGCATCACGCCGCGTGTGCAGGCCGGGCGTCAGACCACTGCACCGTCCACAGTCCGGATGCAGTGCGCGCTCGAGCACAGCATTATGCACTGGGTGGAAACTGCAACCCGCGAGCGCGGCGCAGGCTGGGCAAGGGCCTGCGCACCGCGGCGGCCGCAGCAGGGGCGAGTGCGGCGTCCACGCCCGGCCGGGCGGCGGCGGCGCGCCCTCTCGGCCGTCCCAGGGGGGCCGCCCGCGGCCCCTGAGCGGCCTGTCGCGCCCCTGGAACCGCGCGCCCAGCAGCAGGCCTGCCGCGCGGGGGTCCTGAGCCTCGTGATGCTCAGTGAAAGCTTGCCAGACTAACCAGGCAGGTGTGGTTGGGCCGCGGCCTGAGTCATGTGTCTGCATGAGCCTCACAGACACTCCCCGAGGTCTGGCTGGCGCGGCCTGCGCCGGACGCTTCTGGATGTCAAGGTGGGTGCATTGGCAGGGCGCTGTCAGTGCCGGCCGTGAGGCAGACGCCAATGTCCTGCTGCCGGGGGTGCGTTCCGCCGGCCCAACTCCACCTGAGCTGCCTGGCCGCCCACACGAGCCGCAGGGGCCCACCCGCGGCGACAGTGGGCGCCGGCGGCTGCCCACGGCCAGGCCGCTGCTGCCGGGGCGGCGCCGCAGTCGCCCCGCACCAGCAGGTCCCGCAGCCGGGCGCCTGCAGCGACAGGGGTAGGGTAGGGTTATGGCCCCCATCCTGTTACAGGGCTTCCAGTGCCTGCTCGCCCTGCACGCCCTGGCGCCCCGCGTGCGGCGCCGCGCACACCACAGGAGCTCCCTCCTGTGCTGCGTGTGCGCGTCACGCAAGCTGGCGCCTTCGCGTCGGTCACCAGCAGTGGCACCCAACGCCAGAGCTGCTAGCTGGAGCACAGACGTACGACTAGACAGAGGCTGTGCTGGAACGGGGGGCGCCCAAGGTGTAGTACCTGACACCGCTGGGGCGGTGTTGCGCAGGGCGCTGGCGCCGGCGCCGGGCGCGGACACCACTGCGCAGGGCCTGCGCCACCGCACTAGGACAGGTTTCCACTGCAGCCGTTTGCGGACTGAGAGGGGCTCTTGCGGCAGCCCGGAGCTTCCACTGCACGTTCGGGCCTGAGCATATGCTACAAGCTGTCTCTACAGGCGCTCTGGTCAGCGCCAATAGTCAGCACGCAGCAGCCACGAGCAGCGGAGCGGCGAGCGCCCCAGGGGGCGCGCACTCCTTGGCGCTCGCCGCCGCTCGTGCGGGAGCGCCCACGCCACGGTGGGGGCAAACCACCTGCGACCGCGCGCTGTGCGCCTTTAGCGCCGCAGGGGCTTGTAGAAGGGGGGCACGCCTGTGACTCCTGTGAGCGCGCACCCAGGCGGAGGCGCAGGAGGCTTCTTCCTGGGGGTGAGTATGCGGGCCGGGGGAGCTGCCATAGCGCCCCCGCTGCCTGGCTCCGAGCACTGCACAGCACGAAGGCTCAAGACGCCGGGGGCGGGCCTGAACAGCTAGCTGCCTCTCTCGGTTTGTAATCAAAGGCGAAAGCGGGACGGAACGGTGAGCGGGGGAAGAGGCAACGGTCGAGCGCGACTCAAGCATTCCCGCTTTGCCTAGGCCGCCATTGTGCCAGTGCAGTGGTGAAGGGCGGGGCCAGGAGGCAGGATGCAAGTGGCAGGCGCCCTGGTGGGCGGCTGCGGCTGCACAATGGGGGCGCAAAACTGCGGCAGGCCGGCCGGGGCGGGGCGCTGCCGTGCACCGTCGAGGAGAGACAGGCGAGCGTTTGACAAGGCTGCGCGGAGGCGCTCGGAGCTGGTCGCCTCCATCGGTGCGCGCCTCGCTGCCGCACGGCTTGCCTCCCTGGCTACTTGTGCGCTGCAGCTCTGCCGGGGCCGCTCCGGCTGGGCGGCACGTGACCGAGCGTATGGTGCCACTGCACCCCCGGACCTCGCACTTGAACAGCATGTCCATTTGTATAAGCAGCACATATCCGGTCGTAGCACTTGCACACCCCCTGCGCGTGCTTGCTCGGCTGTTGTGCATCCGCTCTGTACAGTCACGAAGTGGTGTCCAGTGGTCAAAGTGGTGTGAATGTGGCGGAGCAGGCTCCGGTGCCTGAGAGCGCCCAGCGCGTGACACAAGCTTTGGCTAGCACACCAAGTTGTTCGGGTGTAGAGTGGCCCAGCATCAGCATGCAGCTCGCCCAACAGCACTTTGAGCGGATAAGCACAGTCCGCGTTCTCTCACTGCTTTGAAGGGGGGGCTTTCTGTCTTGCTTGGCACGGCCTCCGGTCAATATGACTGACCTGCATGCTTGTCCTATTTGTGGGTACTGGTGTGCAGCGCCGGCTCGGCCGCTGAGCGAGAGGCAGCGCAGGTCTTGGAGTGCCGGCCTGCGCGCAGCTGCTGGGCGTCAAGCCGCTCGCGCTCCTGCAGAGCGCACAAACACAAGGGTGACATGACTGTGTCCGCCTGCCCCTGCTCGTCGCTGAGGCTGTGCGGCGCTCGTGGCGCAGTGCCGGCCGGGCTGCCGTCGAGCGCGGAGGCGGCCGCGGGCAACGGCGTCGCCGACTCGCAGCTGCTGGACCCGGACCTGCTGGCGCTGCTGCAGGACGTGCAGGCGGGCGGCGTGTCGCCGGAGGCGGCCGCGCTGCAGCTGCGCGAGCGCAGCGCGGGCTACGAGCAGGCGCGCGCGCTCAA
>JAABUP010007396.1_pt1 | contig 14796 bp, 13 predicted proteins | sample 5559201 | NCBI WGS metagenome assembly JAABUP01 (sample SAMN10711887, study PRJNA513373) | rock metagenome | isolation source: Antarctica rocks | place: Antarctica | reverse complement strand
CGGGGGAGTGTGTCGTCGGGCAGTGCCATCGACACGTTGACTCGTACTCGCCCGTGACCTGTCAATAGCCCCCATCAAGGCGGGACCTAGGCTGTTACGAATTTGCTAGGTTGCGGGTTTAGCCATTACTCAAAGATGCGTGGTCAATCGGGCACGCGCGGCGCTTGCGGACGGCAACCGCATAGCTGCCTTGACGTAGCTCCCGGTCTGGATGAGGCAATAGCACCTCGCCAAGACGTTCCCAATCCGCCTCTGCAACATCCCCAGCCTCTTTGCAAACGAACGATGCTAGCGTTTCCTCCCGATACGCAAGTTGCGGGACGGGTTGGACCTGTAGGAAGGGCGTATTGGCCCGGATGTGGACCGCCACATCGGTCCGGGTCAACCGAACGTTGGTAAAGAGCGGGCCAAACCAAAGGTCTGTCTCGATGACCCCCTCCCAGGCAGTAAGGCCAGCAACCGGAGGCAGGTTGACCGGGGGCCGCACCAGCAGGCTCCAGCCCGGCCGGGTCTTCGCCAGGAGACCTGTCCAGATCTGCACGCCGCCCAGTTCTGGCAGAGCGGTCAAGAATGGGGGCGAGTAGCCGCGCAACTTCTCAGGAACGGCAGCGTCGAACGCTGCGGCATAGCCAGGATACTGGACGGCGCCGCTCTCAGTGCCAGACAACGGCAGCCAGCCCTCGACGCCGTCGTAAGACCAGAAGACCTGCTCGCCGTCCCAGAGAAGCTGGATTTCCATTGGCGGGAACATCCAATAGCCGTAGCCGGTGGCGGACGTAAGAGAGTCGCAGTAGCGCATGGCCCGACTCGGCAGGTAGCCTGCGGCCGAACGCTCTGCCCGCTTCGGCGGCCTGCCCTGCGGGATCATGCAGAAAAATTCCACAATGGGATCTTGAGGCATGTGCATATCACTAAGGCAAGGGGCGGCATCCCACACGGACGTGCAGAATGCCTCGATGCCAAGAGTTGCTTAGAAGCGCATAAAGCCAGCACCAAGATGCACACGCCCGGTGTCTTTGGTAACGGCCTGAGCGTCAGTAGCAACAGGCTGGCCAACGCGGATGTTCGTGGAAACCAAAACATTGGTATCCGTCTCGGTCGACTTAGCTTTCGGCGCGGAATGCTGAGAAGATTGGATCATGGTCGCTGCTCCTAGGCGTTATTGCCTGAAACCACTGTTACCAGAAGGTTTTCCAAATATGTAGTCAAATACAGATTAATTAATCATCAAACAATAGTTAATATATTAGATGGTTATAGCGGTGCTTGATTGCGCTACGGCGTAGTATACCTGCTGATTTCACTACAAATTACATGTCTGCTAGACAAAATAAGCTATTCAGTTATTCTGCAATGGGCATGGTAGGTTGCTGCCCAAAAGGACTCCGATTTCCCACCCGATAAATCGCCGGAACCGCGTCTCAGGCCATTCCACACCGAAGTCCCCGCCTGCCTCGGCATGGCCAGGCCTAACCGTGTTGGCCGCAGCCCGGTTCTCCCGTGCCGCCTGGTTGGCAACAACGATGAGCCGCACAGCGAAGAGCATGACGGGAGTGGCACGCGCGGCCGGCCGGGTGTATCAAGGAGACCGGACCGTGGGACTCACAGCAGCATCGGGCTATTGCGTGATGAAGCCGCGCTGGACACGGCCAGGGCGCGAGGTGCCCTGCTGCCGGTTCGTGCCGTCATAGGCGGCGGGTTGAGGCACCTACTGCCAGGCGACCGCTTTTAAACCGACGCCAATGCATTTGCAGGATGGCCTTTTCGGGGCAAACCGCGCGCATCGGTTTGGGGCGAGACCTCTAAGCGGACCGCGGCCGGGCCGGCGTAGCCGTGGCGCAGGAATAGGGACCCAACTCCCCCATTCAAGCCAAGCGCAAACGAAAATGGACCCGAATGCCATCGTGCCATTCGGCGCACTACCGTCGGCGTTCAGGCGCGATGCTTCTCAATAAGGCCCATTCGAAAAGTGGTGGCGAAGAGGCGCAGGCCCTGTCGCTAATCATCCCCGACAACATGCGCGGCCGGCCCTGCCTGGGGCACCGCTTCCATCTCCGGCTGCCCACTCGTGGCTGGAGAGGGCCTCGCCAGGAAATCCCGGTCGAGCTGGAAGGTGATCGGCCGGCGCTTGTTGCGCTCGCGCGTCAGCAGACCGCCCTTCGCCGCCGCCGCATACATCGCCGTCTTGGCCCAGAACGCCGGGCCGGACACGTTGCGGGCCGGGTTGAGCTTCAGCTTCTCCCGCAGGATGCCATTGGCGCCGTTGACGAACATGCGCCGGCGGATGTCCGTCGTGAAATACTCGATGGTCATGGAAACGCTGAGCTCGTCGCCGTTCTCGATCCGGTGCGGCATGTTCAGCGGCCACTGCGCCATGTCGCCGGCCTTGAGTTCCAGGGGCGTCGCGTACTCGTCGTACCATGGCTCGTAGCGGATGCCGGTCTCATTGTTGTACAAGATGACGTTCTCAAGGCTTTCCGGCGTCAGGAACGGGGGGGCAGGGGGATAAAGGTAGACCCGCTTGCTCCCGGCGATCTGCCACAGCGTTTGGCCGGCGGTGTCAAAATGGTAGTATACCTGGGCGCGCGGCGACGAGATGAGAATGCCGTTAATGCGTTTGAAGGTCTTCAAGCCGGGCACGCGGCCCTCAAGCTCGGCGAAAATTTCGTCCAGCAGCTCGCCGTAGCGCGGGTCGATCTCGTTCACCCGCAGCAGGTTCAACCAAATCCGGCCATTGCCGATAGCCTCGATGACCCCGGCGCCATCGAGCTGGCCGATCTCGCCCTCGCGCCAAAGCTTGCGCTCGTTGGGCCGGCCGGTTTCGATCAGCATGTAGTTCGACTTGGGCGCGGCCTCGATCAGGCGGGCCAGCGCCGGGCGGCTGAACAGCTCGTGCTGGTGCAGCCGGTGCTTAAGGCGGAGCGGCACGTTGCCCCAAAGCGCCGCGTGTTCCGGCTGCCAGGAGGTGAAAATCGGAGAGCTCATGCCAAACTCCAGGCGATCATGTTCATCAAACCCAGAATGGGCATTGATCGCAGCGTAGCGCCCATAGGGGCCGTGCGTTGCATCAATACAGGTGGTTTCCGCCTCTTGCCAGTGCAGTGGTCCATCCAATCCGGGTCGATGGACCAATGCCGGGCCTTATGGCGGCGCTACTCGAACATGTCCGGCTGCGTCGCGGCAATCTGGTCGTACAGCGTCTGGAAATGCAGCCAGCCAATGAAGTCGTTGCCGACGTGCTCGCGGCTGTAGCGGGCGCTCTTCTCCGACACCGCTTGCGGCTTCACGCCGGAAGCCTCAACCAGAAGTTGTACCTGGCAGCACCGCTCAAGCGCGATGAACCAGAACGCCGCGTCGTCGATGCTGTGCCGGCTGGCGGTCAGCAGGCCGTGGTTCTGGTGCAGCGCCGCGCGGTTCTTGCCGAACAGCTCGGCGACCGACTGGCCGGATTCCTTCTCGACCGCGACCGCGCCGGCCGAGGCGCCGATCACCACATGGTTGTCGTAAAAGCACGCGGCATCCTGGCTGATCATGTCGAGCGGGCGTCCGGTGGCGCACCACGCCGTACCATAAGTGGTGTGGGCGTGGCACATCGCGACGATGTCGGGGTGCGCCTCGTGAACGGCGGAATGCAGCACGAAACCGGCGCGGTTGATGGCGTGGGTGCCTTCGACGACGTTGCCGGCGTGGTCGGCCAGCACGAGGTTCGAGACCTTGACCTGCGAGAAATGCACGCACATCGGGTTGGTCCAATATAGCTCCGGCCGCTCCGGGTCGCGCACCGTCAGGTGCCCGGCGAAGCCATAGTCGAAGCCGTGCATCCCGAAGGCGCGGGTGGCGGCGACCAGGTGCTCCTTGCGGTATTTCCGCTCCTCGGCGTGCGAGGCGAAGGCCGGGATTTCCGGGAAGATTAGCCCTTTTTGTTCCGGCTGATAGATCGAAACGCGGGTGCCAACGGTGTCCAGCATGGTTTTTCCCCTGTGTTGTGGGTTCGTGACGCCTAGGTCTATGCAGGGCGCCGCCGTTCAAAGGTCAAGAACGAGCACGCCAGCCTTGGGGCGCGAAACGCAGGTGGTCAGGTACTCCGCACGGTCGTCTTCCGACAGGATGTAGTCCTGGTGGTCCACCTCCCCCGAGAGGTAGCGGACCCGGCAAGACCCGCACAGGCCCGAGACACAGGAGGTCTCGACCATGATCCCGGCCTCGTGCAGCACGTCAACGACAGCGACGCCGGGCGGGACGGCCAGCCGCAGGCCGGTGCTGGCGATCTCGACGCTTGCCGTTTCGGCAATAGGCGTGGCTTGGCCAGCAGCCGGGCCGGGAGTCGCGGCCGGCGCTTTGAAGTGCTCGCAGTGGACGGTCCCAGCGGGCCAATGCGCAGCCGCCGCCGCGCAGGCGGCCATGAAGCCGGGCGGCCCGCAGTAGTAGAGGTGCGTGCCCGCTTCCTGCGTGCGCAGCAGGGCCACGATGTCCAGCCCGTCCGCTGGGTTGCCGCCGTCGTAGTGGAAGGCGACGCGGCCCTCTCCGCCGAGCGCCATGAGTTCGTCCCTGAATGCCGCGTGGTCCGGGCTCCTGGCGCAGTAGTGCAGCCTGAACTCCGCGCCGGCAGCGGCCAGCGTGTGCGCCATGGTCTTGAGTGGCGTGATGCCGATGCCGCCGCCGACCAGCAGGTGCCTCTCGGCCCCAGCCGCGAGCGCAAAGTTGTTGCGCGGCAGGCCCACCGGAACCAGGTCCTGCACCCGCAACGTTTCGTGCAGGCGCCGTGAGCCGCCGCTGCCCGCGTCCTCGCGCAGCACCGCGATCACGTAGCGGCGACGGTCGGCCGGGTCGCCGCATAGCGAGTACTGGCGGGTCAGGCCGCCGCCAAGATGCACGTCGACATGGCTGCCGGCCGTGGCTGGCGGCAACTCATGCCCGTTGGAATCAACCAGCTCGTAGGAGTTCACGCCGGCAGCCTCGAACCGGATTTGGCGGACCAGGAGCGGCAGTGTCGCCGCCGGAAGCAGTCCATCCATGGGTGTCGCCTCTGTTCCAAGCGTTCGAGGGTGCGTGCGACCTGGCGCCTTGCAGGCCAGGCCGCGTCGGGCGCCCCTTCCTGATCAAGCCGGCAGGACGGACCTCTCCAGCGCATTCAGGCCGTCGCGCATGAACGCCGCGCGTTCCTCGCCCCGCTTGCCGTCGCTCTCGGTCAGCAGCGCCACAATCCCGCGCGCGACCCGGCGGCGCGTCGCGACCTCCTGCTGCACCGTCTCGCCCTCGGCGATGCCGAGCACGTTGCCGCAGCAATAGCTGTTCGGCGCCCCGTTCACCCCGCGCAGCCACTCCGCGAAGTTCTCGGCCGAGGCCAGCGGGTTCGCGCCGCGCAGCGCGTCGCGCAGCATCTTGCGGAACATGTACAGCCCGGCGTCAAACTTCGTCGGGTTCTCCAACGAATGTACGGCGATGGGCCGCTGGCTGATGATAGCCTCGTAGTCGCCGGGCGCGTACTGGGTTTCCTTGTAGTTGGCGCGCTCCCGGTGGTTGCCCGGGATCGGCGGCAGGTCCTCCAGCTTGTATTTGCCGAACCGCTCCGGACGCCGCATCGCGACCTGCCCGTCGAGGAAGTCGATCGTCTCGTAACCCACCAGCGACCGGTCGCAGACCCCCCGCGTGTCGATGCCCGGCCCCATCACCCGCCAACCGATCATCTTGCTGTTCTCGTCGTCCACCGGGACCGTCCAGCGGATGATGTGGAACCGGCTGAAGTGCTTCTTGGCCGAGCCGTCCTCGGAGGTGTAGGCGTGCAGGCTCAGGTTTGGCAGCGCCTGGTGCTGCACGCGGATGAACAGCCGGTCCTTGTCGACCCGGCGCGCCCCGGCGCAGGCCAGGCCCCGCCCGCCGTGGATCGGCACGAACTGCATGTCGGGCGCGACCTCCATCGACGCCGCGCCGACCTCATCGAAGGTGGTGCCCTGGTAGTGGCCGTCGACGACGTTCTTGCCCGAGTGCAGCGCGGTCGGATGGTAGTTGTCGGCCGCGTTGTCCTGCACTTGCAGCCAGTTGCAGTGCTGGAAGTTGCTGTAGGGCACCAGCTCGTCCGTGGGCTGGACGGTGAAGTTCCCTTCCCACTCGGGGAAGGGCGGCTCGGTTTCCGGCGGCCCCATGTAGGCGAACACGAGGCCGCTGCGCTCGAACGCCTTGTAGGCGCCCTGGCGGATCGAGCAGGCGAACTTTTCGGAGTCCTTCTCCTCGCCCTTGGGGTAGGGCACGTGCAGGCAGGCGCCGTCCACGTCGAATACCATGCCGTGGTAGCAGCACATGATGCCGCGGTCCTGGATCGAGCCGTACTCCAGCGATGCGCCGCGGTGGACGCAGTGCGCGTGCAGCACGCCTACCCGCCCGCTCTTGTCGCGGAAGGCGACCAGCTCCTCGCCCAGTATTTTCAGGTAGCGCGGGGTGTCCGTCAGCTCCATCGACATGCAGACCGGGTGCCAGAACGAGCGCATGTACTCGCCCATCGGCGTCCCAGGGCCGGTCTCCGTCAGCTCGGGGTCGTGGGCCGGGACCTTGTTGCTGTAGTAGCCGCTGTAGGGCAGCAGGGTCTTTTTGCGGCTGTCGGACGCCGACGCCTGCCCAGCTTGAGTTGACGCTTGGGCTTCTGGACCCTTGATCGCGTTCATTGTTGTCTCTTTCCCTTCTTCGAGCCGGTGGGCCGCCTGTAATTTCGGGATACCGTATTCCATCCTTGTCGTCCAGCGCCTGCTTGCGGCGCCTAGCCGGTCCCAGTGCTTTGGGCGCCCCGCAGCCGCTCCTCCGTATGGGCGCCTGCCTCGGCGGCGTGCGAGTACGCGGCGTCGGCACTCGCGCCGCCGTCGCCTCTAAGGATGCTTTCCATGATCTGGCGGTGCTGGCTCCACGCCTGCTTGCGCAGCGTGTTTGCCTCAAGAACCAGCACCATCGCCCGCTGCATATGCGGCCATAGCGGCTCCAGCGCGTCGGCGATCGCGTCGTTGCCCGAAATCCGGTAGATTGCCTGGTGGAAGTCGATGTCCGCCTGCACCCGCCTCGACATCGCCGTCTCCTCACCCAGCCGCACCCCGGCGTCGAACGCTGCCCGGAGCGCAGCGGCCTCTGCGTCGGCCAGCACGCCGCCGGCCGACCGTTCTGCGGCCATACGCGCCGCAAGCGCGTCGAGCGTCGCCCGGACCTGGTAAAGGTCGCGCACGCGCGCCGGGTCGACCGGCGCGACCTCCAGGCCCTTTTTGCCGGACTCCCGCAACAGGCCCTGGTGCTTGAGCACCTGCAAGGCATGGCTGACCGGGGCGCGCGACACTCCGAGGCTGGCCGCCAGCTCCGCCTGCAGGATGCGCTGGCCCGGCAGCAGCGTGCAGTCGATGATCGCCGCCATGAGCCGCTGATGGACGGCATCGACCAGGATGGGGTTCGTCGAGACGGGTTCGATTACGATGCTTTCGCCTTCCGCGATACGGCCGGCCGCGCCATGCCGGGCGCCGCCGCCGTGCATCTGCCACAACGGATCGCCGATGGCGACCAGCGGCCGTCCAAAGCAACACGCTAGGCGCCGTGCGGCCTAACGCGCCGGCGCAGGTGCCGGTCCACCCGGTCATGCAGCAACTGAACCAACTCTGGTGTGCATACAGTTTTGGCGTTGTTGTCCAAGCCGGCGGACGCCACTTCGGCATCGGCTTCGGTCGAGTAAACCTGCTCTGCGGTAGGGCTGCGCAGGCGGTTTTGGCTGCACAGGAAAGATGTGCCTCATCCGCGCTTCCTATGCGGCAAGGCAGCACTTCTTGAACTTCTTGCCGCTGCCGCACGGGCAAGGGTCGTTGCGGCCGACTCCGCGCAGGGGGTTGGTGACGGGTTGCTGAACCTCGTAGTCCCGTGGGTCGGAAAACGCCGGCGCATCGCGGCCAGAGAAGGCGAACCACTTTTCCAGCTCGCCGATTGCGTCCGTGAACGGGGCGACTCGCTCATGCTCAAAACCCGCCATCCCAGTGGGATCGTCAAGCGTGCGCTTGAGGTCCCCCTGGAAATCCTTGATGCCGGAGTAGACGCTGTCCACGAACCCGCGCCTGACCACCTCCTCCGCCTGCTCGGACAGGTCGCTGTAACCCAGGTCCGCGACGGCCAGGAGCCATCCGACCCAGACGAAATTCTCGGCTTGCGGCTGCATCTCGTCCAGCAGGCGCAGCAGGTAGGCGCGCATCGCTGCCTCCGGCAACCGGCCCGTGCGGGTAAGGTAGGCGAGCGCAATCAGGGCGGCCTCCCTCACGAAGTCGTCCGCCGCCTCCGCCTCGATAACGGCCTGCAGCGCCGCGGGGTCGCCGTCGTAGGTGCTGACCAGGATGCAGCGCAGGGTGGTGGTGATGGCGTCGCCGAGGATCAGGTCAGACGCCTCCCTGTTCCGCAGCAGCCGGCACAACGGCGCGAATGCGGCGGTCTCGGCCTTCTCGCCCAGAAGGTGGATGATGAAGAACAAGGCCTGCTCTGTTCGCTCGGAGCGGTCGGCCCCGCTGGCGTAGCTGTCCAGCAGCGCCACGAAGCCTGGGCCGGCTTCGTCCCAGTGGTCGAGCGCCCACTGCATGGCCGGGCGCGGCAGCTTGTTGCCGGCTGTGGCGAGTTCACGGATTGCGTCATTGAGGGTCATGCCGGCCAGAGTCGTGACGCTGCCCGTTCCGGTCAAGGCCACCTGCTTGTTTCCCCATGCGCTTGTTTCCACAATTGTCTCAATGAAATATCAGGCCGTTTCTGAACGAGGAGAACCACTTATGGCCCGCAAACCGAAAATCCAGCCCGGCGTCGCAGCCGAGGCGGCAATGCCTGTGGCGGAACCCGTTGCCGCCGATGCAGCCCCCGCCCCGGTGCGCCGGGGCCGTAAACCGAAGCAACCGGCTGGCCCGATGGCGGCCTCCGCATCCCAGGTCGATGACGCCGCGGGTGGCGGTCCCCCCCAACCGGACGCCGACCCCGGCGGCTTAACTGTTGAAGCGGCGCAGCCCTCTGCTGAAATGGATGCGCCCACTCCGACGAGGCCGGCGGCGCGGTGGGACCAGGACACCGGCATGGTGCGTTTCGACTGGCCCGAGATCGAGCGGACGGCTGCACAAGAAGGGCCGAACCAGGGTATGGCCAAGCTGCTGGTCGCCGCCCGCGCGGAGGGCGCCAACTCGCGCTGGCCGCTGTAGGCCGCGGATCGTCGCCATGCGCCAACGGGGCCGACGCCGGGCCGGCCCCGTCGCGCTCGAACCCAGCGCTGGGCCGGCGCGCTTCAAACCCGGCGCCGGCCGGCGCGCTTCAAACATAGACAGCTTCAGCTCTTGATCTCCGCGCTCCCGGCTTCGAGGTGGCGCGTCCGCTCCAGACGGCCGGCCAGATAGCGGCTGAGGCTCCGCGCCTGGGCGTAGGCCACGCTGCCGTTCCCGAAGCCACGCGGCAACGAGCCCGCCGTTTGGACGAGGGCCTCGTTGCCAGGCGCGGGCTCGAGCCGTGCCAGGGAGGACGGCTGGGTCGTGTTCCCGGTCAGTTGCGGGTAGGCGGCGGACCCCGTGTCGGCCACGAACGGACTGCCGGCGGTGGCCTGGCGGCCGGCTTGGAACGGGAACGGGTCGCCGTTGCCCTCGCTTTCGGCATAAGCCTGGCCAGCGGACAGGCTCAGGGCGGCGACGGCGACGGCGACCGTGACTTTCAGGCTCATGATCGATCTCCCATGTTGATGGCCTCGTCTCGCCGGCTCGCCTGGACCCCATGCCCAGACGGCTGCAATGGCCATGGGGAGTAGCTACGGCAACTCTGAAGCTACGGATGTGCGCAGCGTCACGTGGCAGGCGGCGACCCAGTTTTTGGCGTGCTGACCCTGGCTAGGGGCGTGCTTCTTTGTTCGTACGGGCGTAGCATGCGGCCATGGCGACATCTGCCGCAGGCCCGGAGCACGCTCTTGTCCGGCATGCGTTCCTGGCCGGGACGCCGGCCGCCGCCCTGGCGCGGCTCGCCGCCCACGCGCGCTGGATCGAGGCCGGGCCAGAGCAGATGCTGGTTGACTTCGACGATGTCACAACGGACGTGTACTTCGTCGTGCAGGGCAGCGTGCGCGTGCTGATCCGCACGGCGAACGGCGAGCAAACCCAGATATTGGGCGACTTCGTTGCCGGCGACCTCGTGGGCGAGATGTCGACCATCGACAGCGCGCCGCGGTCGGCGCGGGTGGAGGCGCTGGTCCGCACCCGGCTGTGCTCCGTGCCCACGGCGGCTTTCCTCGACCTTGCCCTCACGTCGCAGAATGTCGGCCTGCGGCTGCTGCGCCTGTTGACGGCGCGCATCCGCACGCAGAACCGCCGGCTGCTGGAGCACACGGCCCTGCCGACCCGGCTCCGGCTCGCGGCCGAGCTGCTCCGCCTCAGCCGCGTGCGCCCGGACGGCACGCGCGCCGTGAGCCCGCCGCCGAAGCAGGACGAGTTGGCGGCCCGCATCGGCGCCCGGCGCGAAACGGTGTCGCGCGAGCTTTCTGTCCTGACCCGCGCCGGCCTGCTGCGCCGCTCGCGGGCAGCGTTTGTGTTGAACGAGCCGGAGGCGTTGCGCGCCAAGGTCGAGGCGGGCCTCGAGCAGCCGACGTGAGGCGCGAATAGCTGGGCACGCGGTGTCGCATCCGGTGATGGCAAGGCCGGTTGTAATGCAATTTTCAGTGATCGCGGTTGATCCCGACGCATTCGCCGGACGGAAGCCATTGTAGCGAGCTAGGCTGCCTTGTGCGCCACCGGTTCTTTCACCGCGGGCGCCCTACCAGGCTTTCTGGAGAACTTGGGCCACCATGGAACTCCGAACGGGCACTGCGGGCCTCAGTCCTCTTGCCGTTGGGCAGGGAACCAGGCCGGCTGGCGGCGGTGGGTCCGGTATGTTTCGCGTGCAAAATGTGACCTGCGTCACATCCAACAGCCCTCGCTTTGCCCATGGTGCGCGGGAACTGCCCAGCCGGGAGGCTGGCCCACCAAGCATTTGGATAAAACGCCGTGCTCCACACCGCCCTCGCGAAAAGCCAGACCGGCCATGCCGTCGCATCGGCGCTTAGCCTAGCTGGCCTGCATGGCGAGTCCTCCCCGTGGCGTATCCGCTTCAAAAAAGCCATGACGCCGGAAGACAACAAGCTCTCGGCTGCCACGCGGGCTGGCGGCCGGCGTCGGATCGAACGGCGGCTCGCTGCGGTGCTCAGCTTGGATGTCCTGGGCTACAGCGCCCTGATGGCGTGGGCCGAGGAGGACACATACCGGCGCGTGGGCGCAGAGCTCGACCGCATTTCCCGCGACATCGAGAAGTTGCACGGGCGGACGTTCGGCTTTGCCGGCGACGGCTTGATGGCCGAGTTTCCGAGCGCGGTCGAGGCGTTGAAGTGCGCGCTGCGCATCCAAGCCGCCGCCGGCCGGCGCAACGCGAGGCTACGGCCGGACCAGCAGATACTGTACCGTATCGGCCTCAATTCGGGCGAGGTCATCCTGCAAAAGAGCCGCATCGGCGGCAACGCGGTCAACATCGCCGCCCGGCTGGAGGCGCTGGCCGAACCCGGCGGCGTATGCCTGTCGGCGGCGGTGTTCGAGCAGGTGCAGCGGACCGTCCCGGCATCATACGAGCCGGTCGGCGAGCAGCGGCTCAAGAACATCCGCGACCCGGTGATGGTCTATGCCATACGGGCCGCGGCCTGCTCGTCCTGGATCAGCATGCCCGCCTTGCCGCGGCAGGGCGCCCTTGGCCATTCGGCGCCGGAGGCTGGCGGCGAATACCGGCCGTCGCTCGCGGTGTTGCCGTTCCGCACGCTGCAACGGGACCAGGCGGACGCCTATTTCGCCGAGGGCATGGTCGACGACATCATCCGCGCGCTTGGTGGGCTGAAGGACCTTGTAGTCATCTCGCGCAGTTCGACGATCGGATTTGCGCGGCTGCCGCTCGATGTGCGCCGGGTCGGCCACGAGCTGGACGTGCAGTATGTGCTGCACGGCAGCGTGCGGCGCTCGGGCGGGGCATTGCGGATCGCCGTCGAGCTGAGCGAGGCGCAGACCGGCAGCGTGATCTGGGCGGACCGCTTTGACGGACAGCTCACCGATTTGTTCGACCTGCAGGACCGGATCGCGCTTCGTGTGGCGACCGCCATCGCGCCGCAGCTTCGCGAGCGTGAGCTGAGCCGGGCGCTGCGCAAGCATCCCGAGAGCATGACTGCCTACGACATGACGTTGCAGGCGCTTGATCTATCCTGCCGCATGGATCGGTCCTCGCTCATGCGGGCACGCGAGCTGCTTAAGCAGGCAACCCTCCATGATCCTGGCTATGCGCCTGCATATTCGCAACTGGCTCTGCTACAGACTCGATGGATCGGCCAGGGGTGGTCCGAAGACGAGCTGGCGGACCGGACAATGGCGGCCAAAGCCGCGCGGATGGCAATCGACCATGACCGCAACGACGCGCTGGGCCTGGCGATTTACGGACACCTTCAGTCATATTTGATGAAGGATTACGAAGTTGCCCAAGAGTACTTAGAACGCGCCCTCGAGGCAGGCCCAAGCTGTGCCTCGGCCTGGGCCTACAGCAGTCTTCGTTTCGGCTATCTCGGAGACACGGCGAAGGCTATTACGAGAGCAGAACGGGCTGTGCGGCTCTCGCCCGTTGGCGCAGACGCCTTCTGGTTCGAGCATTTCTTGTCGCAGTCGTATTACCTTGACGGCCGCTATGACGACGCGATCGGGTGGGGCCGGATGTCAGCGGCCCATGCGGGAGCCAACATCTCGAACCTTCGCTGCCTGATCGCAAGCCTTGTCGCCGTTGGGGACATGGAAGAGGCGCGCAAGATTGCGCAGCATCTATTGCAGCTCGTGCCGACATTCAATCTGACAATGTTCCGCACACGGACGCCGTTGTGCGGCGAGGCACTCGGGCTGTTTGTGAAACGGCTTGGACTGGCTGGAGTGCCCGACTGAAGGACGCGCCGGCGTCGATCTTTCACACGCATCAATCACGGGAGGCGGAACATGCCCGCAAGTTTTAGCGGCAACAGCGGCAACAGCGGCAACTCTGGCAACGTCGGTAACGCCACCAGCGCCAGCGCAGGCTGGTTCTTCGCCGACCGGGTCAACCTGCCCTTTGTCACCGAGCCCGACACCGGGCCCAACGCTCCGAAACCGACCAAGGCAATCGGCAAGCTGCCCATTATCAACGCCCCGAAGTTCCCCGACCTCAACTGGTCGGCCGAGTGGTATTCCTGGCTGGCACTGAACGACTTCGCGCAGTCGGGCTGGACCGCGATCAAGCTCGACACACAGCCGGGCTGGCCAGGCTGGGTGCCGTTTCCCGCTCCGGCCCCGATGGACTGGACGGCGCTCAACAAAACGAAGAACGTTTTGGATGAGATCGACGACCTCGTGACCGCGGCGGCGGACGAGCGGGCCGACACGCTGGGCGATCTCCTCTCGCAATCCGACGAATTCATCAGCTATTTCTTGAACGCGATGACCGCAAGGCCGGGCGCGTATCCGCACACCACGGCGGTGCTGGGGATCGCCAGCCTGGTCGGCACCTTTGTGGCCATGTACTTCAAGGGCCTGTACATGCGGCCACGGCCGTCGCAGCTCTGCCCGGCGCTGCTGCCGCCGATCGAGGTTCCAGGGCACGCCTCGTTCCCGAGCGGCCACTCGACGCAGGCGCATCTGATGGCGCTGTGCATGAACCAAGTACTCAAAGGGCTGCCGCAGCAGGATACGATGGTGGACAACCTGACTACGCTCGCCGACCGCATCGCCCGCAACCGCGAGATCGCCGGGTTGCACTATGCGAGCGACACCGCCGCCGGGGCGGCCTTGGCGAACGGCACCCTGAACTACCTGAAAACCGCTCCGGCCAGCGGCGGAACGACCCGTTATCAGAAGGCCATCGACCTGGCCAAGGTGGAATGGCAATGAGCGGCGCACGCTCCCCGGGCCCAGGCGGCGGCCCGATGGCGAGGGTTGTTGCCGACCTGAGAGGGCGCTTCAGCGGCTTCCCGGTTCCCGAGGGCGAGTTCAATCCCTCGAAGGCCCCTCCGGAGCTGTTGCGTCACTATGGGCTGCCACCGAAGCCGGACGCCGAGACGCAGCCGCGGCTGCGCGAGGCGTGGGAACGGGGGTTCGGCAAGCCGATGCTGCTCCAGGCGTTCGAGGTCGAGCCCGACTTCGTGCAGCAGACCCAGTACCGCCTGTTCAGAAAGCATCAGAGCGAGGCGCCGCACGCGGCGACCCGGTTCGAGACCAGCGGCAACTGGTCCGGCGCCTATGTCACCGCGAACCGGGACCGGCAGTTCCTGCAGGTGTGGGGGATGTGGAAGATCCCGGACAAGCTTCAGTTCCCCTCGCCACCCCAGCAGGGCACAGCCGGCGTTCCCTACATCTGCGCCAACTGGATCGGCCTCGACGGGCAGCGCCTCTACCTTGATAGCTCGCTGCCGCAAGTGGGCACTGCGTCCACCCTGGAAGCGAACGGCACGACCACGGCGCAGGCATGGACGCAGTGGTGGGCGCGGGACAGCCCGTGCAATGTCCCGCTCCCGATCGGGCTTGCGGTCGCGCCGGGCGATGAGGTGCTCTGCGTCATGACGGCTCGGAACCCGCGAACCGTGGTCTTTGTCATGGTCAACCTGAGCGCCACGCTACCCACCGCCACGGCTACGGGATTCACACATTTGACTGGGCGGCTGACTGGGCCGCGAGGGCGAAGCCGGCGGCCATGGCGGCGAATTGCGCCCATCCGGCACGCATGGTTTTGGGTCCGGGTGGTTTGTAATAGCAG
>JAABUP010007395.1_pt1 | contig 14798 bp, 15 predicted proteins | sample 5559201 | NCBI WGS metagenome assembly JAABUP01 (sample SAMN10711887, study PRJNA513373) | rock metagenome | isolation source: Antarctica rocks | place: Antarctica | reverse complement strand
TCGCCCATCGCACTCAAGGACGTCGTCGACATGTTCGAGGCCCGCGAGGCGATCGAGTGCGGGGTCGCCTACATCGCCGCCAGCCGGGCCACCAGCGAGGACCTGGCCGAGCTCGCCGAGCTCATGAAAATCGCCGACAAGGCGCGCGTAGAAGAGCACTGGGAGGAATATCTCCAGGCCGATCATGCCTTTCATTTGTTCCTCGTGCACATGATCAAGAATCCGCTTCTCCAGGACGCGGCCGACCGGCTTTTGCTGCACAACCTGCGTTTCTGGCGACTCTACTTCTCGGCCCGGCCGGCCCAGCGCAACGTGATGCTCTCGCACGAGAAGCTGCATAAGGCGATCAGCAGCCACGACTCCGAGACAGCAGAGCTGGCCATGCGTGAGCACATCGCGAACTCCCGCGGAATGATCCAGTCACTGTTCTGAGCCCTGGTCCCGGTCAGCTGGCCGGGACCAGCTCGGCGGGTTCCTGCAACGGGAAGTGACAGGCGGCCTGCTGCCCGCTCGCCATCAGGCGCAGCGGCGGCTCGCTGGTGGCACACAGGTCTCGCGCCCGCGGACAGCGAGTCCGGAACCGACATCCCGACGGCGGGTCGATGGCCGACGGCAGCTCACCAGTCGGCGGCGTCCGCGGCTGCGCATCGCGCGCCGCCGGGTCGGCCTCGGGGATGGCGGCGAGGAGGAGATCCGTGTAGGGGTGCGCCGAGTTGCCGTAGACCTGGGCCGCCGAACCGATCTCGACCAGCTTGCCGAGATACATGACGCCAACCCGGTCCGCGAGATACTTCACGATCGCCAGGTCGTGGCTGATCACGACATATGTCAACCCAAGGTCGGACTGCAACGACTTGAGCAGGTTCAGCACCTGGGACTGGATCGAGACGTCGAGCGCCGACACCGGCTCGTCGGCCACGATGACCCGCGGGTTCAGGGCCAGCGCCCGTGCGATCCCGATGCGCTGCCGCTGTCCGCCGGAGAACTCGTGCGGTCGACGAGCGACCGCATTGGCTGGCAGACCCACCTGATCCAGCAACTCGGAGATTCTGACCTGCCGAGCCCGGCTATCCCCGACCCCTTGGATTTGCAACGGTTCGGACAGGCTGGCGCCGACGGTCATCCGTGGGTCGAGCGCCGCCGCGGAGTCCTGGAAGACCAGCTGGATATCCCGTCGCATCCGCCGCATCCGCCGCCCGGACAACCCGTTCATCGCGGTCCCGTCAAACGCAATCGCTCCCGCGGTGGGCTGTTCGAGCGAGACGATCAACCGGCCGAGTGTGGTCTTCCCGCAACCGGATTCGCCCACCAGCGCGAACGTCTCGCCGACGGCGACGTCGAGTGAGACACCCGAGACGGCTTTGACCGAGGTACTGTTGCGCGCGAACAGGCTCGATCTGACCGCGAACTCCTTGTGCACGTCCCGCAGCTCGAGGATGGTTTGACCCGGAGCCGCGACGTCCACCGACCTGGCTTGCTCCTGCGAGCGCTGACGAGCAGTGATGAGTTCGCGCGTCGATGCGGACCGCGGGAAGAAGCAGGCATATGCCTGACCGGACGGCTCTACCTTCAGGTCCGGGTCGTTCTCGACGCAGAACGTCGTGGCGTAGCGGCACCGAGCGGCGAACCGGCAGCCGCGCGGCGGATCGGCCAAGCTCGGCGGTTGGCCCGGAATCGACTGCAGCTCCTCGCTCTTGTCCTGGTCGAGCCGAGGGATCGATGCCAACAGCGCCTCGGTGTACGGATGCCGAGGCTCCGCGAACAGGGCTGCCGTCTCGCCGGACTCGACGATCCGACCGGCGTACATCACCAGCACGCGATCCGCACGCTCGGCAATCACCCCCATGTCGTGCGTCACGAGCAGGATTCCCATGTGCAGCTCGTGCCGCAGCTCGGCCAACAGATCCAGGATCTGCGCCTGGATCGTGACGTCGAGGGCGGTCGTGGGCTCGTCGGCGATCAGCAGACTCGGTTCACAGGCCAAGGCGATCGCGATCATCACTCGCTGCCGCATGCCACCGGAGAGCTGGTGCGGGTATTCACGTAGCCGGGTCGAGGGTCTGGGCATCCCGACAAGTCCCAGCACCTCCTCGGCTCGTTTCATCGCGGCCGACTTGCTGATCTCACGGTGCAGGCGAACGGCCTCGGCGATCTGGTTTCCGATGGTCATCGTCGGGTTGAGGGACGTCATCGGGTCCTGGAAGATCATCCCGACATCCGCGCCGCGCACCGTGCGCATCGCGGAGGGGCTCAGTGACGTGAGTTCGCGGCCCTTGAGCTGGACCGACCCTGAGGCGATCCGACCGCCCGGCGGCAGCAGCCCCATGATCGACATGCCGGTCATGGTCTTGCCCGACCCGGACTCACCGACCAGCCCCACGACCTCGCCCGGGGCCACCTCGAAGCTCACGCCGTTGACGGGCCGCACGATGGCCGATCCGCGACGGATCTCCGTGTGGAGGTCTCGAATGCTCAGAAGGGACATCGGTGGCTCCTTGGGTCGCGTCGAATCGCTCATCACGGCAAAGTCATCAGTGCAACAGGGCACTCGTTCGGGGTGACTTGATCGCCCGATGCGGGTCGAGGGAGTCGCTCACCAGGTCACCCATGTAGTTGCTGATCAGAATGGTCGCTGTGATCGCCAGCCCGGGGAAGAACGAGATCCACCACGCCGTATCGAGGTATTGGCCGCCCGACGACAGGTCGACACCCCAGTCCGGCTTCGGCAGGCTGACGCCGAACCCTAGGAAGCTCAGGGTCCCTGCCGTCAGGATCGCCCACCCGATCGCACTACTGATCAGGACGGCGATCTCGTTGGCCAGGTTGGGCAGCAGGTGCCGAAAGACGTTGTGCGAGCTCGATCCGCCAAACGAACGCGCTGCCGCGATGTAGTCGGCGGTGCGCAGTCGGCGGACCGAGCTGTAGATCACGCGCGCGAACGCTGGTGCGTATGCGAATCCGACCGCCACCACCACGCTGGTGGTCCCCGTGCCAACGATGGCAACCACCATGAGGGCGATCAGCAGCGCGGGCAGGGCCAGGATGATGTCGATGCTCCGCATGATGAGGCCACTGAGGAACGGCGGAACCACCCCGCCCAGGACACCGAGCGTCACACCGCCGATCGCCGCGATGCAGATGCCGCTGAGGCTCGCCAGGATGATCGGCCGAGCTCCCCACACGGTTCGAGAGAAGATGTCACGTCCCAGCTGGTCCGTGCCGAACCAGTGATTCCCGGCCGGACCCTGAAGTGGCGGGCCGGTGAGCTCGACCGGGCCCTTCGAAGTGAACCAACTGGGCTCGGTGACCACCAGGGCAAGAACGGCGATCAGCAGCAGCATCACTCCCCACGCCAGCTGGCGCCCGCGGCTGCCTCCGCTGCGCCAACGCGACGCGGTGCCGTCGCCGGAGCTCACGTCCTCCTCGGCCGCCCGGATGGGAACGACGGTGGCAAGTCCGCCAGGGTCGGGACCGACGGTGTCGTCTGGATCGCCGGTGCTCACGCGGTGACCTGCTTTCGGGTGCGGGGGTCGATGATGCCGACGAGCAAGTCGACCACCAGGTTGATCAGGACGTAGGCCACACCGATGAAGAGCACCGTGCCCTGGACCACCGGGATGTTCTTGGCCGAGATCGAGCTGACCAGGAAGCTGCCGAGTCCGGGCCGGCCGAAGATGACCTCAATGACGGCCGCGCCGGTCAGGATGTTGCCGATCTGCAGGCCGAGCATGGTGACCGTCGGGATCGCGGCGTTGCGCAGCGCATGGTTCAGGAGCACGCGGCCTCCGCCGGCTCCCTTGGCCCGAGCCGTCTTGATGTACTCCGAGTGGTACTCCTCGATCAGTCGCGTCCTGATCAGCCGGGTCAGGATCGCCGCGTATCCCCACCCCAGGGCAACGGCTGGAAGAACCAGGGATTCCAGGCCCTGGCTGCCAATCGCCGGGAACCAGTGCAGCCGCGCGGCGAAGACGAGCGTGAACACCAGAGCCAGCCAGAAGAACGGGATCGCCACCCCGGTCACCGAGATGAAACGGGCGATCCGATCAGCGACGGAGTTTGGTGCCACTCCCCCGACGATGCCGAGCGGTATCCCGATCACGACAGCCACCAACATCGCCGCACCACTGAGCGCGAACGTGCTGGGCGCGCGACCGAAGATTTCCTCGCTCACCGCGCGACCGGTCACAAACGACGTGCCGAGGTCACCGTGGAGCAACCTTGAGAGGTACTTGAAGTACTGCACATAGATCGGGTCGTTGAGGCCGAGCTGGTTCTCCAGGTTCTGAACCTGCTGCGGTGTCGGGTTGGACCCGAACAGCATGGCCTGAGCTGGGTTTCCGGGAATCAGGTGGATGATCATGAAAGACACCACCGTGACCCCGATCAGTACCGGGATCGCCAGCAAGAGACGGCTCAACAAGAAGCGCGCCATCAGTCGTGCTTCAGCCGTGTACTCATGTTTCTGGGGAGCTCCTCCTGCGCCTCAGGCCAGTTCGGCCGTGTGAAACAACGCGTAGCCGGTTGGGCCGAAATGTAGCCCCTTCAGGTTCATGACCGTGGAGTAGACCCCGCTGACGTTCCACAGCGGGAGGAAGATCCCCTGGGCCATAAGGTTCTCCGTGGCCTTTTGCAGCCCCTGGTTGCGCTGGACCTCGTTGACCACGGTGTTGAGCTGCGCGAGGTCCTTGTCGCTGGCCGGCTGACAGAAGTGCGCCCAGTTGAAGCCCGATTTCACTGCGTCGCAACCCGTCAGGCTGAGCAGGAAGTACGGGTCGACGTCGTAGTAGAAGATCGCCGACAGGTTCTGGACGCCGTTGTTGTACGACGCCGCGGCTGTGAGGAACGGCTGAGCCGAGATGTTGGAGGAAAAGCCGATCTGCTGCAGCGAGTTGGCGATGTACTGCGTGGGAAGATCGAAGCCGTTGGCCGACTGGATCAGGATGTCGAGCTGCAGCGGCTTGCCGTTCTTCTGCCGCACGCCACCACTTCCCGCCGCCCACCCGGCCGAGTCGAGCAGGCTCTTGGCCTTGTCCGGGTCGTACGGGAACTGCCCGGCACCGGACTGGCTGTAGCCCGGCGTCGTCGGCGTCAACAGGTAGTGCGCCGGCTGGTAGGCGTCCTGCAGAACGGTCTTGACCATCTCGTCTTGGTTCACCGCGTGCAGAATGGCCTGGCGCACCGCCAGCTCGTCGGTCGGCGGCTTGGCGACGTTGATCGGGTATCCGTAGGGCTGTCCCGTCGACGGCACGTTGTAGTGCATGAACTGCTTGCCCTTCTTGATCGCGGCGATGTTGTTTGGGTCGAGGTTCATCGCCATGTCGATCTGACCGGCCCCCAGCGCGTTGTACCGCGCGTTGGTGTCGGGCAGAATCTTGAAGGTCAGCGTCTTGAGCTTGGCCGGCCCGGGCGGCCCGAAGGTCGAGGGTCCCCACTTGTAGTCCGGGTTGCGCTCGAGCACAACCTGGTTCGCGGTCGTGTACGACACGAACCGGAACGGCCCGGTGCCGACGGGATTCGTTCCCATGCCGGTGGCGCCGTACTTCTTCAAGGCCGTGGGCGAGGTCATGCCGAACAGCAGCGTGCCCATCTCATGGGCGAACGCGGCGTTCGGGCTCGAGAAGACCACCTGAGCCGTGTACGGGTCGACGACCCGCGTCTCCTTGTACGGTCCGAGCGAACCAAGGGCGGACCGTGCTTTCGTCGCCGGATCCACGATGTGGTCCAGGGTCGCCTTCACGGCGTTGGCATCGAACTTCGTGCCGTCGTGGAACGTCACGTCCTTGCGCAGCTTGAAGGTGAAGACCGTGCCGTCGGAGGAGATGTCGTAACTCTCGGCCAGGCCGGGCACGAACTGGCTGGTGCCGTCCGGCTTCGGCAAGTACCACACGAGCGGGTCGTAGATCGCCGAGTCGATGAACAGCGACAGGGCCAGACCGGTGGCACCCGGGTCGAGCGTGTCCGGCTCCTGGAAGACGCCGACGGTGAGATCGGTGGAGGCCTTCGTCGCGGCCGTACCACTCGAACCGCTGCAGGCGGCCAGGAGCGGGCTCGCGCCGAGCATCGCCAGGGTGGCCCCGCCACCGGCGAGGAAGTTCCGCCGGGAGAAGGGACTACCCGCGATCGCCTCGAACGAATTCGGGTCGTGACCGGCTGTGTCGTTGGGGTTCATGCGACTCCTTCGATCTGAAAAAGTGGTGACAACGGCACTCGGGAGATGGCAGGACCAGCTTTGTACTCGGCCGATTCGACCCCGGTCGCACCGCTGACGAACCCGGTCGGCCCAACACCACGCGGTGGTAAGCATCGTCTTATATCTGTTGCATGTCAACAGCAGACCCAGTCCGGACTTCCGCAGAAGATGGGCACACGAGGTCGTGAAAACAGGCGTTGCGTAAACGCAGGTCGGGGTGGGTGAGGGTCGTGTTACTAAACACGGCCCGTGTCCCTCGCGAGGTGCCGGTGCGCTTGGGTCAGGCGTCAGTGGGGGTGAAGTCGAAGAACCGGGGTGGTTCGGGCACCTGCAGCGCGGTGAGGATCTGCTTCTGGGCGGCGGTCAGCGCGGTGCGTTGGGCGACGGTGCCGTCGGCGGTGGCGAGGGTCACCAGGCGCATCCGGTCGAGTTCGTGGCGCAGGTAGCGCCAGGTGTCGCCGGTGGCGTTCTCGGCGACGCGGATCAGCAGCAGCGCCAGCAGCACAGCTGGACGTGCGCGCGGATTCGGTCCTCGCGGTAGTGGAATACCGGCCGCAGCTTCAGCGCGCCCTTCATGTCTCGCCAGCCTCGTTCGACCGCTAGTAGCTGCTTGTAGGCCGCGGCCAGGTCCGCGGGGGTCAGGGTGGCATCGGAGGTGCGGAGCAACCACTTGCCGTCCAGGTGGGCCTCCCGCTTGGCGGCGGCGTGATCCACGCGGAGCAGTCCCGAGCCGGTACGGCGCAGGTAGCGGGCCAGCCCCGGCTTGGTCTTCAGTGACCCGACGAACTCATCCCGGCGGCGCTTGGTCCAGGCGTCTGAGCCCTCGATCAACGTCTCAGGTGGCCGATGAGGTTGGCTCGCACGGCGACGTCCCGCTCGGCCTGTTGGGGGTTGTGGCACACCACGAACCGCACCGCCCGCATCCCCTCATCGCCGTCACCCGCGCCGCCGGGAGCGACGTGAACCTCCTTCAGGCGCAGGTTGCCGGCCACGGTCTTGTAGCGCCCGGCGCGGGCCAGCGCGGCGACGGCCTCGGTGTTGGTGTGCCGCAGCTTCTCGGCATGGATGTAGTGCCCGCCACCCTTGGTCAGGTAGGCCCGGTTGACCACGGAGGCGAAGCCCCGGTCGGCCACCCACACCGGCCGGCGCAGGTTCCACGACCCCAGGTCGTCCTTGATGGTGCGGATGATCGCGGTGTCGGCGGTGTTGCCCGGGAAGGTCCAGCAGCGCACCGGCACCCCGTCGCGGGTGACCGCCATCGCGATCACCACCTGCGGCGGTCGGTGCGGAAGTCCTTGGAGTGCCCGAACGCCCGCCGCCCCGACTCAACCGGGCTGGTGTGCTGATCATCGTCAGCTGGCTCGTCCACCTCCGGCAGCACATCCGGGCCCTCGGCCTCCCAATACGTCGAGGTCGTATCGACGAACAGGATGTCCAGATCAAGGTTGAGCAGATGCGCCACCGAGGCGAACACCTCACCGGCGATCTCCTCCAGCGCGGCCAGCAGGAAGTCCATCCCCCGATAGGCCTGGTCATCGCTGACCTGCCCCAGCCCGTTGATGACGACCCGCTCGGCCACCCAGCCGGTCGCGGCCAGCTTGCTGGCCGGCTCCAGCGCACGCTGGGCAACCAGGGCGAAGATCACCCGCTCGGCCGTACCCGCATCCAGTCGGCGCTCGGCCGCGGCCCGGCGGATGGCGGCGCCGATCCCGAGCTGCTCCCACAACGCATCCAGCGTCCACGTGCCACCCATCCGGCGCGAGTCGAGGATCTCCACCTGCCCGCTGGCGGCCGCAGCGCCGGCCTGCTCGGGTGGAAGTCCGGCCAGTGCTAGATACCGGTCCATGACCATGTTTTGATCACTTGCTACAGCGCGAATTTCTCGCTCCTCAGCCGTTGACAACGTGTGATATACCATGAGTTGCTCAGACGTTCGATCTCACGTCTCGGCCACGATTCAACCCCCTGGAGTCCGCGTGCGCATCGTCGATGTCCTGGGTGTCGAGGGCCGGTCCGGCTTCTTCTCCGACGACCAGGCCGCGATCCGCAATGGCGCCCGACACGACGGGTTCACCTACGCCGGGACACCGCTCACCCCCGGATTCCGCGCCATCCGGCAGGCCGGCGAAGCCGTCAGCGTGCTGCTGCTGCTCGACGACGGCCAGGTCGCGTACGGCGACTGCGCGGCCGTGCAGTACTCCGGCGTGGGCGGACGTGACCCGGTCTTCGCCGCCGCCGCCGCGTGCAACATCATCTCCCGGAAGATCAAGCCACTGCTAGTCGGCCTGGACGTCAGCCGCTTCCGCGGGCCGGCCGAACTGATCGACCGGATCGAGCCCGACGGCCGACCGCTCCACACCGCGATCCGCTACGGCGTGAGCCAGGCCCTCCTGGATGCCACGGCGCGAGCCCGGCGGCTCACGATGGCCGAGGTGATCCAGGACGAGTACGACACCGGCATCGCGATCGACATCGTCCCGCTGTTCACCCAGAGCGGCGACGACCGCTACGCCAACGTCGACAAGATGGTCCTCAAAGGCTCCGGCGTCCTCCCGCACGGGCTGATCAACACCATCGACGGCAAGCTGGGTCAGCACGGCGAGCTGTTGGCCGAGTACGTCGGCTGGGTGCGCGACCGCGTCCTTGAGCTGCGCCCGGACCCCGAATACTCGCCCCTGCTGCACTTCGACGTCTACGGCACGGTCGGCGCTGCCTTCGGCGCCGACACCGATGCGATCGCCGACTACCTGGCCGACCTGGGCCGGCGGGCCTACCCGTTCCGGGCTCGGTTCGAGCACGTGATCGACGCAGGCAGCCGCGACGGCCAGATCCTGACCTCGGCCCGACTGCGCTCGGCGCTGCGAGCGCACGGCAGCGACGTCAAGATCGCGGTCGACGAGTGGTGCAACACCCTGGCCGACATCCGCCTGTTCGTCGAAGCCGAGAGCGCCGACGTCATTCACGTCAAGACTCCGGACCTCGGCGGGATCACGAACACGATCGAGGCCCTGCTGCTGGTGGCGCGGAGCGGCCTCGAGGCCTACTGCGGCGGCACGTGCAACGAGACGGATCGGTCGGCCCAGATCTGCGCGCACATCGCCATGGCGTGCGGCGCCGGGCAGGTGCTGGCCAAGCCCGGGATGGGCGTCGACGAAGGCATGATGATCGTCGGGAACGAGATGGCGCGGACGCTGGCCCTGGTGAACGCACGGGCGCAGGCCCGGTCGGCCGCCCGATGAAGCCGCTCGCTGACATCCGGATCGTCGCGATCGAACAGTACGGCGCCGGGCCGTTCGGAACCAGCCATCTGGCCGATCTCGGCGCCGACGTCATCAAGGTCGAGGACCCCTCCACGGGCGGCGACATCGGACGCTACGTCCCGCCACACCAGGAGGGCGAGGACAGCCTGTTCTTCGAGGCGTTCAACCGCAACAAGCGCAGCATCAGCCTCGACCTCTCCTCTCCTGGTGGCCGTGCCGTCTTCGAAGACCTGGTGCGCGTGAGCGATGTCGTGTACTCCAACCTCAGGGGCGACGTGCCGGCCAAGATCGGCATCACGTACGACTACCTGCGCCATCTCAACCCCCAGATCGTCTGTTGCTCGCTGACCGGCTTCGGGATGACCGGGCCACGTGCGGCCGAGCCGGGCTACGACTACGTGCTGCAAGGAATCTCGGGCTGGATGGACATCACCGGCGAGCCCGACGGGCCGCCGACGAAGTCGGGGCTGTCCCTCGTCGACTACTCCGGTGGCCTGGTGGCCGCGATCGCCTTGCTGTCCGGCGTCCACGCCGCTCGACGGGACGGTCGGGGGATGGACTGCGACGTCAGTCTGTTCGACACGGCCATCTCGATGCTGACCTATCCCGCAATCTGGTCGCTCAACGGCGACTTCCTCCCTTCGCGCACCCATCATTCGGCCCATCCCTCACTGGTGCCCTTCCAGGCGTTCGAGTCCGCAGACGGCTGGATCGTCGTGGCCTGTCCGAAGGAGAAGTTCTGGCAGCGGCTGGCCGAAGCCATCGGCCGGCCCGAGCTGCTGGCCGACCCGCGGTTCACGACGTTCGGTGAACGTCGTCGCAACGCCGTACCGCTGTTGGCGATCCTGGACGCAGCCTTCGCTGCGCGCCCGGCAGAGGAGTGGTTGAGCCTGCTGCGTGCGGCCGGCGTCCCGTGCGGGCCGGTCAACTCGGTGCGGCAGGCGTTGGACGATGAGCACACGCAAGCGCGGGGGATGGTCGTCGAGACCGAGCATCCGCAGTTCGGCACTGTTCGCCAGGTCCGCAGCCCGGTGCGGGTCGGCGACGTCGAGCCGACCTACCAGCGGGCTCCGAGCCGCAACGCGGATGCCTGCGACATCCTCACGACCCTGCTCGGCTACAGCCAGTCGCGCGTCCAGGACCTCGCCGACAGCGGCGCATTCGGCCGGTCGGCCCCGTGACCGCACGCAGCTACCTCTACGTGCCGGGCGACAATGCAGACCGTCTCGCTCGCTCGACGTCGCGCGGAGCGGACGCCGTGATCGCCGATCTCGAGGACGCCGTGGCACCGGCCAACCGAGACGAGGCACGGCGAGTCGTCGCATCCTGGTTGCAGACGAGCGACGATTCGGGACAACGCTGGGTGCGAATCAACTCCGGCGCAGATGGGATCGAGGACCTGCGGGCGGTCTGCTCCACCGGGCTCTTCGGCGTTGTCATCCCTAAGGTCGACTCCGTCGACGACGTTGCGGAAATCGTTCTCGCCGCAACGCAACTGGCCGGAAACCCGGATGACGACAGCGGGCGACGAGCCGGCCCGCTGCGCGTCATGGCCCTGATCGAGACAGCCCGCGGACTGTCCAACCTCGACGGGATCGCGGCGCATTTGGCGATCGACCTGCTCCAGCTCGGTGAACTCGACCTGGCGGCCGACCTGCGACTTACTCCGTCGCCCGACGAGACCGAGCTGCTCTTCGCACGCTCCCGGATCGTCACGGCTGCTGCGGCGGCTGGACTTCCCCCGCCCGTCGCTCCGGTCTCGCCAGACTTTCAGGACCTGGCCCGGTTCCAGCTCACCACCGATCGGCTGCGGCGGCTGGGCTTCGTCGGTCGCGCGGTCATCCATCCACGCCAAATCGCCCCGGTCCACCAGGCCTTCACGCCGCCCGAGGAGGAGCTCAAAGCTGCCTTGCGCAACGTCTCGGCCTACGAGTCGGCTGTGCTCCGCGGGACCGCAGTCATCGTCGACGACGCCGGACGCATGGTCGACGAGGCCGTCGTCCGAGCCAGCCGACTGACGATCGACCTCGCGCGAAACCGCACCGAGCAGGGCAGGCGATGACATGACGACACCAAGCGGTCCGGACTTTCAGGCAGCAGCCCGAGGAAGGTTCTACGAGGACTTCGTCGTCGGTGACGTCTACCAGCACGCGCTCGGCCGAACGATCAGTCAGACCGACAACGCCTGGTTCACCTTGCTCACCCAGAACACCGCACCGCTGCACTTCGACCAGCACTACGCGGCCCAGACCGAGTTCGGGCGCCCGCTGGTCAACTCGGCGCTCACGATCGCGCTGGTGACAGGGCAGAGCGTTCACGACGTCTCGCAGAACGTGATGGCCAATCTCGGCTGGGACGAGGTGCGCCTGCCCAACCCGTTATTCGAAGGAGACACGATTTACTCGACCTCCGAGGTGGTCGAGTGCCGCGACTCGCGGAGCCGACCCAACGTCGGGCTCGTCACCGTCCGGACAACGGGGTACAAGCAGGACGGCACGCGGGTCATCACGTTCCGACGAACGGTGATGGTCTACCGACGGGGGCAAGGACCGTCGATCCCCGCTGTCTCGGCGAGCGACCTCACGTGATAAGCGGCCGGTTAGTCCCGCCGGACTATCGCGATGTCATCGCGGCCGCAGCTCGGCTTGAGGGGCACGTCCATCGCACGCCGGTGCTTCGGTCCCGACGCGTCAACGAACGCTTCGACGCCGACATCGTCGTCAAGTGCGAGAACTTCCAACGGGCGGGGGCGTTCAAGTTCCGCGGCGCCTTCAACGCGATCGCTCAGTTCGACCGTGGGCAACGGGCCCGGGGCGTGGTCGCCTATTCCTCCGGCAACCACGCCCAGGCCGTCGCGTTGTCGGCGCGGCTGCTCAAGGTGCCGGCCACCGTGGTGATGCCGTTCGATGCGCCAGCGTCGAAGATCGCAGCGACCCGGGGCTACGGCGCCGACGTCATCACGTACGACCGCTTCACCCAGGACCGCGAGCAGATCGGACAGGGGCTCACGCAGGAGCGTGGCGCGACGCTGATCCCGCCGTACGACCATCCGGACGTGATCGCCGGACAAGGCACTGCGACCAAGGAATTGTTCGAGGAGGTCGGCGAACTCGACGTCCTCGTCGTCCCCCTGGGTGGAGGCGGATTACTCGCCGGGGCATGCCTCGCCGCCCGGGCACTCTCCCCGGGATGTCAGGTCTACGGCGTCGAGCCCGAGGTGGGCAACGATGGTCAGCAGTCGTTGCGGGCCAACGAGATCGTCCACATCGACACGCCGGCGACGATCGCTGACGGCGCCCAGACCCAGCACCTCGGCCAGTGGACCTTCAACATCATCCGGCACCTCGTGCGAGACATCGTCACTGTCTCCGACCAGCAGCTGATCGGGTCGATGCGCACGCTGACCGCCACGATGAAGCTGGTCGTCGAGCCCACTGGCTGTCTGGGGTTTACTGCCCTGGATCAGGTGCCGATCGGCGGGAAGCGCGTCGGCGTGCTGCTCAGCGGCGGAAACGTGGACCTCGACCGATTCGCCAACCTCCTCACGGCCGGGGCGACAGCGTGACCCGGGCGCGTCGCCCGACCGTAGCCATCCTGGGCACCGGCGGCACGATCGCCGGATCGCGGAGCTCGACGGATGGCATTCACTACCAGCCGGCAACGCTGGGGATCGACGAGCTCATCGCGACAGTTCCGGGACTCGATGCCCTGGCCGACCTCCGTAGCGAGCAGATCTTCCAGGTGGACTCCATCAACATGGACGACGCCGCGATGCTGGCCCTGGCCCGGCGTACCGCCGAGACCCTGGCCGACGACGATATCGACGCAGCGGTCGTCACACATGGCACTGACACGCTCGAGGAGTCGTCGTACCTGCTGCACCTCACGCTGAAGACCCACAAGCCCGTGGTGTTCGTGGCGTCGATGCGACCCGGCGACGGCCTGGGTGCGGACGGCCCGCGAAACCTGCGCAGCGCCGTCGCCGTCGCAGCGAGCGAACAGTCCATCGGGATGGGCGTCTTGGCGGTGATGAACGACGAGATCCACACGGCCCGTGACGCGTCCAAGACGCACACGCTCAACGTCTCCGCGCTGCGCTCGCCCCACGGTCCCCTCGGCTACGTCCTCGGGCAGTGGCCGCTCTTCTACCGGGCGCCGATTCGACCGCACACCGAACGAACGGCGTTCCACCTGGATGCGATCGCAGAGCTCCCCCAAGTTGACGTCATCTACGGCCACTCAGGCATGAGCACCACGGTAATCGACGCCCTGATCGGTTCGAGCACATCCGCCATCATCTATGCCGGCATGGGCAACGGGAACATGTCCGATGTGGTGCAGAAAGGCTTGCAAGCCGCACGCGCCTCGGGCATCCACGTTGCCCGAGCCAGTCGGGCCGGACACGGACCCGTACTGCGCAACGCTGCCGTGCACGACGACGACAACGACTGGATCGCGGTCGACGACCAGACCCCGCAGAAGGCCCGCCTACTGATGGCTCTCGGACTCACCACAACGCAAGACGCCAAGGACCTGCAACAGCTGTTCTGGACCTACTGAGCCGTAGAGGTCGACCGGCTCGGCTAGATCGGCGCCCAGCGGCCGCCGCCGCTCGGCCTAGCGCATTGGTGCCTTGAGTCCCTGCTGCGGACATCGTCCAGCGGGCCGGACGCCGATGACGCCCCACGTTCGGTGCGGCTCCGCGCCTAGTGGTCGTGAACCGAGGTAGCGGCCGCCTGGGTGACCGCGGTCGCGCCGATCAGCAGCAGCGTCGCGTTCCACGAGCCGGTGTGGTCCCGCAGCCAGCCGGCCACCACCGGTCCGGCGGCCGCGAGCGCGTAGGCGACGGCCTGCACCATGCCGGACAGCTGCGAACCGTGATGTGGGTCATGCCCGGCCAGGCCGATCATCGCCAAGGACAGCACCAGGGCCGGCCCGCTGCTCAGGCCGATCAGGACGACCCACACAGGCACGATGCCGGGGAGCACGATCAGCCCGATCGCAGCCGCGAGCATCGGCGCGCTCACCACGATGCCGGCCACCCGGCGACCCATCCGGTTCAGTACGACGGGCACCGCGAGCCCGGAGCAGATGCCGATCACCTGGGCGGTGAAGAGGTACCAGCCGGCCAGGGTCGCCGAGACGTGTCGGTCGACCGCGATGGCAGCGAACACGAGGTCAGCACGTAGAACGACGTGGACTGCAGGCCCATGAACAGCGTTGGGGGTATTCAGTTGACCGGACCTTCGCAGGTCAGACCGCTCTCCAAGGTCGGTTCGCCCGTGGCCGGTCCAGGCTCGGCGGTTGGCCCGGCGAGGAGGGCGGCTTGGGCGGGACTCGTTTCGGCT
>JAABUP010007394.1_pt1 | contig 14798 bp, 15 predicted proteins | sample 5559201 | NCBI WGS metagenome assembly JAABUP01 (sample SAMN10711887, study PRJNA513373) | rock metagenome | isolation source: Antarctica rocks | place: Antarctica | reverse complement strand
TAAGTAACGAAGTACATCCCGTAACAATGTAATAATACTGACTCAATTTAGCTCATATGGTCTGCTGCATTGGCCTCCAATGCCTCCTCGACCTCCTACTCTACGGTCATTTTAAAATGCAAAGATGAAACAGGCGCCATCGTCCCATGGGCTTCGGCTCATGGCATTACGTTCCGCTCATGGAAGCAAACAAGCTACAATGACAGAGACTCGCCGCTATCTCGTATAGCAGAGTTATTCAACGTAAACCACTTTGTGGTTTCACAAGCTCGACCTTATATCGCTCCCTTCCTCCGCTCGGACCTTCATCCAAACCCAACACACCCTGGCAAACGGGGCATGATCATTCCACTTCTACGTCTGACAACACTCGAAGTTCGGCACAGGCTCAGTCAGCTGGATTCACTAGGCTTACTACCTACTGCCCTCCGCCGCTTGTTGATAGATGAAAGCATACCAGGGGCTAGCTTGACGCTTGTGCCTGACCTGAACGTAGGGGACTTTCTAAAGCTACTAGAGACGCCGACGAAGGAAAGTCTTGATTACTGGATACTGCGCGGCGAAAGGAGTGTCTGGCCGGCTGTGGGTGCAATGAAGGTCAGATGCGCGATAGAAGTCGAACTTGACAGGTGCTATCAACTAGTCAGGAGAAGAAAGCCGCTTGATGCGGCATCTCCGGTTATGATGCATAGTGATTGGAATGCCAGTAAACGGAGAAAAAGAGCGGCAAGCGTAGGGCAAGGCTGAAAACTTTCGATTGTGTTCAATGGAAATCGAAGTACATTCACAAAAGCAGACCGACAACCGCTCAACTTACTATACGGAGAACCACAGCAAAACATAAATCTTAAGGGGAAATACAGTTGCGACTGTGATCCAAATTCTGGTACTGAGAGGATCTGCACTCGCTCAGCCCTGGACCCGACCAAGCTGTTGTGTCTTTGTACTGTACAATAAGTCGTTGCTCAATGACGGTCGAGAAACCTGGAAACCCGTAAGAGTCTATTGTTGTACCGTCTCAACCCTATAAAATCCAATATCAAGATCATTATTATTCACCATCGAGCAAGTCTTAGCTAATGCGGGAATACAGCTAGTGACCTGCAAGCAGTGGTAAGAACTTTTCTTTGACACCATCCAACTTCTCATTAAACTTGTTGTCTCGACTAGGCTACGCACACAAGTTCCCTTTGATTTTTTGTGTTACCGTCAAGCTCATTGACAACGAAAGTCTTCGTTGTCAACCTTCAAAATTCATAAGTACTTCCTTTATCAAGCGAACGTCAAGCGTCAAGGTAGCAAGGTTATTGTCTCTTTAACAACGAAATTATCATTGCTCCATAAAATTTCGCAGCATTATGAAAGGCCCGGCCACCTCCAGCTTTAAAGCTTCTATCATCGGTTCTCAACCTCAGCCTTGACTGAAACATCAGCTTCGCAAATTCTCGAATCTTCTCCAACACCCCTAAAATCTTCATCAACAATTAGTATAGGCATTTCCACTAAGGGCATAAATACATCATGTGCAATCTGCGCTGCATGTACGGTTGCGGCCACATCCGCTGTACGGTTCTCGAACCCTGCCCAGCCGGTCTTCAAGGCAGGAGTTGTATCGCCGACACTCGGGAACTACAGCCCCTTAATATTACAGAAGCTTGCTTAGTCTGCACGGCCCAGGTTCAAGCCCAAGCTGCTGAAGCCCAAGCTGAGTGTGCCCAAACCCAAGCCTATCTTGCTCAGCTTGAAGCTATTAACGCAAGGATAATCTCTGAGGCTTTTGCAACAAAGGCCGAGAATCTCAGGGTCTGCGCTGACGCTGCATGTAGAAGAGTCGAAAAGGCTAAGTATCTCGGCGAGGCAGGAGTTCGACTCGAATTCCGATACGACGAACAGCATCTAGCCGAGCTAACCGCTCAAATGGAAGCTGATGCTGAGAGAACACCGACAGTCGAGTTAGCTGATGACGGGTCTCTCATTGCATTTGCTGATCAGATGAGCGCTGTGGCTGAGTTGGAGCCGAAAGAAATCGCTGATGATAAAGTTCTAGGAAATGGGGTTCCAGAGACGTCTTCTTTGGACTCGCCTCGGTCATTCGTCTCTATTAACCTTCCGTCAAAGTGCATCTGACCGTTGATAGGAAGTCGATATAGTCATTGAATATTGTGCTTGCTATAGAACATCGAATCAATTTTATTGATGGCTTTCCTGAACCTGTGAGTACTCATTCTCGCCACCTATTCTCTTTTGCAATATGTATGTTCCTATCATAGATTGGACTTCCGTCGGTGCTACCTGTGTGGTTCAGAGCTCTTGAATTTCATTTATTAATTCTATCACGACTTCATCTTATCCGACCACAGCGCAAATTACATGTACCATCCAAAAAAGTCCCCAATCCCGTTTAAAATCGTCAATGCTTCCGTTCGTTCACTCCTCAAACAATCTATTCTTTCAAGTTACAGACTAAAAGCCGAGAAATTACCTACCTGTCCATTCTTTGTTCCGCTGAGAACCGAGTATGATTAAGCTCGTTATCAAACATGGAAACGATCATGACAATGGCCTTGTTCCTGAACAAGGCCTTTATCTCATATGTCTTTCATGTAGCATTTTTGCATTCTTGACAGTCTCTACATCAACCACCCTGAACCCCTTTCCAACGCCCATCGACTCCTCAACCCTCACATCTTCCCAACCAACTCCTGCAACGAAGAAACCCTCCCCAATCACACAGAAAAACCAGCCATGTGTCACTTCACCGACATCTACTGGGCCTGCGGCCCCCATCTCTGGCAGCGCTTCTTGCACCCTTGCCCCAATGTGCTCCCCGGCCAGCATTTCTGTGACTCCGTATATCGAGAGCATCCGCGTCAACGACTGGGGAACTGCCCGAACTGTCCTCCAATGATTCGAGTCATGCCGGAATCTCCGTATTCAAATGGAGGTCCACCATCGCAGGGGCAGAGGCAAGCTCAGGTGCACAACCAAGACCAAGTCCCAAGCCAAGCGGGAGCACAGAGAGGTTCTGAGGCGCTGATGCAAGCTCAGGCACCGAACCAAGCTCAAGCGCAGTTGCAAGCTCAGATGCAGAACCAAGATCAAGTCCAGAGCCAAGCAGGGGCATCAAGACAAGCAGCCCCCCTATTACAAAGCCCAGCACAATGGCAAGCCCAAGACCAAATGCAGGCCTTGGTAGCTTGCCAAGCCGGGCTAAGCCTCGAAGCGCAAGCGCAGTCCCAAGCCCAAGCGCAGACACGAGCTGAGGCGCAGCACCAAGCCGAATTCAAACGGGAAGCCGAAGCCATTGCTCAACTCGCGGCACAGAGACAGCGTGAGTTGCAAGGACGGCCTGAGCTGCAAACAGGAGCTGCAGCTGAGGCGGTTGAGGCTGCGAGGACGCTGCTGTATATGCATTATGGGGGTGGGAGGGGATGATGACTCGTTTTGCTGGAGGATACGTCTTTGTTGATGAGAGGAGAGTTTTGTTCAGGTGAGTACGTAATTTCACAGTCTCTACATACAGAATGCCAGTTTTTTCGCTTAACTGGAAAATCATCCATCAATGTTTAAATCTCATCTATAAAACATCCACACCACATACGTTACTGCAAAGATGATCAATGTAACTGCACAAAGATGTACTTCAGAAAATTTCTCGAAAACTGTATCTGTCACACTTCCATTTCTATGAAGCAGGAAGCTTATGCGAAGAAAAATCAATGAGAAATCAGACAAAGACGAGCATAGTCAAGAAGAAAGAACTATGCGAAGTCTGAAGAAAACAAACTTCGAGTTGAGCATCTCAATAATGAATTCTCGCATTCCTTTCTCTCAAAACAGGTGTCAAATGATATCATTCGTTGCATTACACGATATCCTCTTCCCACCGTCTAGCATCTGTTTACTAATTTTTCTTCGACTGAGAAACCCACGCACAGCTAGCTAGTTTCACCACCCGCTCAACAGGCACATCATTCTTTTCATCTTCTTCGTTTTCACATCTCCCTCTTTCTAGCATCGCGCTCACCCCTTCCGTTCTCAACCATAAAACCTTCTTCAATCTCCCCTCCTTCTTTCTGTTCCCACTACCATCCACCACCCCTCAATCCCTTCCTTATTCCCTCAACGACCCCCCTTCTCAAACCTCCCCAAACCCCTCCATCAAAACCAACCACCCCTAATCACGCCAAAAAGTCAAAAACCCGCACCTTTCTTCCCCCGTCGTTCTGGGCACGAGCTTCGCGACTGGTTTTGAAGACTTGATAGCGACACCTTGAAGTATCGAGGGGGATTTTTCTTCGCGTGTGAAGTGCCGGATGGGTGAGCTGACGTGGAGAGAGGTAATGAGGGCGGTTTGACGGTTGTTGGTAATTGGTTGGGGGTTAAGGGGTTGTGGGGTTGTGGTTGTGGGGTGGGGTGGGACGAACGAAAGAACCCCTTTCTTTATCAGGTATGAGAGAGAGAAGATGGGAGGTTTGGTTTTTTCCCCCCTTGTCCTATCTATCATAGACTACAGTAGCGTATACAGTAAGTTTGCCTGGGTTATTACTTTTGTGAAATCTTTAACCCTTTTTTTTTAATAAACATCAAGTCTATAGATACCCAATTCATGCACCCAATAAATGGCCAATCCACTCCAACCACACCTACATAACCAACCTCTCTCTCATCCCCTCCTCACCCCCATCCTCCCGATCCACACCAAGAATTCTCTAGCCCACACACCCTCATCATTCCCCCTTTTCATCATCATCATCATCTTCCTCACTTCTCACCTCCAACATTTCCTAATTCAGCATCCAACGCCTTTCCCCCCCTGCTTTCCTCTCCCCTCCTCACCACCCGTCCCGTCCCGTCACCCTCGTCTATCTCTCTCATCACCCTCCTGAAGATCCCGTTTATGAACACGAAGGCATTTCGTGGTGGGATTGCATGGGATGGGGAGTGTTGCTCCTTGTGGTTCTTGAAATGTAAAGGGGTTGAGAGAAGGAATGGAGGTGAGGACTGGGTGTGTTGGGATGAAAACAGCGGTGGTGGTTGGGCAAGAGGGAAATCTGTGTGATTCCACCTCCACTTGGAAAAAAAATCCGAGCTGCGTGTGACCAAAAGAGGAAGAGAAGAAGAAAGAAAGAGAAATAGGAGGACAAGAGAGAGAGAGATCAGAATGACTCGAATGACTCCGCAAAATCTTTCAATGTTCTTCATACACTCTCTCGCCTTGACGTGAAATGCTGAGTGTGCGCTGTTGCGTAGTCAGTTCTTCTTCTCATCTGTACGTCATGTACGCTGCTGCTATTTCTCCTTTTTGATAAGGAGGAAAACGTCTTGGTTGTGTCTGTTTTCGTCTTTCTGACCTGAAGACAGGAACAGATAACATGATGTTGAGATTGAAGAAAACAAGACCTCATAACCATATGGAAAAGCTTGTCGATGCCCTTGTTAAGGATGAAAGAAGCAGTCAGTCAGTCAAGGCTTTGAAATATGCAAGACAGATGATAACTCTCGGTTGGAAAGTAGCGATCTGTTTGCATAGACCCGGACCAGCAGGCCGTACTCGACTTGGGGTATCTCGTCATGTTGAAGACAAATGTCCCAACGCCCACCGCTATGCCTTGTATCACGAATCTCGCTATCTATGGTCGGTGTTGAAACCCCCCCCCACCAGTGCGTATCCACAGCCAGCACATCATTTCGTTGTCCCAGTTATTCCTCCGCCCATCGTCGTTCGCGCAACGGCGTCTCGCGGCCTTCTTTTGCTCTCGATCCATCCACCTCGTCCCTCCAAGCCCAGTATTCTCCCAGGCGTATTTCGGCGTATGCTGCGTAGTCGAAATCGATTTGGCTAATTGTGGCTTGGATGAGGGCCCAGACCCCCCAGTAAAAGCCAGGGATACCGCGAAAGCGCTCGACCTCCTCAAACAGCCTGTCCGCGTACCCAATGCCATGGCTCTCCAGATCTACATAGCTCCTATAGCTGTTGATGTACTCTGCGATGAATGCGCGGCGGGTAGAACGTGTAGGCAGGACGCTAAAATCGCAGCTGAAACCGCCCCATTCGGCGAAGTGGTTGGCGATATCGAAGGCTGGAGGAGAGGGAGTTGCGTATTCGTAGTCGATGAAGGAGACGGTTTCAGCGGGGTAGGAGGAAGTGGAGGGTTTAATGGTGTTGGGATGGACGATGACGTTACCGGAGAGGAGGTCGCAATGGCCGAAGATTAGCTAGCGGAGGTATCAGTAAACTTATTTGGCCAAAGGGAATGAAAGGCATACACCGTCTTTACCAAGACCAGGCGTATCGCCGAGCTCAGAGACAGTGCGTTCCAGCTCTTTTTGAAGGACATCTTTTCGTTTCTTCTCGGCTTCATTGGTAATTGGGAGAGCGAAGATCCACTTCTGCATAACGGTCCACAGGTTCGGGGTTGACTTGCCTGGAGTGATTGCATTGATTGCTGCTAAAGAGGGTATTGTTTTGGCTGGCAACAGCGAGAGTGAAGCTTCAGTGTCGGACTCTTCTGGTGTGACCGTCGTACCTTCTGATACGATTGGTAGCAAAGCGTGCCATTCCCCCAGTCTTCGGGCTACGCCTCGCCAGACTGATTCCCGCCGTAAGTCTTCAGGGCTGCAGACCCGGCCTCGGATAAATCTGTAGATGAGGCCATTATGGAAACGGGCAAGTAAGGGAGGAGCGAGGTTATACTGCGAGAGGAGGGAATGCGATGTCGTCTCTCCTGGACTCGAATCAGTATCCCATCAAAGTTAAGGTAGTTTGATATTTACGCTCGCGGTCGATCAGGACTTCTGTGCCTTTCCCGTACGCCCGTAGAAGTACAGCCTCTTTGTCTATCTGCTCCTCAGTATAGCCGGGCCGTCGCTTCACAGCTTTCAGGAGCTAAAATTCTAGAATCTTAGAAGTGTCCGCAGGAAAGATTTCCTAAGGCGTTGTGGAATACGTACGGTATTGGTGATCCCGTCCGTAAATCGTATGAACTCCACGTTACCATCTTCATGCTCCCATTCTGGAAAGAGAGTCAAGACGAGCCGTAACGCTGAGGTCTGGGACTCGGCATTGCTGTAGGATAACGGTACATGGCGGATTCTCATCACGGCGTCGTCGTTCATGTTACTGGTGGACATGGTTGTGGAGAAGTGAAAGGGCTCAAGCCTTGACAGGGTGGCCTAATTTTGATCATGCGAGTTGTGACTGTGATAGATGTCCCTAAACGAAATTATTCTGTCAGCTTTGGAAGTTACTTTTTGCCCAACATTGGCTTTGATCACCATGCTTTGACAGGACGCTATTGCATCATAGGAGTTCTTAAGACAGCGAATAGAATCCATGGATGATAGCCACGTCTTCTATTCCGGCCCGTCGGATCAACAGCCTTCGAAAGACCTTCAGAAAGACTTACAGAGTACAGGAATCTTGGAGAACATTAGGATTAAAAAGACCGTACAACTATCATCGTCCCTCGGTCCAAAACGATGTTGAGAAAGACTAGAAGGTCTCGTGACTCGACAGGGGTATGCGTCGACACCTCACATACAGTTAAGCAGCTGCTATGCATGCTGTAGCATTTTCTAGCATGGGATTAGAGCTTTTGTAAAGACTCTACGAAGCTCTTACAAGCTGCTACCAATTTACATACATGTTTGCAATTCAATGGTCAAACTTCGCAAACCGCACTTTATTAGGCAGAGAAGTGCCTCTTCAACCCCAACAGCCGCCACCAGCACCAGGTCTAATTTGATGAAAGGTTAGGAGTCGTTTGGGAGCCCTTTTATTAATGTTTTTGGCCGTTCTAAAACTCACAATTTGCGTTTTGTATATATCATCAATATCTCTGTTGCAACCCATCCGTGAATCGGGTACACCATTGGTGGAGCTCCCCATTCATGGATAGGGGTGCAAATATAGACCTTCATCCATGGATTAGATGATATATAGACCTTCATCTATGGATAAGATAATATACAGATGGATCAGGAATTACATAAATCATGAAGCAATTCTCGAATCTACTATGGTCCTTAGCTGAACGACAACCTCACTGCCGCCCCCTGACTTTACACGCGTCGTATTCGCATGACAAGATCAAATTAAAATCTTCATTATCAGTCTGAAATGAAGAAAGACGAAGACAAGGACAAGAAGACACAGCCAAATATCTTGATTGTAAAAGATGTAAGATCTACGAGTATGTACGACCAAACATCCACGAAGTTAGCATTTAATCCGTAGATGAAGGCTTAGATTTGCACCCTATCCATGAATAGGGTGCTCCATCAATGGTGTACACGATCCGCCAAAGGCTGGGTTCGAAAAGTTCTGTCCGTGGCTCGAAAGCCAACCGATCAGGTATCCACATCGACTTGTTTTTGAAGATATTATGGATCGATGGCTGGCTGCGCTGTTGGATCATTGTTCTGATCATTGTTCTGGACATGAATGAATCCCCGCGAGAATGGGTGCGAAATAGCAACAAAAATCGAGCACCTGGTGTTGCTAATTCCAGGCCAGCAAATTAGTCTGGTCGTCAAATCGACTTGGATCTGTCGTGGCCGCAGGTAGTGCCAGTCGGAGGCTTGCTGCTTTTGGGTCGTAGCTTCTCTCAGCGAGGCTCCATCTCTGTTTTCTACCAAAAACCCCAGGCTGAATATACTTCTACTTGGACGGCATGTTCAATTCTGCTCTTTTCTTCCAAACTTGCGACTTAATCCATGGCTAAGTAACAGTTTCCGTCAAAAGCATTAGCGAGCGGCCTACCCTTACTCAAGCGGTAGCTTTGCATCGCTTCCTGCATGGCTGACTTTCGGGTCACGTGGTCGAGCGAAAATACTTCACCAACTGGCTTGTACGACCAAATCGTCACTGGATGGTCTTCAAATGCTCGCCTACTCTTTCGCGTTCAACCAGACATGCAGACGCCAGGACTTCTTGATTTCCAATGCCAGAAAGCTTCAATATATGAGGCGTAAAAACACCTGCAGCAAAAATCACTTCTCGTTTCGCCTCTGCTACGTACTCTGTTTATCCCTTAAGAATACCACGTGTGGTTTGCTTATAGACGGATAGATAGAGTTCGAATCCAATCCTATGCCGCGAATGGTATTGGAGGCGTCATGAGAGTAATGTGATCAAGGTCGCTATCGCCCTAGAAGAGTGGATGGGGTGTGGTTTGACTGGAGAGGAGGGTAAGAAGCCTGCTGGTGGGTAATGGTAGGCTCGGCCACCGCATAACGTTTTCCCTAATTCTGTAGATAGTAAAGTAGGATCTTAGTAGTGACTGTAGCTGTCTCTGTGCTGAAGCAGTCCTGTATCATACAACTCATATTGTCTTTTGCTTTAAAATTGTAGTAAAAAAATATTCTTATGCATCAAGACAAAGAACGAATATAGCATAATGAGATACATGAACATTGCAGGCACCGGGAATACTGCTCTGTACAAGTTGTCGAAAGCAAATTGTTCGAGTGATATTACTTCGTGCTCGCTTTTCCACACGTAATGCGGCCGAACTGCTCACGACCAGTTATATCGAAGAAGAAGAAGAACAAGAGTAAATAGAGCGATAATACCAAATATGTATTGACCACATTGTTAACAGAAGCAAAAGCACCAGACGTTCCTCTTTTGCCCTACCTAAGAAGCTTATTTAGCGAGAAAACAAACCGCCTAAAGAAAGGGGTGGTGAAGCTGATCAATCATGTATTCCACAAGGCAGAGCACTGTCTGTATACTTTAAGCCCGCGTCCCTACTAGACGTCCGACAAACACCACAACCACCATTCGGGGCTTAACAGAATTCAGCCACAGCTTCAGCAGCTACCTCTTTATTTTCTAATATAAGGTCAAGGTAGTGCTATATCGTCTCGATATCCCATTTTGCTCGACAGGGTAGGCTGAAGACGGTTTGGATTAAGTCTGTAGATGCCAGCATTTACTGAAAGAGGCGCTGTATTTGCACTATCCCCACAGATCAGCCCAATCGAATAAATAATTCGAAGCCTTTAGTGTTCGCTATCCACCCTCTCATTGTGGGTAGAGCGTCAAACGTGCTTTCATCTGAAGGAGTCAAGTTCTGCTGTGATGGTATGTATCTTAGTTATTTGAATGCTCAGGTTCCGCAAAGGAAACAAATGAGTGAATGTAGGCCGCAGCTTCATGTGGACATGATAACGCTAGATTATGGAGCCGGGTATCTATATACAAACACCGAATTTCGCGAGCGTCACCAACTCATCCGCATCATGTGATGCGCGCTCCGCTCGGCTTACTGTTGAGATCTTAAATACACTCTTGATGTAGTTAAGATCGGCCTCCATTGCCTGTTCCACACCTCCAGGGGTCTGCGTACCCATATGGTTGGAGCTCTAAAGGGGATGTTCTAAGATCGTCGAGCTGCAGGTGTTGGTTAATAGAGAGAGTGCTGAAAGGAGTAATGACAGAAACTCGCCGTCTAGTGCTCAGGGACGGTAGGTGAACGCGTCTGGAGCATTCGGATTAATCATGTGCTCGTCAAGTTGTTTGTAGGAGCCGATTTGACCGTTAAAAGTGAACCATTCGGGTGTGTCTGGATGCAATCTTTTGATCCCCTGGGCTGTGATATATCGTTAGCGGGACCATGAAGGGATGCAATGGAGGACACTATTTGGCTTAGAGGGCAAAGGGTTGTGGTAGGGATGTGGTGAAGCGAATTGCGTAAGGCCGATCGCTGAACTTACTCAGGCAGTAATACGCATATCTATCAGCATTCTGCATTGCTACATGAAGGGGACAGGTCGTGATCTATTCCCAGCCAAATCCTTCTTGAGGACCTCTGACAACTGTAAAATGTCAGTCTTTGATGCAAAAGACAAGGTTCCTGAAGGTCACTGACAGTATGTCGGTGATGTCATGAGCGCAAGTGCATAGAATAGAACGTAGGAAAGACAGGCTGTTTCTGCAACATCGCTTATCAATTTCCCGGGAAACAGCCCTGCTCGTCCTGATAAAGTGGATATCGTTACAAGCCCAGCCCGGCTGCCGGTTGAGTCTTGTCCCATCCCTTTTGTTAGAGCCGAATCACACAATCCAATGATCTTTGTGCTGACTTGATTACTGGCGCCGGGTGACATGGAAGCCGTTCGGAGTACATACGATTGGCCGCTAGTACCACAAATCCTTGCGTTGACGTTGTTTCCGTGGCTGGTGCCTTGCAAGAAATATTGTGATCTTTGGTCGACCCAAATGTTTTGTGCCCCTTCAGCAGATGGGAAGGGTAGGAACATGTTGTCTCCACAGTATATTGCTATATCGCCTGGAAAGGCAAAATAAGTCTCCATCCAGTCTACTCCGTACAGAATGTCTGATATTTTCGCTGATTATCGATATAATCGTTAGAACATGAATAAATAGACAAAAGAACGATTGGAGGGTAGACTGACCTGAAATCGCAGCTCGATCTTCTGGGGAAGCACCTGGGAAGATTTGTTGCTGCGAATTATCGAGGACCTTTTGACCGGGCATTACTACTGCTGGTCCAGGATCGTTGATTGCGAAGGCAGCGTCAAAAATCATTAAACGGGCCTCGGCCATTGCAGTTCGTATCATGCTGCCCTTGTCGTCATGATCTCCCATGTAGGGTAGGCATGATTGATCAATCGCGTAAGCCCCGACCTGGGTGAAGAGCCCGCAAAGACACAGCAACACAGAAAAGCTAACCGCGGCAAACAAAGAAGCCATGGTCTGATCACCGAGGAATCAAGGTCCACGCAAGATGATTGAGATATTAATGGACAAGTTCACCGGTTTGCGAGCAGCGAACGGTGAAGAATGGTACACGGAACGCACCTACACACTTGCTGCAATTGGTCAAAAAAGAAGACGATCCACAACAACAAATATCAATCATCAAGTCTTGGGAGCAAAATACAAACAACATATAATTGCAGAGTTGAACTATTAGGGTCTCAGGGAACAATATACTTATCTTTGAGGGAAACGCTAGAACTCTGATTTCACCTAATGGGCACCACGGAAATGCCCTGGGAAATTTATGAAGAGCCTTCATTGGAGACTCCGATTCACGCATAGTCGGTGGTAGTAGTCATTTGATTAGTAGGATGTGCATTTCGTGCTGAAATGGTATTCTGTCAAACGGCAAGCAGGATTATCGTGGGCCAGACGGTCGGGTATATGTGAGTATATAGTAGACTAGTAATAGGTTGACTCGTCGAAGTAAAGTAGCAGTAGTATTTCAGTAGTGGTAGAAGGTTACCCGCCACATGCCTGCAACCCCGGATTGATTGTTATAAACTTACCCAAAGGGTTATTTCTTAGCTTATTGTTACATCGCTTGGTCCGGGTATCTCATTAGAAGACGGGACGAAGGGAAGGCTGCAGCGGAAGAGGCGGCCGATCATCATCAAGAAGATATCGAGCCCCCAGCAGGCTGAAGCTACCGAGACGAGACATGAGACATGATAGGTGAGGAACGAGGGATGACTGAGAACGAAGGGCGATGAGAGACGAAGAATGAGAGCGAGAACGATCGATTCACAAACGTAGAATGTTTTCTTTTTGATAAACATACGATACCTCGTCAGACTGAAAAGTGGCCTCTTTTATAATCATGCAGTTACTTGAGATCGTGGAAGTGAAGTACTCCTGCAATGCGTGCACGAGTGTGTAATTTCTAGCTGCTTTTTCTGTGGGAGATTCGCGCTAGTTGTAATAGTACTAGCGCTGAAATTCATGTCGCTCCGGTCCTACCTAAGGTACCTAGGTATCGTACGCGTCGGCGAATTGCCCCGCCCGGCCTAGTGACCCCCCGAACGGGGAAGGCGCCCTGAAGGACCCCGTTACTTCGCCCGGTGCCGCTTTTATTTACTTTTCCATCTTCCACATATAAACTCCTCCCATCCCCTCGCCGGTTTCCTGCCATTCTGTTAACCTCGATCACTGTCGCACCGGACACGCTGCCTTATCTCGGACTCGGGGGTCAGACCGCTCTTGGCATCCCTTTCAACCCGCATCACCGTTCGATCCGGCGATCGCGGTTTGGGTTACAGATCGAGCATAACGGCCTGTCAACTTGAAGGAGTCTCGCCCAATTCATTTACAAGAGGGTGTGCCAGAGGATTAATTCATGCACTGCGCCATCAGCATGTCCGGGATCAAGGCTCAGCGAAGCCTCGCCTTTCAGCGTCGCGACTGACACTGGGATTTCTGTCCTCTTCACCCTCCAGATTATATCTGTTATGAGCGTCAGGCGTTGCGCTTCTCTTCGTACCGGTTGCACGCTGAGATGCCTCGAAGCTGGCCGTTTGCGACGGTATCTGAGCCGGGGAAATATCTGGCGAGCTGTGTGGGAAGGCATCCACACCTCGGGCGTGCTATCTGAGCACTAATGGTCTGGGACGGAAATCCAGCCTTTGGCGCCGAGGGCCTGTGATCGAGCCAGCGCATGTCAAGCCCTCGTCGAGACCGATTGATCGAAGGATTGAGAGATGCGCTTTGCCATTCCCGTCATATCGCCGGTCTGGAATCCTGCATCCTCATCTTCGCCGTTCACTCGATTGGTCACAACCTCTGATGAGTGAGGGGATAAGGGGGCTGTGCTGGCCCCCAGCGCGATGATCAGACAGGGCATGCACTGCGCCATCAGCATGTCCGGGATCAAGGCTCAGCGAAGCCTCGCCTTTCAGCGTCACGACTGACACTGGGATTTCTGTCCTCACCCTCTAGATTATCTGTTACGAGCGCCAGGCGTTGCGCTTCTCTTCGTACCGATTGCACGCTGAGATGCCTTGAAGCTGACTGTTTGCGACGGTATCTGAGCCGGGGAAACATCTGGCGAGCTGTTTAGGAAGGCATCCACACCTCGGGCGTGCTATCTGAGCACTAATGGTCTGGAATGGAAATTCAGCCTTTGGCGTCGAGGGCCTGTGATCGAGCCAGCGCATGTCAAGCCCTCTTTGCCATTCCTGTCACATCGCCGGTCTGAAATCCTGCATCCTCATCTCCGTCGTTCACTCGATTGGTCACAACCTCTGATGAGTGAGGGGGACAAGGGGGCTGTGCTGGCCCCCAGCGCGATGATCAGACAGGGCATGCCCTCGTATTCGTCCGTCGGGGGTGGTTGGGGAATTTAGGAACAGAACGCGCAACGAACATCTTCTAGTCCGGAAATGTTGATTGGTGTCCGCGTCTTTAGCGTCGGCGTGGTAATGAATTATGCCTTCGAGGAGGTTGGGCAGGAGGATCCAACTGAGCCGCCTTTGTTCTGTCTTCAGGATCTCGCCCCCGAGGGCAATTCTATATGACCTCGACCTTTCGCCCCGTCAAAGCAGAACCTTCACAAGATCACATGAACACTCGCAATTACTGCTAAGCATTTCAAGCTTCACCGGTGAACACCGCCATTCCTGCGATGTCCAGGCCATCTCGTCCGCGCTTTCGTTATCCCCCAGGGTTCCTCGGTGGAAGTGGATCTCGAGGTGAACAATGCCGCTCCTGTGTTTACACGCGGTCTAACGTTCGCCATAGAATCACCGATCATCATCGTCGACGATGTCAATGATGAGGGCGATTTGATTAGCTATTCAGAGTATACGGCCGGCCCCGAAGTACGCATTGATCTCGGAAATCCTATCGGAAACGTGACGACCTCCCGGCCCAAACCCAGAGCCCCTCTCGACAAGCGTGAAGAGAACGACCATATCTCCTCCACGGACATATCAAATCACAGGCTCGCACACCCCCTCAACCCTCGGCAGCTCTCCCGTACAGCAAAAGCGCAACGATGCAAGAAAAGAGC
>JAABUP010007393.1_pt1 | contig 14799 bp, 18 predicted proteins | sample 5559201 | NCBI WGS metagenome assembly JAABUP01 (sample SAMN10711887, study PRJNA513373) | rock metagenome | isolation source: Antarctica rocks | place: Antarctica | reverse complement strand
AGACTCTGGCAGCCCGTGGTCTCCTGGCCAGCATGCACGACCGTTTAGCGCTGTGGCTCATGCACCTCCCTTGCCACACCACACCCCCTGCTCGTCAGGCTTCTCCCTCGACGCGCGCTCGCCGCGCAGCATGTGTGGGACCATCAGATCGTCGCGCACCCTACGTGCCACCTCATCATTTGCTGGGCGCTGCTCCCAGGCGTCCCGCCGCTTGTGTAGACGTCAAACACGGCCAGGTTGACAACATACTCGGCGGGCGCCATCGGCGGCACTGCGTCACGCGCACATATGCAGCTCGGGACAGGCGGCGCCGTGAGCGGACATGGCTGTCGGCGTGTGCAGAGGCTGGCAGCGCGCCGCTGCGATGCAAGGGGCGGCGCTGCAACCCGTCCGCCACACCGGCCACATGCACAGAGGCTGATGGCCTTCAAGCAACCTTGGACATGGGCAATTTTATGAGATGGCTGTTCTTATGTCCAGGGCTTGCACTGATTGAGCGCAGGGGCCTGCTGCAGCTAGCCTGGTTCGTTTGCAAATGGCTGCCAGCGCTGCACCGTCCAAGAGCGGCCCGAGCCACCCTTGGCGGCCGAAGCGCCGGGAGGGCAGCGGGGCGCGGCCGTGCACGCAGCTTTGGCAAGTGCGCAAGCGGGTGTCGGCGCTGCACCGGTCAAGAGCGGCCCGAGCCACTCCCGGCGGCGGCAGCGCCGAGGAGGGGTCAGTGCGCGGGTTTGGTACATAGTAGGGTATAGCGCACCGGAGGTGGCAAAGAGCACGGCGAGGAGGTCGTCCGCGGCGCCCTCCGGCGCCGGCACAAGGGCGAGGCCGAGCACGTCGTGCGAAGCGTCCTCGACCCTCGGCCGCCCGGCGCCGCCGTCCAGCGCGTGCCCTGCGGCGTCCCGCGCGCTCTGCTCGGCGTCCGGTAGACTGCGCCAGCCGGGGCAGCGCTCAACCCCCGCATGCGCACCCGCCGGCCGCCGCCCCGGGACGGAGCTGGCCCAGACGGCGCGCATCAAATGAATGCAGTCTGGCCGCGCCGTCGTGTGCTGCCGCTAGACGAACAGCCCCCCGCCTGAGGCCTGCGTGCACTTCACACGCAGCGCGCGCGCAGGCTCGCGCCGCGCGCGCGCGCCCCGCAGGGCACATAGCGCGGGGCAGCGGGGCGCACGCAGGTCCAGGACGGCCTCGCTGACGGCGACCGCCGGGCCGCCCGCGCCCGCCCAGGACACGCGAAGCGCCTGCACCTTGTCCGCGTGCGCCGCAAGCGCCAGCAGCCAGGCCGCCCCGCCGCTGCTCGGGCCGGCATGGCCGGCGCCGGCGCGTTCCATCGGTGTCGCGAGCGGCCCCTCCAGCCGCGGCGGGCCGCGCGCGCCGCCCGCCGCCGCGCCGCCGGACGTGTCCCCGGCAGCCGCCGCGGCGCGGGGCGGCGGGCCGTACGGCGCGCCGCCCTGCACGCAGCGCGCCAGGCTGAGCGCCCCGCCCGCGCCGCACCGCGCCACCCAGACGGAGACGTCCGCGCAGGCGGCGCCGTCCGGGGCGGCGCTCCCGGCCGAGCTGATGACCAGCAGCCCATCAGCGCCGCCCGGCGCGCCGGGCAGCGCGGCCAGGTGGTCGATGCGCTGCGTGAGCGTGGCGCTGAGCAGCAGCTGGAACTCGTCGTCATCCTCCGCGCAGCGCTGCCAGATGTCCAGGCGGTGCTGGCGCGCCACGGCGAGCTGCGGGCGGGGCAGCGCCGCGGCAGCGCCATGCGCCACGAAGCGCCCTGCGCACGCCGCGGTCACGCTGGTCGGCGACGACAGCTCGGTGGCCACCAGCCAGTGCTCATCCTCGGGCTCTGCGCCGCTGGAGTCGGGCAGCCTGGCCTCGCTCATCCCGAGCTCTTGCGCGTCAGCAGGAACCACGATCCACGGGCACAGGCCTCCAGGTGCGGACCACCAACTGTGTTGATCGGGCAGCACTGGCCCAGGAGGGGACCTTGGTAGGAGCCTCTCCTGCTCCGTAATCCCTGCCAACCTACCCTATGCCTTGTCAGCCCTCCACCCAAGACCTGCTTCAGTGGGTCAGAGCAAGGCGATGAGCACACTTCAGCCACAAGGCGGGTCTGCCCCTCTCGCCGGGCGGGTGTAGGTCGGGTTGGGAACAGCGCTGTCCGGTGAGAGAACAGGGGCGGCTGGGCACGGGAACAGCGCTGTCCTGGTGTGCACCGCCCCGGGTTGACGGCCTACCTGGCCCAGCATGGCCGGCATGGTGCACTTCAAGTTCAAGAGTCAGATCACCTACGACTCGGTGTCCTTCGACGGCCACTTTGTGAGCATCGGCGAGCTGAAGACGCTCATCGCCGAGAAGCGGGGCATCGGCCGGGACGCCATCGCGGAGCTGGCCTTGATCGACCCGCAGAGCCAGACGGAGTACGCGGACGACGCCGTGCTGGTCCCCAAGTCGTCCTCGGTGCTGGTCAAGCGCACGCCGCAGGCGCGCGCGCCGGCGCTGCAGGGCGCGTCCGCGCCGCTGCCGGTCGCGGCCCTGGGCGCGCGGCGCGCGGGCACGCCCCCGGCCGGCGCGCCGGCCGGCCAGGACGACCTGGGCGGCGAGCTGTACGGCCAAGCCCCCGGCGGCGGCAGCGGCGCGGCGGCCGACGAGGACGCCGCGCTGGACAGCATGCTGCGCGCGGCCGGCAGCGCGTGGCAGCGCGAGGTCGCGGCCGGCGCGCGCGGGCGCGGCCGCGGCGGCCGCGGCCGCGGCCGTGGCCCGGTCGACCCGGACTACCTGTGCAAGCGCTGCGGGCAGCGCGGGCACTGGATCTCGGCGTGCCCGACCAATGGCGACCCCGCGTACGACCGCAAGGTCATCCCGATGGGCATCCCGATGACGCGGCTGGGCCGCGCGGAGGGCGGCAAGCTGCTGCTGCCCAACGGTGAGGTGGGCTCGCTGATGCCCAACGAGGACGCGTTTGCGCGCGAGATGGCTGCCTCCGGCCTGCTGCAGCGCGGCGCCCCCACGGCGGCGGCGCCAGCCGCCAACGGCGTCCCCGCCGGCAGCTCCGCTGCCGCCGTCGCGGCGGTGCCCGCGCAGGGCAGCCTCGCCGCGCCGTCGGGTGGTGCACAGGCGCTCGCGGCGCCGCTGCCCGCTGCGGCGCCCGCGCAGCCCGCAGCGGCGCCACCGCCAGCGGGCGCGACTGCGGGCGGCACAGGCGCCGGCGCCGCGCCCGTCGAGGACGCGCCTGCTGGTGCCAGCGGCGCGGTAGTGGTGTATGGCGGGCAGGCGGAAGCGCCGCCCAAGCTGGCCGGCGACGACGAGTTCCTACAGGCACTGGTGGAGCCGCTGGCGCGCGCGCCGCAGCCCGCGGCGCCCCTGGGCGCGCCCGGCGCGCGGCCCGGCGGCGCGGGCTGGGGCCTCCCGCTGCTGCCGCCGCTGCCGGGCGGCCTGCCGGGCATGGGCCTGCCTCGCGGCGGGCTCCTGGCGGGCCCGGGGGCGCTCGCGTTCGGCATGGGCGGCGGCATGGGCGGCGGCATGGGCGGCGGGCTGGGCGGCGGCGACGCCGACGCGCCGCTGTCGCGCGAGGAGTTTGCGCGCCTGCAGGCCGAGGCGCGGCGGGCGCGCGAGGCCGGCGGCGGCGGCGCGCGCGAGCGGCCGCGTCGCCGCCGGCGCAGCCCCTCGCGCTCGCCCAGCCGCCGCCGCGGCAGCCGCCGCGGGTCTCGCAGCCGATCCCGCAGCGCGGACGCCGGCAGGCGCCGCCGCCGGCAGGCCAGCCGGGAGCGGCCGCGCGACAGCCGCGAGCGCGGCGGCCGCGAGCACGCCAGCGAGCGCAGGCCGCCCCGCGACAGCCGCAGCGGCGCTGCTGTGTCAGACGCGGGCGCCTCGCCGCGGGCTGGCGCGCGCGCGCGCGCGGCGAGCTCGGCGGGCGCGCCGGGCGGCGCAGACACAGCGGAGAAGTCTGTGAGAGGCCGGGCAGATGAGGGCGGCCGGGCTGATGCAAAGGCGGGCGATGACGATGGGCGGCGGCACAAGCGGCGCCGCGCAGAGCCCGTGCACGCCGATGCGCCGAGGCGTGGCAGCCAGCGGCACGCGGCCAGACAGCAGGCGCGGCCCTGCGCTGGCGGCATCTGCTCTGCTCGTGCCGCGGTGTCTGCCTGACGTGCCTGAACCTTAGGCAAAGTTTTTGCGGGCTCCAGCCAGAGGGTGCTTGTCTGGCGCACCCGTCGTCGCGTCACAATACTTGAAGCCCATTCAAACCTAGCTTGACTGACGTGTTCTTGCTCATGTGAAGGCTCTTGCTTGCCTGCAGCTTGACAGAGTCCAATGTGAGTGTGTCCGTCTACACCTATTGAGATGAGCAGGGCGCCAATGTGACGCATGTCCGGGAACATGCAGGTGCACGCGGAGTCGCCGGGCCCCGACCGCTGGGAGCCTGGCAGCGACTTCGAGGGTGGTTCGCCGCCTGAGCTGCGCGTGCCGACGCCGCCGCTGCTCGCATCTGCGGACACACCTCGTCAGGCGCCAGCGGAGGCGCCCTCGCGCGGGCGCGCAGCGCCGGGCCCGGCGTCAGGCGCCGCCCAGGGTGGACCAAACCCTGCGGGGGCGGGGCCGGGGCGCGCGATGGGTACGGAGGAGACCGCCAAGGCTGGCGACGCGCGTAATGACAGGTTAGGGCGCTTGCTCACACGTTCACCATTACCATGCTTGTTTGCCCGCGTGCGCACCCTGTCTGCCTTTTGTTGCGTGGCGTGTCTGTGTGTGCAGGTTGTTAGAGGAGCGGGTCTGGCCCAGTACAGCGCGCGCTTGCGCGTGCCTTCGGTGTATCGTCTGCAGAGGTGTCTCTGCTGAGTCCCATCTGTTGGACGTTGATACCTTCTGGGTATGGAGCTGCAAATGTATGGGTGGTGTGCCTGGCTGCGGTAGATTTCAGTTATCGGGCCCTTGGGCTTTGTGCCAGGGCTGGTGCTACGCAGTTGTGATCAGTTTTGTGAGGTAGGTAGGTCTCACATCCGCGGGGCAGACCGTGAGCATGTACATCGTTGTGAATCAAAATTTTGAGGCAAATTTTATGTTCACAGCACCTTGCTGTGGACGTGGGTTTGCTTTGCTCTTGGCCTCCCATGCGCCGAGGCAAAAGCCCAGGCGGCAAGTAAACATATGACGTCAAGTTGAACTTTGCAACGCATGGGAGTGGTAGGAAGGCGGTAGTGATTAGGACGGTCTGGTTGATTAGCAGAGTGGATTTAGTCAGGTGTTTGTGAGAGCGTGCAAAAATGTTATGTAAAAACATGGGGGTGCCGAGTTGCACACAACACACGCTGAACGCTGTGCAGGGAGGCGTGCTTGTGACGCATGCTTGGAGCTCTGTTTCAATACGTGAGGGTGATGCCGAATACGTGCGCTCATTACGTCAGGGATGATATACCTGAAAAGCTTCAGCAGCATCATCCCTTCGTGTAGGCTGGCGGCTTGCCTGCGCCACTGATTAGATTAGCATAATATGCATGAGTTTGCGGAGGCCAGTGCTGCACGCTTGCTCGCTATCAACATGTTGCTTTCTGTAGGCCGGTCACTCCAGTGTGGACCTGTTTGAGGTGCAGCTGGCTGCAAAGGCCTGCAAAGTGATGTGGTCGCGATATGGCATGCAGAGATCACATGCGGTAGGCAGAGAGCCAGCAGTGAGCATGTTCAATTGTTAGGGTTGCATTGTTGCATAGTTAGTGTACTAATGCCTAACACTGTGCTGGCATGGGGAGTGCAGCGGGGGGGATGCATGCGCCCCGCCTTGCCCGCGACCGCATCGCGAGCCGGCGGAGGCGCCACAGCATGCTGAAAATTGCGAGCTTGCAAGCTGCTGTGCAGCTTGTCACGTGCAGGTGCAGCGTTGTTCATATGTATGTTGGGGGCGCAGTGCGGCAGTCGCGCAGAGCCTCGAGCGCAGCGCAGTACCCACTGCTGCTCCGCCAGACCTGGCAGCCGAGCCGGAGCTGCTGGCAGAGCCGTGGGAGCTGGAGGATGCTGCGGCGGGCAGTGCCGGGCCAGAGGCGACCGAGAAGAAGAAGAAGAAGCACCAGAAGCACAAGAAGCACCGCAAGCAGCGCCGGCGGGAGGGTGCGTGGCTCCGCGCTTGAGCTGAGGGCGCGCGCGCCGTCGCTGCGGGCTGTGTGGCATGTCGTGGGTGCGGAGGTCGCTGAGGACGTTCATTATTGGGCTGCTGCTTGTTTTAAATGCGCTTCGCATGCGCATAGCATGCGAAGCAAAGCTGGTGTAATCACAAAAATCAGTAGGTGTGCCAAACACGCTCATGCCGACAGTTGCTGCTATGTTAAGCAGCAGCAAGCATGAAGGATGGCAGTGTCGGGGCCTGGGCTCGTGTGCATGGCCGGGTAGCTCTCTGCATTCCACATATTGTTCCAAGTGGTAATGTAGGTTTGCATTTGTGATGCAAAACATGCAGGGGCGCGCGCCGCAGGTGCCGCGGCCCCAAGCAGCGATGCTGGGGACGCCGCCGCTGACATGGCCGACGTCGCCGCTCCAGCTGCTGCTGACAACGGCAGGGCATCGCCATTGCGAGCGGACCTCGAGCGGCCGCCTCCGGCCGATGCGCGCCCGCTGCGCGCACCGCCTCGTGACGCGACGGCGCCCGTCTCTGCGCCGCTTGGTCGCCAGGCTGAGGAGCCTGGCGCGCCAGCCCGCGGGCAGCCGGAGCGAGGCGCGGGCGGCGGTGAGCAGGAGCGGAGCCCGCAGCGGCAGAGGGCGCCTGTCGCGCACGAGCGCCCGGGCAGCCGGCCCGGCCGTGACAATGCGGCCGGCGAGCCCCCGGGCGGCCAGGCTGAGGAGGGGACTTCTGGCGAGGGCAAGGGCGATCGCGGTCCCGAGCGGCACAGGAGCGGGCCGCGCGCGGAGGGGCGCACGAGTCGCGAGGGCCATGCGCAGGAGCGCGCTCGTCCGGCGCTGCAGGAGCGGCAGGTTGTCTCCGGCCGCGCACCGCGCGCTGAGGTGTGCTCAGCTTCTACCTGTCATCGACCACACTTTGCAAACAGGCTGAGAAAAAAGGTTCGCAAGGAAGCATTCAGACCGCGTGTCTTCCTGCAGTGCATGTGCTGTGCTTTATGAGCGCCAGGGCATTGGCTGGCTTGCATGCACAGGCTTTGCTTGACAGGTCCCTGGCTGCCGCAACGCGTATTCATTGCATGTGATCATCAGGGAGTAATCTGCACCTGGGGCTGCAGGCGCGGGGGGCAGAGGTTGCCGATGCTGCCGCCAGGCCGGCGCGGCTCGGCGAGTTGCTGTTCTCGCGCGCCCTGGCTGATGCGGCGGGCGGCGGGCGCGGCAGCGATGCCCCGGCCCCGGGCCGCACCGACGCGCCGCTGCATGATGAGGAGCGCGCGCCGGCGCGGCACGGCCGCGAGCGCGGCGACCGGCCGAAGCACTCGCGGCGGGGGCACCGCAGCTGAGCACCGCCGGAGCGGCCTGTGTAATCTTGGAACTAGGTGGCCAGTGATATTTGCCGGATGCGTCTCTGCTCTGTGTGGCACAGAGGTTGTATGCATTGTTGCCTGCGCTGTCACAGCGCGGCCATTTTCACTATTGTCAGGAGCACCTAGGCTGCTATAGCGCTTTCAGTTTCTGCAGGCACCATGAGCACTTTCGCGTACGGATGCATGATGACTTGAAGAAGAATCACTGTATTCAGGCATGTTGAGAAGCACTCTGAAGAAATCTGTGTTGTGTAAAAGGATATGCCTCGACAGCAGCTAATATCAACGTCCTGCAGTTATCAATGTCCGCGGTCGTATTTTCTTGCGCAGAAAATACGCAGAAAGTGTGCACCACTTGTACCAGCGAGTCGACCACCCGAGCTCCTCCTGTTTGTCATCTGCTGCAGAGTGCCAAAAGTGTGGCGTTGCAAATAAAGTAGAACTGAAGCAAGCTTCGCTAGGATGCAACCGTTGCTTACTCCCATGTGTCCACAGCGAGACATGTAACACCTGCCAAGGGTTCGCCAGCAATCACTGCAGTCTGCTCTACCTGCATGTCAATCAGGGCCAAAGTGCTCTCTCGGTAAGCACAACAGCTTGTAGGCCTTTCAGCACAGGCAGCACTGAGCTTTCCTGCCGTAAACAACTTGCGACCAGAAATGTGAACTGACGTGGGAGTGCGACATGTTAGGGATGGGTGCATAGTACCTTGTTTGCATGTATGGCTGCGCGCATATGGCGCAGCAGGGCGCCAGGTGCCTCCACTCTTTGCTTCTGTACGCTGCACGAAACAACATCCTCATCTTGCTGTATAGTGGCATCAAGAGCTTTGCACTGCAGGCCCTACGAGGCCACACAGCCTCAGGCAGGGACCAACCTTGCAGCCGGGGACCGTGTACGCGCGGTCACTGAGCTTCCACCAGCGCTACAGCCGGCGTTTGCCGGCATGTTTCGGTGCGCGCCAGAGCTGGTGGCACACTGAACTACCGCTGCACCTACGGCCGTGTATGTCAGGCAGCATCCCCGCGTGCCAAAGGTACTTCAACCCGGTCCAGTCAGAGGCCTTCCCAGCAGCCTTCCAGAGCGACAACAACCTGGTGGTGTCGGCTCCCACCGGTGCCGGCAAGACAGGCGTCATGGAGCTGGCCATCCTGCGGCTCTTGGCAAGGCAGCTTGACGAGCACGGCCACCTGCACGTCAAGCCAGGGGCGCTCAAGGCTGTGTATCTGGCTCCTAGCCGGGCGCTGGTGCAGGTGCGGCCTTGTGCACTGGCAGGCTACTGCTGTCACTGCTGGCCTGCCTCCTGCTGAGGCATGCCTCACGCTGCAGGAGAAGGTGAGGGACTGGCAGCAACGCCTGGGCGCACGCCTGGGACTAAGCATCAAGGAGCTGACTGGTGTGCACGCGCGACGTCTGCATTAGCAGCGCTGTCGTGTCTTTTGTGACGTGCCCCTGCTTGCAGGCGACTCTGACATGGCGGACGTCGCCGCGCTTGCCGACACAGACATCATTTGCTCCACGCCAGAGAAGTTTGGTGCGCACAGCAGCTTTGACAAGCGTGCATGGGACAATCTGCACAGGTCGGCATAGGACATATTAATAGCACCGACAGCGCAGACGCTGTCACGCGCAAGCACAAGGACCACGGCGGCATGCGGTTCTTTGGAGAGGCGCGGCCGTTTCATGCTGGAATATTGACTCATTGCCTTTCCAGACATGCACATATAGCTGTGACCGCCGTCGCAGATCGCCCTGGTTTGCATCGACGAGGTGCACCTGCTGAATGAGAGCCGCGGGAGCGCATTGGAGGCCGGCGTCGTGAGCCGCATTAAAATGGTCAGCAGCTTCCGAGAGATGCGCGGGGTGCGCGGCAATGCAGGACACGTTTGCGTGGCTCCATGCCGGCACATGCACTCACAGCTGCGCCTGCTGCTCGCAGCTCCCCATCGCGCGCGTGCGCTACGTAGCCGTGTCCGCCACCATACCAAACGTGCACGACATCGCGCAGTGGCTGCGCACGCCCGCAGCCGGGCTGCTGGTCTTTGGCGAGGACATGCGGCCCGTGCGGCTGGTCACGCATGTGCGCGGCTATGCGCAGACCAGCAACGACTTCCTCTTCGAGCGCCGGCTCAACGACTACCTGCCAGGCATCGTTACAGAGTTCAGCAGGGGCAAGCCCACGCTGATCTTCTGCAGGTGCGCGCCTCTACATGGGGCACACCAGGGCTGTGCATTTGGTGCTGCATGCCTACCGTCATGACATTATGCTGCATGCTGCTCACATGCTGCCCAGGAGCCCCTGGAGACCTGTACTCCAGGGACCTACACCCTACCCTACCCCTACCCTACACCCTACCTAGGTGCTTGAGCGCTGCAGCGTCTGCGCGCAGCTCGCGCAAGGGCACCGCGGACACGGCCCAGCACCTGCTCGCCGACAGCATGCGCGGCGGCCCGCCGGGCCGCTTCGTGCGCGACCGCGCGCAGCAGGAGCGCCTGCAGGCGGCCGCGGAGCGCACCGCCAGCCGGCCGCTGCAGGACGCGCTGCGCGGCGGCGTCGGCTTCCACCACGCCGCCATGGACGCGCAGGACCGCGCGCTTGTGGAGGCCTGCTTCCTCGACCGCTCCATCCTGGCGCGCGGCCCGCTTTCTGCCGTACTGCGCTTGCCATGCGCGGCAAGATGCGCATGCATGACAGACACAGGCCTGGGCTGGAGGCCTCGCCCCACCCTGTGGTATCCTGTCCATGCCTGCTCGTCACATCACACGTCCCTAGCCTGCATGTAAGGAGATAGCTCATGTCTGTCTGCCTTTGATCAGCCCCTGCTGGCACTAGCACTGTCACAGGATCTGGCAGTGCGTGATTGGTGTGCAGCAGCAGCATGGGACTCAGCTTCACGGCCACGCGGGTCGGGCGGGCAGGTGCTGTGCACGACCTCCACGCTCGCGCTGGGCGTCAACCTGCCCGCGCACCTGGTGGTGCTCAAGGGCACGCGACGCTACAGCAGCGAGGCCGGCGAGGCCGCGGGCTACGTGGAGTACGACCGCAGCACCTGCCTGCAGATGGTCGGCCGCGCCAGGCGGCCGCAGTTTGACACGGAGGGCGTTGCTGTCATCATGACCACCGCGCATGTGCGCGCGCGCGCCCGGGTCATACGTAGCGTGCGTAGTGTGTGACGGCGCCGCGGCGCGCACCCATGCCCCTGCTTGTGCATGTGAGCTGACTCGCGCATGGGCCCGCCTGAATGGCACGCAGCGTCTGAGCGCTGCCAGGCCTTGATGTCATGCCCAGCTGCATGCCTGATCGGCCTTGCGCAAGCGGACACCAAGCTGCATGGCATGCAAGTCTCTGCGCAGTGATGTCAGACGCGGCCCAGAACCCTCAGCAACGCTGGCAACTGCGCAGCTGGTGCAGCGCTACCGCAACCTGCTGACGGGCGCGGAGCTGCTGGAGTCGTCGCTGCGCGGCGACTTCCCGGAGTACCTCAACGCCGAGATCGTCCTGCGCACCATCGTCGACATGTTCAGCGCGGTGGCATGGCTCAGGAGCACCTACCTCTACATCAGGGTGTCGTTCCCTTCTATGCTGCCAGGCCTGGCTTTCAACATGCATGCCCCCTTCACACAGAGCTTTTTGCATCTACCTCTGTGCCAGCTCACCAGTATCTGATTTAATGCAATTGTATGCTTGACTCCTGTCAGGGTGTGACTTTGCTGCACAGGCCATTGCACCTAGCATGTGATGGGATGCGCAGATGAAGAAGAACCCGGCCATGTACGATATGCCTCTGGACTTGCCCACGGAGGAGGCCTTTGACGAAGCCATCGAGCGGCACCCAGTGCGGTCCACGCTCATGCAGCTCGCACACCATGGCCTGGTATGCTGCCACAGTGTGATGACAGCTCTACTGAGCCCTGCAACGCGTGCGCCCTTTAGCTCGCAGGTTGCGTGCCATGCGCGCAGGTTGACATGGAAGAGGGTGGCACCTTGACAGCAAAGGTGCCGGGCGAGCTCATGGCGCATCACTACATCAAGTTCAAGACGATGATCGCGCTGATCACTGCTCCCAGCCACGCCTCCCTGCCCGACCTGGTCATGCTGCTAGGTGCGCCGCACTGACGCAACATGCGAAGGCAGCAAGCCCCCCGACAGTGGATGCAGCGCTACATGCCACAGGCCCACACCCCATCACAGCGCATACACAGACCTGCTGCGCTTTGCGCAGCCAAGAGCCAGGAATTTGCCAACATTGTCCTACGCCGGAGCGAGAAAAAGGCGCTCAATGCGATCAACCATGCGCTGGAGCGAGTGCGCTTCTTTGTGCCCTCGGCTGCGCGGCCGCAGAAGCCCAAGGAGCGCATCCAGGAGCCCGCCGAGAAGATATTCATCCTGGTGCGCAGCCCGGCCTGGTGCCGCACCACATGGGAGGCATGTCGCGTGGGGCAGCTCCACGCTCCTGAGAGCGCGCGCGCTAGTGTGCCTGCTGTCTAGACGACAGGCAAGCGCACTGCAAATCATATATAGGAGTCCGCTCCGTGTGCAGGTGAACGAGGCGCTGAGCGACAACCCCTCAGACTCGCTCGACTACAGCATGCGGCAGGAGGTCGACCGAGTGCTCAAGGCCGGCGCTCGCATCGCCGCCTGCATGTGCAAGTGCGCGCGCGCCGCCGCCGGCAGGGGAGGCCGCCCGCCCGACCCTGGCCGGGCTGAAGGGGTGCAGCCGTGCAGGCTATATGCGCACAAGCGCATGCTGGCTGCCACGTCCAACGCCCTCCTTCTGCAAAAGTGCCTGAAGCAGCGCGTGTGGGACAACACGCGCTTTGAATGCCGCCAGGCGCGTCACCCAGCCGCAGCGTCATGTGGCCCTCTTTCTGCGCCGCTGCAATGAATCCCGCACGCATGTCAGGCGGCCCCATTTCTTCCCCGCCTGGAAAAGGATGTGATGACGTGCTTGTCATGCACACACGGCTCAGACACATGCACCGTAATGTGTCTACTAATTTCGCGCGTGTCCTTGTTCACGCTGCTGCACACGCCTGAAGGTGCCGGGCATCGGCAAGCTGCTGAGCGAGCGCCTGCATGCGGCCGGCCTGGCCAGCCTGCGCCAGCTCGCGGCGGCCGACCCGCGCCGCATCGAGGCCGTGACGCAGCGGCACTACCCCTTTGGTGCGCCGCTGACGGCCGCTGTTCCGACTCGCAACATGCCTGCCTGCCGTCGGGTCTGGTGGCAGCACCAATAAGCGTATTCTTCACGGAGCTTCACAAGTGTAAATTACTCTTCACACAGCGCAAAACGCGCTGCATGGCTGCGCGGCAGGCAACCAGGTGGTGCAGCACCTCTGCCGCTTGATGCCGCCGGCTGTGGAGCTGAAGCTGGAGCTCCTGGGTGCGCACGGCCGCCAGGAGGAGCCCTAGAATAGGGTTAGGTCCTACGGTGGTGCAGCAGTGGTCCACCCTCCTGGGGCAACAGACTCACGAGCGTCCCTGCAGCACGCATGCTGAAGCCGGGCCCGCCTGCGCAGGCCAGCGGCCCACGGGTCCGATCGAGGTGCAGGTGACGCTGGCGCGCACCGGGCTGCCCAGGCCGGACGCGGACGCGGCGCCCGCCGCGCACGGCGGCGCGCGCAGCGACGCGCAGCTGCTCATCGGCACCCTGCACGACGACGCTCTTCTCGTGCGCGTGCATAAGCACACGCCAGTGTGCTGGGCTTGACTGCATGCGCTGCCTGCCGCTCGTCGTCCGGCTGGTGCCAGCCACCCGCACTATCGCTAGGGCTAGGCGCCCTCTGTGCTGTTTCATAGCAACCATTCACTCAACATCCGCAGCCTGCTGTGCAGAGTCTGTACGGGAGTTGGCTCTGTGGCCTCCCACGCTTGCGAAGTAAGGCAGCGCCGTCGCGCTCGCAGGTGCACGAGCTGCTGGTGCTGGAGCAGTTTCCCTCGCCGCTGGTGCGCCGCGTGACCGCGCAGCCGCTGCGCGCCGGCCAGGCCTCGCTGTCGCTGGTGGCCACGGTCGTGCACGGCAGCCTCATCGGCCTGGACGCCACGCGCCGGCTGACCATCCCGGCGGGCGCCCTGCAAGCGGGCCACGCCGCCGGCGTCCCCACCGCCGCGGGGGCTGCTGCGCATAGCTCGGCGCGCGAGACCGGGGCCCCGCACCTGGCAGGCGGTGCCTGCGCAGCCGCGGACGCTGCTGCTCCAGGCAGCCCGGCAGGCGGCGGCGGCGGCAGCCCGGACCGCGCCCAGGAGGTGGCCGCGATCGTGTCCGCAGCGGAGGCTGGTCAGGGCGCGGGCGGCCCCGCCGGCCCCGGGCCGGACGGCTCATGCCGGACGCAGCCGCCGTTCGCGCCGCCCGCAGCTGTGAACGCCGCTGACGGCTGCGCGCCGCGCGGCCAGCCGCCAGCGCTGGGCAGCGCGGCATGGCACGCCGCAGGCAGCCCAGCCGGAGCCGCAGAGCGCGCCCAGGTTGGCACCCCGCTCGGCTTCTTCTTCCCTCTTCGGCTTCGCCAGGCATGCTGGTGATGCGCCCACCGTGCGTGCCACACATTGTGTGGCCATGGCATGGTTGCACTTTGATGCACCGTATGCGGCCACAGTTGTTCCGCCGCGTGGCACATTGTACAGCCAGAGTCATGCCTAACACAGCGGCGCACTGCTCATGCAGGGCGCGCCAGCAGCCTCGGAAGTGACAGGCGCCGGATCCCGCCAGGCAGCGCCCAAGAGCCGCAGCCGGGCGCGGACCCCCTCAGCCCGCCAGCGACATACAGCCGCCGCCGCCGCGGTGCCCACATGGGGCGGCAGGGTAGCCCAGGGCTCAGGCCCTGCCGACGGCCTCGCGGCCTGCCTGCGGTCCTCACCGTTCGCGGCCTACCGCTTCACAGGCGCCGCACCAGGTGCGTTGCGCACCCGCCAGAGGCCTGCAAAAACGCCTTGCTTCAGCCCCCAGGAGTACATGTCTGCAATACCTTCATCTAGGCTGATGCAGATTGATGAAGTATGGCACGGCTTGCCCGCACACACTGCATGTATTTACCCCACACAAGGGGGCTTAACCAAAATGCACGCACACAGCACTTGTCTGGATTGCTCTGGATGTGAGACAAGTGTGCGGCTGCACACAAGCCCTGGAGGGCTGCGTGGCGCAGGAAGTGCGGAGCTGCCGCGCGTGCCAGAGGACGAGCAGCCTGGCGGCCCGGCGGAGGGCGCGGGCGAGGAGCCGAGCGACCCCAACCTGGGCCTCATCCGCTTCAAGGCCCGCAAGCTCCTGGGTGCGCCCCAGCAGGGGATGGGCTTGAGTGTCGTTGCAAACGCTTACAGGACATCACGACGGTCGGTCTAGGTGCATGT
>JAABUP010007392.1_pt1 | contig 14806 bp, 11 predicted proteins | sample 5559201 | NCBI WGS metagenome assembly JAABUP01 (sample SAMN10711887, study PRJNA513373) | rock metagenome | isolation source: Antarctica rocks | place: Antarctica | reverse complement strand
TGCAGCGGTGGTTCTCGGCCCGCATCGGTGAAGGGCTGATCTACGACCTGCGTTCCCAGGTCTTCACCCACGTCCTGCGCCAGCCCATCGCCTTCTTCACCCGCGCCCAGACCGGGTCCTTGGTCAGCCGCCTCAACTCCGACGTCATCGGCGCTCAGCAGGCCTTCACGTCGGTCCTCTCGAGCGTGGTCAGCAACGCCGTGTCGCTCGTCCTCATCGTCGGCGCCATGGCGACCCTCTCGTGGCAGCTGACCCTCGCCGCCCTGTCGCTCGTGCCGTTCTTCCTCATCCCGGCTCGGCTCATGGGCCGGAGGCTGGCGGGCCTCTCCGCCCTGCAGATGAACCTCAACGCCGACATGGGCAGCCGGATGACCGAGCGGTTCAACGTCGCCGGCGCGCTGCTCGTCAAGCTCTTCGGCAGCCCGGTCCGTGAGGACGCCGAGTATGCCGAGCGGGCGGCCAAGGTGCGCGACAGTGGCATCCGGATCGCCATGAACCGCACCGTGTTCATGGTCGCCCTCGGTCTCGTCGCGGCGGTCGCGACGGCCATGGTCTACGGCTTCGGGGGTGTCATGGCCGTCAACGGAATGCTCACGGTCGGAACGCTGCTCGCCCTCGCCGCCCTCCTCGCGCGCCTCTACGCGCCACTGACCGCGCTGTCCAACGTGCGGGTCGACATCATGACCGCCCTCGTCTCCTTCGAGCGGGTCTTCGAGGTGCTCGACCTCAGGCCGCTCATCGAGGAGAAGCCCGACGCGCAGCCCCTGCCCGACGGGCCGCTCGACGTCGGGCTCGACTCCGTGGCCTTCCGCTACCCGTCGGCCGACGAGGTCTCGCTCGCGTCGCTGGAGACGACGGCTTCGGGTGACCGCAAGGCGGGCGAGCCGGTCCTGCACGACGTCTCGTTCGTCGCGGAGGCAGGCCGGCTCGTCGCGCTCGTCGGGCCCAGCGGCGCCGGCAAGACGACGATCACCTCGCTCGTCTCCCGGCTCTACGACCCGACCGCCGGCGAGGTGCGGGTCGGCGGCATGGACCTGAAAGACGCGTCGCTCCAGTCCATCCACGACTCGATCGGGGTCGTCACCCAAGAGGCCCACCTCTTCCACGACACCATCCGCGCGAACCTCGCCTACGCGAGGCCGGAGGCGAGCGAGGAGCAGATGCTCGAGGCGCTCCGCGCAGCCCAGATCAGCCGTCTCGTCGATGCCCTGCCTGAGGGGCTCGACACCGTCGTCGGCGACCGCGGTCACCGTCTCTCCGGGGGCGAGAAGCAGCGACTGGCCATTGCCCGCCTGCTCCTCAAGGGCCCGCGCGTCGTCGTCCTCGACGAGGCCACCGCCCACCTCGACTCGGAGTCCGAGGCCGCGGTCCAGCGCGCGCTCGACGCGGCACTGGCCGGCCGGACGTCGATCGTCATCGCCCACCGCTTGTCGACCGTGCGCGGCGCCGACCAGATCCTCGTCGTCGAGGACGGTCACATCGTCGAGCGCGGCCGGCACAGCGAGCTGCTGGCCCAGGGCGGGCTGTACTCCGACCTCTACCGCACCCAGTTCGCCGCAGAGGTGTCCGAGCTCGCCGACCAGTCCATCTGACGCCGATCCCCGCACGGCTGAGCGGCCACCGTGGTGCTTCCTCGCACGTCAAGGGCTTCCCCTTCTCAACCGCAAGGCGGTGAGCTCGTGACCGGTGAGGAGGGCCGATGTCGCCGTGGCGACGAACGTCAGGCGTCCTCCTCGTCCCAGATCCGGACCTTCTTCGGTTTCCCCGCCGGGCCGGGAGGCACCCTTGGCTGGTCTGCGTTCCCGCCGAACGCCTCGGCCTCGAGCTGGCGCGCCACGCGCAGGCGTTGGGCGAGCAGGACGAAACCGAACAGCGCCGTGAGCCACCACTGGAGCGCGTATGCCTGATGCGGTCCGAGGTCGCCCGCTGGCTTCTCCAACGGAGCAGGCCGTGGCGCAACCGCGCCCGAGGCGGTCTGCTCGGAGGCCAGGACGAGATAGGCGTCGAGGAGCGGGCCGCCGACCTGCGCCTGGGCGTTGGCGATGTTGATGCTGGCCAGCTGTCCCGCGGGCAGGTCCTTCTGGAGGTCGGCCTCGCCGTGCCGCAGCCACCCCTGGACCGTGACCGTGTCGTCGGGGGCGGGCGGCACGGCAGGCAGCTGCGCGGCCGACTCGGCGTTCGCGACCCAGCCACGGTCCACGAGCAGCCGATGGCCATCGGTGTCGAGCGGCACGACCACCTCGAGTCCCGGCGTCGAGCCGAGCGAGCGGTTCCGGACGAGCAGCTGCTGCTGCCCGGCATACCGGCCCGTGGCAGTGACCTTGGTCCACTCCTCGCCCTCGCTCGGTGGGAGCCGGCTCAGCATCGTGGCCAGGGGCACCGGAGCCGCGTTGTAGTGGGCCGTGATCGCGTCGGCCCGCACCCGCTTGTCCTCGTACCGCCCCCACTGCCAGCGGCCGAGGAAGACGCACACCGCCGCGAAGGCGAGTGCGAGCAGCAGCGCCAGCAGCCAACGCGGGGTGAGCAGGGTGCGGACCACGAACCGACGGTATCTGCCGTCGCCGGGCGATTAGAGTGGTGGGTATGACGACCCTGCCGATGCCACGCGTCCGCTCTGCGGTCGCCGGCACCCTGCCGGACCAGTTCGGCCGGGTGGCGCGCGACCTGCGGGTCTCGGTGACGGACCGATGCAACCTCCGCTGCACCTACTGCATGCCGGCCGAGGGGCTGCCGTGGATGGTGAAGGACGAGATGCTCAGTGACGAGGAGATGCTCCGGGTCATCGGTGTCTTCGTCGCCCTGGGGGTGCGGCAGATCCGGCTCACCGGGGGTGAGCCACTGCTGCGCCGCTCGCTCGTCGACCTCGTCGCCGGCATCGCCGGGCTTGAGCCGCGCCCGCAGATCGCGATGACCACCAACGGTGTCGGCCTCGAGCGGGTGGCCGGACAGCTTGCCTCCGCCGGTCTGGACCGGGTGAACATCAGCCTCGACACCATCGACGCGCAGACCTTCACCCAGCTGACCCGGCGCGATCGACTGGCCGATGTCGAGAAGGGTCTCGCCGCCGCCACCGAGGCCGGGCTGACGCCCGTCAAGGTCAACGCTGTGGCGATGCGGGGGATCAACGACGACAGCGTCGCCGACGTCCTGGCCTGGTGCCTCGAGCGCGGCTACGAGCTGCGCTTCATCGAGCAGATGCCGCTCGACGCCCAGCACGCGTGGGACCGCGAGGTGATGATCAGCGCCGACGAGATCCGCGAGCGGCTGTCCGAGCGGTTCACCCTCACCCCGCTGCCCGACCGCGAGCGGGGAAGTGCCCCGGCGGAGCGGTTCCTCGTCGACGGGGGCCCGCAGACTGTCGGGATCATCGCCAGCGTCTCCACGCCGTTCTGTGCGGCGTGCGACCGGACCCGGCTGACCGCCGACGGCCAGGTGCGCAGCTGCCTCTTCTCCAACAGTGAGACCGGCCTGCGCGGTCCGCTGCGCGAGGGGGCCACCGACGGCGAGCTCGCCGGTCTCATCCAGGGCGAGATGTGGCGCAAGGCTCGCGGTCACGGCATCGACGCGCCTGACTTCCACCAGCCGGACCGCCCCATGTCGAGCATCGGCGGCTGAGCGAGAGCTTCTGGCGGGCCGCCTCGCTCCGCGGGCTCCGTCTGCCCGGACTCAGCACAGCGCCCGTGACACAGCAGACGGTATGCCGTGTGCTGAGCCACGCAGCCTGCGCTGGGGCGGTGGCGTCGCGGGTGACGCGCCGCGGTCAGCCGCGGTCAGCCGTGGGCGTCGGTGAGGGCGTCCACCCTGATGGTGTCCCTGAGGAAGCCGCGCACCGACAGGAACTCGCCGAGCGTCGTCACATGGGCGTCGCAGGTCAACCACACCTTGCGCCGCTCGCTCTGGTGCAGCTTCGGGTTGTTCCACAGCAGGGCCTGCGTGGCGCTCTGTCGGCACCCTCTCGCGCTGCAGACGAGTTCACCGGACGCGGGCTGGAGCCCCATGATGCTCATCGTCGCAGTTCACGCGTCGCAGTCCATGCGTCGCAGTTCATGCGTCGCAGTTCATGCGTTGCGGGCTGAGGATGCCGAGTCGCCCTCGCGGCGCCCGTCAGCCGGAAGGTGCTCCCGCTCGGGATCCTCGATGACGCCCGTCAGCGCCGGCCGGGCCTCCGTCACCGGCACGACCGGGGCAACCGCCTGCCCGAAGCGCGGTCCCACCGCGTTGGCCAGGACGACGGCGATGTAGGGCAGCACGACGGCCCCGACGACGAAGGCCCACCGCAGCCAGCCGGAGGCGACGATGGCCAGGACGAAGCACACGCCACGCAACCCCATGGCGATGAGGTAGCGGCGCATCCGGACCCCTTGGTCGTCTGCGACGGTGGGCGGGGCGCTCGTCACCGACTGGACGGCGGGCTGACCCGAGCTGCCGCTGGAGCCGTGCGCATCGCTGTGCTTCACTCCACAAGGCTACGCCGGTGCCGGGGTGCGACGTACCCGCGAGTAGTCCGCTAGCGTCGCTCGCCATGGAGCGCGCAGGGAGCACGCAGGGAGCACGCGAAGCACCCCACCGAGGAACGGAGCCACGATGACGGACGCCAACGCCGCCGGGCCCCGCAACGTCCTCGTGACCGGTGGGAACCGCGGGATCGGCCTCGCGATCGCCAACGCCTTCTCCGGGGCGGGCGACAACGTCGTCATCACGAACCGTTCCGGGGAGCCCCCCGAGGGACTGCGGGCCGTCCGGTGCGAGGTCACCGACAGCGGGTCGGTCAACGCCGCGTTCGACGAGGCGGAGCAGCTGCTCGGCGGCCCGGTCGAGGTCCTCGTCGCCAACGCCGGCATCACCCGCGACGGCCTGCTCATGCGGATGAGCGACGAGGACTTCGACGCCGTCCTCGACACGAACCTCGCCGGGGCCTTCCGCTGCGCCCGGCGGGCCAGCAGGGGGATGATCCGCCTGCGCCGGGGGCGGATCGTCCTCATCTCGAGCGTCGTCGGCCTCTATGGCGCGCCGGGCCAGACCAACTACGCCGCGAGCAAGGCGGGTCTCGTCGGTCTGGCCCGCTCCGTCTCCCGCGAGCTCGGCGGCCGGGGGATCACCGCCAACGTCGTCGCGCCCGGCTTCATCGCCACTGACATGACCGACGTCCTGCCCGACGACGTCAAGAAGACCTACCTCGCCTCGATCCCCGCGGGCCGGTTCGCGACCTCCGAGGAGGTGGCGCAGGTGGTGCGGTTCGTCGCGAGTCCTGACGCGGCATACATCACCGGCGCGGTCATCCCCGTCGACGGCGGCCTCGGCATGGGCCACTGACAGCGGCGCGACCGCAGCACGGACCAGCAAGCACGACGAGAGGCAGACAAGACCGTGGGAATCCTCGAAGGCAAGCGACTGCTCATCACCGGCGTCCTGATGGACTCCTCCATCGCCTTCCACGTCGCCAAGCTGGCTCAGGCCGAGGGAGCGCAGGTCGTGCTCACCTCGTTCGGCCGGACGATGAGGATCACCCAGACGATCGCCAAGCGGCTGCCGACGACCCCACCGGTCATCGAGCTCGACGTGACCAACCAGGAGCACCTGGACTCGCTCGCCGAGCGCACTCGGGAGCACCTCGACGGGCTCGACGGCGTGCTGCACTCCATCGGGTTCGCGCCGCAGGGCGCCTTCAACTTCCTCGAGGGCACGTGGGACGACGTCGCGACGGCGATGCACGCGTCGGCCTACTCGCTCAAGGCCCTCGCGGTCGCGGCGCTGCCGCTCATGGCGGACGGCGGCAGCGTCGTCGGGCTGACCTTCGACGCGAGGTACGCCTGGCCGGTCTACGACTGGATGGGCGTCGCCAAGGCCGCCTTCGAGTCGACGAGCCGCTACTGCGCCCGCGACCTCGGCCCCCAGGGCGTGCGGGTCAACCTCGTCTCCGCCGGTCCCATCGGCACGACCGCCGCCAAGTCCATCCCCGGCTTCGAGAGCCTCGCGGGCTCGTGGGACGAGCGGGCGCCGCTGGGCTGGGACCGCACCGACCCGGTGCCCTCGGCCCGCGCCTGCGTCGCGCTGCTCTCCGACTGGTTCCCCGCGACGACGGGCGAGATCGTCCATGTCGACGGCGGCGTCCACGCGATGGGCATGTGAGCCGCCCGCTCAGCCGCCCTGACCGTATGCCGGGCGGTCGCCTTCCCGGGTACTGGTGGCTTTCGCGACGGCCGCGCGGCGAGCACTAGGCTCCCGCGCATGACATCGGTCGCCGAGCGCACCGTCCCCGAGACGCCTGGCGCCCGGGGCGTCACCGTCACCGAGGTCCGGATCCTCGACGGGCCCAACCTCTACTTCGGCCGTCCGGCGGTCAAGGTCAGCCTCCGGGTCCCCGGCTACCTCGCCCTCCAGAAGGGTGAGGCGTCGGACCTCGCCCGGCGGCTCGGTCTCGGGCCGTCGCGGCCGGGAGCGCCGGGAACGGCTCAGCGGCAGCGGTTCATCCTGCGCCTCGCCGCCCACGTCGTGCGGCGGGTGGCCAGCGGCGTAGGCGTCAACCGGCTAGGGGTGCGGACCCGGACCGGCAGCACGGTCGAGGACATCGTCGTCGCCCTCCCGTGGCGCCACCGCGACCGCGGCCGAGTCACGGGCGAGCAGATCGGCCCGGCGCTGGACGCCCTGCTCACCGCCGAGGGGGAGGAGGTCGAGGGCATCATCGCGGCGGCTGCCGAGCGGGTCCGGTCGGTCGAGCCCGGTCCCGCCTCCACCGTCGTCGCGCCGCAGGTGCCGGTGGTGTCGATCACCGGGACGAACGGCAAGACGACGACCACCCGCATCGTCGCGCAGATCGCCATGTCGGCAGGTCTCCGGACCGCGTGGAGCTCGACCTCGGGCGTCGTCGTCATGGGGGAGACTGTGCAGGAGGGCGACTTCTCGGGCCCGGCAGGCGCGCGGCAGGTGCTCTCGACGCCCGGCCTCGAGGTGGGCGTCCTCGAGACGGCACGGGGCGGCATGCTTCTCAAGGGCATGGGCGTCTCGACGAACGACGTCAGCGTCGTCACCAACGTCACGGCCGACCACCTCGGGCTCCAGGGCATCGACACCCTCGACCAGCTCGCCGAGGTCAAGGCCATCGTCACGACGGTCACCAAGCCCGGGGGCTGGGTCGTTCTCAACGGGGACGACCCTCGGGTCTGGCCGATGCGCTACCGGATCAAGGCGAGGCCGTGGGCGTTCAGCCTCGACCCGGACTCGCCGGCGCTGCGGGAGTCGCTCTCCGTCGGTGGCCGGGGGATCACCGTCCTCGACGGCGACATCGTCGTCCTGAGACCGGGGGCCGACCCCGACCGGCTCGCGGAGATCGTCGACGTGCCGGTCACCCTCTCCGGGCTGTCGAGGCACAACATCGCCAACGCCCTGGCTGCCGCCGCAGCCGCTCTCGGGCTCGGTATGCCGCGGGCGAGCGTCGTGGAGGGACTGCGCTCCTTCCAGCCCAATCCCGTGCTCAACGAGGGCCGCTTCAACACCTACTCCGTGCCGCTGGCCGACGGCGGCGGCGCCACGGTCATCCTCGACATGGCGCACAACGAGGCTGGCCTCGAGGCGCTCCTCGAGGTCGCCCACGGCCTCAAGGCGCCGGGCGGCCGCGTCCACCTCGGCCTAGGCGCGACCGGGGACCGACCCGACGACGCCATCGAGGGACTCGGGGAGATCGCCGGCAAGAACGCGGACCACGTCGTCCTCGCCCACAAGCGCAAGTACCTGCGCGGCCGGAGCATCGAGGATCTCGACGGCCACCTGCGAGCCGGACTTGCCCGGGTGGGCGTCGTCGAGGTCGAGTCCGTCGACTCGGAGCTCGAGGGCATCCGCAGGGTCATGCCTCTTGTCTCGGACGGTGATGTCGTCGCCTTCATGTGCCATGACCAACGAGCCGAGGTCGCGACGTGGCTCGCCGAGCTCGGCGCAGCGGCAGACGACTCCCGCATGATCCGTCGCAAGGTCGTCGCGGCTCGGGGCGAGCACGAGGCAGAGGCGGAGATCGCCGGGCTGTGGACCACTCCCGACGCGGAGGCGAGGATCGTCCTGGCGCAACGGCTGCGCGACGCACACTCCGAAGACCCGCGCCTGGTCTTCGAGCTCGCGAGCGCCCTGGACGCGGCCGGCCGTGAGCGCGACGCGGTGCCGCTCTACCATGAGGCCCTGGCAGCCGGGCTGCGCGAGCCACACCGGCACCGGGCCCAGATCCAGGCGGCGTCGAGCTATCGACATCTCGGCCAGCCCGAGGCGGCTCTCCAGCTCCTCGACGAGGTCAACGTCTCGCACCCCGGCAGTGCCTCCGTGGCCGCCCTGCGAGCCCTGGCCATGCTCGACTCCGGGCACGCTGCGGCGGCGGTGGCAGACCTCGTCGACGCTCTCCTGGACCATGCGGCGGACGAGGACACCACGGCATACCGGCGGGCGCTGCACACGCATGCCGACGAGGTGCGTGGCCGCTCGGGGGGCTGAGCCGCTTCCGAGCGCCCGGGGACACGGTCGGTGTGACCGGGTCCCGGCTCGCGGGCTGTGCTGGCCCTGCCGGGGCTACTCGGGCCGCGGCTGCTCGACCCCGGCCGGCTCGGCGTGCTGGTCGAGCTCGACGACCTCCTCCTGCACAGCCGCTGGGGTGCTGATGGCCTGCTCGTCCGCCTCCTCACCCTCCGCCTCTGCGGTCACGGCCAGCTCGGCCGGGTCGAGGTCCGGGTCGCCGGCGATCTCGCTCGCGTGGGATCCCGCCTGCGCGTGCTTGGTGTGGTTCTCGAGCTCAGCGAGCACCTGCGCGTGCTGGTCGACGCACATCATGACGAGGTCGCCCGGGTTGCTGCGGGTCATGACGTGGTTGACCGCGTCGATCTCGTCGACCACGATCTCGACCTGACGGCACCGGGCGCCGTCGGACATGGCCCGCCGGACACCGTCGGCCACGAGCTGCGCCGTCTCACCGGGCTGGCGGCCGCGGCGGCGGTCGTCCTCTCGGATGACGAGCACGTCGAAGTGCTGGGCGGCAACAGCGCCCAGCTCGCGCATGTCCTCGTCGCGCCGGTCGCCGGCTGCGCCGATCATGCCGATTCTCGACATCTTGAGGTCGGTGCGGCCCTCGTTCTGCTCCGCATAGCTCTCGACGAACTCACCGAGAGCCCGCATCCCGGCGGCGTTATGGCAGTAGTCGATGAAGACCTCGACGTTGCCGACGCTGACGAGGTTCATCCGCCCGGGCGAGAGGTAATAGCTCGTCGTGAAGGTGCGCAGGCCCTGACGGATATCGTGCAGCGGCGCCCCCGCAGCGAAGGCGGCACCGGCCGCAGCCAGGGCGTTGGCCACGTTGAACCTCGCGGCGCCGCCGAAGGTCGAGGGAAGCAGGTGGGTCCACGCGAGCTGCATGCTGCGCCGGCCGTGCCGGATGACGATCATGTCGCCGCGCTCGGTCTGCTCGAGGACCACCGCCCGGCCGCCACGCCGGCAGGACCTCTCGATGAACTCGCGGCTCTCGCTGCCGGGGTACTCCAGGGAGAACCAGACGATGTCGCCGGAGCACCGGCGCCGCATCTGGCGCACGAGCGGGTCATCGGCGTTGAGAACAGCGAAGCCGTCGCGGGGGACGGCCTCGACGACGACGGCCTTGACGGCTGCGAGCTGCTCCACGGTGTTGATGCCGCGCAGGCCAAGGTGGTCGGCAGAGACGTTCGTGACCACGGCGACGTCGTTCCGGTCGTAGCCCAGGCCCTCCCGGATGATGCCGCCGCGGGCGACCTCCATGACCGCGAAGTCGACCCGCGGGTTCTGCAGCACCATCCGGGCCGACCTCGGACCCGAGGCATCAGCCTTGATGACGAGGCGCTCGTCGATGACGACGCCGTCCGTGGAGGTCATGCCCACCTTGCGTCCGAGACCCTTGAAGATGTGGGCGATCATCCGGGCCGTCGTCGTCTTGCCGTTGGTGCCCGTGACGGCGATGATCGGCACCCGCGACGGCGTCCCCGGGGGGAAGAGCAGGTCCACCACGGGCTTGGCGATGAACTGCGGCACGCCGACGGTCGGGTGGGTATGCATCCGGAAGCCCGGCGCGGCGTTGACCTCGCAGATGGCTCCGCCGGTCTCGCGCACCGGCGAGGCGATGTCCGGGCAGATGAAGTCGATGCCGGCGACGTCGAGCCCGATCATCCGGGCCGCCTCCTCGGCGATCTCGATGTTGTCCGGGTGTGCCTCGAAGGTGCGGTCGACGGAGATGCCCCCGGTCGACATGTTCCCGGTCAGGGCGAGCTTGACGATCTCGCCGGTCGGTGGGACGTCGCTCAGGCGCAGTCCCTGTCCCGCAAGGACCTCCTCGGCGACGGCGTCGACCTTGATCCGCGTCAGGACCTTCTCGTGGCCGACACCGCGGCGCGGGTCGGCGTTCGTCAGCTCGACGAGCTCACGCACCGTGCGCTCCCCGTCGCCGACGACATGCGCGGGGACGCGCTCGGCGATGGCCTGCATCCGGCCGCCGACGATGAGGCAGCGGTAGTCGCGTCCGGTCACGAAGGACTCGACGATGACCGTCCCCCGTCTCGACTCGCCCTTGGCGATGTCGAAGGCCCGCTTCACCTCTGCGGCGCTCTGGAGGTTGAGGCACACCCCACGCCCGTGGTTGCCGTCGAGCGGCTTGACGACGACGGGATAACCGATCCGCTCCGCCGCCTCGACGAGGGCCTGCGCCGTGCGGACCGCCTCCTGCTTCGGCACCGGCAGCCCGGCGGAGGCGAGCAGCTTGGTCGTGAGGTCCTTGTCGCTGGCGATGTCGACGGCCAGGGCGCCCGTCCTGGAGGTCATCGTCGCCCGGATCCGCTGGGCGTGCACGCCCTGCCCCAGCTGGACGAGCGAGGCACTGTTCAGCCGGATCCACGGGATGTCCCGGCTGACGGCCTCCTCGATGATCGCCGCCGTCGAGGGGCCGAACGCGGTCCGCTGCGCCAGCCGGAGGAAGGCGTCGAGCTCCGGCTCGAAGTCGAAGCCGTCCTCGGCCCGCACGAGGTGGTTGACGAGCCGGGTAGCGAGATGACCGGCCGCCAGTCCGACCGTCTCGTCGGTGTAACCGTAGATGATGTTGTAGCGGCCCTTGGTCCCGCGCACTCCCCGGGTCTTGCCCCGCCGCTGGTCGTGGCCGGCCTCGGTCTGGAGCTGGAGAGCAATGTGCTCGGCGACGTGGCCCACCCAGGTGCCCTCGTGGAGGCGCTCGACGAAGCCGCCGGCGTGCCCCCGGGAGCAGGCGTGCCGCTTCAGCCCCGGCAGCAGCTCGAGCAGGTGGTCGGTGAACCCGGCGATGGTGTCGCTCGGGTAGCCCTCGAGGACGCCGAGGTCGACGACGAGGTGGATCGACTTCTCGTAGGACCAGACGTTCGGGCCCCGGTAGACCCGAGACTCGACGATCGTGAGGTCGGGTGAGAGCGGTCCGGTGGGGGTGAGGCGCTCGGCCATCGGGTCCTCCTGGGCGGGGCTTTCGGTCGGCGGCGCCGGTCTGGCTTCGTCGAGGGTCGAGGGTGAGGGGAGGGGAGGGGAGGGGAGGGGAGGCGAGGCGAGGCGAGGTGCGGGAGAGGTGCGGGCTGTGGTCAGGGCCGGAGGGCCCGCGTGCTCGCCGACGTGGGTGCGGCAGGCGCCGGCACCAGTGACGGTGCTGCCCGGTCGTGTGCCGACCCCACCGCGACCTCGATGTCGGGATGGCGTTCGATGAAGTCGGTCAACCGCACGTCATGGAGGTCGAACGTAGCGCCGGCGGGCAGCGAGTGCACCACGGCGCCCGATACGAGCAACGGCGCGCCGCGCCGCGCGTCCGGGGCATCCGTGATCGCCGACCTCGCGTCGATGATGAAGACGCTGCCGGCGCCGATGATCGACAGGACGTGCTCGTCGCGGATCTCGGTCGCGGTGTTCTCGTCGATGCCCATGCCGATGAGGTTGGGGGAGCTGGCGACGAGCGACATCAGCCGGCCGTAGCGCCCGCGCTGGTCGAAGTGCTGGTCGACGATGACGTTCTCGAGCAGGCCCAGCCCCGCGGTCAGCTGGCTGGACCGCTGCCGGGGGGTCAGTCCCTCCTCGCCGAGGGAGACCATGAAGCGGCTCATCACCGAGGCACCGGCGGACGTGCCGGCGATGATGGCCCCACGCCGGTATGCCGCGTGAATGGCGTTCCCGACGGGTGTTCCCACGAGGTACTGGCTCAGCTTGAGCTGGCTGCCGCCGGAGATGAAGACACCGGTGGCGTTGTCCAGCCGCTCGACGAGCTCGGGCTCGTGAGCGGCCGCCCGGGACGCGGCATGGACGATCTCGATGTCCGTGCCGGCCCGGAGCCGGGTGAAGACCGAGGTGTAGGTTTCGGCGACCTCGTCGACGAAGGACGACGCCGTGGGGATGATGACGATGCGCGACTGCCGCCCTCCGGCGAGCCGGACGAACCGCTTGAGCACGGCCGAGCGACCGATCTTGTCCTCCGCTCCACCGATGATCAGGAGGGTGCGGCGTCGAGTCGTCGTCTGCCGGGTGGTCGAGCTGGCCATTGACCCACCTTAGGAGTCAGCGAGGGGGGAGGGCAGGTGCGGGGGTCGGTGTGCCGTCCGCGGCATCCGCCTCCTCGATCTCCTCGCGAGTGATGCCGAGCAGGTAGAGCACCGCGTCGAGGTAGGGGACGTTGACGGCCGCGTCGGCCTGCTCACGGACGACGGGCTTGGCGTTGAAGGCCACACCCAGGCCGGCCGAGGCGAGCATGTCGAGGTCGTTGGCACCGTCGCCGATGGCGACCGTCCGCGACAGGGGAAGGCCCTCCTCGGCGGCGAAACGGTGCAGCGCTCGGGCCTTGCCGGCCCGGTCGACGATCTCCCCGATGACGTTGCCGGTGAGCTTGCCGTCGATGATCTCCAGATGGTTGGCCTCGGCCCGGTCGATCTCCAGCTCCTGCGCGATCTGGCTGACGATCTCGATGAAGCCCCCGGACACCAGGGCGACGGTGAACCCGAGCCGCTTGAGCGTGCGGACCAGTGTGCGCGCTCCGGGTGTCAGGACGACGGCTTGGCGCACCTCGTCGAGGACGGCCTCGTCGAGGCCGGCGAGGACTTTGACCCGCTCGCGCAACGACTCGGCGAAGTCCAGCTCGCCGCGCATGGCCCGCTCGGTCACCGCACGGACCTCGGTCGCACGCCCCGCGTGGGCGGCGAGCATCTCGATGACTTCTTGCTGAATCAGGGTCGAGTCGACGTCCATGACGACGAGGCGGCGTCCGCGTCGCGCGAGCCCGGCCGCCGCGACAGCGACGTCGACACCTTGGAGCGTCGCCTCGAGGGCGAGCTCACGCCGGAGTCGGTCGAGCTCGGCACCGGAGATGTCGAACTCCACCGTCGTCACCGGATAGCGCGAAAGGCGCCGGATCCGGTCGATGTTGGCGCCGTGGCTGGCGATCCGGGCCGTGATGGCGGCGACCGCGCCCGCCCGCAGGGGACTGCCCAGCAGGACGACCGCACCCCGGCCGGTCCGCCCCGTGCTCGAGTCGCCGATGCCCCGTTCCACCTTGACCGAGAGGCCGAGAGAGCGAGCGACGAGGTGGATCACGTTGTCGAGGCGGTCCGTCTGCGGCCCCGCCACGAGGAGCATGGCCAGGGTGAGGTGGTTGCGGACGACGACCTGCTCGAGGTCGCGCACCTCGGCCCCGACGTCGGCAATGGCGTCGAAGAGCGCACTGGTGACGCCCGGGCGGTCGTCGCCGGAGATCGTCACGAGCAAGGTCTGCTCGTCGGCCGGGTCCGCCCGAAGATGGTCGCTCACCGCGCAAGGTTACCGACGTCCTCCGTATGCCGAGCGGTCCGGTCCGCACCCGGGCACCGGGGCATCCGGAGAGGAGGCGTGTCGCGAAGCGATCCGACTCAGGCGAGGCGCTCAGTGCTCGTCGGCGGCGTGGCGGCATTCGGGGAGCTGAGCACGTGCCCATCCCGGGCCGCCGTGGCCTTGTCGCGCCAGGCGACCAGCCTCAGCCGGGTACTCGCGGTCAGCAGGTCGGGATGGCCCAACGCGAGGAGGTCGGGGTAGTCCGGGGGGCACGGGCCAGGCCGCGGCCCGAGGTCGCGCAGTGCTCGCAGGACCGGACTGCCGGCCGATGAGATGGTCGTCTTGAGCCAGAGGTGACGTTGGACGTCCTTCTGTCTGACGTTCGTGACCGGGTGGAACCATCCGTTGACGCGGGCGACGGCCCAGCAGATGCCGCCGACCGTGTGTGGGGCCGACTTCGGACGGAGGACGAGGTCAGGGCTGTCGTTCCACACGTGGATCAGGGCCTGACCGAGAACTCGCTGGGCGTCGTCCCCGAAGAACTCTGCGGCGACTGAGTCCACGAGTCCCTTCACCGCCTGGTACTGCTCGAGCTCCCACGGGTCCTCGATCAGGGGCCGGCCGGGGCTGCCTGGTTCAGCGGCGTCAAGGAGGTCGAGTCGCCGAGCCCCACCGACGAGCCCCTCGAGCCAGTCCAACACCTCCTCGAAAGGGTGACGGGGCGGGCGCTGCGGGGCGGGCGGATGACGACACGTCGACCTGGCGTCGAAGTCTCGGGCGAGGTGCTCCCAGTGTGTGCCCTCGACCGGCTCCGTCCACGAGTCGACCAAGCGACCGTCGACGAGGACCTGGTGTCGCAGCCGATGAGGCCGGTGCGGCTGGCTGAATCCTGATCCACCGATTGGTGGGCGCGTTGGGTGGGTCGTGACATGCGAATGCCCCTGTGAGGCGGGAGGATTGGACTTGTCAAGGGCCTGATCCGTACCGTCCGAAGGGGCATCCGACAAGTGCAAGC
>JAABUP010007391.1_pt1 | contig 14812 bp, 19 predicted proteins | sample 5559201 | NCBI WGS metagenome assembly JAABUP01 (sample SAMN10711887, study PRJNA513373) | rock metagenome | isolation source: Antarctica rocks | place: Antarctica | reverse complement strand
AAACCCTAAACCCTAAACCCTAAACCCTAAACCCTAAACCCTAAACCCTAAACCCTAAACCCTAAACCCTAAACCCTAAAACCCTAAACCCTAAAATATAGGCACCCATCATCTTAATGCTGAAACACCTGTTGCTGAGGATCTGGTACAATACCTTGTGCTAAGAAAAGACCTGTGGAGTAGCTTAAAATGGCCGCTTGGTAGCATCATTGCTCAGGCTTGTCATGCGTCAACAGCTGCATTGTGGCTCAGCAAAGACTCTCCAGTCACCACAGCATATTGTGCTGCTCAAAACCTTGATCACATGCACAAGGTTAGCACACTGTTTACAATGCTGCTGCTTAATTGAGCAGACTCTCAGAGATTAAGTGACATGGCTGCTCTGTTTTCAAAGGTGGTACTGGAAGTGAAGGGCGAGCAACAGCTACACACATTATCAAACAGGCTCACAGAGGACAAAATTGCACACAAACTCTGGATTGAGCAGCCAGAGAACTTTCCAACCTGCCTTGCCACAGCACCTTGCTCCAAGGCAGAGGTTCAGCAGCACTTCAAAAAAATTCAGCTCTGTAAAGGGATTTGATGTAATGCTGCTCTGTCAGTATTGCAGCGAAATGCAGTCAACTGCATAGGTCATTGCATGTGGCAATTGAACCTTCAGTGTGCAACTCTGATATGTGGATCAAGCTCTTGATCGCTGCTTCAAAACCAGGCTCATATAGTCAGAAGCGCCTTCAATGCTATGTGCAATTGCAAGACAGGAGCTTGCTCGTGTATTTCGCACCGAGCTATTTGATAAACAAAAACTGATATATGACAGCATGCTGCCCTAAGCATGCTCCACCAGCAATGAAACCAGGGTTGGCCTGGTTTCAAGCTAGGCTTATTGTCAAATACGTTATCGTTTGTGCTGGTCGCACTGCCAGAGAGTCTAAGCATCTACAAGGAAGCATCAAAACGGCTATAGGCTTCATGATACATTGGCATGCAAACAGTCAGAAGCATCAGTTTCCTATGTGGTATACTGTTCGCTTGTTGAACCAACCTGTGACTGCAGAAAGGCAGGTAGCCTAGCACTCCCTACGCTCTACTTGGGTGCACTGCTCTACATATCTACTAGAATGCAATCAACTATGCCTACTCACCTAAACAAAACCTCACAGTCCCTTGGTACTTCTACTGATCTAACCTAACATCAACTGTAAATTGAACATCAACAAAACCCTCTGATGCAAACCCTGCAGAGTCTAAATGCCTAGCCAAGTCCCCCTCATGCTCATCGGCACCAAGCGCGACTTTGAAAGGGTTGCCCCATCCCATACCCAGGCCGCCTCCAAAGCTGTGCTCTTTCTTCATGCTGCAGACCTGAGCAAAGTCTGGTCCCCAAGCCGCATTCTTGAAACTTAAGCTGATCGAAGCCAAAACAAAAGCCTCATGCGGTGACATCTCTGTCACACTATTCAGCTTTGCAGTCCAGTGGAGATAACACCCAAGGGATGTTCCTGAGCTGTTAAACTGCGTGATGAGATACCAGTAGAATCCACAGAGATAGTACTCGCCAGGTACTCTGAGAGTGCTTTCTGGGCCTTTGCGCTCCATGCTGCCAATCTTAGTGATGGGCACCTGAGAAACGCAGTCTCTGCCTGTGAGCAGTGCGTTCCTGCCGCTTTGCACACGCGCAGCAAGTTAGGATCTTGCTGCTTGCTGCTTGATCAACAGGTACCAGATGCTTGCACATGGTCAACGAGGACAAAAGTGCGAGATTGATCGCATGCCATCCATCACAGTGCTCATCACACACCATGCTGGCATCTGTTGGTGACAGGCATCATGTTCATTCCCACAATGCAGGTGGGCTTAGTGCTGAGTGGAAACTCTGACTTGCTGCACCCAGGACCAGAACTTAGGACCTCACCTCCCATTGCATGACACATGTGCTGCTTCCCACCCCTATCCGCCTAGGGAGGTACATCCCCCCAACCCCAGGGCCCTGTGCCAGCTGCTGCTGCAGCTTCAAGGGTGCTCCCTTGTACCTTGTTGCTGCTCTGAAGGCTGCTCCAGACCTGTACTGCTCTGGGAGCCAGCCTGCCTGCAACCCTTGTGACACTGTCGCACACAGGCACTCATGCACAGCTGACTGATGCTTTGAGAGGATAGCTTCTGTGCAGGCACAGACAGATACATGTACGTCAAGTAGGAGCTTTCAGGCATGAGTGGATTTGCTCATCTCATGGAGGCTGCCAGAAGTTGGCAGACACTTAGTACACATAGTGGACACTTTATGTCATTTGGTGGACAAGTCTGTGGACAGTGAGCTTATCATCACATACTTGCGAGAGGTCTAAGCAATGATAGCATTCACAAGTCCTTCCATGCATGTCAATGGGTGAAAGTAGAAAGCTTGGCCAGATAACAGGATGCAGAGCATTGAACCCATACACAGCAGCTTTCAACTGATTTTACCAAAAGGCCAGTGAGATGAGTCATGACAGACAGGGTGGTTGACGTAAGGTATAGCGCATACAAGGCGAGCAATGTGAGGACCAATGAGCAGACATGCAAGTCTTGCAACAGCAAGCACCTATGACAACTGGTGACTGCAAATGCACAGATCCTGACCACACCTGGGAAGCCACAAAATGGAGGAAGTCATTACTGAGCATGGGGAATCGTATGCACTGTGCAAGCTTCTCCGCAGTTTCCTCCAGGCACTGTGCAATCTTTTGCTTTGTAGCTGCTATGTGCATCCAATGACTCACAGCTACAAAGACTGCGGAAAACACACCAGAGAGACAGCTCAGGTTGGAAGTACCCAGTCAGGACGTACGTCAGATGAGGCAGGAGATGTAACAGTATTCTAAAAAGATTTCAGCATCTAATAAATGAAGGAGGACAGACGTATTGATGCACGTATGTATGTTTACTCAATATACATGCTCAAGCATGCATCAGGTATACACTTGAGCGTCACGCACTTCTGTCAACTCTGAAAATGTAAGCAAATAATAGAAACATACTTCTGAAACACAGAAACATGTATACGCATCTGCAATGCGGACATGAAGTATGCTCACATAAAATCTGTGCAGCCTGTGCTCAAACATCAGCGTCTGCAATGCACACCATGCGCTGAGTCATGTCTAAACATCACAAAACACAGCCTGTGCTTGTGCGTTGGAGTGCAACATGCAATTTTATACAGGCATGTGCAAAAGATCTGAGCATTTCTGAGTGCATTGTATACAGCAATGTCCGGACTGGAGAACAGCACCTGTGTTCTCTGTGATAGACTTCAGGTGGGGACTTGTCAGCACTGTCTGCAGAGTAGCAACCACATAATGATTGCTGTCCATGATGCACTTGCAGCTGCTTTGCAACTGCTTTGTAACTTGAGATGAAACTGATGAACATGAGTCTTGCTCTGCTGCATGAGACAGAGGTATCCCCAGCAGGAGCAGTTCCCAGGGGGCCACACAACACCTGCCAACACAATCAACTCGCATGACAGGTTCATTTGACAGCATGCTTGCAAACGCAAACATTGACCAAGCAGAGATAAAGGTCAAAGGTGCCTTGTTCCAGACATCTGGGAGCTGAAGCGATATTGATTGACCAGAGATTCTCAACCTTTGTCTGCCATGATACTGATTGGAGTACAGAGCTCACCAGCAATGCTGCTAGCGGCAACTTCAGAAAGCTAGCCTGTAGGCTTTCATTCGTCCAGACTGCATCCAGGTCATCAAACTCTGCTTGGACTCTGGATGTGGCTCGCTTGACAAGCTGTGAGAAGGGCTCATGAGTGTGCAGGCCTGCAGGTAGTCGTAGATATCTGTATGCGCTCTGCAGACTCAACACCTCTTCCTGTGACATAACAAAGCATCATCAGGCTTGATGGCAACTTGAAACCACATCATGCACTCTACAACTTCCTTTCATAACATATAAAGTCATCAGGCCCAGTGGGAGTCGCAAATATCTGTGGGTGAATATGTTTTGCAGTCTGTCAAAGTCGAGGTTGCTTCTGGTGAGCGTTTTGTGACCAGCTAGAGCAAGATTGAGCTTGGGTTTGATGCTGTTATGCCCCCACACCAGAAAGCAACGGCATCCATCAGGTAGCAACTGTCTGACATGGACCTTCTTCATCTAGACATTCCTGATCACCAGGTGTATGTGCAAAATGTGCAGGCACAGCAAGGACATGTAGATACAGGTTCTTGTGTCTTCCCAGCAAGGTAAGTCAAGAAGCTGTGCACAATGCATGCAGCCTGCAAGTCAACAAAGCACAACTGATTGAGGTTGCCTGACAGCTGCTGAAAACAGCCTTTGCAGACAGAATGCACACATGATGCACAGCAAACTTGCATGGCTGACGGCAGTCATGTTGAAAGCAGGACTGCACCTACCATGGGGGTGAGAGCTGCTGCGCAGCATCCCACGCACTCTGGCATCAGATATCGGTCTGCCAGTTGCATCAGCCGAAGAACAGACTTCTCTGCAGACAGGGTATCTGGTGTTTTTCGACTGCTGCAGACAATGGTGGGGTGTCTGGAGCTTGCACAGCAATTTCGTTCAAGGTGCACGGACTCAAAATCTCTTTGCCTATGACCAACCCTGTGACTAAGGCCCATTAGCACGCTCAACGTGCTTCGACGCGCGTCGAACACTATCGTTCAAATAGTCCAAACAGCAGTCTCTGTTGTCTGCACGCTGCGCTTCTAGACAGCTTGCCCTGGTGTGTATGCTTTGCTGCAAAGTTTGTGCTGCTGTCTGCCTGACCTCTCACATCACCTCAGTCAGGTTCGCGTACCTGCGTCCCTTGTCGTTCTGTGCTTGTGCAACCTGTAACCAGCGTTCCGACTGTGTTAAAGCTTATCCTACAGGCGTCGTACCGTGGCTGCAAGTCATTTTGCAGGACTTGTGTGCTTCGGTGCAATTGCCTCGTAACCACTGATTCAAGCTTGCCTGGTACATGCTTCTTGACGCCAAGTTGGCAGGCATGCCTGTGCTTTGCTTATAGTTGCTTTCTTATGTGATGTCATGTTGCAGGCGCTTCTGCAAGTCTGCGTCGGATCATCTCTTGAGACAACTCAGCAAATCACTCTCCGTCGTCACCTTCGACTATCAAATACTTGATCAGCATGACTTTTTCATCCAAAGCTTGGCTGGTAGAGGCCTGTGCTCGCCACGACACCTATAGACCACCACAATCGGTTGCTCCGTGCCTCACGCCAACCAGAATAAAGTCTTCACACCTGCTTAGCAGGCAACTTCCTAAACATCACTGAGCTGCTGTGCTGCAGATGTTCTGCAGTGTTCGGTCTCAAATCTTCTCCTTGTGCTTATTGCTTTTTGCTGAGCTGTGCCTCACACAATGAGTGTCAAAGCTGTTGTGTTGTTGACAGGTCTATCTGGCACTAACAGTATATTGCACATTGCCAGCTGTCACACGGTCTTCAGACAACCGGCATCTTCTTGGCCAATCATCTGAATTTGTCTATACTCAAGGACCCAACTTGATGCTAGACGGCAAGCAGTTCTACTTTGCTGGCACAAATGCCTTCTACCTTGGCAGCACTGATGTCACGTCAGATGATCAAGTGCGCACTTTCTTCCAAGTTCAATCTGCCAATGGAGTCAAGGTCGTCCGCTTCTGGGGGTTTGTCAATGGCTATGGCGGAGGCTCTGTCACTTCCACTCCTCATCCAATTCAGTCTTCTGTTGGTAAGCCATGCAAAGCAATGACCTGCTGTACTAAGATGCTCCTTGTCCTGTGCTGATTGTTGTTTATTGCTGCAGGACAGTATAATGAGGCTGGCTTCAAGCGCATTGACCTCATCCTATCTGAGGCTGCCAAGCAGGATATCAAAGTCATTGTGACCCTAGCCAACTTTGAGCCTCAATTTGGCGGCATCCAATGGTATGTAGACCAGATTCTGGGAACAGGCCATGACAGAGAGCTCTTCTACGCCAACAGTCAGGCCATGCAATACTACCGGCAATATGTCAGCACCCTTGTTTACCGCACCAACACCTTCACTGGCACTCAGTACAAAAATGACGCCACGATTCTGTCCTGGGAGCTTCTCAATGAGCCACACACCACCGACAACTACGAAAAGAACAGAGGCCTCCAGCCAGGCAAGATGGTGCGTGACTGGCTTGATGAGACGTCAACCTGGCTCAAGGGCATTGACTCCAACCACCTTATCAGTAGTGGTGAGGAGGGCTACAGAGCTGATGGTGACACTTCAGGCAACTATGCCAATTGGATCAATGGTGGATACAAAGGTCAGTGTTTCTGTTGTGGGATCCCTCTTCAGCTTTTCAATTGCCAGTAATTGTCACTACAGGCAGACTAGCATTTGACTTCAGTGCTTTAAGATGGCATACTGAACACAGCTTGCTGACATCTATTGCTTGCTGCAGGTGTTGATTTTGTTGGAGATATCAATCTTCCTCACATTGACTTTGCCACTGTCCATGTCTACCCAGGTGAGCACCTATGTGGTACTGGTGGCCTGTGCTGTCTTGGCAAAACTTTCAGTGCTGAGGTGCTATTTGTCCTTGCAGACAACTGGGGCATCCCCGCCTCTGACTTTGAGTGGGTACGCTCCAATGTGATTGCTGACAGAGCCAGCATTGTGCACTCTGCTGGTAAGCCTATCATCATGGAGGAATCTGGCATGAAGACTGGGTATGTGGGCAGCCGCAACTCGTTCCTGGGTGACATATACCAGTGGGCAAATGAAAACAACTATGCTGGAACTCTAGTCTGGCAAGTATATGCCTGGTGAGTTTCCTCTCCCTTGCTAACACTATGTTTGTGCATTACAACTCAGACATTGAGAATCTCTTAACAGGAATGAGCCTGCACAATGCTAGTGATTGATGCAGTTACGGCTTTTTTCTTGGATAATTTGCTACCTATGTTGTCTGTATGTCCTTTGCCTTGTGAAATCTTACCTTGACAGTGTACTGATCAATCATGAGTCACTTATTCACAAACTTAGTCTTACCTGCAGGGACTACAATGATGGCCAGTATGACTTCAATTACCAAATGGATGGTGCACAAGCTATGTGGAATCAGAATGGTTACATGAACTCCAAGTCATAGGCTCGACAGACTTGCACAAGTTGGCACAGCAATTGTTTCCTAGGCTATGTATATGTTGTCTTTTTGGCTTTCTGTCTTGTGATGATGACAATGATAGCTAGATTGTGCTTCGACATCACATGATCCAAGCTTGCTAGCTTAGCTGATATGTAGCTAGCAGCAGTGCTGCAAGTTGCTGATTGTTGTTCAAGTCAGCTACTTGAAGTACTGCTGTACATCTGCGAATCTTGAAGTAAGTTCCAATCAACACCACTTGCGATAGGTCAAACCTGGTGTACTTGGCAAACTGCCAGCATGCGAGCATTTGTGTCACGCAAGAATGCTCAGCGTTTGAGCTTGTAATGCCAGCAGATAACCCTTGAAATTATTCCATTAGCTGACATTCAGAATTAGACTCAATTTGGCAGACTGTGTGTGTCTGGGGCTGTGATGTGCAGACCACGAGTATGATTGCAGCAAGCAGCGATGTTTGAAGCCGCAAACCTGAACAACGCTGCAATGACTCACGGTGCGGGCAACCTAAACCTGGTTGACGAGGACTTGAGTTTCGTCGCTCGAATGCTGGGTGATGCTGCTGCCTTAGGCCCAGCAGTAGCGGCTGGTACAATTGCTCGCAAAGCAGCGCACAAGCGCGACAGAGCTGCCTGGGCAAGTTCCCAGGAAGCGCAGCCTTCTGATCATGACCAAGCCCTTCTGGCTCGACACAACATACCTACCAGCAGAACAAACTCTAAGCTATATCACTGTGAGGCTTGTGACTGCCCCGTTGCCCCTCATGAGAGGGACTGGGCAGTTCACATTTCGGGTATTAAACACAAGCGGCAGCTTGTCAGCCTACTGCACACAGGACAGCTTGGCAATAATGTAGTGTCACTGTTTGAGGCTGAGCCAGGTATAGAAAACACTGTTCGCATGACCGTAGCCGTTGTTAGTTGCTGTGATGTCATCTGTTAGAGATGCTGATGCGCTTGCAGTCACATCACAACAGCAGCAGCCTGCTACATGGATGAACCAGTTTCGGATAGACTACAGCTGCGATATGCCTAAGCTGCAGAAGGCAAGAACAGAGGTCATGAAGGTGTGAGTCCCAACTACGTGCATTGCAGACATCTTGGCTGCCGTCATGTGTGTAACTCCTCAGTGAGCACAGCATTCTTCTGTCTTGTGTTGGGCCTGTATGCTGTCCATTGCTTGTAACATACCACTGCAAGGTTTGCGAGCAGCAGCCTGAGCACCTTTCACGCTGATGGCACTGAAAATACACTGTTTCGTATGTCACACAAACTGCATCTTGCAAACTTGATCATTGATTGCTAGGGTCTGCTCAACCTTGGAGGCAACTCTACATACACACAGCGCATAGCAAGGCATTACGAGGAGACAGCATTCTGTCATACATGGGCTGCTGCAGCTCAGAAACTGGCAGAGCAGGCAGCACAAACAGAACGCTTACACCTCTACCTAAGTGCAGACGAGCTGGTGTGTGTCTCACAGCTTCTGCCAGTACACAGGCACATCAAGCAGCTGACAGTTTCAGGCCTGAGTCATACAGGTCAGCATCTGACTTAGCACCTGCATGAGTTCACCCAGGCTGCATTACAGCTTTGCCATTGTGACAATCCGTGACTATCTTATGCGGCAGACGAGTTGCCATCCAACAGTAAGTACATATCCTGCTCTTCAGTGGTGACACATGACAGCATATGCATCTATCATGGTGACTGCAGTGACTCCATCCAGCAGCTGGCCGTGGCTGAGCAAATTATGCTGACTTCAACACTGCAAAAATCTGGATGTGTGATGTGGTGCTTTGTAGGTGCAGCTCAAGCAGGCTCTGAAGACCGACATCAAGCTTGGAAGTGTATGGAAGATGCAATAGCAATCAGCATGCTGCTGGCTACATGCCAATCCCTTCATGGCTTGGAGACACTGGTCATCAAGTTTCAGCATGTTGGGACGCTGCATCAGACAGTGCGCCACCATACTCCTAGAAAAGACCCCTTCCAAGACATCTCCCGGATATATGGCCATGTCTGGTTTGATCTGCAAGACTTGCTGCGCAACAGCCTTTCCCTCAGGTAGCACGCACATTGGTTCTTTATCCGTCTCTATACACTAGCTTGCATTCATGCCTTGCTGCTGACAGGTCAGTTTGCCTGAGACCATGCAATCTCAAGATTGTTGTTTCCAGTTTTGGCAGTGTGCCAAGGCTGGGCTTTGCTATCTGTCACCAATGCTGTTCTGCATCTACACAGAGCTGTGTGACTGGCTGCCCATTGCTCCACAAGCCCAACACTCTCTGTCACCAATGCTGGGCTGTGCAGGGAGGTCAAGATAGCACTGTCGTGTCAGTATCCTTGGAACGTGAACATGTTCATGCTGAAAGAAGCAACACATCACGGGCATCGTGACAGAACAGCTGTCATCACCCAGTCAGTCCTGATGGGGACTCACAAACGGTTAGTCCACTTCTTGAAGCACATCTGCTGTCTCTTGCACATCCGCTATCATCCGCATGGAACCTTGTTCACTGTGGTTTTACCGCACCCGCTGACCAAGCATGCAACCTGACCAACATCACGCAGTATCGTGTTGCAGTGATTTTTGAGCTGGTGTCTGCATTTGCAGATCCCATACATGTGTTGTATGCAAATTGTCGTCTTGGATCATAGTGCGTAAAAACTAGCATGGCTGCAAAATGCAGGAGTGGGCTTCATAGCTGTCTCTGGCATCTGCCTCCTCCAGTTTTGCGTGAAATCTTGACAGCAGCTTTGCCCAAGGAACCATGTCAAGTGTGGGTCTCTACTGCTGCCGACTCCTGGGTCCAGGCGTGAAGCTTTTATATCATGGTGGTGCATAGCTGTGCATCACTCGTATAGGCTCTGCCATGTACTATGTTTTGTTTTGGATGAAGATTGGACTCATTGTGAAGTTGACCTTAACTTGTCCTTGTGCTGTGCAGTCCTTTTTGGCCCAGCTTTTGCGCACGACAAGCAATTAATGTGATTTTGAGCAGGCCAGCCAAAACAAGCATACATAACAATTGGTGCCACTTGGTCGACAGTCAATGACTTGATGTTGAGTTGAAAGACCAAAATAAATACAGTGCAGTAGACAAAAGCTTGCAATGCACGGCATGTATCCATTTTCATGGCCCAGTCACACACGTCATGAAGAATGGTCACATGACATGTATAGATGTATATAGATGTATACATTGTATAGATTTTACTGCATCATTGAAAAGAGACAGGGTGCATGCAAAACAGTAGACTTCCTGCCATGACAGGGCGAATGCAAAACAGTACACTTCCTGCAATTATGATGCGGTCCCTATCTCAACCAGTAGCAAACATTGTTGTCAACTAATCAGATCAATAATATGTGCGAGCAGCACACTTTGCACACTGTCAGCTGACAGCAAGTGTTTCATCAAGCAACAAACAGCACTTTATTCTATGCCATAGCACAAGAACAGACCAAAGGAGCTTGTAGAATCCATTTGTTCAGATCTCATTATTCGATCCATATGAAAAAAGACTTGTTACCAACATGTTGACCCATGTTTTGGCCAAGCCAAAACAGAGGTGCTTATTTAAAACAAGCAACACGCGTCAGGAAATATGCTGTTGGGTCCAACAAACTATCATACAAGTCAAGTGCATGTGTTGCACTGTAAGGAGCTCTTAAGTGTACTGAAGCTTGGCTGACCAAGCATGCCATATACTACAACACATAAAAGCATTTGTTGACCGCAGCCGTTTGTCTCAGAAACAGTTTAACCGCTGGACAGCAGTCTGAACAAACTTGATCCTGTGTGGCAAGTGATTCTGTGCTGAGCTGATTCCCACTGTCCCCTCTGTCAGCTGATGAACATCGATGCCTTCCTGATATGGGGTGATGAAAGGGCTATCCCCCAATACCTTGTGGGACACAAGAGACATGAAAATGTCTTCGCCATTCCAGGTCACTGCAGCTTCATGTGCAATGTCTTGCATTAGATGGCTTGCTTCCCAGAAAGCTCTGCATGCACAAGTGTCCAGCAGCAGGGCCTTTGTGAGGGCAATGTCATGATGCCCTGGCCCTGTGTCAATGTAGGCATAGTCTGGATTGCTGTGGTTGTAGTCTCGGCCCCAGAACCCCACAATGGACCAGGGGTGCTCATACCTGGCTGTCAACAGATTTGAGAGACCTGCCTCTGTGACCATCAGGTCATCATCAGCTATAAGGATGTGCCGGTTCATGGCTAGCAAACACGCTTTGAAGCGCACAGCTACGCCTAGATCGTCCTCATAAGCCATCATGTCAAGCACGATGACCTTCTTGTTGGGGTAAGTGAAGGTGCTGTTGGGGTTGTTGCTGACCACTATTATCTCAGCTACACTGTTGTAATTGATCATGTTGTCTACAATCTTCCTGATGTTGTCTGAACGCTTGAAATTGAGCAGAACCACTGTCACAGGACCTTCTTCTGGGTGCGAGTAGTACTTGACAGGGCTGCAATGTGGGAAGTTTGGTTGCCGCAGGGTTTCACATTCTGACGCAGATGCATATTCCAGGGTCAAGACAATCAATATTCCCACCCAGATCAATGTGCCAATGGCGCTCTGCAGTTCAGTGCAGCACATAAACGGATTTCACTGTACTGGCTTCATCGAAACTTGCCTGCAGCTAAGTTTGGTGCTATGGAGGACACACTGCACAGCTGTGCTTGAAAGTGCAGTCTCAGTCTCCATGCAGTAGACTCACTCACCAGACGCCTCAACATGGCCCCAAATTGACAAGTCGAGTGCCTGCATGTATCGAGACAGCAATGAGTCAGATATAGCTTATTCGTGGCTGGCTTCCCACTTCCGTGTGCATGTACTGTGCCTGAAGTTGCTGTTCGCCATCAGCTGGCTGAAGCGGCATAACTAAGCAAACACCACGACCGTCGAAGATACCTAACAACAGGCTCTGCAGGTAAACTTTTAACACGGCACTACGTGCTTGATCTCTAGGTAGACGTCTCTGATCAGTGCGACAGTACTGCACCGAGGACTGCAGTACTGCACCCAGGACTGCACACAGGACTGCGAGACACCTAGTGCAAGAGTATCTTCAGCCCACGATCGGCGACGCAGCCATGATACTTGCTGGATGTGACTCAACTGTGTATGTGGATTTTAGCTAACGTTAACACGCTTGATTTGCGTAAAACCCTTCTCTGCAGATTGTTTCAGAATTCTGAAACAATTTGACATATGTTTCGGACCTATCGGAGCATAGTCGAAACGCAACGTCAAGCGTGCCAAAGACATTCCCTCCTTGTTTGGGCACGCCACTGTTGCCCTTTGCGAGGCTGATGATGCATTGGAGGATGGCAATGATGAACCTAATTAGGTTCTTATAAGACTGTTAACGAGCCACAGACTGTGTTGGCTTGTTAACCCTTAACAACTTTTGCGGCACGTTAATAAGTTAATAAGTTGTTAAGGGTACCCTTAACAACCCCTTAACAACTTCAGAGACATGCTATTTGACGTTTTCTGATGCTGCTGAATCGATAAAAAGTCTTAACAAGGTTCGAATCTAACGTCTTCATGAGTGTTTTGAGCATCTCAAGTGTACAGGGACACAAGTGAATTCATGCCATACCCAAGCATATGTGAATGACATGTAAAGTTCGACAACACTAGATAACACAATGTCGAGAACGATGGTTCAAAAAATTGAACTTCAGGGATGCTGCAGCACTGATTCACAACATAAAATGTAGAAGCAGACATTGATGAGGCTAATGTGACCAAACAAAATCAGGCGCAATGCATTTCAAATCTGCTGCCTAGTAGGTGTCGATTGTGTCATCATCTAACAATGGCAGCAAAGCTGATCCAAAGATGCTGCTAAGAGGGGCTTTGACTACTGCTGGGCTGTCCATGTATGCTGCCAAGTTGAATCCTGCAGCCTGCGTCTCCTCTGCATCAATACCAGCAAGCCACTCATTGACAGTCAAGCGAAACTCTGTAGCTGAGGTGAGTGTTTCTACATCCATCAACGAGTCCTCTGCTGGGGTAGACTTTTCAGCAGCTGCTGATTTGGCTCTGTCAACTGCTGTCACTACATGTGCACGCTTCCTTTTGGGCCTGTCACGGTGCAACTCTTGCCTGAGCTGAGCAATGTGTGTGGTCTTAGCCCAGCCTAGTCTGTTGCGGAGCTTGGTATGTGTCAAACCCATCTGAAAAAAGCTTCTCTCACAACCAGCAGCATTGACTGACACCTCCATCAAACGCAAGGCCAGCTTGCTGAGCGAATTTGCCTCTTGCTTGACCAGGTTCCACAAGCGCTCAGGCGGCGCGCCTGGTTTGGAAGCCAGGCGCATGGTTGCTGCATGCAGCAACAGACTTTCAGATATTCTTACGTGATGCGCACACTGCTGACATGAAGTCCAAATGACGCAACAAGCTGTTTCAGCTAACAAACAAGCCATATTTGCATTGCTGCCTACATTTCTTTGAGGAGGTAGAACAGCAAAGCACAAAGCAGACCTGACAGCGCCCTTCTGCCGGGTAGAACCGCAGTTGGCCTTGCAATTGCAAAAGCTGCCTGAATGTACTCATTGTCAATCCAGGAGAAAGGTAAATTGCCAGAGACTGTGCCTTTCAACAGCAGCATGTGAAACTCCTCTTGCTGTGTGACTGATGTGGCCATGTCTTTGAGAGGCATGAACCTCTGTAGACCTGATTGAGAAGGAGCTGACGGTGTCACAGCGCCACTATCTGCAGCGTCTGCAGCGTCGCTGACAAATGGCTCACTGTCTTTTGTCCAGTCTCTGGCCCATGCGTGGACAGCCTCTGGTACATTAGTACACGTCTTCAGATGACCTTTCATAGAGTCTGACACGCCTAGGATCTTGACATTGAGTCCGGCAAGTGTGCATGCGTCGCAAAATGCGCTGTAGTGGGACTTGTTTTGTTTTACAGCACTTCTTGTGAAGAAAGCCCATAAGGTGCCATGTGGTCTGCCTGTTGCGCTGCTGCCGGAAGAACTCGGCTGTTGATAATTGAGCCTTGCTTTCTTGGCGGAAGGAGCGCTGAGCTCAGCGCCGCTAAGTTGATCATCATCAGTCAGATCAACTGCAACCGACAAACCGCTGCCTTCTGGCGGTGCGAACTCAACCATACTTTGCTCAAGGCTTCATATATGATAAACACTTGGCTTGCTGGAGTGATACTACATATTTCAACATATTGCGTATTGCGTATGGGGTCACACTGGCGCAAATTGAGCTTCGTGAAGCAATTTTGGCCGAGCTGTTGCATCAGCACAACACAAGCAAACCTCCAATGGCCTCTTTTGATGCCTCAGGTTACCAGACGAAGCCCCAATCTTATGTCTCTGTCCCCCCATTGTCAGCTGATGCCATCATTTGTAACTGATTATGTGAAAAGTGTATCTTGGCCGGCATCACAACTTCCTGATCTAAGGTACAAGACTGTATGTGTGTGCAGGCTGCCTTGGAGCTCAGGGCTGCTCATTCTGGTGAGGTGGCAGCTTGCCGGAAGCTTGTGGCAGACCAGGCTCAGGAGATCCAGCGTCTCCGGTGGCAACTTGGCGACTCCAATGTTGCTGCAGGTCAGCTGAGCCTGGCGTACCAGCAGCTGCACCTGCTCAGGCTGCAAGCCAGCACAGACCAGCGCTCAATCTCTGATCTGAA
>JAABUP010007390.1_pt1 | contig 14813 bp, 16 predicted proteins | sample 5559201 | NCBI WGS metagenome assembly JAABUP01 (sample SAMN10711887, study PRJNA513373) | rock metagenome | isolation source: Antarctica rocks | place: Antarctica | reverse complement strand
TTCAACGCTAGTCACAGTGTATTGCTTGCAAGTACACTCCTTGTAGTGCTGCAACGGCCAGGCCTTCCTCTACCCCAACCTGCACTCGGTGAAAGATCAGTATCTTTTGTGTTGCCACACTGGTTCAAAGAGGTCTCTGACTAGCATGCATGAAGCCATGTGAGACAAGAGCAAGGTCTGCCTGTGTCCAGGGAGTGGGTCAGCAGTCACTCCTCTGGCATGTTGTCAAAGTGCTGAAATGCTGCAGCTGGGAGCATGCATAAAGCATGTTGTAGTGAAAGCAAGTCTTGCCTGCTCCGGGGTGCCACCTTGGTAGGCTCTCATCATGATTGCCAAAGAGGGCTAAATCCCCTCTTCTTTTCGTTATGTCTTTTCAAGCCTTGCCTGCACCTGCTCCAGGAGCAAGTTGATGTTTTGTGTTGATGACAAGCATGACAACAGAGGCAGATTTTGAAGGCAAACATTACATAACTGTAGGTGGAGCTGTGCCACCATCTAGACTTGGCAGGAGCCTTTGATGAGGCAATGGCCATGTTCAACGCTGCCAACATGCTGCTAGTCTGCTAGCACCCACACTGCAAAAGGCTGTCATACAAATCTGTTCACATGTTGACACCAAGCATTGTGCCATGAATGCAGGTGGCGAGCTGTTCCACCATCTGGACCTGGCAGGAGCCTTTGATGAGGCCACAGCCATGTTCTACGCTGCCAATGTGCTGCTTGCCTTGGAGCACCTGCACTCCAGGGGTCTGGTGTACCGTGACTTGAAGCCAGAGAACCTGCTGCTAGACGCACAGGGCTACTGCAAGGTGGCTGACTTTGGCTTTGCCAAGAAGATTGGGGCTGACAAGACGTACACCATCTGTGGAACGCCAGACTACCAGGTTTGGACTCTTGACCTGCCAGTAGCACAGTGATGATGGGTCTTCAGCCATTCATGGTGGTCACTTAGCAGCATGTGCAGCTGCCTGTTCATGTCTGTCTGGATGTCTTGTATGTCTGCATGTTGTCTTGTATGCCAGTAAGCTTCACTTGCCTGGTCAATTTTGCGCATGCAGTCAATCTTGGGATGCTTGTATGGCCTACTTCCTGTCCAGATGCATGAAGTGCTGCATGCACTGTCTAGTCAGGAACATTGCTCGTTTGCTCACCAACGCTGTCATGTTGTACCACATCTTTCTATCTGCTCCTACACTCAAATCATCACATGGTAACATTCAAATCAAATCACAATGTGCAAAAGCACATTATTTGACTCATTTGCGCCCAAGCTCATCCAGGCTGATCATTTTAACAAATTCAAGATCATGCAACAAAGGACCATTGAGGTGACCTTTTTGCGTTAGCACTGCCGCTTATGCACCTCCTGCAAATCACTCACCCTTGTTATCTGAACGATCTGTTTTTTCATCCAGGCTCCAGAGGTGATCATGCGGCGGGGAACAACCAAGGCAGCAGACTACTGGGCCCTGGGGGTGCTCATCTTTGAGATGCTGGTGGGGGACCCCCCCTTCAAGTCCCTCTCAGGGGACCCCTGGGACACCTTCAGGCGTACCCTGTCTGGTCGTTTCTATGTTCCCAACTTCATTTCAGAATCTGCTTCCAGCCTCATCTGCCAGCTCCTTCAGGTATAATATTGATGCAGCATCATCATGAGGCAGCACCTGTAGTCATCACCTGTGGTGCCGTTGTAGTCATGATGAGTCACCACCTGTAGTCATCACCTGTGGTACCGTTGTAATCATCACGAGGCACCGCCTGTAGTCATCACCTGTTGTACCCATGTAGTCATCATGAGGCACCACCTTTAGTCATCACGCACAGTACCCATGCACCTCAGCTAGCAGTAACGACCAGGGTTGATGGGTTCCAATAATGTGCATCAGAGCAGACTTGATGCAGAGTCTGCTGCAGTTGATTGCCAATGAGGAGGGATGGTAGTTCCAAGGTTGCGGGCTTAGGGTTCATGTTATTCTAGGGTTTTAACCTTAAAGCCAGGATGTCTGATGAGTCACAACTGGCACACCCCAGATTGTAAGGTACTCAATGAGTAATTCTGCAGGTGAGCCCTGAGAGGCGGCTAGGGTCAGGTCCAACTGGCGCTACTGAGATCAAGCAGCACAAGTGGTTCAGCAGGTTGGACTGGCAAGCCATGGTCAACAAAACCCTGCCAGCCCCCATCAACCCCAAGCTCAAAAACCCCTTGGACACATCAAACTTTGACAGCTTTGATGCTCCTGAGCCGCCGCCTGTGCCAGCTGGCAAAGTGGATAAGAACGCCCACATGTGGGATCTGTGGGATTGGATTGATGAGCCATCAAATTAGTCGTCCCTGCCTCCTATGATAATTGATCTGATGCACGACAAGAAGTATTTGAGACTTGAACGCTATGAGACCACCATGACATGCATGCAGTGAGGAGCTTGCAAATGTTGCATGCCTGCTAGTTTCTCGCTGTGGCGCGTTGTCATACATTAATGAATGGCTGTTGTTGTGTTCTGTTCTGGCCATATGTAGGATCCCTGTGGTGATTACAGAGATATGTGTGTCGTGATGTCTATGTTTCAGTGTACATAGAATATTGTATGCTCAGTTCTGCTGCATATTTAGGTCATGACTACTGGGCACTGTTGCATTCCAGCACAATGCTGAAGGTGCTGGTCAGGCTGGACAACCAAGCTGAGTCCTCTTTTTTTGACATTAGGCACTGTCTTGCTGGCATTGATGCCTGGTTATCAGCACGCAGAGCTGCAGTTGTGCAGCCAGCTGCAGCCTACAATAACAAACGGTCTGCTTTGCTGTGTTTCAAATTGGTCAATGCTGTAATGCATGTGAGCAAACAACTGTTTCGATCACTTCTGTTCCTGTTTGCATTACACCTAGCCAGCAATGCCAAGTACAGCACCTAGCCTGCATGCCAAGTCTTGTAGTTCATCACAACACCAGATCGTACTCAAAGCCCACAAGCAGGACCAGTCTTTACAAGCCATGCGTAATCTGGCAAGACTTCAGTGCTGTGTTGGCATGAAAGACGGGTGCCAACACGAAGCAAACTTTCTACCTAGACTCTTCTACTACCTTGACTGCCTATTGCAATGCACACAAGCTGCAAGTGTAGTCAGATTAAGTTTGCGGTATTCTGCTCTACAATTTAACAATTTGCTATGCAAGCGTCTGCCACAGATCTATGAAATGAATTGCACTGCTTCCTGATCTATTTACTAAGTACAAAAGCACTGCAGCACAGCACCGCGAGTTTCTCTACCCCAACAGCTGGGAAGGTGACGCAAGACCATGAGCTAGCTAAAACCCATGCCTACACATTGAAACAGGCCTGCACAAGCCCCCCCCCCCCCTTCCTGTTATCTGCATCAGGTGGGGGAACCGAAACCCATATTCTCCAAGTTCTTTGTCACAGTCACTACACTGCCACTGGGTGAGTCTGCTGGAAAGCCACTGCTGCTCTGTGCTGCTCTTCTGTGACTGCTCAGCCTTGGTGTGTCAAGGTGACTCTGGGATGCACTTGGGGACAGATCAGGTAGACTGGGTGACACGCTGCGATTGTCAAAGGCTGAACTAGTGCTGTTGAAAGCCATCTGGATCCTCTCATCCTGTTGCAACAACACCAACTTGCTGGTCTCAGGGTTGCAAACAACTTTGACCAACAGCATCTTGTGATTGTCACCCTAACCTGCCTGTCTGACATGACATGCGTATGCTGAAAGGCTCTATTGTCAGAAGTCTGAACAGAATAGGACTTCCTCAAAAGACCTTGGGTGCTAAGATATTTGCGGTGCAGATGTCACAGACGTGGGGCAGATAGCTGGCAAGTCATGCGTAGCGCCATGACTGACTAGTGACTCGCAAACTAAGACAAGAAAGTCAATTGTCAGCAGCAGCAGCAGCAGCAGCAGCAGGGTCAGTGTGTCGGGTGTGCAAACAGTGCAGAGGTGAGTGTACAGGGCGTACCCCAAGCTGGTAGTGAGGAGTCTCCTCTCTGCTTTCCAGCATGCACAATCTGACTAAATACCTGTGTTGCAATAAACTCGGTGGAGAAACTCTGCATATACTGTTCATTGTCTATACTGTACAGGCTCCTTCTGGCAGCTTGGTGATGTATTTGTGCCAGAAGATGTGCATCCAGCATTCAGTCTTACACACTCTCCTGGCAACATACATGCACACAAACAACATGCATATCATCGTGCAAGCAGTATCGACAGGCATGTCGAGCAAACGCACCAGATCAAGCATTGTTTGGTCATCATGAGGTAAGCATTTTCCTGACCAAGCATCATTCACAGAGATTACTTGCAGGCAAAGTTCCAAGCAAATGCAGAGAGCTGCCTTGCATGTGTGTGTGTGTGCCAGCATGCAGCTCACAACTGCAACAGTGTCAGGTGAAGGCAGAGTTCAAATGCATTGCAGCCCAGAGGTGATGGCTCACTCGAAGTGACTGAGCAGCATCCAGTGGGAAGATGAGCAGGCAATGTCCTGTGGAGTGTCCTCTGGTGCAGACAGTTGCAGAGCAAATTTACGCTGGGGCCCGGCATGTGGGGGGCTGGGGGCACCCCCCATGCTCCTGCTCCTCCCTGCAGTAGACCCATACTGCATCAATGGCCTCAATTGACATAAGTCGATCAACTGGTCAACCTGGGGGACTGAGGTGGGCAGCCTAAACCCCACCATGGCCAGTAATCAACCTTGAACGCTAAGTTTGAGCTCCTGAAGGCCATGGGAATGCTTGAGCCCACCTGTAGCTTCTCTTCATGGAATCGCCTAATGGTGCTGTCTTTTTTTGTTCTTTTCCTCAAAGTGTCAACAGGCATTGCACACATGTAATTTTGCTGATGCGTGTGCTTTCACGACACAGAAATCAAGCTCGTCACTCAACAAGCATAGCTCTGTGACACCCTAGAGACAAAACCTCCCTAGAGACAAACCAGACTACAGACAGACCACCCTACAGACAGACCACACAAACTTTAAACCCTAAATATAGTGACTCACTAGTGATGTGAGTCCTTAAGGTGCTTGAGCAAAGCTGCATGAGAGTCACCTGATTGCAGCTTGGAGGTGGAGGATGAGGTGGTGGGGGCGGGTACCAGGGGTGGGGGGGTTGCAGCGGTGGCTGATGTACTGCCAACAGAAGCCGACCCAGAAGACAGTCCACTGCTAGCACCTGTGACCGCAGGCTGTTTTCAGCTTTTAATGTCTTTGCATAGTAATAACTCAGTAAATAACGTTAATAATACAAAACATCAAAGAAGTATATTATGAATAAAAATGTAATTACGGAACCAAAAGCACTGCGCTGAGAGCAGCTTGTAGGAGACATGCTTCTATAGCAGCAACTGAGTTGAACGTAATTCTGATGATGCCCGTTTCAGACATGTTGCCTGAGCATGTGTGACTGATTACCACTGCTAGAGGTATGCCAGATTCAAAACTATTGTAGAGTAAGGAATAAAGGTGGATGTGTATGTTTTGCTGTCTGAACCCCTTTCTGACGTTTTACAACATGTGAGTGGGCTTGACAAGTTGACTGCCCTGACAAGTCGACTGCCCCTAACAAAACAAGTGCCCTAATAAGACCACAGGAGTGGGACCTGAATGCCTCTGTTCAACTGACATGCAGCAGGCGTCTCACGTGAAGCATGCAGCTTGCACAAGCAGCTTGTCAGCATGCTTGACATCAGCAGGCACCAAAAGAGAGGCATGAGATTGCAGTATGCTGTAAAGGCCGACATCACACGTCAGGTGCATATTGCTCGATGTGAAGGCATGGTGCATGTCAGTACACAGTTATGTGAATGTATAGCCACAGATCAGACTAGTCAGCAGCCCTAGCAGTCCATGAATGGCGTCACCTGCCATGGGCTTGATGACATGCATGACTAAAGCAGGGGTGTAGTCATTGGTGCCAAGGCCAAGGCTGTGCGATGTGGCCCATTCCAGGGCCACGATGTCTTGCACCTTCAGCCTGAACTGCTCCGCCTGCTCATCTTCTTCATGATAGGCACCGTCATCCATATCCTGCAATGAGATGCAGGCAACCAAAGCTACACAATGGAGAGCCATCAGCATTTGCCATGTGCAGTAAGGTGCAGTAGGTGTTAGTCATGTGAGTGCATGGCACTTCATGTGAGTGCATGGTGTCACTCAATCTATGGTGTGCGGTTACACATTGTGGCTGGTACAATGAGGAAAGATGCCACCATGCCACAGAATAGGTCAGTCACACCCACAGCAAGTCTTGAAGCTCATTGTTTGGATTTTTTTTTTCGAGGTGTTTCATTCGTCTTTTAATATGCAAGCACACAGGCCACATGCGTGTACAAACTGTGTCCCTGGAGCAAGATATAAGAAGTCATTTGTGCAGAACATCATGGGCTTGTACACGTACAACAGCATGCTGATTCAAACAGCATTTCTTACCTGCTGTATGCACAGCTCATACTCAAAGCTCTGCTCTACATCAGCACTGCTACTGTCCACTTCCTGTTCTTCTCCTCCTGGCGATCTCTGCAGGGCAATGCTGCACAGGGGGTAGAGGGTCTGCATGGGGGTTCTGCCACTGGCACTTGCTGTCAAACCCTGCCTGTGCCAAGTGGCTCTTGGAAGGCTGAAAGTAGGTTTTGAGGGTGACAAGGGTGATGACCTGAGGGTCCAGGATGCTGCCATGAGGCGAGAGGGTGAGATGGATGGGGCAGCAGGACCTGTGATGAAGAGCATATGGTCAGGTACAGAAGGTAACTTTAGTTCATGTTATGGTCACTGAGCTGTGTTTACTGGTTTAAAAAGCCCATGAATTTTAGTTTCATTGGTCTTCAACCCTATGAACATTTAGTTTGTACTGGTTTTCGACCCTGTAAATATTTAGTTTGTACTGGTTTTCAAGCCTATAAATATGTAGTGGTCCCTGTGATGAAGGGCATATGAGGAGGCACAGAAGGGAAATTTCAGCTGATGGTGCATTTGAGCAGATTGGACAGTGTTTTGCAATTATGATGGTGTCAGATACCAGGATGTAGTCATGAGGCTGGGGCAGCAGGAGCTGTGATGCAAGGCAAATCATTGATCTGTTGAAGGCAAGTATAGCTGTAACACAAGTCAGGCTGTTGACAACCTGAGGGTGCAGCAGCATGCTCACAGGGTGGTGGGGAGAATAGTGTGCTGAGGCGGAGAGAGACTTTCAGTTCGGCGACCAGCGAAGGGAAGAAGGCTGCTCTGTGAGGCTTCCAGACGTGGTGTGCTGATGCGAGAGCTGTTGTGGCGGTGACGCAAGATTAAGGCACTGTTTCAGCAGACTTGAGCATGCATCAACAAAAACTTGAGTGGGTTTGGAAGCCACAGGAATAAGGCGGCCTGACACTCCAGTCTGCACACACACCTCAAGCCATGCAGTCAATATTGTCATGTCAAAGTCTGCACAACGAGATCTTGTAGACTGCACAGCACTGTGGATTTGGCCCATTCTGTCTGTTGCATAGCAGCAGGCACCTGTGTTGAGAAGGTTGACAGCATTGATAGCCACTCCAAGATATGGCAACAGGCTGTCCAGCTGCTTGATGAGGGACTCCAGCTTCCTGACAGCCTGGCCGACGCTGGTCTTGTCAGGAGTCCACCCACCACTGCCCCTTGCCTACAGAGCGTCACTTTTGGTTTTGAACAGCATTTCTGCGTGTGGGTGTTCGCGCGCGAAAGGCAGCTGTTGCGTCAGAAATGAGCTCAGCTGTCTGAATTCTTGCATTCAAGATTCTGGGTTTGGCTCAATCACACCCGCTGTAGATGTCCCATGAGTTGGACTTGTGGGATGTTTGCCTGACCCCATCTTGACCAGGACAACCCCATGCTTGCAGGAAAAGGTGTGCAACACCTGCTGGCAGAGCTGGCTGTACTTATGGCAAGTTGTCTCAGATGATCCTTTTGTGTGTCAATGTCAAGCAGCAGTAGTAGGGGGCGGATCAAGACAGGTGCAACACCCACAGCAAGCATGAAAGAACAAGCCATCATAAGGAACTGGAGGCTAGAGAACACTGCAGATCAGCAGATTTTGGAGATCATTCTAGGGAGTGTTTGAAGAAGCTGTCATCAGGCAGAAATGATTTGTTGCGCAATTGTTGCACAGTGAAATTGCAGGTGAGAAGAGGACTTGCAGGCAGCTCACCGTGTCAATCTCCTGCTGCCTCAAATTTGCCTCATAGTCCTCAATGTCCTGAAGAACCCTCAGTGCTACATTCAAAGCTCCTTGTAGGGCAGAATTGCCTTGCAGAGCGTGCTGCACACAGATGTCGACAGGTAGGGACAGTACATCGACCTTCAACTCAAGCTCGTCCCGGAGCCTCAGCACCTGCGCAAAACACACCCAATGACCTGAGGTGCGAAAAGGCGACAAACATAAACCGGCTCTACAGCACCCCTGTCGTGTCGTACCTCGGCGTTGCCTTTGAACCTCTCTGACAGTATGTCAGTGATGCCACGAAGGGAATTGCGGGCAACGACATCAAATGCTTTCTTGGCCACCTGCTCAGGCAAGCTTGTTCACAGCTTGTCTTGCTGCCCACATAGGCATGCACACCAACAGAAACATGAGAAACTGCAGTACGAAGGCAAATTCTCACCGTCGAAGCTGCGCGGACAACAAGGGGGTTAGCCAATACCGCTGGCGCAGCGAGCGCAAACATTGTGCAGGTGTTGTATGGCAAGTGCGTTGATAACCTCAGCGGTGATTGTGGGGACTTGACGCCGCCTACGCCCTGCGCTGGCTGCTGTTCGGCAGACAATCAAATGTGCCCAACCTGGCAGCGATGAGCGGTACTTGTCCGGCGGACGCTGCCCCGTGCAATAGCCTAAGTAGTGATCAAGCAACTCCGAGGGCGTCGCGGCAGGGGCGCTAAGACTTCGGCGTGATCCGCGGTGAAGCCTCTGGTTCAGGTATGTGATGCGCAGCTTTCCGGCTCCCATCGAGCGTCTCATGGCAAAGCCACAAACGATAGCAGCTGAGCATTGAGCTATGACAGTGGATGTCCTGAAGTCGCTGTTCAAATGGGCAAAATCAGGCAGGCAGCCGCAATTGCGTCGCCGGTTTAGCACAGTGGTAGTGCGTCTGCTTCGTAAGCTGAAGGTCCTGAGTTCGATCCTCAGAGCTGGCACACGTCTACTGCAATTTTGGAATTATACGAAATATCGCCGCCCGCCATGACGTCAAGTTGCAGAAACATTCTAACAATGAATGTGTGTACATGCCGGGGACACACGAGCCAGAGGTGAGACAGGATCGCCCAACCTCAAATGCGACAGTGTATTGTTATGTACTGATTACATGCATGCCTCGTTGCAGTGCTGCACCACCGTGCTTAGACGACTACTTACATGACATTGCGTGCATATGTCGCTGAAAAGGAGTCAGACACTTGAGCCTGGAGGCTGGCTGCTGTGGAATTGCACACGTAAACCTTTCTGTGGTCTGGAGAAGCGTTGAATGAGTTTTCTCATTCAAATTTCTGAGAAGTTTGCTGCGCATGTGCTTGTCCGATGCAGACATTCAGAATAGGGGAGACACTATCAAGGGGGGAACTTATCAGGGCAATGCATCTAGAAATTCCAAATTGGTTTGAGGCCACCACAGGCTGGCCTTTGCTCTTTTCTGCAGTTTAAGTTTCCATACCGGTTTGGACCCTTATGTAGGCCACCCTTTGTTTCCCAAGTGACATTACTAAAAGTCGTTTTGTGTGCCAGATTTGATGAGCACGTGCACACTGTACCACGCAAGAGCCTGTAGCTGAGGTCATCATTTTCTTGCAACGCCAGAAATGCCGTCTTAAGACAGGAACGCTGCAAGGCAAATGGTATGAGCATCCGTACCAGGCTGCATTGGTGATGGCAAATTGAATGCTGATATGAAGCATAGCAGGCTTGTTCACCACACATGCTCATGACACTGCATAGTCTGCAAAGCAACAAATTTGTTCGTGTTAACTAGACATTTTGAAAAAAGAGCAAAACAATATTGCTCTAAGTCACAAATGAGGCCATACAAAGACAAACGGTTGGTGCCTCACAATCAGTCCCAAAACACAAGACTAGGTGAGATCATCATCATACTGCGCTGCATTCAGGGCTGCATGGTAGTCAGTCTCCATGGCACTGAGGCGACTCAGGAGGCTGCGAGACTTGGCTTGCTCTTCCTTCAGCTGACCCTGCACAGGCCAGCAAAACAATTTCATGGGGTTGGGCACAATACAGCTTCGCAAAACAATGCTGCTGCAAACACCTACAACACAAGAGACTACAGTACAGTAACAGAGGGCCTGGTCAGCACAACAGGCATTTCACTATATACCTACACTGAGCTGTGAACAGCTCCTGAGACACTGTACCAGACAGTACAACAAAGCATGGCTGTCCTCCGCTACGGCAAGGTGTGGCAGCATTTGCAAGATGATGCTAGTCATTGCACACTCAGACATCAGACGAAGCAGTGCTTCTGACCTACTTATACCATTATTATTGATCGACATAATTATTACTACTAACACCATTATTACTATTGTTGGTATTACTAATTATTAATCTCATTAGCAATAGTGTTGTCATCAGTAACATCATTGTTAGTGCTGCTAACCTGAATCCCAAGAGTCTCAAACTGAGACTGGGCCAGCTCCATCTTGGCAGCCACCAGATTCTTGATGACTTCATCATGGTGCAGCTTCATGAGCTTGCCCTCTGACACGGCCAGCCTCTCAGCCATCATGCCCTTTGCCCGCCCTGCACAACATGCGCACAGTTAAAGGTTTGGGCCATAGGGCAGTTTCACACGCAAACGCTGCAAGACAGGCTGGTGGCTCGCCTTGCATGAACTGTGTTCTGTATTGTTTATTGTATTATTGCATTGGTCATGTCACGCACCTTTATCATGCTGCAGCTGCATGAGGTACCTTCTGACAGAGCCAGCCTTGCTGCCATTATGCTCATTGCCTTAACAAATGACTAACATCAATACAATCAATGACTAACATCAAAAGTGTTGTATCAATAGACTTTGCTGGGAGCTCTGCAAAGCTGCTGCTGTTATGCGCCCTGCTGCATCAAGTGCTGTGCAACAAACTGAGCATGTTGTGTCGAGACAGTCTGCAGCAAAAGACACACCTAGGCTGTATATCTGGGCCTGCAGACGCTCTTGGCGATGCAGGTCCTGCCTGCGAGCTAGCCTGTCAGCGTCCCTCTGTCTGAGCAGCTGCCTGCACCTCTGCTGCAGAGCCTGTACATCTGTCTCCCTGCAAACACAATAGTCACCCCCATCTGTATTGTTTGTTCATGGTTTGAGCTTTGTCACTCTTTAGACCATGCTTATGCATAATGTAACAAGGCTGAACAATGATTGAACTTCAACGAGCTATATGAGAAGGCCATGTGAAAGGGGGATTTTTGCCTGCTGATGCATTGCAGGCCATGTCAATGAGTGCCTGCAATTGTTATTTAGCAGAATAGCCGTGCAAAAGCATAGGTACATAGGAGACACTCCCCACTGAAGGCAATTCATGGATTTGACGCTGTATGATGTCACAAGGACTTGGCATCAGACAATGATCACAAAAAGGCGATGGCCCAGCAGCTGAGGAGTTGTCTTAGGTCTTGTACTAACAGCACTTGTGAGAGGGAAGGTACGACAGAGAAAGTTGCTGTGCATGTCTGCCTGAGCTGTTGCTTACTTCATGACAGCCTCATGGTCTTGGTCAGAGGACTGGATGAGGTTGGTGGCGGACTGCAGGGCGGGGTCTGGCCTACCAAAGGGGCTCTCATTGGGGTCAGGCCTGCAGCCATTCATGCACTTCAAAATCAAAACTGCGACCAAGACCTGGCAGCGAGCTTGTTGCCATTGCCTGGTTGTACGCACATGGCGACTGCTGCACAGCACAGGCTTCAGAGACTGTGTCATTTGCATTGCAGAGGATTGCAAAATGTGGTGAGAAGACTAAAAATGCGTCAGTCTTGTGATAAAGTGAAAGATCCGGGAAAGCAAGCTTTACCCGCGGCTTAAATGAGAAGCTGCTTTCTGACTTACACCCATACTGCCACATCCCATCATTTTATGCAATGTCATAATCATCGTTTAAAAAAGTGCTGTACGCACAAAAGGTTCACCAATAATGCAGCTTGCAGCAATTTGGTGTAGCAATCTGCTGCTGTCATGCATTGTGGCTCATCTGCGCTGAGTTCACCCGCCACACATTATGACAAAGCTGAATTGAAGTCACCTGGGAGGCTGTTTGACAGCAGCAGCAGCAGCAGCACCTCCTCCTGTACCCCACCACCGCTTGGCACTCGCTACTATCCCCTTCTTCTCATCATCATCATCTGACGACAGCAGGGTTGCAAAGCTCTGCAAAAGCAATTAACATTCATTCATTCATTCATTCATTCATTCATTCATTCCACACAGGTCTTGTCCTAGGTTCAGGGACATACAGCCCTAAGTAGCGCCCTGTGTGAGCTACTTAGGGAGCTACTAAGGGCTCTTTCCTATTGTGAAAGCAGATGAGAGTCCACACGTGAAGGAATGTGGTGCCCATTGTGGGCATGTCTCTGCTGTTGCTGTGCATCCGTGTCCAGGACTTTGCGCCTATGAGGCAACGCTTGTTTGCCTTGATCTGTGTGACACATTTGTGGGATAGCTGGATGCATCCCCAGGCAGTGGCAGGAGCCCCTGATGTGCATGGCTGCCTGACGGAACCAATTGAGCACTATGCTACCGGCAAGTTTATGTACATGTGCCATTTGCTTCATGACTGCACACGCTGTGCCGTCACCTAAAACATGAGTGAGAAGTGCGCCTGAATGCATGCTTGGTAGGATGTGGGTCCTGAGGTGACCTGAGTGCTGTGAGGAAGGTGATGTTGACAATTGTCTACTATAGCTTCTACTTTACCGACACGATTTCAACATGATCGAACCCCTCTAATCTGGAATTGTTTGAGGTTCATATTCTGCAAGACAAGGACCACTAATGGCACAAGAGAGACCCCTGCAGCTCAAAACATTTGTGCAACATGGCTGTTGATCTTGACCACCTGAACGCATAAATGGTGCAAGACCGACAGGCACGGCTGAACAGTAAACTGGACAGACTAACGAAAATAATTATAGGTGTACTAGCCGTTTTTGCTAGCTACCTACTAGATGTGTATGAAACCCAGTGCTGTGCGCCAACATCTAACACTGAGTTGCACCCAAGGGCTGACAGGGCGAATGACTGACCTCTGTGATGAGGCTGTCATGCTCACGAGCCCGAGCACCGGGGGAGCCCACCGCTTCTTCATCTCCACTGGACGCCTCAGGAATGTCCACTGGCAGGTTCAAAGGGCTGCTTTGACTACGTTTGTGTCTGTTCACATTCCTGCACACACATACAGGCAAATTCGATGACAATGATGCTGAACTTGGCGGCCTGACAGTCACATGCACATTACTTGGCCAGAGAGGCACTCTTTCATATGTTCCGGCGTCTGGCATGCTTTTGCACTGAACTTGTTGACTATGATTTGCATCTATGACCTGCATAGCTGTATGCCCTGTGCTTGCAAGGCATGCCTTTGTAGCCCTTGATGCCATCGGTTGGCCATCGCTCAAGTAAGCAGCCATGGCCGGATTGCATGATGGTTGCGCTGTACTCAAGTGTTGTAACACACACCACTCCATCTTCACTCGGACTTGGAATACGCAATACACAACGCTGCCATCTACACTCGTACTTCCAAAACTTGATATTGCCATCAACACTCACATTTTCAAGACTCGACATTCAACATTGCCATCAACACTCAAAACTATGGTGCACCGAGCGTCGAGATGCCAATGCTTGTATAAAGACCCACTTCTTGTACAAGTCCTTCTCGGTGTGATTGACAACCCCAACTGCTTGCTGATGCAGCGTTATAACCCTACTCGTGGCCAAATAAAGCTGACTGATGTCTCATCCCAATACTCAGCAGGTTTGCCAATGTTCACAGGTACTGCGTATTGCATGTAGAGCATTCTAAACTACCTATGTCCCAAGTTGTACAGGACACGACAGAGTCCTGAAACAAACATGCATGTGACTGTTCTTAGATAGCATGTGTTACATGCAGGGGTTCAGAGAGCCTGTTGACCATGGCCTCTGCAACCATGATGAAGTAAGACAAGCTCTGCATCACAACTGTCACACCACTCACTTCTTGACTGCTCGTGCAGGCAGGTCAGGAGTCAGAAAGACATCCTGCTCCTCGGAGGGCATCTGATGGGGGCCAGACTCGACGGCCCCGGACCCCTGCCTCCCTGCACCCTGCACCCCCCCTGACGCCTGCCTCCCCACAGACAACGTACCAGACCCACCCCCACGGCTGCCTGCAGTCTGTAGGGCTCCAGAACCCTGACGGCTGCGGGACTCTAGGGTTGTTGAGCCTGCCCGGGCCATAGCAGCCGCTTGGAAAGGTGAGGTGGTGGGTTGTGCTGGCTGCTGCTGGGGGTTGCAGAGCTGCGGGGCAGTGGCTGCAGGCTGCAGCGAGGGCGAAGCAGCAGGAATGCGCCTATGCCCTGCACTTGATACATGGATGTGCAGACAGATGTGCAAACTTGTCCAGCACCTGCTTGCAGGTGATACAGCAGCACTGTTCCTTGGCCCAAGTGCGGCTGCACACACATCACAGACATACAGACAGTCACTGCATGTTGGGCAGTGCATGCTTGCGGCCCACCTGACAACACCAAGACTTTCTATACAACTTGTGCATTGTTGCAGCAGATAGCCTATACAACAGTTGTAAATGCC
>JAABUP010007389.1_pt1 | contig 14813 bp, 12 predicted proteins | sample 5559201 | NCBI WGS metagenome assembly JAABUP01 (sample SAMN10711887, study PRJNA513373) | rock metagenome | isolation source: Antarctica rocks | place: Antarctica | reverse complement strand
GCGATGGCGATGTCGTTCGTCGCCGTGGTGACCGGTCGCTGGTTCGTCGAGCGACGCGGGCTGGTGACCGGGGTACTGACCGCCGCCGGCGCGACCGGCCAGCTCATCTTCCTGCCGCTGCTGGCCGCCCTGCAAGCGCATCACGGCTGGCGGTCGGCCGCGCTGGTGACCACCGTCGCCTGCCTGCTGGTGGTCCCGGTGGTGATCTGGCGGTTGCACGATTCGCCGGCAGCACTCGGCATCACGCCCTACGGCTCACCGGCAGGCACCCCGGTCACCCGGCCGGCGGTCGCCGCGCATCCGGTGACGCTGGCCGTCAGCGCCCTGCGCGACGCCTCCCGGACCGGTGTCTTCTGGTTGCTGGCAGGCAGTTTCGCCATCTGTGGGGCCAGCACCAACGGGCTGGTAGGGACCCACTTCATCCCGGCGGCGCACGACCACGGGATGGCCGAGACTGCGGCAGCCGGACTGCTCGCGCTGGTCGGCCTGTTCGATGTGGTCGGCACCATTCTCTCGGGCTGGCTCACCGACCGATTCGACCCCCGGTGGTTGCTCGGGGTTTACTACCTGGGCCGCGGAGCGTCGCTGTTCGTGTTGCCGTCACTCTTCTCGGACTCTTTGCACCCCAACATGTTCGTCTTCGTCCTGTTCTACGGGCTGGACTGGGTGGCCACCGTTCCGCCGACGATCGCCTTGTGCCGCATCGCCTTCGGCGATCGTGGGCCGGTCGTCTTCGGCTGGGTGTTCGCCTCCCACCAGCTGGGAGCGGCGGCGGCGGCCGGGCTGGCCGGACTGATCCGGGACAAGCTGGGCAACTACAACCTGGCCTGGTTCATGGCCGGGGGGCTGTGCATTGCCGCGGCGGCGATGTGTCTGGCGGTCCGTCCGGCGAAACCAGTTCACAGCGAACCGGCTCCGATGTCGTAACCGGAAGCAGGGCTCCGGACTCGGTATGCCGAGGGCCGGCGTCAGGTCGATCCGGCGGCTGCGTCGGGAGACTTCTTCGCACCCGATGCGCCTGAGCCGCGGGTGCGCTGCAGCCACCACAACCCGAGCATCGGCAGCACCAACGGGATGAATACGTAGCCGGACCCGAAGCGGGACCACACGGTGTCGTGCGGGAACGCCGACCTGTCGACCAGCGAGGCGACGCCGACGGCCAGCACGCCGATCAGCTCGACGCTGCACGCGGTCCAGGCCAGCCCCCTGGACCAGGAGCGCCGGGTCACCAGTCCGACCGTCGCGGCGAGGTAGACCAGCCCCGAGAACAGCGAGAGCGAGTAGGCCAAGGGGGCGTCGTGGAAGCTGGTGGACAGCTGCACGCCGGCCCGCGAGGTGGCCGCGAGCGCGAAGATCCCGTAGAGGGTGGCGAGTACCCGGCGCGGGCCGTGCTGCAGGTCGGTCTCGGCGCCGGTCTCGGTCATCTCTCGAGCCTAAGCACGGGCGCGCCAGAGCTGGTCCAGCCGCAGCGTCATCACCGCCACCACCAGCGCGGTGAAGCACAACGCGATGGACCCCCACCTGGTGCGTTCCAGCCGCGCCACCCAGATGCCGAGCGGCAGCGGCGCCAGGATGCCGACGGCATAAGCGATGAACGTCACCGGCTCTGCCGGTGCGGCGCCCGGCAGCCGGGCCAGGGCGATCACCGATTGCCCCAGCAGCGCCATCTCCAGTGCGATGGTGGCGATCAGCTGCGGCCCGGACGCCGGGCGGCGCAGGTACGCCTGCAGCCCGGTCCAGCAGGTCACCAGCAGCCCGACTCCGAGCAGCGTCATGGCCAGCGGGTAGATCACAGCGGCAAGGTATCCGATGATCCGGTGGTCCAGGCATTGCTACCGTCGCCGGGTGCCGACTTCGCTGGTTCCGCCCGCGCACGCATCGGTGACGGACCAACCCCGGGTGCGGGTATCCGGCTGGACGACGGTGATCCTGCTGCTGGTCGGGGGAGCGGGTGTCGGGCTGGCGGCATCCATCGGGGTCGCCCGCCCGGATGTTCCGGGCACCATCGGTGGCGCGACGGGCGCGGCCTGGGTGGCCGCGCTGCCGGCGGTGATCGCCGCGCTGCTGACGGCGGTCCGACCGCTCGCCGGCCTGGCGCTGGGCGCCGGCGTCGGGATCACTGGCGTGGCCAGGCTGGCCGCCGATCTGTTCGTGCTGCTGCAGCCCGAGGCGGTCGCCAGGCCGGAGCTGTTCTTTCCGGTCAGCGGCCGCGCCTACCCGATCGGGGTTGCGCCCGGCGGGTTCGTTCTGGTGGCAGCGGACGTGGTGACGGTGCTCGCCGGGGTGCTGGGCGCCCGAGCGTTGTCCGGCGTCGTGGATGACCTGGGCGATCGATTCGTCACCGGGCGGGGCGCCGGGGAGATCTCCGGCCGATCCGTGCCGGACGAACCTGGCGCCGGGGTCGGGGTCGGGGTCGGCGCCGGCGGTGGCGGTGGCGGGGTCCGCAGCGTAACGGTGGACGGACCCGCCGGCGGACCCGCCGCCCGCAACGTTCCGATGTTGGTGGCGGGCTTCATGGCCGTGGCGTTCGTCGGCTTCGGCGCCGCGCAGCTGCCGTACTCGGGTGGCTTCATCGAGCAGCGATTGTCGTTGCCCGGCACCGACTTCGGGTCGTTGATCGCTCCGTTCCTGATCGCCGTCGTCATCGTCGGAGCGGTGATCCTGGCCGGGGGACTGCCCCGCACGCTGGCGTCATCGATGCTCGGTGGGGTGGCCGTGGCCGCCGCGGTTCCGGCGCTGACGGCGATCGTCGTCGGCGCCACCGATGCGCCGGTGGTGCTGTCCTGGACCGTCTACGCCGTGCTCCTGGGCTGTGTCGTGCTGCTGCTCGCCGGGTTGCTGTCGACGGTGCGGTGGTCGGCCGGGGCGGCAGGGTCGACCAGCCGGGCAGGCTCGGGCGGGACCGGCGACGTAGCCGATGCCGGCGCCGATGCCGCCGTCGGATCCGGGGACTCTGCCGCTGCCGGACCCGGCCACTTTGCCGCCGACCACCGGAGCCTTCAGGACGAGCCGGCCGACTCCAGGTCGCCGGCCAGGTGGGCGTCCACCCTGGGGCTGCTCGCGGCCGCCGCCTTCCTGACCGCCTCGTCACTACCGGTGGTGCTGCTGAACGGTTATCGCGAACCGTTGGGTGCGGGCGGATATCGGACCGACGATCGGGTGTCAGCGTCGTTGCTGCTGGTCGGGATCCTGCTGGCGGTCTCGGCGGTGGCATCGATGGTCCCGTTGCCGGCTGTCGCCCGGTCGGGGCGGGCGGCCCAGTTGGTCGGCTGGTCCTCCGCGGTGTGGGCGCTGGCGCTGCCGATCGACCTGTTGGAGTCGCTGGGGTCGCAGGTCGGTGAGGCGCAGAACTTCGCCGACGCCGGCCTCCTGGATCCGGCTTCGGTCTCGCACTGGACCATCGGCCCTGGTCTCTGGCTTGCCATCGCCGGTGCGCTGCTGGCGGCGGCCGCCGCGGTGGCAGCCGGGATCGCGCTGGGCCGCGCCGAGGACGAGGACACCACCGTCACCGATGACGAGTCCGCCGAGAAGAGCCGGCGGTGGCGATGGATGGTCGCCGGGATCCTGCTGGTCCTCTCGACGGCGGTGCTGGCCATGCCGATCTACCGCATCGTCGGCGCCGGTTCCGTGGTCTGGTCGTCCTCGGTGTTCGGCGCGGCCGGTGACGTCTGGGGGGTCTGGGCACTGCTGGCCGGGATCGCCGTCGCTGTGGTGGCCGGTGCCCGCACCCGCTACCACGAGGTGGCCGCGGGCGCGGTGCTGGCCGCCGCAGCGGTGATGGCTATCAGGCTCGTGTTCCCGCGGGGACTCGCCGGCGACCCAGGTTTCCGACCGGAGGCGGGCCGGATCACCGGGTGGATCGGTGTGGCGGTGCTGCTGGCCGGATCGGCTGCCATGCTGGTACTGGCCCGTCGGGTCGGGTTGAACCAGCCGCCGCGGCCGGTGAAGGCGCCGGCACGGGCACCGGTGACAGGCGGCCGGGTGGCAAGGGCGGCACCGACCGGGAGATCGGCGGCCGGGAAGCGGGGACCTGGACGCCCGAGGGGCAGCAGGGCGGGCGGCCGGCGACGCTGAACACCGTCGCCGACCCGGCTCTGTGCGCGGCGTCCGGATGGGGAGCCCTACCCATGTCGATCGACTGCGGAACCTGACGGACTACCGCTAGCGTCGGATGACAGTAGGGTCGACGCGACCTCGCTCGGCCGGGAGTGCTGCGCAGCGTAGAAGGGCGACGAATCATGACCACTGGTGTTTTCGCATTCGATACAGACCACGCCGGCACCGCAGAGACGAACCTGGGATCGTTGATCACCAGTTTGTCGGGGACACTGGCCGATCTGGATGGATTCGTCACCGTCGTCAAGGCGAACTGGACCGGTGACGAAATGGAGTTGTACACCACCATCCAGGACGACTGGAAGAAGAACGCCAAGACGGTGCAGGACATCCTGGACGGCATCCACCAGGCCATCGGCTCGGTGAAGACGTCGACCATCGACGTCCGCCAGAACGTCCGGGACTCCCTCAAGGACGCCTGAGAATCCGGGGACCGGTCGGCAGCCCCGACCGGCCGCCGCCGCCGATGACGGCTCGTCATCCGCCCGTCCGGCCTGGTGGGCAACCTCACCGGCCACCGATGTGTGCGGGACGGTGCCTCCCGTTAGGGTTCTGACGACGGTCAACGGCGCGACCGGGTATTGGCACGGTCGGCAACTGTCCGCGTCGGATCGGCCCCACGTTCGCAAGCCCGGGAGAAGCAGTGGACCTGTACGAGTACCAAGCGAAGGAACTGTTCAGTGCGCACGGCGTGCCGGCGCCGCCGGGCACGGTCGTCACCAGCGTGCAGGACGCAGTCTCCGCCGCCGAGTCCCTCGGCCTGCCGGTGATGGTCAAGTCACAGGTCAAGATCGGCGGCCGCGGCAAGGCGGGCGGGGTGAAGTTCGCACTCACCCTCGATGACGTCCGGACTCACGCCGGCAACATCCTCGGGTTGTCCATCAAGGGCCTGATCACCCGCCAGGTGCTGATCACCCCGGCGAGCGAGATCGCGCAGGAGTACTACGTCTCCTTCCTGCTGGACCGGTCCAACCGCACCTACCTGGCCATGGCCACGTACGAGGGCGGCATGGAGATCGAGCAACTGGCCGAGGAACGCCCGGACGCGCTCGCCAGGATCGCAGTGGACGCCCTGACCGGGGTCGATGCCGCCAAGGCCGCCGAGATCGCGGACGCCGGCAAGTTCCCGGCCGAGGTGCGCGACCAGGTGATCGCTGTGCTGCAGGACCTGTGGAAGACCTTCGTCGCCGAGGACGCCACGCTGGTCGAGGTGAACCCGCTGGTCAAGGACGGTGACGGCAAGGTCGTCGCGCTCGACGGCAAGGTGTCACTGGACGACAACGCGGCCTTCCGGCACCCGGATCACGCTGCCCTGGTCGACAACGCTGCAGAGAATCCGCTGGAGCTGCGGGCCAAGGAGAAGGACCTCAACTACGTCAAGCTGGACGGGCAGGTCGGCATCATCGGCAACGGTGCTGGACTGGTGATGTCCACCCTGGATGTGGTCGCCTACGCGGGCGAGAAGTACCCGCTGCGGGACGGGCGGAGCGTCAAACCGGCCAACTTCCTGGACATCGGCGGTGGCGCCAGCGCCGAAGTGATGGCCAACGGACTGGACATCATCCTGTCCGACCCGGACGTCAGCAGTGTCTTCGTCAACGTGTTCGGCGGTATCACCGCCTGCGACGCGGTGGCCAACGGGATCGTCAAGGCGCTGGAGATACTCGGCGCCGAAGCGAACAAACCGCTGGTCGTGCGGCTGGACGGGAACAATGTCGACGAGGGAAGGCGCATCCTGGCTGCGGCCAACCACCCACTGGTGACGCTGGCCGACACCATGGACGACGGCGCCGACCAGGCGGCCGCCAAGGCCCACCACATCGCCACGGCCGCGAACTAAGGGGAACCCGTAGCCATGTCCATCTTCTTGCACTCCGATTCCAGGGTCATCGTCCAGGGCATCACCGGCGGCGAGGGTTCCAAGCACACACCACTGATGCTGAAGGCGGGCACCAAGGTCGTCGGCGGTGTCAACGCCCGGAAGGCGGGGCAGACCGTCACCCACTCCGGGGTCGACCTGCCGGTCTTCGGCACCGTGGCCGAGGCAATCGAGAAGACGGGTGCCGACGTCTCGATCATCTTCGTCCCTGCGCCGTTCACCAAGGACGCGGTCGTCGAGGCGATCGACGCGGAGATCCCGCTGTTGGTGATCATCACCGAGGGAGTTCCGGTGCAGGACGCCGCCTGGTTCTGGGCCTACGCCCAGGCCAAGGGCAACAAAACCAGGATCATCGGGCCCAACTGCCCGGGCATCATCACTCCGGGCGAGTCGCTGGTCGGCATCACGCCTGCCACCATCACCGGAAAGGGCCCGGTCGGCCTGGTCTCCAAGTCGGGCACCCTGACCTACCAGATGATGTACGAGCTGCGGGATCTCGGCTTCTCCACCGCCATCGGCATCGGCGGCGACCCGGTGATCGGTACCACCCACATCGACGCACTGGCAGCCTTCGAGGCAGACCCGGAAACCGAAGCCATCGTGATGATCGGGGAGATCGGCGGCGACGCCGAGGAGCGGGCAGCCGCCTACATCGCCGACCATGTCAGCAAGCCGGTGGTCGGCTACGTCGCCGGTTTCACCGCACCCGAGGGCAAGACCATGGGCCATGCCGGCGCCATCGTGTCCGGCTCGGCCGGAACCGCGCAGGCGAAGAAGGAAGCACTCGAAGCGGCCGGGGTGAAGGTGGGCAAAACGCCGTCGGAGACAGCTAGGCTGCTCCGCGAGAGCCTCGGCTGACCGGAACACCATCCAGGCGGTCGGCGAATTGTCCGTGTCCGATCGGATCTGCGCCGCCCTCAGCCCGGGGCGAGGCGGTACGTTACCCAGGCGAGCTGCTGCCGGACACAGCGCAGGTCGAGACAATGCAGCAACTAGACAGCCCAAGTGAGGTAGGTCGTCATGAGTGCTCCGTACGGTCCCCAGCAGGGTGGTGCTCCGCAGGGCGGACCCGCCCCGTATCAGGGGCAGCCCGGTCCTGGGCAGCAGCACTGGGGCCCGGGACCCGGCCCCGGCGGTCCGGGTGGACCCGGCGGACCTGGTTTCCGTGGCCCGCAGGCGCCGTCCGCTCCGCGTAAACCGATGAACCTCGGCAGGATTCTGCCGTTGGTGGTGGGCGGGCTCGGAGTCCTCAACCTGATCTGGGGTTTCCTTCCCGCCACCAGCAGCGCCTACAACAACGGCGACAGCATCTCGGTGTTCGGTATCGGGTACGGCTGGCTGCCGCTGTTGCTGTTGACCGGCGGACTGCTGGCCCTCGGCCCGTTGCTGCCCAAGGGCGACAAGATGTCCTACGTGGTGGCCGTGATCTCGGTCGTCGGACTGCTCGGCGCGTTCTTCACGGTGGTGATCGTTTCCGGCGACAAGGGCATCGGCATCATCCTGCTGTTGGTCTTCGGCTTCCTGCAGGCGGTGGCAGCCATCGTGCTGTGGCTGTTCGACGCCGACGTCATCAAATCCGCCTCCGAAGGCGGTGTGCAGTTCAGCACCCAGTCCTTCGGTGCTCAGATGGGTCAGGGCGGTTACGGCCCCGGCGGCTCAGGGCAGCTTCCGCCGGCTTATGTCGGTTCGGCTCAGGGCGGACCGGGTCAGTACGGTCCGGGCGGGCCGTCCAGTTCCGGCGTCGGGACCGGTGCCCCGTTCGGTCAGCAGCCGCAGAGCGGGCCCTCCTACCAGCAAACCGGTTACGAACCCGCGGGTAGCTATGGCTCGCACGGCGAAGGCGGCGGTGGGGTTTCCGAGCCGCCGGCGTACGGTTCCGGTTCGACCCCGGTGGCCGACCCAGGCGACCGCGGGCAGGCCTCCAGCGCGCCGAACCTGTCCAAGCGGGATGACGGCGACGACAATCCGGATGTCACGCAGCAGGTCCGCTTCTGACCGTCGCACCGGGTTCGGGTCGTTACTCGAACAGCCTGCACTGAGGGGTCGTTACTCGAGAAGCCTGCACTTTCCGGGTCGTTACTCGAGAAGCCTGCACTGAGGGGTCGTTACTCGAGCAGCCCGGACTGCCGAACGGCGGGTCACCGGTCCAGGCGGTGACCGCCCTCTGTGCAACCGGGTGCCGCTCGAGCGCGAGGACCGGCGAGCGCTCACCCGCCAATGACAGCTGGAATCCTGGCGCCACATCAGCAGGGGACCCGAGTCCGGCGCGTCAGGTCCGGGCAGCAGCCGGTACGTGTGAGGGTGTCGGGTATGGCTCTGGCACCTGCTCCGGTCCGGGCGCTCGACCGGGCGACCGGGCAGCCGGCGTCCAGGCACGTGGCGGTGTGCGCACTGCGGGCCTTGGCTGCGGCGTTCGCCGGCGTGGTGCTGGCCTGCGGCATCGGTCTGCTGATCTGGGCGGTGACTCCGGAGAGCGGGTCACCCGGCCCGGTGGTGCGCGGGGCCATTGCCGCCTTCGGCGCGGCGAACTTCCTGCCGCCCTCCATCGGCGGCATCCAGCTGACGCTGCCGCCGCTGCTGCTCACCACTGTGTGTTTCGGCGCGGTTGCCTCGGCGGCGAACAGGGGCAGCAGGCCCGGCGTCGGCATCGCTGTCGAGCTGCTGGGGGCGCTGGCCGCTGGGCTGATCTACGGGGCCGCTGTGACGGCCGTGGTAGCAGCCCTGGCTCCGGCCGGAGCCGACAGCGTGGGGCGGGTCTGGGCGCCGGCGTTGCTGGGTACGCTCGCTGCCCTGGCCGGTGTGACGGTGCGGGGGCGCCGGTGGCGCACCCTGCTGCGGGCAAGGGCACCCGGGTGGGTGCAGGTCGCGTTGCGGGCGGCAGGAGCTGCTCTGCTGTTGATCCTGTGCGGCGGCGCGGTGGGTGTGGTGACAAGCTTGGTGGTGTCGTTCGGTACGGCCATCGACCTATCGTCGATCGCGGCGCCGTCGGTCGGCGCCGGCGTGGGGTTGGTTTTCCTGGGTCTTGCCTACCTACCGAATGCGGTGATCGCCGGCGCCGGGTACGCCGCCGGTATCGGCTTCCAGATCGGAGCCGGCACCTATTCGCCGTTCGGCAGCACAGCGATCGAGCTTCCGGCGCTGCCGCTGCTGGCTGCGGTGCCCGATTCTGGCGGACGATCCTCGGCCGGAATGCTGTTGATGATCTTCCCGCTGGCAGCGGCCACTCTGATCGGTCGGCAGATGGTACGACGGCTGTTTGCGCGCCGGGATCGGATGCTGGGGGCGCTGACCGCTTCGCTGTGTGTCGGCAGTGTGATGGCAGTACTGGCCGCGGTTGCCGGCGGCGGCGTCGAGGGCAGTCCGTGGGCGCATCTCGGCGTGCCCGTGCTCGGCGTCGGAGCTGTGGTGGCCGGGGCGCTCGCAGCCATCTCGGTGACCATCGCCGCCGTCGCCGGCTGGGGGTCGGTTCCCTGGGGCCGGCAGCGACCGCCCGCAGCCGCCGGTGGGGAGGATGCCGATGTCGATGTCGAGGCCGATGTGGATGTGGAGGCAGGCGCCGATGCCGGTGTCGAGGCGGGCGCCAAAGCCGACAGCGACGCGGATCGGCCCGCCGGTGCCGACCGTGATCCAAAGGACCGGGCCGAGACGTCGACGGAGCCGGACTCCGAGTCCGAGCTAGCGCCTGAGCCAGCATCTGAGCCAGCGAACGAGCCGGCAACAGCTCCTGAGCCAGCGACAGCAACTGAGCCAGCGACCGAACCGGCGATCGAGCCAGAGACTGAGCGAGCGTCGAAGGCTGAACCGCACTGGGGACCAGCACCCGAATCTGAACAAGAATCTGAGCCCGAATCCGGAGCGGTTCACGACGATGAGTGGGAGCCAACACCGGGGACCACGCCGGCGGCGGGCTCCGAGGCTGAGTTCGAAACCCGTTCCGAGCGTCTGCGAGACGCACGTTCGGCGGCCGTCGCAACAAAGACGTCTCCAGTTGACGAAATCGGAGTCTTTCACCCCCTTTCGTCGAATCTGGCGACGAGTTTCTTTCAGCCGCCCGTCCTCACCCAAGCCGAGAGCACCGCTGCCCCTGCCGACTCCGGCGACGAGGTCGTGGATCCGCAACCAGCGGCGAGCGACACCCCGAGCGACCCGGAACCGGGCGACTCCGCGCCGGGCGACTTCACGCCGGGCGACCCGGAGCCGGGCGACTCCGCGCCGTTGGACTCCGCGCCGTTGGACTCCGCGCCAGCGGATGCCACGGAGGTCGAGGAGCAGCGGCCAGCTGTCGTCGATTCGTCTCCCGCTACCGGACGGTGATCCTCTGCGACCACCGGCGCATTGCCGGAGAGGCACCGTCCCGCCATCCCCGGTGGGCATCGTCGGCACTTGCGGGGAGATCTGTTCGGAGCCGAGCACGAAACGGTCGCCGGTCCGCGCCGACACCCCTCAGCGAGTCGGACCCGCCCGCGATCGCCCCAGCGGCTCGTCACTAGGCTGGCCTGGTTCCCACACCGGCCAGGTAGCGACGAGACGAGAGATGCCGCGTGCCCGAACTCGACGACGGACCTGGAGCGGGCAGGTCCCCGGAGAGCGGGGCATTCCGCGTGGTCGTTCTCGTTTCGGGGGGCGGCTCCAACCTCGAAGCGCTGATCCAGGCACAGCGAGACCCCGAGTACGCCGCCCGGGTGGTTGCCGTAGGAGCCGATCGGCCCGGCGCCGGCGGCCTGGCCATCGCCGGCGCGGCCGGCATTCCCACGTTCGTCGAGTCGATCAAGCAGTATCCGGACCGCGCCGAGTGGGACCAGGCGATGACGGCCCAGGTGGCCGGCCACCGGCCCGATCTGGTGGTGTCGGCGGGGTTCCTCAAGCTGGTCGGTCCGCAATTCCTCCGCGCGTTCGGCGACCGGTACCTGAATACCCACAACAGTCTGCTCCCGGCGTTTCCGGGTATCCGTGGTCCGGCGGAGGCGTTGGCTCACGGTGTTCGGATCACCGGCGCCACCCTCTTCTTCGTTGACCACGGCGTCGACACCGGACCGATATTGGCGCAGGTGGCGGTCCCGGTGCTGGATGAGGACGACGTGCAGACGCTCACCGAACGCATCAAGATCGCCGAACGGCGGCAGCTGGTCGAGCAGGTCGGCCGGTTGGCCAGCGAGGGCTGGACGATCAAGGGCAGGAAGGTAACGATCCCATGACCTCATCCCGATCGAACGGGGCACGGCATGCCGCATCGGAGGTCGCCCCACCGGTCGACGCGGGGCAGCGCCCGATCCGGCGCGCCCTGATTTCGGTGTACGACAAGACCGGCCTGGAAGAACTGGCGCGGGACCTTCACGCAGCCGATGTGCACATCGTGTCCACCGGCTCCACGGCAGTCAGTATCGCCGCCGCCGGCGTGCCGGTCACACACGTCGAACAGGTGACGGGTTTCGGTGAGATCCTCGACGGCCGGGTGAAGACGCTTCATCCGAAGATCCACGCCGGTCTGCTGGCCGATTCCCGGGTGCCCGAACACCTGATCACCATCGACGAACTGGGCATCGAACCATTCGACCTGCTGGTGTCCAACTTGTATCCGTTTCGGGCGACAGTCCAGTCCGGAGCGTTGCCGGACGAATGCGTCGAGCAGATCGATATCGGAGGACCGGCAATGGTGCGGGCGGCAGCCAAGAACCATCCCAGCGTTGCGGTGGTGGTCGACCCCACTGACTATCCGGCGCTGCTGGAGGCGGTAGCCGGCGACGGGCTCACTCTGGATCAGCGGAGGGCGTTGGCCGCCAAGGCTTTTGCGCACACCGCTTCCTACGATGTGGCAGTGGCGGCCTGGATGGGAAGCGTTCTGAGTCCTCCGAGCGACGGTGATCGGTTCCCGGACTGGACGGGCGCCACCTGGGAGCGTCAGCGGGAGCTCCGGTACGGCGAGAACCCGCATCAGCAGGCGGCGCTGTACCGGCACTGGCGCCCCGGTCTGGCGACCGCCGAACAGCTCCACGGAAAGGATATGAGCTACAACAACTATGTCGACGTCGACGCGGCATGGCGGGTGGTGACAGACTTTCCGGACCCGACCGCGGCAATCATCAAGCACGCCAACCCCTGTGGCATTGCCACGATTCCGGGCGGTCACGACGCCGAGGTCGCGATGGCGCACGCCCGGGCGCTGGCCTGCGATCCGGTGTCTGCCTTCGGCGGGGTGATCGCGGTGAATCGTCCGGTCACCGTGGAGTTGGCCGAGCAGATCGCCGATGTCTTCACCGAGGTGGTACTGGCACCCGCCTTCGACGACGATGCGGTGGCTGTCCTGGGCCGCAGCAAGAATGTGCGGCTGCTGCGGATGCCGGCCGGCGCCAAACCGGATCCACGGGAGTTCCGCGCGATCTCCGGCGGCATCCTGGCGCAGACCCGGGACAACATCGATGCACCCGGCGACGACCCGTCCGGCTGGACCTTGGCCTGCGGGCAGGCGGCGGACGAGAAGACGTTGGCGGACCTGGCATTTGCCTGGCGGGCGTGCCGCTCGGTGAAGTCCAACGCCATCCTGCTGGTGAAGGACGCGGCAAGCGTCGGAATCGGGATGGGGCAGGTGAATCGGGTCGATTCCTGCAAGCTGGCAGTGGAGAGGGCAGGCGAGCGGGCGGCCGGATCGGTGTCCGCCTCTGATGCCTACTTCCCGTTCTCCGACGGCCCGGAAGTATTGTTCCAGGCCGGGGTCCGCGCCGTCGTGCAACCGGGCGGCTCGGTCAGGGATTCCCTGACGATCGATGCCGCGCAGGCAGCCGGCGTCACCATGTACTTCACCGGAACCCGCCACTTCTTCCACTGAGCTTCGTGCACCAAACTTCGTCTACGGAACGGCCGACATGGACCTCACCGAAAAGGCATATGAAGCAGAAGATTTCATCGAGGTGGACCTGCGGGATCAGCGCATCGGCCAGGTGACGTTCAGCCGTTGTGATTTCGCCGGCGCGAGCCTGGCGGGCGTACGCACCGAGAAGGCGACCTTCCAGGAGTGCACATTTACCGGCGCCGAACTGTACGGTTCCGAGCATCTCAACAGCAGCTTCGTCGGCTGCACCTTCGACCGGACGTCCTGGCACGGCGCGGTGCTGCGCGGCAGCCGACTGGTCGGATCGACCTTCACCGATTGCCGGCTCACCCCGATCACCGTCGCCGAATGCGATCTGACCCTCACCTCGTTCGCCGGTGAGAAGCTGGCCGGCACCGATCTGTCGGGGCTGCGATTGCGAGAGGCGAACTTCACCGGCGCGAACCTGGCCGGCTGCAACCTGATCGGCGCGGATCTCAGTGGCGCCAGGATGGGCCGCGCGGACCTCAGCCGGGCGGACCTGCGCGGCGCCCGCACCGATGCCGGGTTGTGGGTGGGGGCGATTCTCACCGAGGCGATCATCGACGTCGACCAGGCCATGCTGTTCGCCGCCGCGCACGGCCTGGTGCTTGCGCCGCCGCGGGAACCGGGAAGCTGACGGTCAGGACGGTGCGATGGTCCAATCGCCGTCCGCGGTGATCTCCAGAACGGACGGTGTGTTCAACGGAACGGTGCCACGGTAGTTTCCGATTTCGTTGACCAGCAGGTCCTTGCCCGCTGAATCCGAGGTTTCCTGGACCACGAAGTTTGCCTCACCGGTGTGGGTGATTGCCGCCTTCGAACCCTTGTCGAAGTAGACGACATCGTCCCCATGTCCCTGGGTCCGGTTCTTGTCTCCGGTGAGCACCGACACCGGCTCCAGCGAGATGGTCCACGAGCTGTCCGCACTGACCTGCAGTCGGGTGAGGTCGCCGGCCAGGTTGACGAAATGCCGACCGCTGTACGAACCAATGGCGTTGACCAGCAAAGTGTCCTGGCCGTCGCCCTGCAGCACTGTGTTGCCGGCGCATGACTTGCACACGAATGTCAGAACTCGTGCGTCAGCGCCCAGGGTGACCTCCACGACATCATCTCCGGTGCCCGAGTACCGCTGCGTTCTGGGAGGCGTCCCTGTTCGTGCCGTCGTGGTGGTCGGCTGGTCGACGGTTGGCACGTCCGGCTGCGCGGTGGCGGAAGACTCCGCCGTCGCAGTGATGTAGGTCGTGCGAACGATGGTCTTCGGTATTGCCGTCACTTTCTCGGTCACCGTGCCAACTTCGGTGACGACGACCGTTTCGGCCACCGCTGTTCGCCTCTCGGTGACCTTCGCCGTAACGGTCTGGGTCACCGGACTGCTGCTCACCACGGTGACAGTCGCGGCCGGCGGGACGTCCGCCGACACCGTCACGGTGGCCACCGGTGCCGCGACGCCGGAAGGCGCGCCGCAGCCGGCCAGCACGATCGCCGCTGCGGCGCCGAAAATCGTCCTGAAATCGCGACTGATGATGTCCCCCTCGCTGAGACCTCGCTCTGGAACGTCTTCGACGTCACCGAGGTGCCCCGATCGTATTCGGATGTTGTCTTGAGTGAGCTACTACCAGACCCAGTCGGATTTGTGCAATGAGCAGCGGCTGGTCGGTCCTACTGTCGGGCATCCAAGAGCAACCAGGTCGAGCAAGGAGCATCCTCATGACGGATCATGTGGCCACCGTGCAGACGGACATCAGTGCCTCACCGAGCCGGGTGTGGTCGGCACTGACGGACCCGGAGCAGATCAAGAAGTACATGTTCGGCTCGGAGGTGAAGACCGACTGGCAACAGGGAAGTCCGATCATCTGGCAGGGCGTGTACGAGGGCAAGGAATACCAGGACAAGGGCGAGATCCTGGCGATCGAGCCGGACCGGCTGCTCAGGGTGAGCCACTTCAGTCCGCTCAGCGGCCAGCCGGACGTC
>JAABUP010007387.1_pt1 | contig 14815 bp, 20 predicted proteins | sample 5559201 | NCBI WGS metagenome assembly JAABUP01 (sample SAMN10711887, study PRJNA513373) | rock metagenome | isolation source: Antarctica rocks | place: Antarctica | reverse complement strand
GCGGCCGCCGGCCGCCCCGCGCGCAGCAGCTGCAGCAGGCGGCCCAGCAGGCGCTCGCCGTCGCGCGCGTCCTGCGGCGCCCACGCGCGGCCCTGCCTGCGCGCGCGCCGCGCCGGCCCCTGGCAAGCTTTCTACGCTGCTGCCACCAGCGGCTGTGCCAGACTGATGTCTTGGAGGCGGTGACTCTGCTGGCACAGTGCCGGCACCCAGCACCCCGTCAACTCCCAACACGTGGGGTTGGTGAGTCCGCAGTCTGGGCCGCTGCACCAGGCGCCGGCACACCAGCCGCCTTGAGGCGTGCCCCCTCTTTTCGGCCAGTCATGCGCTCGCTGCGCACCGGGTGGGCGCATCGGGGTCGAGCTCGCTGACCAGGCCGGCCGCGCCGGGGCGCCCCAGTGCGCGCAGCGTGCTCAGCGGCACGCCCTCGTCGCGCGCGAACCGCGCGCCGCTGCCGCCCGAGCGCTGCGCGGCCGCCTCCGCGCGGTCCAGCGCTTCTCCGGCGCGGTGCTCCAGCCAAGCCACCACGCGCGCCAGCCTGCGACCGCGCAGCCGCTGCAAATCTGCAGATTTGCCCTGCAGGGCTCCCCTGCCGCGCAGGTGCGCATGCCAGGGTGCTGCAAACGGAGCAGGGATCTGCACAAGGCAGCGTACACCATGAAGGCCAGCATGCCCAAGCCTGCATGTCGAGGCCGGGCTGAGCCTGTCCCATTGTTGCAACCTACTCATGAGGCTGACAGGGAAGCGGGGGGACAGGGTGGGGGTCCGCCCGGGCATGCGAGCGCCGCACCAGTTCAGGTCGGGCGCGGTCGCCAGCAGGCGCGCGACGCGCTGCGGCGCGGTCGGCGCGGCGGCGCAGCCGGCCAGGCGCGGGCCGCCGGCGCCGCCGGGGAAGCCGGGCCGGCGGTCCGCATGCAGGTGCGCCAGCAGCGACCAGGTGGCAGCCTCCGCCTCCAGCGCGTCCGCGCGCGCGCGCAGCGCCAGCGCGCGCGCCGGGCGGTGCTGCTGCGCGGCCGCCTCCGCCCTGGCCGGGCAGGCGGGCGCGCTGTCTCGCCAGGGCTGCCGGCGCTGCTGCCGAGCAGCGGCGCCGGCGGGTGCCGGCACAGCGCGCTTCTGCTCGGCAGCGCAGCAGAGCTGTGCAAGCCAGGCGTGCACGGCATGCGTGTAAGGCGGCCGGGCCGCTGTCTGGGCGCCCGTCGCGGCAGGCGGCGCACCGCAGCTGGTCGGCGCGGTTCTGGCACACAGCGCCGAAGGCGCGCACGGCCTGCGGCGCGCTCAGGTGGCCCTGCATCAGCTGCGCCACCACCTCCCCGAACGCCTCCTCCTCCGGCTGCGTGGCGCTGCCTGTCGCACACCCACACCATGTCACCACGTCCCCGCGCGGCCTCCTCACTGTTGCGTCGTCAGGAGTGCCTGGGCCGCCAGGGACGCCTCGAGCGCAGCAAGCTGCCCCTTGACAAGCCCGCTCGAGCTGGCCCCGCCAGCACGCCGCCCCAGCAAGTGCACGCCTCGAAAAATGACAGGCCTGCCTGCCTCCCAGCTGTCTTATTCAACATCGAAACACTTCAAGCCGCACTGCAAGCACGCCGCTACGGCTTGCTTGCGGCTGCTCAGGGGCAGGTGCAGCACGCCAGCGGTATTTGCCAGTGTCAGCAGCCAGCAGTGTAGGCTGCTCACCCATATGTGGTGCAGGTAGTGGCAGCTGCTCTGATGGCGGCGGTGGCAGCAGCATCAGCTGCCCGCTGTCGTCGCCATATTGCGGTTGCCTGTTGTCACCATACTGCGTTTCCATACCATTGGACTCTGGGCTGTACCCGGCACGGCGCCGCATAGCCCCAGGCGCGCTGCCATAGAGCGGGTTGCTGAAGAGCGTGTCACCTGCGTATGCAACTTGCGGATACGCTTCACTGGCTTGTTGAGCCACTAGTAGTTCGGGTGGTTGAATGCAAGCACTTGACACAAGGCGAGCGCACCATCACCGCCGTCATCAACTTCCATACTGGCGTGCTGCTCCGCTCCACTCACACGAGCTCACAGGTCTGGTGACAGCCTAGGCTGCTGTGTTGTACGTGATGCATCGCACCCACTGCTGGTAAACTTTGCTTACTGCGCAAGAGGTGGGTATGATTACCAGGCAGGCACTGTGTCGGCAATGCCTACGATTACACTTTCGTATGCTGGGACACAGCCTGTTTTTTATGCGCCATGAAGGCAGTGCCCTGCATGAGACGATGCATGGCACCCCGCATGTCCGTAGGTACGGTATCGGCATGCATGTTCAAGCAAGTCAGTTGTGCACTGTATGTGGACTGCTCTCAGGCTCGCAGCGAGTGCAGCAAACCATCTCGCTTCTAGGTCATGCAAGAGTGGTGCCAGGGCGAGGACACAGATTACATCCTGCAGGAACACCGTGTCAACAGCACAGCACCGCAAAGCGAATCATGCATTCCTCCCAAAGTACTGTCACCTCTCCACCAGGTCAATGCTGCAAGGCCATGCAAACGCATATTCTAGAGCACACGGGTCATAAACCAGCACTCTGAGTTCCAAAAACCATAGCTAGACGCATCCCCTTTTGGTCCTCAGGTGACGCAGTTCAAGTGTGCATTGCCGCGCATGACAGCATCATTGTCACGGCTGCCCGCACTCGCCTATCCCCAAAAGGGCCACCACCTGCACACACAAGACGCACAGCTCCTCCAAACCTCACCAGTTGCATGCCTTTTGACACCATAAGCCTGGCCAAACGATATGGGACGACGGCTGCCTCTGCACAGCTCACACCCTTGCATGCACTTTCCTGCGCCTCTCCCGCGCCGATGGATAAAGCGGACATGCACCACAGAGGCACTAGTCACCAGGCACATGCGTGGTGCACACTCAGCCCTTCACGACTGGCACGCGCTTGCCGCCCCCAATGTAGTGACACTGAAGGTTGCGCGCAGCCGCATGCTGCATGCAGGCCTGCAAGCGGCAGATGGTGCACGCTTGGCACGCACACTTGCTCGCATCGCGGCAAGCAAGGACTGCCAAGCCCCTACTATTCGCCAAACTGGCGCGCGCTCCTCGCGGGAGAACACTAGCATGCGCCGTGACCCAGCTCCTTGCACGCACGCACGGTGTGCGAGCATGCGCACTCGCTCAGAGCGCGCGCCGCTGCACGAGCGGGCGCGCCAGCACCACGCCCAGCGCCCTCCCCAGCGCACGCGCTCAGTAGGTGAGCAGGTCGCGGCGCCGCTGCTGGTTGATGTTGGACGTGCTGCGGTTGGCGCCCAGCGTCCGCAGCCGCAGCGCCTGCGCGGTTGATACGCGTATAAGCAAGCATGTATTTGTCTGGCAGTGCACATCAAGCGGTGCACCCCAACCCTGTAATCTCGCATTACAATGCCAATGCTTGGGTCCATGTCACGGGTCCATGTCCATATAAGGCAATTTTAGGCTTGCAAGGTGCACATGCACATGCACTTGTCATGATTAGCAGTGCAAAGCGCCTCACTCCTTGTATGCACAACACCGCCGCAGCCTTACGCACGAGCACGCCATGCTGAGGATAGAGAAGCAGCGGGACTGCACGCAGCAGCGCGCAGGGCGGCATGTGCAGGCGCCCTGCCGCGCCTGCAGCTTGATGAAGCCCTCGGCGTCCTTCTGGTCGTACAGGCCGCCGTCGTCCTCGAACGACGCGATCTTCTCATCGTACAGGCTGTACGGCGACTTCCTGCCGACCACGATTACATTGCCCTGCGCCGCCGCCGCTCTGGTTAGCCAGGCCGGCTGCCGGACGGAGGACGTGCACAGCGCTGGCGACATAGCGCGGCAGGCAGGCGCTGCCGGCAATCTCCTGTTCTGGCGGCCAGCTGCAGTGCGGCAGCCCTGCTCCGGCAGCCACGCACGCGCAGCTCGACGCGCGCGCCCGCCCGCCACCGGCCCAACGAGCCCCGATCCCCGGGCCGGCCGCACCTTGTACAGCTTGACGCGCACGACGCCAGTGACAAAGTTCTGCGTCGCGTCGACCGCGGCCTGCAGCGCGTAGCGCTCCGGGCTGAACCAGAGGCCGTTGTAGACCATCTCGGCGTACCGCGGCGAGAAGTCGTCCTTCATGTGCATCTCGCCGCGGTCCAGCGTGATGGACTCCATTGCGCGCCGCGCCGTCATCAGCACCTGGCCGCCCCCGCCGCCTGGTCAGCCTGCAGGCGCTGTGCGGGCGCCGGGCCGGCCGGGTCCCGGCTGCCCTAGCAGAGCGGCCCGATGCGCGCAGGAGCTCGTCCGCCGCGCGCATTCTGCCGCAACCCTGCTGTGCACTCGCCTGCATCGCCAGCTCATGCTAGGCCGGCGACACCGCGGCTCTAGGCGCAGGGTCCCCAAGCAGCTGCACAGCATGCGCAGGAGGGCTATGCAGTGCAGAAACTACAAGCACCGCGAGCGCGCACCGTGCCGCCAGGCGTCTCATACACGCCGCGCGACTTCATGCCCACAAAGCGGCTCTCCACGATGTCCACGCGCCCAATGCCGTTGTCGCCCGCGACCTGCGCCGCACCCGCAGCCGCTGTTCCCTTCGCCAAGGTGCAGAGCGGACAAAGCCGTCTGCGCAGGCTCAATATCTGCAGCTAGGGTGCATTAAGGCTGCCCCATGGGAGTACATTGGACAGCATGTAGCAGTGTGGCACATACGGCACCTATGCTCCATGCATTGGCTATGCATGCAGCAGGCGGGGCAGCGGCGGGCCGCGCCTTGTTGAGCGCGGCGAGCAGGTTGGCGGGCGTCATGGAGACGCCGTCCAGGGCGACGGGGTCCCCCCGCTCGAACTCGAGGTTCAGGTAGGTCGCCTGGTCGGGCGCCTGCTCCGGGGACACGCTGCGCGTGAACATGTCCTCGCGCGCCTCCACCCACGGGTCCTCCAGCGCATTCCTGGCGCACAGCATCATGACGCTCGGGCGTCTTACTTACTGCAGAGTGTTTTCTGCCAGTGTTCAACACTGTCTGAGGCCGCCAGTCCAACACCGTGCTCTGTGCGCCCAGCCTCGCAGTCTCGAACACGCTCGTCGGTACGATTTCAGGTAGTGTCAATTTACCACTCACTTGTCAATAGTCAGGCTCACTGGGCAACGCATGCCCCGCACGCAACCACTGATGACCCATTCAGCGAAACGCTTGGCGCCAGCCGCGCGCACACCGCAGGCGCTCGAGTAGGGCAGGGCTTAACCCTACCCTTGCGCACCCCTCGTAGGAGATGTGCAGCAGGTTGGCGTCCATGGAGAAGGGCGGCTCGCCGCGCTTGTGGCTGGGCACGGCGATGCCGTGCGTCTCCGCGTACGAGATGAGCTTGCTGCGGCTGTTCAGGTCCCACTCGCGCCAAGGCGAGATGACCTTGATGTCGGGCTTCAGGCCGTAGTACCTGGCGCCGCGCGCCGCGGCTGGGCCGTCAGGCGCTGACCCGCGGCACGGCGGGGCTGGCGGCATGAGCGGACAGAGGCTGGCCCTGACCTGCCTGCTGCAGGCCACACACCGGGCGCACACACCACGCCCGGAAAGCCGCGCTGGACGGCACCGGCGCGGCCAGACAAAACACAGCTGCGGCTCAGCTGCATGTGTCCACCCATCATTGCACAGCATACCCACTACTGTGCGCAATGGCTCGCGCAAAGTGGTCCCTGTGCCTGCGCACCCTCGCGGGGCGGCAGGGCGGGCGCGCACCCCAGCTCGAAGCGGACCTGGTCGTTGCCCTTGCCCGTGGCGCCGTGCGACACGGCGTCCGCGCCCACCGCGGTCGCGATCTCGATCTGCTTCTTGGCGATCAGCGGCCGCGCGATCGACGTGCCCAGCAGGTACACGCCCTCGTATAGCGCGTTCGCCCTGCGGCCAGAATGCGCATGCTCAGAAACAGCCTCCTGGCTGAGCAATAGGGATCGTGTGAGATCGCCAGCACCCCTCATCCAGCGCGTATGCCCTGCGGCTAGAATGCGCATTCTCAGAGACCGCCTCCCAGCTGAGCAAGCGAGGGACCGTGTGGGTTACCAGCACCCCTCGTACAGCGCGTTCGCCCTGCGACCAGAATGCGCAGGCTCGGGAACAGCCTCTTGGCTGAGCAACAGGCGTCGTGTGCGACCACCAGCTCCTACATGACGACCAGGGGTGCTCAGGCTGAGCGGTGTCCTGCTCACTCGCGCGAGCAAAGCGACGTGACGTGTGCAGTCTCGAGCAAAACAAGCAGTGCCTCCCAGGTCGTTCCTCACTCGTTGCGCGGCACGCAAAGTTTGTCACCGTCAGTACCCAAACCAGCGGCGCTGGTGCACACGTCCAAGCACGCTGCTCGACCGGCGCCTAGCAGCTTCCCTTGTGGCCTTGACCAAGCGGCCGCCCTCTCTCGCACGACACAAGCATGCCCCTCTGCTTCATCATGTAGAGGTAAAGAGGATGTGGCCAGAATGAAGACACAAGGTTTGCAAGGCTTTCGCTAACGCACAACCCCGCACTTAACTTCAGGCCGCCTCCGCAGCGGACCCTGACACGCATACTGCCGCTGCTGCGGCGCACCTGAACATGGGGAACACGTAGTCGCGCACAAACTCCTCGCGCAGGTCCTCAATGAAGATCTCCTTCACGCCGGCCGCCTCCGCCTTGGAGCGCGCCGGCTCCAGCTCCTCGCCCTGTCGCCCGCGGCGCGCGCGCGCTGTTAGGCACTGCCGCTTGGCACCACCGGTGTGCTGGCTTGCCTGACAGGGACGCCACCGACCACACGCGCGGCTGGCCCCAGGGGCCCCTGTTCGGCGCGCATCGCAGCCACTGCTCCATAGAGGCGCGCACTGCTCGCACCGTAGCGGCGGCTGCTGCGCGGTCCCTGCAGCGCAGCAAGGACGCTGTGCAGTGCAGCCGGTGCACACGCAGACTCATGCAGGGCACCTGTCGCGCGGCAGCTGGTCGACCGGCCCCGATCTGATCAGCCGCGGCTAGGGCAGGCCGTTAGGGCAGCGCGCCGCGCCCGCGGCGGGCCGCGCGCGCCTGGCCGAGGTCGGCGGTGAAGGTGACGACCTCGCAGTCGTACGTGTCCTGCAGCCACTTCAGGATGACGGACGTATCCAGGCCGCCCGAGTATGCGAGCACCACCTTGTTCACTTTCTTGCCGCCCAGCAGCTGCCCGCGCGCAGTGGCCGCCTGCCGGCAGCATGCACGCGACCTGGGGCCGCGCTGCGCCGGCAGCGCCGCCCCAGCCAATGCCTGCCGGCGCGTGGCCACAGAGCTGAATTCACCTGCGGCCGCCACTGCACCAGTCAGGCGGCCAGCCAGCTGGCTGCATAGTGACACTGACGCAGCAGCAGGGGTGTCATAGCAAGGGGGGAGAGCGCACCCATGACCAGCAATCCCGCCACCATCTTCGAGCCAAAGTGAATGAACAAGCTACCACACGTGGGGTGAAAAGGGAGACGTGATTGTATCAAGCAAGAGCGGCGCACGTTGCCAAGGCGCAGTCTCTTGCCCTACCCTGGTCACGTGTGAACGCCGAGACGAGGGTCGAGGGTCACCATCAGAGCTGTCATCAAATACGATCGCTCGATTTGGATGTCTGGATGCCTTCAGTGTGTGCCGCAGATGCTCGGGGCTGTGGGCAGCTCTCACACAGTGCACCCATCACCTGACACTTGCGGGTTTGGTGTCCTCACCAACCTTGTTATCTGCCACAGTGGTAGCAGCACTTACCAACTGAAGTCCGTTTTGGCAGAGCTGGGTTCCAAACCAGCACTTTCTGTGTTTGGCCCATAACAGTCACCGGTCTCCGCGCGGGTATGCGCAGCGCCGGCTCTGCCGGCGCACGCGTTGCCCTGCTGCTAGCTGCAGCCCTGGTGGCGGCGCCGGCGCGCGTGACTGCTGCGAGCCGCGGTCGCTTCATCGATGAGAGCACGTTCCCAACCTGGCGGGGAGAGCTCCCCAGCTCGACCCAGGGCGACGGTCTTGGAGCACAGAACGCGAGCTCCGCTTCCGCCGTGCTGCCGTCCCGTGGCCCGGCGGGGCAACAGCAGGTAGGCTGCTGTGAGCCCGCGAGGAGCCAGCGCACAGCGCTGCTCCGCCCTCGGACACGCTCGTGTTGGTCACACAAGCGCTTCTCAGCAGGGCTGACGACAGGGGCCTGCACAGGCGCACTGGTGGGGCGGAGAGGTGCAGGAGGTGTCCTGGACGCCGCGCGCCTTCCTGCTCAAGGGCTTTATCGGCGAGCACGAGGCGCAACACCTCATAGCTAAGGTGCGCTGAGCCCGCTGCGTGCACGCTTGGTGTGTTGCAGGGGTTTTTTGTGCGTCGTGCGCTTCTGCTGGCGGCGACAGAGCCGCGGTCGGCCGGTGTCCCGACCCCGGCTGGAGGGCTTTGGTTCTCAGCGCTGGCCGTTGCTGGCGGGTGCCGAGCCAGGTTTCAGGCAGCGCGCGCGGGCGCAGGCGCGGCCGACCATGACCAAGTCTGTGGTCCTGGACAGCGTGACTGGCGAGTCCCAGGACAGCGAAGTGCGGACCAGCACCGGCACCTTTTTTTCGCTCAATGTAAGCGCCCGCACGCGGCACCCGCATCGCTCCCCCGCCCTGCCTGGCCGCTCATGCGCCCCCCGCCTTGCCGGCCAGCGCTGCTTCATTCTTTACCGCCATGGATTTTTAGGGCCTGTAAGGGCTTTCAGGGCTGCTGAATGCAGCTGTCCGCCTGGCAGAGGCGGGCCGCCCTCAGCGGTGTGGCGCGCCTCGCTCCGCAGGAGGACGCCGTCATCACGGACATCGAGCGGCGCATCTCGCGTGTGACGCAGCTGCCCGAGCTGAACGGCGAGGGCATCCAGATCCTGCACTACGTCGACGGCCAGAAGTATGAGCCGCACAACGACTACTTCTTCGACTCTGTTAACCAGGCGCCCGAGCTGGGCGGCCAGCGCGTGGCGACCGTGCTCATGTACCTGTGCGCCCTGCGCTCGCTCGCACGTCTTCGGCCGGCGCCAGTCTGCACATCTGTCCTCAACGCCTCTGTCCTTCATTGTAGCACTGTGCGCGTGCGATTGCTTGCCACGTCAGCGTCCCTCAGGTTCTGTGACCGTCATCGACCCACGCGCTCGCCGTGGGCTGGAAACGCTTGTTACTCACTGCGCTCCCCGCGCACCTGCTTGCCCTGGCGGCCCCTGCCCGCCTGTGGCAGCAAGTTCTCCGCCTCTGGGCCGCTTCTCCTGCATGAGCGGGGGCTGCTGCGGCGTTATGCTGCAATCAAAGGGCCGCGCCTGAGCTGCGTCATTCCAGGGCGGGGATGCAGCATGGCCGCCTGCGCCGTTGCTGCCACCCGCGCACGCTGCGGCTGGCGGGGATGCGCCGGTTACTGCGGCTAAGCGCCCGCGGCGGCGCGCAGGACCACGCCGGAGGAGGGCGGGGAGACCGTGTTCCCAGCGGCGCCGGTGGAGCAGCGCGTCCGCGGCGCGCAGTGGTCGCCGTGCGCGCGGCAGGGCATGGCCGTCAAGCCGCGCCGCGGCGACGCGCTGCTCTTCTACAGGCGCGCCGCGCTGCGCAGGAGATGACATGACCCCGCCTCATGACAGAGGCCGGTGGACCGCTCCGGGGCGCCAGCGCTTGAGAGCGTGTCAAAAGGTGTTGATGAGCCTGGCAGAGTAGCGGGGCTGCATGGCCACATGCTGCTCTGTCGCGAGGATTTTGGGTGTAAAGGCAGGCAGGGCCGCTGGTGAGGCCGCTCCGGCCACCCGGACGCATGGTCGCTCTGTGCCAACAGAGCCCGCAGCAAACCACGATGCTCGCTTGGCAGCAGCAGCCCTGCCAGGAGCGAGCTCTGAGCGGGCGCTGCGCGCGGCAGCCTGCGGCCCAACGGCGAGCTGGATGAGAGCAGCCTGCATGGCAGCTGCCCGGTCACCAAAGGGGAGAAGTGGAGCGCGACGAAGTGGATCCATGTCGGCACCTTTGGCGGCAACGTGCAGGAGGCCAAAGCGAAGTGGTGCGCTTCGGGAGTAGGGGTCGAAGCGTCTGGACATGCATATTTTGTCGCCCCGCAGTGTCGTCCACTCCCTTGCCAGGCACTGCCTTGATTGTACTATGTGCAGCATGATCTGCAGGTGTTTCAGTGTGTCTGTGGGTCCATTGCTGTGGTGTTGGTGTGCGGGCTTGTTGTAAGCACAAACCTGATCATTTTGCTTGCCCTTGCCTGCAGCACCAGGCCTCCCTGCCCTGGTGCTGGGTTGCAACGGAGCACGATGCGCTGCCGCTGCTGCTGGGCCTGGCTGCAGCAGTGTGGCTGAGCCCGCCGCACGCGCGCGGGTGCGCAGGGGCAGCTGCCTCGACGTGGACACGCGCTGCGAGGCGTGGGCGGCCCAGGGCGAGTGCGACTCAAACCCAGGGTACATGCGCAAGTCATGCTGCCAAGCATGCGAGGGCAGCTCTTCTGTGTGAGGGTGTTCTGGGCCACTGGTGGTATGTGTGCAACGTGTAATGCGCTCTGACGTGAACACGCACTTTTGCCATGAAAGACCTTTTGCCATGGAAGCCGTGCAAGCCGTGCAACCACCAACTGTTCTACCAAATATTCCTGCACACAACACGGTCTACCTTGTGGCGGATCATCTGCTTCTGCCTCATTCGCTAAGCTCGTCTGCACCGCTATGCATGCGCGTGCGCGCCCCATGAACCGCCAACCTGACTAGGTATGCTCCCCGAAAGGTCATGTGCTTGCAGAAAGGCAGGCTAAGCTGGGCCTCCTCAGTGAAGCACGGGTGATCTGCTGCCAGTAGTAGATAACACCCTCCCGTCCCAATACAATTTCCGACCCTGCTCTAGTCAACTGCCATGTCTGCTTCTGCACGCCTGCTACTAGCAGAGAAATTTCACCATCAGCAGCCAGAGTCCCCTCCCGAGCAGATGTGCATCAAGCACCACCGTGCAGAGGCCAACGGGTCTGCAGCAAACCCCGGCCATGAGCCCCTGCGTGCCGTCAGATGACTGAAGCCTACCTGAAGCCTACGTAAATCAAAGGCGGACCCCGCCGACAGCTCTAGCACAGCCGCCTGCGGGGCCGCACAGCAGTCTCAAGCTGAGAGGAGCGAAGAGCATGTCAGAGCGCAGCAGAGCCTAGCAGAGAGCATACACGCGGGACATCAACGAGCCTGCCTGCTCTGCCTGCTCCCCAACATGACTGAAGCATGAAGCGCACACAACCGGGTCCAACCTGACCGCCAGCGCCACCCCGGGCCCGCAGCTACTACCTCCAGCAGTCAGCGCTGTGCCTGCCATGGGCGCGCATGGGCCCATGCCAGGCACTCGCGCGCAGCCAGCTATCTACCGTAACCCGGAAAAAACACACTGCATCAGCACGCCTGGGAGCACCAAAACATCTCAGGCCTGTAGAGCAATCTGTAACAGCAGCCAAGTGGCACTCCTGCTGCTTCAATTGGGTATCGCATGCCTTGTGACTTGCCAGGTGCCCTGAGACCCCCCCTGAACCCCCTGCACCCCGCCGGCCCGAGCCCACGCTGCCCATGCGATGGCCCCCGACGATGTCTGTCATGCTGGCCACAGATAGATTTCGTGGCCTCTGGTCCAGGCAGCGAAACGGCGCCTGCCTTGGCCTGGCCAAGCCTTGGCCTCAGTCTCGTCCAGTCCGCTTTATTCTTGGCCAGACACGCACACTCCGTGCGTTCCCCCTACCTCCGGCAGCACCCGACGCTCCTCCTGACGCGCGAGGCCTGCTCGCGGCGGCCCGGCACACCAAGCGCACAGGAGCCGGCACCATGCCTCCTCTGCCCAGACAACCTACCCGCCACGGTTGCAGCACCGCGCAGCTCATCCTCAGGCGTCACGCCTCGGTGTGCGGGGCCCAGGTGGTTGCCGCTGCCGGGCCTCCTGCATAGCAGCCGTCCAGCCGCCGCTTAAGCGCCTGCACCGCGCGCAGGCGCTCCTGCAGGCGCGCCACGCGCAGCTCCATCGCCGCCAGCACAATGCGCGCCTGCAGCTTCTGGCGCCTGAACGCCTGCGCGCGCGTGCTGGCTTCACCATGCCTGCAGATGGCGCCTGCGGGCGCGTGCTGGGTTCACCATGCCTGCAAGTGAAGCTGCAGCAGACAGGGCAAGGTGTGCTTTCAAGCCCAGCTGGGCTCCGTGGCGAGTCTTCTGGTCAAAACGTGTGCCCGCGAAGTGGTACTGTGCCTGCAGTGGCTCTTTGCCAGGCACAATCAACGAGGTGATTAGGGGTCATCAGGGGTCGGGCGTTTGGCGCACCGCTGCCTGATGTTTGTATATTGCGTAGGCCTGCCGTCGTGAGTTCTTGCAGGGCGTAGCCCAGCTCCACTGGCTCAGCGCGTCCGCCAGGCCATCCACAGGGCCAAGCAGCGGCCCTGCGCCGCGTCGCACACAGGCAGTGTGGGCGCTGTGCACACCGAAGCTGCATGCCATGACCAGGCCCACCCTGAGGTGCGAGCTGCCATATCCCAGTCGCGGAGCGCATATCAAGCTCGCGAGGCGTGGACGTGGCAGACGTGCCTGATTTGAAGACTCAGGCAGTACTACTCATCATGAGCGGGACATGATGGCAGGCCGTGCCGCATTGGTGCGAACCAGTCTGAGTGAGAGAGCATTATGAGCTGCCAAGCTGGGGTCAAGCTGGGAAGGGGTCAGGAAGATGAGGCCAGGAGGCAAGCGCGCCTGTAGCAGCCTGGCTGTCCAGGCTTGCGTACGGCATTGCCGCGCACTCGCTCCCCTGTCTACTATTTTTGGCTGGCGCAAGTGTTCAAACTCGGCAACAAAAGACCTCCAGACACCGGGGGGGGGGTTTTTTTTTTTTTTTTGCGCTTCGTTTCCACCTCGTCCCGGTCCTGCGCGGTGCCTGTTTGATAAAGGCTGCACGATCATCGGCATCCGGGTGCACCACTGCCAGAGGGTTGTGTTACTCCCGCACGCTGGCTGTGGTGTTCTCACGCCGCGACAGACCATCAGTATGTAACGGGAGTCAAGGACTGCAAGGCGGGGCGCCCGCGCCTGCAGCCGTGAAGTTGCATGCCGCCCGCGCCTGAGCCAGGCTCCTGAAGGGGCGCTGCAGAGCAGCAGGGGAGCCCGAGTAGCCACATACCTTACGGTAGCTGCCGGCGAGTGCTGCATGCGCCCCTTGGCGCCGCGGCGGAGTCAGCAACGCTCGACCTCGCTTCGTGAAAGGGTCAGCATGGACGCGACCAAGGCGCACAATGCAGAGCCGGTGCGCGGCGCAGCCACCTTGGCACCTAGCAGCCCCGCTTGGCACTGCCCCCCTCGTTTTGCCTCTCTGTGTGCGCACTCCCAGGTTGTCTGTAATCCATTGCGCAGAGAGCTGCTCACGAAAGCCTGCGCAGAGGGTGAAAGGAAGCTGTAGGCAAATGCAGTTGCTCTGTTCCGGGCTTTGACTGTGTGTCGCAGTATCTGCAAAGACAGCATGCAGGGGCTGACAGCCACAGTTGCTGGGAGCTCTGATGCGGCTGCCAGCTTGGTTTGCATTGCTGTAAGGAGCTTGCAGCCAGCCCGCTTCCTGGCAGCAATGTATTGCCTGCAAGCTAGGCGAGTCTTGGCCGTAAGGCCCTGTGCTGGCGGTGCAGCTCGCTGGATGACGCAAGTCGGTAGCGCCTTTGCACGAGCAAGCAAAGCACAGCCTTCAGCAGTGTTGTCAGGGATGGGCATGTGGCTGGGTGCAACTGGGCTGCCTGAGCTGGCGACAGCAGGTCCGTTCAGGCCGTTCAGGCCGCTCACCTGCGCACGCTCTGAGCTGCCATCACCAGGCCAGCTTAGGCGTGCCTTCGCTGCTCGGCGCGCCATAACGTCGAGGCATGCTGAGGCTGTGACCCAGCTTAGCACTTTGACGGGGATGTGCCCCGACACTCCAAGCGCACGTGACTCTCGGCCTGTGGCGCTGGCTGCAAGCACGCGGGGGCGGCGGGGTCCCCCCCTGGCGCGCGGCGGCACCCGCGCGGCCGGGGCCGAAGGCGCGCCGCCTGCACGGGCTCGCACAGGGCGCTCACCGGTGCATGCGCGCGCCGCAGCCCGCCGGCCGCGCGGCCCGGCATGGCGCGGGCGGCGAGCGCGCGGAGGCCGACCGCATCGCGCGCAAGGTGTACTGGGGCCTGCTGCCGCTGCTGACGGTGATGGGCGTCTTCATCTACCTGGACCGCTCCAACCTGTCGTTCATCTCGGGCCAGATCATCCCCGCGCTCGGCCTCACCAACGCGGACTACGGCCTGGGCTCGGGCGCGCGCCCCCGCCGCCATGCCCCGTGGCGGCCGGGGCGCCCTGCGTGCCGCGACGCGGCGGCGCAGGCCAGCAGGCTGGCGGCCGTTTTCCAGGTTACCGCTCGCTAGCGCATATAGCGCAGCGCGGTGAGCGACCCGTCAGCCGGAGGGTGAGGATGTCCAGCTCCGCGCGGCGGCGGAGGTTATGGCGCTGCGTAGTGCAGCAACCCCAGCAGTGCTTTGCTTGGGACACGCTTGTTGAGTTGTGTCCTGCGCATTTTGGAGGGCGCACAATTTCTGGCTCGGCTGTCGTCGTGGCAGGGCACTGGGGGCTGCAGCGCTTGCGAGCCGCATGCCCCATGACCGAAGCGGGGCCCCGAGGCGCGCCGGCGCGCGCCGCGTAGGGCTGCCCTACCTGGGCTACGTTGTGGCCAACATCCCTAGCAGCATCGTCGTGACGCGCGTCGGCGCGCCCGTCTGGCTGGCGCTGCTGATGCTGTGCTGGGGCGTCGTATCCGCGTGCACCGCCGCCGTGCGCACGCGCGCGCAGTTCTACGCCATCCGCGTGCTGCTCGGCATCACCGAGGCCGGCTGCTTCCCCGGCGCGGGGGGGGGGCCCCC
>JAABUP010007386.1_pt1 | contig 14817 bp, 15 predicted proteins | sample 5559201 | NCBI WGS metagenome assembly JAABUP01 (sample SAMN10711887, study PRJNA513373) | rock metagenome | isolation source: Antarctica rocks | place: Antarctica | reverse complement strand
CAGGTCAGAGCGTTGCGCGGCTCACAGCTCGGCCATAACGACCCCCCTTGTGGCCTGGCGGGGCCGAGGTGGGGTCGAGCCGAGCGGGGGGCCTGGCTGCCTGAGGTGGCCCGAGGTGCCCGTGGCCGAGGTGCCCGAGCTGTCGTGGCCGAGGTGCCCGAGCTGTCGTGGCCGAGGCGGTCGTGGTCGAGCGAGTCGAGGTGTCCGGGCCGAGGTGGCCCGAGGGTGCCGAGCGGGCCTGGCCGTGGCCGAGGTGGTCGAGCTGCCCGTGGCCGAGGGGGCCGAGGGACGAGCGGGCCTGGCTGCCCGAGGTGGCCCGAGGTGGTCTGGCGGGGGCCTGTGCGGGGTGATGAGGGCCTGCACGGGGTGAGGTGAGGGCCGGAGCTGCGCTCGACCAGGGCACGCCCGGGCACTGTGCGGGTGTCCGGCTCGGCCACCTGGTGCCGTGTGTCCGGCCGGACCAGCTCGGGGGCCGGGCCTGCTCGGCCACCTGGTCGAGCTGGCCGAGGTGCCCGAGGTGCCCGAGGTGGTCGAGCTGCCCGTGGCCGAGGTGGTCGAGCTGCCCGCGGTGTGTGGTCGAGGTGGCCCGGCTGGCCGAGGTGGTCGAGCTGCCCGCGGGCCGGGCCAGCTCGGGGCCGGGGTAGGTGAGTGGCGGCCCGGTACTCGCGGTGGTCGTACGGGGGCGCTGAGGACCACCTACACGGGGGCGCGGTGCGCTGCCGGGGCACAGGGACCGGGGCTGCGCTCGCGGGCGGCAGGCTCCCGTGTGTGGTTGTGCCGTCCAGCTTGGGCAGCTCGCGGCGGCCCGGCCCCTGCTCGACAGCTCGCGGTCTCCCGGTGTCCGGCCTGCACGCGGGGTGGTCTCCCTGTGGGGCGGGGCGCAGCCCGGCCGGTGCTGGCCCTGAAAGGCACTCCACAGCGTCTCTGCTCCCAGCCCCGTTGTGGCGGTGACCCCCAGGACACGGGGTGGAGGGCGCTCGGCCGGGGTCGACCTCAACCACCGCGGGGCCGAGGTGGCCGAGCGGGCCTGGCTGGCCGAGGTGGTCGAGTTGGCCGCGGGTCGGGCCAGCTCGGGGCCGGGGTAACTCGGGGCAGAGGTGCCGGGCCGATGCTGACCGGGGTCTGTGCTCACCGCGGCCGGGTGAGGGGTAGGTGAGTGGCGGCCGGGTGCTCGCGGTGCCCGCGCGGGGGCGCTGACGGCCCACCTGGTGCAGCACGGCCCACCCCGGCACCGTGGTCAGTGCGAGCAGGGCCGGGCACGGCCCGGGTCGTCGAGCACCAGGGGCCAGCGCGGCCAGCCCTGGCAGGTCGGGCGGCTCAGCCAGCACCGGACGGGCCAGCACCGGACGGGGCCGGGAGCAGAGACCGCCGTGGACTCCCTCGGGCCAGCACCGGCCGAGCTGCGCCCCGCCCCGACAGAGACCACCCCGGGTGCATATGCCCGGCCAGTGCGCGCGGCCGCCGGGGGTCTCAGTCTTGCCCGGTGATCCGGCGGACGTCGGGAGCGTCGAGACCGCGGGTGATCAGGACACGGGAACTTGGGTCAGTGCCATGCACCTGCGGGCGCCGATGTCGTCGGTGTACAGCCACTCCCGGCCACGGATTCTTTGCAGCACGGGCAGGAACGATTTCGGCTGGCCGATCACATCGGCGACATCGCGTTGACGTCTGGCGTCGCCGGAGTGACCGAGCCAAACGAACTGGCATTGATCTTTCAGGGTGACGCTGGCGTAGCCGATGGTCTGAGTTGCCAAGATGAGCGAGCACTCCCGGGATCGCGCGGTACGGAGCAGGCTCTCAATCTGGCCGCCGAGTCCAAACACCTGCGCCACGGTGTGCAGCTCGTCGATGATCAACGTCATGTGGCCTTCGTCGGCTGCGATGTCCAAGGCGCGTTTCACGAGAGCTTTGGGGTCGGTGCCGGACTGGGCGGCGGCCTGCACGTCGAGGCGGTATTGGCCCATGAATCCGGGGTCCAGGTGAGTGACCGGTGTGCCGTAGCCGTCCCACGTGCGATCGTCCCCCTTTACGTCGATCACCAGGACCCGCTGCCTGCTCATCATCGGCATCAAACCGCGGGTGATCAGGTACGTCTTGCCCGCCCCGGTCATCCCGAAGATCGCATGGTGGGCCGGGCCTTGGGAGGGGCACCAGAGTCGATCGACTCGCTTAGCCACCTCACCGAAAGGGACGGCAGAAACGTGATGAGACACAATCACCATCCTACGGAGGCGGTCGATTTTGGACTGTAGCCGAGAGCTGCGATCTCCTTATCCGCTTTGCGTCCACAACCCCAACGGTTGCACGCGCGTATCTCGTATTGCTGGAAGAAGTGCGTCAACGGCTGGCGCTGAGCCGGTTCGCCTTCAGTTTGAAAGACCCGAGTCGCTGGCTGATCGCAGTAACGGCACTTACCGTACTGCGCCAGCTCACGCTCTCGCGTGGTAGGACCGGTTACTCGTTCGAGCAAGTTGATGATCTGGTCAGCTTTATGCTGTCCTTTGCTGTAAGGGCTTCCTTGTTCCTCCTCGCCTTCCTCGTCGATATCGACGTATTCGGAACTATCCGTGATCGACAGCGGCCCCGGTTCCCGGTCGAGTTCCGCCTCCGGCTCCGTGTCGAGGTCAGAGGATTCGGTGTCCCTCCGGTTCTCTTCTAATGCGTCTAGCTGTGGATTATTCGCGGCGATGTTGTAGGCATCGACCAGGTCGGACAACTCGTCCGTGTTGCGCGCGTCGGTTATCTGTTGCCTGAGCTTCACGAAGTAGGCCCGCTGGAACGCCGCGGCGGCGCTGTCGTTGGCTTCGTCCCAGTCGTCGGGGTCCAGCCACTCGATTAGATCGCGGATTCCGAGTAGTTCGACATCGCGGGCTTTCATCGCCTCGAACTGCCGCACTTCCTCGTCGGTGGGTGGCGGCGGGGTCGTGCGGGTCGTCTTACTGGCAATGCGGTCAACCACCACGGCGGGAAGCCCGTATTCCTTGCAGACTGGGCAGCCCATGAGGTCACCCCGTGGTGAGCGCATCCTCGGCCCGGTGCACCGCGGACAGCGATCGCCGGGGGTCCACCGCAGCTCGGGGATATCGTCCGCGTCGATCCACGTTGACGGTTCAGTGCGCGAGTCAGTTCCGCTACGGGGCAGATACACCGAATGGCGTTCAACACCACGACACTTTCGGGTCGTTCCTGGCGGTCCCACCGCAACGGCATCACATTGCGAACACTGTCGGGTTATCGTCTCGGGACCCGATTTCCTGGTGCTCATGTCTCTAGTCTTCCACTTCTGGGCGGCCGGGTCTTCCCAGCTCAGCGCGGGTGCCAGGCATGGTCATAACCTGGTCGGAGTCTGGTCGCAAGGTTGCTCACGTCTTGATCGGTGGTGGCACCGATTCGCCGGGGTCATCATCGGCGAATCAACCTCACCGGGGTGGGGCGCGGGGGTTATCACAGCTTCGCTACTTGCGCAGCTTCAAGATGTACCCGGTGTCGCACAGGGGTCCCTCTGCGCAGTGCGCGACCCGACGCCCCTCCCCGAGCCCGTGATAGTGCTTCCGGTGGCGTCGTCGGCGGCGGTCTGTGCAGTGCGGGCAGTCGAAGACGAGCTGGTCCCCCACCTGGTCGCAGTAGATGACCGGGCATTCTCTGCCGTCGTGTGTTTCCGTTTCCATGGTGTATCTCCCTTATGGTGGTTGTGTGATACCTCCGGGAGAGACAGAGGGTGTTCGTTCAGATGAAGTCGAGGCTTTGGTAGTCCGCTATTCTCAACACGTCCGGGGGGATCGCGCGACTGTCCCGGCTCTTGGCCTTCGCGTAGCCCTGCAATATGGCGTTGCTCATGAGTTCGTCAGCTTCGGTGATCCGGTTCTGTTCAACAAGGTCAGCTACCTCGTTGAGCTGTTGGCGCATCTCGCGATCGACGGGAACGATTCCGATATTGCGCTTACTAGATCGGTCTCCGGAGTTGTCATGGACTGTGACCTTTCCGACCGACACGGCGCGCGCCCCGCGGATCCGGTTCGCCGCCACCCTGCCCCTCGGGGCGGCGGCGAGGACCTGTTGCCGTTTCCCGCCCCGGGTACTGGGGGCCTGCTTGCCCGACAGCCACCGTCCGGCCGTGTCGGGGGTGACGTCATAGTCCTGCGCCAGTCGGCGACGCGCACCCCTGCCGTACTCGGTTCGGTAAGCGGCCATAGCTTCGCTGGTATCTGTCGGGCGCAGCGCCCTGACTCCGGTCCGGAACTTCACAGGACACCCCCGGCTTTGCGTTCGGTGTTAGCAGCGTTGAGCGCGTCCCGGAACACGACCGGGCTGCCGGAGGTGTATGCCTGCGCCAGCTCCGGCGTCACCTGCGAGTAACGCTCGACCTTCCACTTGCCCGGCTGCGTGGAGATCGTCAGACCACCCGGCTTATGCGGGGCATCGTCGGCGACGAACCAGGCGGCGTCACGCCACGACCCGAGCACTACCGCCCCCGCCGCGGTGGCCTTATCGAGGGCGCGCAGCTTGTTGGCCTCCGCTTGGGTAACGACCTGATCCGACCAGTCCGGCCGCGGCAGCTTGTTCCACCGTCCCGAGCGGAGCATGCCGCCGAGAAAGGTCACGTAGACGTCTTTGACCAGGCCCCGCGCGTAGGTGGTGGGCAGGTCACGCCCGGCCGGTAACGCGGCCAGCGCGTCGCTGAACTTTGCGGCCCACGCGGACAACCGCCGTCCGTGGTCATGCCACACCACGACCGACGCGGCGTCCAGCTCGACTCCGCAGTCCCGCAGCAGGTAGGCCACGGTCGGCATCGCCAGCCACGTCCCGGCGCGGATCGTGCCGAACGCTGGATGCCTGGTGATGAGTTTCTTACCGAGCAGGACGTATCCGGGCAGTTTGCTCAGCTCCTCCAGCCCACCTCGGGGCTTGTCGTAGCGGACCGGCTGGCCGTCGCCGAGCTCGACGCTGCGCGACGCTGCGAGGTACTGAGCGTTCACGTCCAGTGAGGTCACCGCACGACCGTCCAGCTCAACTCCCGGGGTGAGCCATTCGGCGTAGCGCAACAGGTCGCCGGATTCGATGATCTCCTCAACCGGCCCGCCAGCATCCAAGGCAACCGGCAGCGACATCGAGCGGTTGGCGGCGACGAGGCGGTGCAGCGCAGCCACCCCCACCTCACCGGGGTAGGATACGAACCGCAGCCCGTTCGTGGCACCGTGCCAGGCGTCCAGCGCGGCCGTGATGTCAGCGTCGGCGGCGTTCGGCCAGCGTTCTCGAATCGGCCGAGTGACGTTCGCCAGTTCGACGGCCGGGTCCACAACCTCACGCGCCGGGGTGTCGACTGCACGCGGGCCAGGAGTCGGCCTGGTCTGCCGCCGCGGCGGCGTGGCGGTCTTCTCGAGAGATTTCTCGTCACCGCTAACGGCCCCCTCCGGACGGCAGTCGCCGTGCCGCGGCGCACCGCACCGTGAGAGAACCCGGGTCGGTTTCCCGCACAGGACGCACGGTGATGTGTGCTCCGCGGTGGCGCCGAAGCCGCACGACGGCCCGACGACCGAACACGCCGAACACGCTTCACCGACAGCTGTGCCGACAGCTGTACCAGTGGTTGCGGCAGGGTCCGGGGCACCGGCCGTGGTCTCGGCTGACGGTGGCTTGCCGTCACCGGACGGCGCCGCGTGGGGTGCAGGACTCGCGGTCCCTGTACTGAGCGGCAGCTCATCAGGGCTGGGTGCGGTGGCCTTGGCACTGTCGTCGGCCGTCGAGGTGAACAAGAGGACGTAGCAGCGGGTTACCCGGTTAGCTACTCGCAACAACCGCGCCCGGTTCTTACGGTCGCCGCGGCGGAGGCGCCCCGACGATTCCAGCTCACTCAGTGCCGTGTCTGCGTCCTCGATGCCGTGACGTTTGGCGACCTCCCGGAGCTGGTGACACAAGACGGCCACGTCTCCGGGTTCGTCGTCGTCGGCCAGGTCGTAGCCGACGATCTCGCCGCGGTCCCGCGGCCAAGGCCGGTGATCGGCGACGGCGGCCCGAGTCGGGTAGACGCCCTCTCGGGATGCCATGTCTTCGCTGAGCGCGTCGAGCAACCGGGCGCCGGGACTGGCACCCCGATCCCCGAGCGCTGCGGTCAACTCTTCCAACACTTCCCGCGCCGCTCCGAATGCAGCGGCGGCGAATGCGGGCACGTGGAACAGTTCGGCAAGCTGGCGGCCACCGGCCAGGGCCGACGCCATGTAGAGCCCGTGGGTGCGTTCCACGTCCGCGTCGGCCACGCCGAGTTCGACGCCCGCCGCGTCACGCTCGATCCTGAACCGGTCGGGTGTCCAACCGCTCTGGGCAATGGCTGCCAAACCGTGGCCGTGGGCGACGCGCGCCGCGGCCTCGATCCGGCGGGCCACTTGCGCGGTGGGTGTCATCGGCGCTGCCAGCTCGACGATCCTGGCCGCCAGTCCTTCGTTGGTAGTCCCCGCCGTGAGCCGTTCGTTCCCGGTACTGATTACCGCCCCGTGCCAGCCACCGGGGGACTCTCGGTGCAGCCCGCCCCGTGTCGAGGCGTCACGTTCGTTGCCTTGGGTGATCCCGAAGATCAGGGTGGATCGGGCCTCTGGACCGAGCTTCGCCGAGGAGAGGTCGTCCCGGAAACCGGGCAGGCAGCCCAGTCCTCGTAGCCACGTTCCCGGTCCTTGTGCGGTGGTGTTCCAGGGAAGGATCACGCCGCCGCCGCATGCCTCCGCTGAGCCACCGGGATAGCCGAACACCGCCGCGGAGGCGTAGAGCCCGGTGGACTTCCCGCGACGGCCTTGCCCGTAGCCGTGCCATACGTGCGGCTGGTAGCTGAGCGATTCGATGTAGAGCCCACCCACGGCCGCGCCAAGCTGCAGCGCCACCTTCGGCGCATCGGCCACGACCCGCAGCAATTCGGCGAAGTCATCGGGAGTCCCGGCAATCTCGCCGTAGCCGCGGGGCAGAGTGTCCGGCGGTGGCAGAACTAGCCGACCGCCCGGCGTCCAGTAGGCCAAGGCGGGTATTACCGGCAGGTTCGCGGCCTGGTCCTCGACGAGGTTGAGCAGTGCCTCTCGTACTTCACGGGTGGCGGTGCCGCGGGCGGTGGTGAACTTCTCCCGCCACAGCTTGCCCTCGGCTACTTCACTGATCGCCGCGGTGGTGATGTGCTTACCCACCACCACCGTCACGGCCCGGCGGGTCAGTTCACCGGTGCGCCCAGTGACCCCAAGATGTCGGGTGACCGTGGGGCACCAGTCGAGTATCTGCACCTTGCCCCGCCACAGCCCGCCACCAGGTGTATAGCGAAGCCCAGGTGAGCCCGGCACTTCCTGGACCCCCGGGAAGTGGGCCGGCTTTTCCTCCTCGTCGGATTTACTGGCCTGCCAGTCTTCCTCGCGGGCTTCACCGATGGCCGCTTTGAGGTGTTCGGTGAAGGGTCCTTTGGACATATGGCGGCCCTTCACCGCGAATGCGTCTTTCCAGTCCGCCTGCACGCTAGGCGCGGCCCGCGCGATCGCGGGGAGCAGCTCTTTGATCCTCACGAGCGCGACACCACGATCCAGGGTTGCCAGTTCGGCGCAGAAAGTCTCAGCGTCCGGCAGCTTGCCAACCGCCACCATGACGCGAGGCTGACTGGTGCTCATGCTGCACGCCCGGTGGCGTGGCTCATGCCCAGCGCGTAACAGATGTGCGTTTCCGCCCAACCCAGCTCGCGCAACTGAGCCACGTACAGAGAGCGCTCCTCGCGCCGCACACGGACACCCTTGGTCCTCCTCGGGACGTACGGTCTCCCGGCGTCGACGCGGCCGGAGCCACGCTGGACGCGGAGCGCCTTGATCCGATCGAGCAGCACCGGGTCGAGCACGACAGTGGCGTCGGCTCCGGTGGCCGGGCAGGCGGCCGGGTCGTCGATGGTGTCCTCATCCCAGGCGAGCGGTGGCGCCCACCCACGACCCTGCGCACGCTTACGCGATCGCACTGAGGGTCCGGGCAGGTGGCTGGTCCGCTCGTACAGCGCAGCGACTCTGCGCGCGGTGCTGGCCCGAACTGGACGACCACCCATGACGTGGCCCATATTCGAGACAGCTATTCCGAGTTGCTCACCCAACCAAGTCAGCGTGTACCCGCCCGCGATGAGAGCTTGCAGCCTTCGGACGGTGCCGGTGGGGTCGACCAGAGCGCCCCGAGCTACTTCGGCGTCGGACGGGGCGGGGATAGCCAAGATGGCCGCCGCTACGTTCCGGCCGATTTTCGAGGTGGGCTGCCTGACCTTGGTGCGGGATCGTCCGGTGAGCAGCGCGCAGACGCTACTGCGATGGACACCGGCCAACTCGGCAACACGGCGAGTCCCGAGACCAGCGGCGCGCAACCTCAGCACGTGTTCGCGGACCCGAGCCGCGTCGATGTAGGTGGACTCGAACCGCCCGTAGGCGTGCTGACGGATGCGCCAGCTCTCGTAATGGGCACCGCAGAGACAGCGACGCTTGGCAACCCGTGTGCAGTCCGCCTTGCGGCACGCAGGCGCGGTCATCCTTGACCACCACCCTGCCGGACGCCCATCGCACGCAGTGCTGCACTCAGTGTGATGCGGTTGGACTGCTTCGCGGGCAGGCGGATCGTGCCGCCCAACCACGGGGGGGCGTTGGCGTCGAGGGGGTCCAGGCGGCAATCAAGCATCGGGACCAGTGATGTTGAAGTCGGAGACGCTCGGAGGACCACCACGGGAACGGAGCGGGCTTCTGCGTCCGCGATTTCCCGCAGCATCACCTTGCCTACGAGCCCGGACTTGCCGATGCCGACGAGTAGACCGGACAAGTCGTCGGCAAGATCAGGCCACCTGGCCGCGTACTGCTCTGCCGATGAATGATCCGGCCGAGTGGGGAACGCGGTATCAAAGTCCAGTACTCGGCAGGGCGACACCAGGTGCGCGAGCCGCCCGATATTGAGGTGAGGGCGTATCCGCGGTGCCGCCGACAGATACAACGGAGGCCGCGCGGAGTGCTGTAGGCGTGCACGCCGAGACATCGCGGTGAGGTAGTCGGCGACCGCCTCGGGCGCCGCGTACGTGGTTGGTGGAGCTGAGATCGCCGTGTCGATGCGCGTACGCGCCGACGATTCGGGTAGAGTCGTCATCGGTTCTCCCCACGAAAGACGTCCTTCCCAGCCAAAGGATTCGGACGTCTTTTGTGCGTTCAGGGCCAGTAGAGCGGCCCGACTGCTAGGTCATGACGGGTTTCGCGCGTGGTCGGCCGGAACCCACCGCTCCTCGTCCGAGAGGACGGGGGCACGGGGGAGCGTTCGCCGCACGGTCCGTGATGCTGGGACACAGAATCAGCACAGACTGATCCCCTGCTATACGGCCGTGGTTGCCTGAACGATCGGCGCTGCCGATGATTCCGGAGACGCAGTGACTGAGACCAACGAGCTGATACAGCGCCGACCGCAGGGTCGACGGAGTATTACCGATACCGGCAACGACGGCGGCGGTGAGCCGCTTGACAAGCGGGCTGCCCGGCCCGTACCGCCTGGCCGCGGCCGCAACCCGGTTGCTCACCGTCTCGACGTAGCGACGGTAAAGGGCACGATCGGCGTCGCTCGCTGAGTCGTAGCTCACCGGCAGGTCCACGTCGGAAAGGTCGACCGGGGTCAGCGCAAGCATGGCCTCGTGCAGGTGAGTGCCGCGGCGGCGGTCCTCGGCCTGTCGCTCAGCTTCCCGCTGGCGCTGATCGATGCGCCAGCGTGTCGCAGCGGGGGCCTTCGCCGCTGTAGTCATTACGCCACTTCCGACAGGTAAGGCGGGGGGATCATGAACCCGCCGTCGTCGCTGAGCTGCGCACCTGTACCCCGCAGCGCCCGGACCAGGATCGACAACGCAATCCCGGTGGCAACCGCGAACATTACGGCGTTCAGCAGCCACACGGCGTCGTCGTGGGACAGCATCCGCCTACCGCCGGGGCCTTCTCGTCGGTTGTCGTCGAAGATGCCCGCGCCGATGACAGTGCGAATGTAGTTGTCCGGCAGCCCGGCGGTACGAGATACCTCAACGGCCGGAACCATCGCTTGCCCAGGCCACGGGTCAGCAACTAACGCGGTGCCGACTGAAGCTGTCATGACGCTCACCCTTCCACCATCTACCGACATTGTGTGACTCCACGCGCGGCGTGTCGTTGGGTTCCTACCGGCGGCACTCACCGGGGGTCAAGCGCTTCTGTGGCTCGTAGCTTGTCCCCGCCCGCACGAATGTCTGCGATCACCTTGCGACGGAGTACGTCATCGGCCAGGAACCGACGCAACAGAACACGGGCTACTTGCTGCGCGTGCAGTCGAGGTCTCCTGACTTCCGCGGCCGTGTCCAGGCAGGCTCGGGCGAGCGCGAGGTGCTCGCTCGCTGCCAGGTCGACAGTCATCCGCACGGTCGTCTCGGGTACCGGGGGCTTGGGTGCGCGCGGAGTCGTCTTAGCTGCCGGTGCAGCGACGGCCTTAGCTGCCGGGCCTGCCTTGGCTGCCGGTTCCGCCTTCGCGGTGCGCGCCCTCTTGGCAGGTGCAGCGGCGCCAGCGGACTTAGCTGCCGGGGTTGCTCTGCCTGCCGGTGCGTCTTTGGGGGTGCGTGCCCTCGCCTTGCGGGCCTTCGCCGTCGTGGCGGCCGTGACCAGCTCTGGTGTTGCTTGCTGGTCCGGCTGCGGGGTGTCGTCCTCTACTCCGATCACGTCGCGGAGCGAGCGGGTGCGTGACATCAGGGTGTCTCCTGTCGTAGTGGTGTGGTGTCGATTCCGAGCGTGGTCAGCACTTCGGCGGTGAGGTGTCGGTAGTCGTTCTCCGCTCGTCTCGCGTAGGACTGGGGGCCGCCCACGTCGAGCACGGTCCGGGAGCGCTCCACGGCTTCCCGGTAGGTCGTGTAGGCGCGAATGGAGGTCTCCGCGACAGTCAACCCGTAGCGCTCTCGCAGCTCCGCGCGGTAATCGCCGGCCCTTGCGAGCGCCTGCGGATTCACCCGGCACAGTGCGATGACGTGCGGCAGCCCCAGCGGCATCACCTCGCCGCGGATGACCCGCACCACGGGACGTACGGACATCGCCTCGGGTTCGGTGGGGACGACGAGTAGGTCCGCGACGGGGCCGCCCGAGCCGGTCAGGACTGCCTCGAATGCCCCCGCGTGCGCTCCCGGGAGGTCGACGACGGCCAGGTCGTAGCCGGTGCCCTGGCGGAGCTGGCGCAGCACCGAGAGGTCGCGGCCATCGGCAGTGTCCACCGGGATCGCATCGCCTGCCTGTGCGCACCAGTCCAGTGCCGATGCATTCTGGTCACAGTCGATGAGCAGGACCCGCAAACGGAGTATCCGAGCAGCCAACGCGGCAACGGTGACGGCGGTGGTGGTCTTACCCACCCCGCCCTTCGGGGACCCGACCGCGAGAATATGCACCTCGTCAGGCTACACGGTCAGTACCCACGGACCACCGCACGTCCGCACTCACGGAGTGTCGCTCCGACGAGGCAACATTAGGATGGTGCGCTACATTCCGTGTTTCTCCTGGTATAGCTACCATTAGGTACTGACCTACGTGGTAGAGTGACGGTGACGGATTGACAATGAATAACGGCCAGGTCCAGCCACGGTCACTCACTCTCCACGGGTGGGCCGAAGTCGCTAACCTGGCCACAGGGAAGTAGGCGCGCAGATGAGTGCTCTCGGTTTCGTCCTCGTCATTACCGGGGCCGCCCTCTTCCTCATGCGACGCCACCGCATCGTCACCGCGGTCACCACCATCGCCGTGGCCGCACTGTTCCTGCACGGCCTGGTGCTCCTCGTCCCTCTGGTCCTGGTGCTCGCTGCCGTGGTACTCGTCGCCGTGGACCTAGCCCGCGTCGGCCGCCGACACCCGTTGCTCGTGCTCACGGCCGGGCTGTACCGCGCCCGCCACCGGGAGCCTGACCGTGCTCGACAGCGCCCAGACGCAGACCGGCCGCACGGCAGGAACACACGGAGCTACCCGGCCGCCGCTGCGGAACCTTCGCTATGGGACCCCGCGTGGGAGGTCGAAACGTCGTCACCGCGGCCGCACCGAATCGTTGAACCGGTGAGCTACAACGAGGCCGACGTGCATAACTTGGACGAGTGGCCGCCGCGATGAGCGCCGGGGGCGTCGAGAGCGTCGTGTTCCAGCGGTTCCTACCGTGAGGGTCCGAGTCGCCTTCACCGTCGATATCGACGTGAACGCTTGGCGCAACAGAGCCGGACTCTTCCCAGACCCGAACGCCCGAGACTTCGGTGTACGCAAGCACGTACAGGACACCATCGAGCAAGGCATTCGCGAAAGCTTGCGGAACGCCGGGCTGCTCACCCCTGGCACCGAGTGATGACGCACCTCTGCCGGGCACTGGGAGAAGCGCAAGGGGTTGAGCGGTCAGCCGTCTGAGGGTTTGGCCCGATCCAGAACCTCTGCGAGAACCATGGTCGGGCCAATCCTAAGAGGGTTGGCAAGCGAGCAATCAGACCGCGGCTAGCCCTCCACGTGAAGCGGGTCGTACAGCCACGCCCACAGCAGTACGTCCTGTGTCCGAACGAACCGGGTACGCATCCACACGACTGCCACCCCACGGTGGCTCGGTTCGGGCCTAGAGAGTGCCCGGCGGGGCACCACTCAGGCGCCAGCTCAGTAGCGGAACCACCGTCCGCATCGATGCGCAGGGGAGTCACCGGATCACCCGCACGTCGACGCCGACGTTGATGCCGGACCATTCCCGGTCGGCCGTGTATGCCGGGGCGCCGAGACGCCGAGCGAGCGCAAGGCAGGCGCGGTCTGCGAGGGATGCGCCGCCCGGCCATCGCGTCTGGGGGTACAGGTTCGACGCGGCGACCGCGTCGGCCCGGTTGAACGGTTCAACCTGCACGCCGAGAGTGCGCAGGCTGGCCGTGAGGTCATCTGCGGCCAAGCCGTACCACGTGAGTTTCTGGTGCAGCTCCGACCAGTTCAGCGTCGACACCCGAGCCTCATCCGTGAGCAGCTCAGCTACCTGTTCGCCACCGGGCTCCCGCCGAAAGTAGGCGAGCAAAGCGGACGCGTCGAGCACGACCGTCACAGGGCTTGCCGGGCGTACCACTCCGCTGCCTGCCCGGCCGCTTCCGCGGCGTCAGCTTCCGCGTTCCATGCCTTACGCACCGCGTGCTCGCCTTCCTCGCCCCCGGTCAGCCACGCGGACTCGGCGCGTGCTTCCATGCGTCGCTCAGCGATCAGGTGATCAACCATGCTCGGGGTGCCGGGTTCGGTGTGCCAGGCAACCTCATCTTGCAAGCGCTTGATCAGGTGCTTCCGGTCCTCCACAACGAGCCGCCCACGCTCGACGTAGGCGACAAGGGATGCGCCAGGCTTGATCCCCAACTCACGGCGCATCTCAGCAGGGATCACTAACCGACCCTGGCCGTTGACGTTGACCGTCGCGTGTGTCATGCCTGAACGGTACGTGTCATAGCAGGGTTTCGCGCGGAATACAGCGGTTTAGCGGGGGCAGGGGAAGTGCCTCCCTACCCGAACTGGCCTGCCGAGCACGACCACGGGTAGTACGGCACACACCCTTGCGCTTCGCACACCTTGCCGCCCAAGCTGCTCCCCGGATGGACCCCTGACTTGGGCATAAACTCACCAGGCCGTCCTCGACTCGCCACTGGGTCGAGGGCGGCCCGAGCATCCCGGCGCCTGTAAGGCGACGCACCCCGTCAAGTGCGCCACGGGCATCAGGTGCCACCGGCCGACGCCCCGAGGCCCGAGCTGGCCCGGCCCCGACCTCGCAACGAGGATGACCGGCACTATCTCCGCCCTACCGTCTCACGAGACGCTCTGACTAACGTCAGGTAACTCATCTTCCTTGACTGCTATCCAGTACGCGGGCGAGAAATGCACACGTGTGTGATCCTCGTCCACTACAACAAGAACCCCGCTTTGTTGAATCTCGAAGCTCGCCCCGTGAAAGCTGCGGCGCTCGATTGTGCTCTCGTTGTGCTTGTCTACGTCGTGCATCACCACTGTGAAGTCCATACCAAAGAGACTTCCATGATGGTTCGCAGAGTGGGGGGAGAGGTCAGCAGACGGCCGCTCCTGTGCTCGCATTGGCCAGCCACAGAGACCACCCGGGTGGCCTCTGTGGGGCGGGGCGCAGCCCGGGCGGTGCTGGCCCGGGGCCACTCCACGGCTGTCTCTGCTCCCGGCCCCGTCCAGTGCTGGCCCGTCCGGTGCTGGCCCTGGTGCTCGCCGCCCGTGGCGGTGTGCTCGACCCCCCGGTGCTGGCCCCGTCCGGTGCTGGCCCTGGCCCCGTCCGGTGCTGGCCCCGGAGCTGGCCCGAGTCCCGGTCGAGCTGTAGGGCCGGGCTGCCGGACCTGGCCGCGGTGGCCGCGCTGCCGGACCTGGCCGGGCTGCGGTGCCCCGGTGCCACCGACCCCGTACGGTCCCCACAGCCCCCGGGTACCGCCACCGGGCGAGGGATAGGGCCAGGCTCCCGCGCGGTGCCCCGGGCTGCACCAGGTGCCCGGGGGCTGCACCAGGTGCCCGGGGGCTGCACCAGGTGCCCGGGGGCTGCACCAGGTGCCCGGGGGCTGCACCAGGTGGCCCACCGCCCAAAGGCCGGCCCTTTGCCCCGCACCAGGTGGCCCCCGCACCAGGTGGCCCCCGCACCAGGTGGCCCCCGCACCAGGTGGCCCCCGCACCAGGTGGCCCCCGCACCAGGTGGCCCCGCACCAGGTGGCCCCCGCACCAGGTGGCCCCGCACCAGGTGGCCCCCGAGTGCAGGCACAGGGGGGACCGCGAGCTGTCGAGCAGGGCGCGGCCGCCGTGAGCTACC